>JGI24021J15306_10005451_pt1 | contig 15123 bp, 10 predicted proteins | sample Ectturendosymbi1_FD_15306 | JGI IMG/M metagenome (IMG submission 15306)
CTAACGTTAGATGCCCAATCGAGGCCTTCAAAGAGGCAGTTTCTCGCCTGTATTTTTAAAAGAAAAAAGAAGTAACGTGCAGTGATGGAGTCTCGAGGCTTGGTCTCGGTCTCGAGACCTGTTTTTTGGAGTCTCGTCTCGAAGGTCTCAAGTTTCGTCTCGGTCTCAAAGGATTTCGGTCTCGGTCTGGAGCTCTTAGTCTCGAGACTTTGCATAGGTTATTTTTTATAAACTTTTGCAAGAAGGAGCTCCTTAAAAAACGGTTTTAAAAATGATTGTTCAAAATTCGGCCGTTCAAAGAGATCAATGGCTAAGCTTTCTTTGTTGTTATGTTATTTGCGAGATGGAAAAAACAAGTTTCCCTCTACTCCGTTTAAAATTTATAGTGAATTCAATAAAATTGTGGATGTACCAATGAAACCGAAGCGCATAATCTCTGCAACGAGACGTTGGGAGTACTTTGCTAAGGAATATCCTTGAACTGTTTTTCCAGTAGTTTTGTTATGAAACCCATAGGCTTATTCAAAAGGAGTTGGAGAGTGCCAAAAAAGTTTCTTTTTTGAGAAGCCAAATGAAACGATGTCTTTTTTCGAAGTACTTTTCAAAGCACTCTGTTAAAACACGCTGGTGAAGCTTTTTTTGTACTGCGTAATGCAGACTTTTTTAAGTTCATAAAACGCCTCGCAATGTTTTGAGGAAAGGTTTTGCTCATAAGAGCTCTACAGAGAGAGCAAATAATGCGTCATGGCTGATCAGTTACTTTGACGTAATGCTGTGGGCTTTACGGCCTTTCTGCGTTTTCTAACCGACTTGCGGTGTTGCAAAAACTCTAAGTGTGGAAGCAAAACGGAAATTTGTAACAGTTGTGAACGTCAGTTTAACGAAAAAATATGGAAATTGTGAAAAACTTGAAAACATACAAACTTGACAACAAAATAAAGCAAATCTAGGAATTATTCATGTATCCATAAAGTCAGCGGGAAGGCGCTACACCATTTCACTGCTAGTTAACTACACAGGTAATCTCGAACTTCGGTCATTCTGCTACAGCATGCTGCATCCCAACAATGCCTGTCGAAAACATTTAATACTTTCTTTTTATCAGACAAAAAAAATCTTCAATAGACAAAAAAAATCTTCAATACCAAGGCAATGGTTACCTGCAAAAGATCTGCCGCAGTTGTAAAAAACTGACAAACTACGAGCACCTTGCTCTAAGTAAGACAAAAAAGCAAATCTAAGTTGCTTCAGGGCTTTATTAGCCCTGTGCACGTCGTTGTTGCCATGGAAAACACATCGAATCCACGGTGCCAACTGATTCACAAGTAATAACAAAAAATTAAACTTTCCCGCTGAACCACAGCCAGCATGTGCCAACTATGCTTTTTATTTAGCCAAACATACATGCATATGTAAAGAAGGCAGAAAAAATAGAAAAAGTAATGATGAGAAGGGGGCTAACAAGTAGAGAAAGCAAGATACATAATTGAGAATCAAAAACAAGACCCCTTTCAGTTGGTGAATATTTGATTGTGATGTTCAAGATGCTTTATTATTCCTTATAGTTATGATTAGCACGATACATGATTTTCTCTCATTTTTTATTGTTGTAAGCAAATGTAAGGAGTGGAAAGAGGAAGTATTGTTATGGTCGGCCCCGGGCGATATTAACATCGCTACGCCACTGCAGTAGAGCATGCGGTAGGATATTGCCTCGCTGGTTCAATGTGTAAACGTAATTTGTACCAAAAAGGTCTGTTACTCTAATATCCTAAATATTTTTTTCTTTGCGTCAATAACAGAATCACGAGCAAAATTATTAAAACCTTTTTTTACAGAATGAGCAAGTTTGCATGGATGAAACAATTAGTTACAATTTTGCTTTTTGAAAATGAAAGTAGTGCTTTCGTTTTTTCTAAATCTCTGAATTTATCACCTCTTAATTCTAAATCTTTGGAGAATTCTTAATCAGGTACTTGTCGGGTGAGGAGAAAAGTAACTAGGAAAGATGTAGGTAATGCTACAAAAATGGCCAAGCTTTGTTAGCCAAAACACACGAAATATGTGGCGAAGATATTTGAGTGTCACTGCAGATGCCCAGTGTTAAAATAAAAAGAATGTAGTGAAAGAGGTAGGCCTAAGTGGCAGATAGTAAAAAACTTTAAAAGTTCGTTACATTATTGGAAAGTGATTTAAACGACGAAACACCTTGGAAGAAAATTGAATGATGGAAAGCAACATTTCCTGTGCAGTTACCACTTTACTGTGCTGTTTTGACTAATGTTGCTTGGGCTGTATACACTCGTCTACATCGACTGTGCTTGTTTTAAAATAAAGTAATGATTCGCCTCTTCTCCACTTTCTCAAACAACATAGGCCTACTTCAATACTAGGTAGGAGACCAGAACATGGGAGCTTCATCAGGGCATCGCCTCCTGTCCTTACACAGAAAGGTTGGTATTGTTTTGTAACGAACAAAACAATTACAGATTTTTCTGAGTCAAAACAAATTTGTTGAAGCATGGCAACGGCAAACACCTCCAATATTCAATTGGTTCACCGACATTTTTTGAGTGAAAAATGCGTAGACCATCTAAACCAGGGGTTCCCGACCTGGGGTACATGTACCCCCAGGGGTACATTTGCCGATCCGAAGGGGTACATTCAAGGTTTGCAATAGAAGAGAAAAATATATTCACATATTATTTATTTCCAAATACTTATATATCATGGAATAATATTTACAAAAATCCTTATATGCGTGTTGTTAAATATATCTATGAATAATGAATCATGACTAAATATTTTGTCATAAGAAATTTTAGGGGTACATGTTCATCTGTCAAAATGCTGAAGGGGTACATGTTCATCTGTGTGAATGCTGAAGGGGTACATGGCAAGAGAAATGTTGGAAACCCCTGATCCAACATTTTTAATGTCCATACATTTCTTCAAGAAAATTTGGAAATAAGGCCACAAGTTTGAGGTTGTAAATTCCTAAGAGGAAAGTGACAATGAACGTTGCAGTATTTGGCCGTTGTCACAACTTTCGAATGATTTTTATTATCTTGGTACTTGGCAATGGGCCAGATATTTTGTTGCAGCATTATTCAAGGAGCTAGCTTTAATTACCATCAGAGAAATATGAGGTCTCGGTCTCGAACTTCGAGTCTCGGTCTCGGTTTCGAACTTCCAGGTCTCGGTCTCGTCTCGAAATTTGAGCCAGGTCTCGGTCTCGGAGGTTACGGTCTCGACTACATCACTGGTAACGTGCCACTTGAAATTCCTTCTCAGGTCCCCATGACGTCACCGTAAATACTCCATGACATTACGTTGCCCCAGAAAATTTTCGAAACCAAAACTGCCCAACTTTTTTTGACGGGACTAGAAGCTTTCCGCATCTTTAGAAGGTTCGATTTGCTTTCTAGCTCTATCGGTTGGCGAGTTACGGACGAAGATGTCCGAGGCACAATCGTGGCTAGCGCGAGCATAATCACTGCACTAGCGGACACATGCTAATTTGCTGGGGGGATGCGATATCAATTTGTAATGAACCCAATGCTCCACAGGACCATACTGGCGTAAATCAATCACTTTCGCATGCGTACATTTACGAGGAAACAAGTCTACGCTTGGTTTAGAAGCTTGCGTGATAAAAGTGGTCAAACTTTAACACTGCACCGCTTCGGAACCAACAAGCAATGTGGCACATAACAACAATTTGACGTAATCACTGGCGTAGGCGCAGGTACATCGAGGACTCGAAACAAACAATTCACGTGACGACATAATACTTATTCTCGTTGTTGGTTAGGTTTGTTACAGCACAATTACCTGTGGCAGTAGCCAGCATAGTGTGGTAGTGCTGTTTGACTTGTATGTTGCAGCAAGTGAGTGTAGTCACTTGGATTCAGTTTAGATCAGTGCTCTTCAAGTGGGGAACCTGACAGTTTTTAATTGTCGTTTGGAATAGTCTGGAACACCCATGGCAATTTGTGTATAATATTTGTTGTTGCAGGTAATTTTGATGAAATAAGAACAGGAAGCGGGTGGATTCTGTTTGCTTTGCAATGGAAATTAAGAGAACAGAAAGAAACAAACAGTTCGCAATGAATGAAAGCACGAAAGTAACGAAAAAACGAAAGCGAGAAAGCACTACATTGACTATTTTATATCAGGTTCCACAAACAAGGCCAGCTCATCTAAGCCCGCAAGAGAAAATGAAGAAACAGCGAAGTTTGAGCGGTTAGCTGCAAATGCAGGTAGTGTGATAGCTGATCCATTGAAAGCTTCACTACCAAGCAACCGAGCCACAGTAAAAGAAAATGAGGTTGCTGAAGAAAGGAATCCTGTCATTTGCGATATTGCCATAGCGTGTACACAAAAAAGGTGACAAGTGGATGCGAAATTCACCGTGCAACCTAACAGACGAGCAAAAGCTCGATTTACTGCTAAAGCGCAGAATGCCAGGATTGAGCTTTCCTTATCCCTATGGCAGGAAAAAGACAAAAGGTTTGCTTATCGATGAAGCATTTATCAGGAAAGCGTGACTGCTTCAAATATTCCTTTGTTATGAAAGGCGTCTTGGGTGTTCTCTGTGTTTTGTTTGGAGGTGGTGAGGTAGCTAATGACAAAGGAAAACATACACAGTTGAAAAGTTTTGTTATTACCTCATCTCATTTCAAAAATATGAGAAAATAAGTGACAAAATCAAAGATCACTTGTCTGCAAAATACCATTCATTATCGCAAGAAAAACCAAAAAGGTTTATAAAATGTGTGTCAGGTCCTTCAGAAGATGATGCATCAGTCCCGTCGCCACGGAGGGCTTTGGTGGGCTAAGTCCCGCAAACAAAATTTCAAGCTCCCCCAAATTGAAATAACCAACACTACAAATCAGGAGTTTTTGTCAAATTTTAGGATGTCAAGCTCACCTGTTGAAGATTTTCTGGCGACGGTTCTGTGTTGCATACCAGTTGTCTGAACAACACCGTAAAGCAGCGCTTGAGACTCGGGAGAGGTTAGTTCCTATAGTTGAAACTATTCTACTTTGAGGAAGACTTGGAATAGCGTTGCGTGGGCATCGGTACGACGGGGAATTGCACTTCAACAGCGGAATTGTGGGAATGGAAGGAAATTTTCTCGCTCTTTTAGCGTTCAGAGTGCAGAGCGGAGATGTTGCATTGTCTCACCATTTCAGTAAAGCATCGAAGAAAGCTACATACATTTAAAAACGGTTTCAAAACTAGCTGATTGATCTGTGTGGAAACGAAATTTTGGAGCAGATAGTGAAAGAAATCTTGACCTGCAATTGCTTTGCTGTTATAGCCGACGAAACCTCAGACGCCTCACATGCGGAACAACTGTGTATCTGCATCCGTTATGTGACATCTAATGTTGTAATCAAGGAACAGTTCCTGGAATTTGCTAATCTTGATGATTTATCGGCTTTCTCAATTGCACACGAAATTCTGTCAAGGTAGGGGGTGGTCGGAGTTTGGCAATGCCAAACTGCGTTGCAAGTGGCGAGGGCGAAGACAACTTCTGCCAAACTGCGTTGCATGCCAAACTGCGTTGCAAGTGGCGAGGGCGAAGACAACTTCTCTGTTTTTTCGGTTTTTTTTCGTTGCCAAACTGCGTTGCCGTTGCCAAACTGCGTTGCCAAACTGCGTTGCGTTGCCAAACTGCGTTGAGTTTGGCAACTGCGATGCCAAACTGCGTTGCAAGTGGCGAGGGCGAAGACAACTTCTCTGTTTTTTCGGTTTTTTTTCGTTGGAAAATGACTGAAAGTATCAACAACGAGCATACATGCTATTTGTCCGGTGTCTCTTACCATTTAAACGCATTTCCGTCACATTTTCCAATGGAAGATGTTCGAGGTCGGGATCTAAGCCACTGCATTCAGCATAAAGTTCTCCAGTTGGAAATTCTCTGGTCCCGACAGAATATGATTGACATCTGTTGTTTCGATGTAACGTAGACGAAACCAAACAAACAAAGCAAAAATACTGATGTCAATTGCTGATTTTTGCATAAATGCCTTGTATAAACCAAGGTTTGCTCCCACGAATTTGTGATGTCCCCTTTAATTCCCGCGAGCGCCACTTTTCTTGCAGTGTTTCCGCAGGTTTACACCATCATAACTCGCCAGGCGATTGAGCTAGAGAGCTGTTCAAAACCTCTGAAGACGCGGAGAGTCTTGCAGTTTCGCTTATAAATATTGGGAAGTTTTAGGGTTTTTTAGATGGCGTCATCGGGCCCTGAGCCCCAACCGCAAGAGACAATTCTTTGTTTATTTATTTTAATAAAAACTGGGCGAAAATCTTCGTGTTTAGAGCCCTAAATTGGCTTCTGGCGTTTGTGGCTCGAAAACTATGGCCATAAAACGCAAATTAATAAGCGAAAACAGCAAATTATTGGCCATAATATGCGGTTTTGGCTAATTAATTTTATAATAATAAAAAATTATGTTTTTGTTGTAACATTTAACCGATATTTTCGTGATGTGTGGTTACATCTTGAAGGTTTACAACTTGCTACATCTTGAAGGATTTACAACACGTGCTAGCACGTACGTAAGTTTTCACATGTTAATAAGGGATTATTTTCGCTTCGATAGTGAATCAACTTATGGCATGGTCAGTAGCCACACAAACTTGCGATGGTTTCGTAGATCAACTTCGTTGACCATGTCATTCAATTTGAACCACACTTTAAAGCATTAGGAAAGAAAGAAAGTTTCATTATACTCTTTTTGTATTTCCTTTGAAGCTTCAGATGTGTCTGTTGGCGCCCAGCTCTGCGCCGTGGCCCACACGTCTACTTGCGAAGTGAATGCTGCATGGTGCCAGGCCAATTGAATAGCTGAATAATGGGTAACCAATGACGTAATCTAAATAGGAATTTTAGCTAAATGCTAAAAGAAAACTGCTAACAATCAGATGAAAGTTTTGTGAGATATTTCAGTAATTACGCTTATGGTTGGCAACTTTTGGCTCACATAAGCCAGCAGTCTTGTGGCTAGTTGTTGTTCAGGGGCAACTCAAATTTTATAAAGTGTTCACTCCTAAACACAATACAGTACACTTAAGCGTACACAGCAGCAGCAAAGAGCACACCGATACATGAAAGAACACGAAGACATATGCGGAGGTAAAAGAATAGCATACACCCGATGACGCTAACGCGATTACTTTGATGAAACACAAGCACACGGGCGTCGGAAGGATTTTTTCCAGGGGTGGGCCAACAATTTTCCAGGAGTAGCCAAGGATTTTTTCAGGGGGGTGGGCAAAAAGGTAAATTTTTTTTCACCAACTCGAAACTAAGAAAACAACGTTTTTTGCTAAAAGTTTAATAGGAAAATGTAAAATTTCAAAATTCAGAGGTCAAAGACCCCCTGCCCCCTTCCGACGCCCATGCACACGCATAGATGTGTGCTACTAGTGAAGAGCACATTCAAAGATGGCGCCAAAGCGGCTGCTTAGTGTCCATTACCGTCGCATAGTGATGCGTGATGACACCAAGCAGACCGATTAACAAAATGCCTGGAGAAGTGGGAAGTTGCGAAGGCCAGGGGTCATTTGAGCTGCATACGGTCGAAGCAACTTACAGTGCAAAGGAAACAGTTTATAGATGTTAAAAGTAGGTAAAAGTCAGTTGCTCTGAATATTAAGTTTAATGTGTGCAACGCGTTTATGTAATTAATAGAAAAAAATGCGTTGGAGGCAAGTTCAAGCCGCCAGAAGAAATTGGTTTAACTTCGCCACAAAACTTTTGCAGTTTCCTCCTATATTAAAGATGTTGCTGATAGCTAAAGAGTAAATTCGCCGCGAAAGTTATGGGCAAGTGCAGAGCTGCCATGGTGTCGCAAAATTTTAGCAAGCTGAGAACAAGGCGTTCAATCATTTGTTTGGGAATGCATTTTCAGTCGATGTGATGATTCATGCATGGGAACGGAAATTTGTTTACTGTTCAGTAGACACATGATTCGTTTGGAAACTGAAAGCGTCCCATTACTATATAAGATTAATGTATCCAATTTTAGTGAACGCAACAAAAACCAAACTGAGTAAGAAATAACAGCGATACCTCATTAAAATATTTTCATAGTAACAGCGTTATATGAAAATCAATCCACTTAGTAAATGCACACCAACAAAACAGGAATCCCAACAGTGGTTCAAGTATCCAAGTAGCACATTATTTTTATCGTTCGCTATAAAAAGTGTCAAAAATGCATGGTTTATTGAATTGCCGAGTTTTAGTTTGTATCGTATTATGGGATGAACATCCGTAAAGAGTTTTAAAAATTTGTTAAATTGAGCTGGTAGCTGAGATGCACTGTATTTATCGTAAATTTGCTCACTTCAAGAGTGTAAATATCTTTTTGTTTTAAAAATTTCTGCGTTTTGTACATGCTAGTGGCATTACGAGTTGCAATTTCATATGCGTTCAAACATCTCATGGCTCGATTTAAAACAACCGATATTGGCTGTAGACTGCATGAAGCTTCTCTTCCCCAGGCAATAATTTCGTATTATACTCGTGAATTCATTAGACTGTGATACAAGAAGATACGTAATACTTGGCTAGTAACATAATATTTACCTTGCTACATTACACGAGCATGTTTGGATATAGTGCAAACAAAACCACTTACAATTCACTTTCTATGTAAGTTTGCACGGTTTCGTACGAGTCTGAAACGGACAGCGATGTGGAATGGTTATTGCGAAAATCGTATTTTTGCTGACTGAAGAAGTTGTTTTTGGTAAAATAATCGTTCAGTCGTACGTACAGCACTTTTTCAATAATTTTGACAGGTATGTTAATACTGATTTCGGCCTGTAGTTAGTTGGAATTTCGCTATTTCCCACCTTAAAATTGTTACTACAGCAATTTTAAGGTTGTTCGGAAATGCACCATCATTTATGCCAGGGCTGGGTGAACTTGTTCAATAGAAGAGACATTGGCAGAAAACCAAAAACACGAGGGAGCCGCAAAATCAGTTTGCAGTGTCAAATACAGTTCAAAATACAGTTCAATAAAGAATGCAGGTTTTACATAAAATGACCTACATCAAATCGCGTAGACTTCTTGGCAACTAAGACCTTACGAACACGTGTAATACGTTGATAAATGAAACAAACATAAAATATGAGGCGACAACTGGCTGTCAATTTGAAATATTGCTGTTCAGCTAGAAGAACCACACAAAAAATGTCGGCGAGCGGAAGTTTTCCCACCATTGGCATATGCATTCGTTTATAAAATGTGAGAGAATCGATAGTATGCATTTTGACAACTTCAAAGGGGGCACCGGGATATCATCGTTCCTACATGACATTTTTTAATCTGCGCCATTAATAAGTGTGAATATTCCTCAGTGGTGTTTGGTGGAGAAAAACATAGAATTTACGTTACATGGTAAAATATATTTTTATGCTTGCATCAGTAGATTTAGTTAGGTAAATTGGAGTGAAATTGCCCTGTGCCGATTTGGCAAAACTATGAATCTGCAATTAATTTTGCAGATGAGTAAACTCGTCCTTGAAAGTGTAACCTCTGCGGAAAACTGGAAGGTTTGAGTTAGCAAAAAATGTCATTTATTAGCGCTGAATTTCGTTTTGAGTTTCTGCTTTTTTCAAATTGGTCTTTATAGCATTGGCGCTTAGATACAATTCTTTGACATGTGTGAGATGGTTTCGTGAATATTTTTACCTCTTGAAATCTGCTAGTAGTTGTGATCTTTTATAAACGTGAAACAAGTAGCCTCTATGCTTGATAGAAGAACTTATCCCTTTTGTCACCATGGCTTTTGTTTAAGTTTGTATTCTCTTCTAGTGCATTTTCTAACAGGCATGTGTGTGTCCGAAAGACTTTTCAGGGACATTACAATAAAATCAAAGATTATATTTACATTTCATTTTGAGTACTGCATCGGTGAAGAATCTGGAGTTACGTGTAGATCTCGGTAAAAAACAATAAGAACAGTGTTACGCGTATCTGTAAAGAATCTTTCTTTGATATATTTTATTCTAACTGGATAGTGATCACTAATACAGAATAATAAAAGGCTTTACTTCGTTGGGTAAATTGTTTGTATAGATATGGCCAATACATGACTCTATTTCGTTTACCATTTTGGCTGGTTTATATAAAACAGGGTAGCAGCCAATGCTGTATAGAGTATCTATATATTGCTGTACTCTGTCATCATTTGTTGCACTAAGCAGATTTATGTTAATATCGCCTAGAAGTACATAGTACTCACAATTGTTGTTTGCAATTTTTGCTATTGTTTCAGATAAAGGTTGGGAAAGCTCATCTCTGCTATATTGACGGTGCCTGTGCACTATTTCAATTTTTTCTGACGTTTTTGTTTCCCGATAATCCAAAACATATGTTTTCACAAACATATATTTTTGAACTAGAGGTCATGGCTCGAGGTGATTAAAATCTCCGAATGAGGTAAAGCATAGTGTGTTAAGCAGCCACTGCAGATGTCAATCGCATTCGCCAAGAATCACACACACATGCGTCAGCCCTTTACCGTTTTATGTTCATTAGGTTTTACTTAACTGAAAACTGAACAGTGCTTACAGTAAAATTTATAGCCTTACCTGCATTTTTTTACTTCTGGACACAGATTGCTCCAATTTCTGCCATAAATATGTCCGGAATTGAGTATTGTTATGAATACAGTCATAAAGACCAGCATCGCTCTCTGGAATCTGAAACTTCGGAAAACATCCAGTCTGTTAAGTTTGGGAGATTAAAATCTAAATTAAAATTCTCCAGTTTTGCTTTCTGGACTTTATTGTTGTTGATCCTCTAATGTAAAAATTTGTTATGATTGTTTTACTTGGACTTTCTGCCATGTTTCAGAAATGCAAAAGGAGAATATCTAGTAGCATTCAACTCATGTATGAATAGATTTTTCGATACCTATAGCCTATTGTTTCATTGAAAATGCCTGCCGTTAGTAAACATCTTCAAAGTAAAAGCAAGCTAATTCATTAATCAGCTACAGCTTTGCATGAAAAGCAAAGAGCATGAGTATGTTTTCAAACTAAAACATTCGCAATGTCATAGTACGAATAACATTTTGACTTTTTCGACGATATGCCGGGACAGACAACAAGGTAACAAACTTTTTTTTCAAAACTGACATTTACTGTTTGCATGCAGGAAAATTGATAGAATTCTACTGTACAAGTCACATCAACTCTGCTAAAATTCTTTCACTCATAGCGAATTCACCAAGCATGTCGCTTAATCTAAAACCTTTACTGTTTGTCATTGGCAATTCTGCTGATGTAGCCATTGGTAATGTCTTCCTCTATAAACAGTTTCGGTTTGGATCTTTGTCATGAAATACGTTGGAGCGGAAAGTTGTGGCAAGTAGGAAGCTTTCGTCACGCATTTCATTCTATGACTCCAGTCACGGTAGCTGTTGTTTTGCCACAAGGCGGTCTCCACGGGTTGGTCCAGCGGAACAAAAGCTGCATGTGGGAGTGTGACCATTATGCAACTAGAAAATTTTGAATACCCGGAAAGCCACGCAGTTGTAGCATGTTGGTTTTCAAGTAAATATAGTAAACTTGCTTGACATCAAGAAAACTCTTAGTTATCTTCTGTAAAATTGCGTTGTTCGTCCTTAACTTATAAAAGCTTTCCCGAAGCTAGCAGAAAAGCTTTTCATAAGTCATAACGATTAATGCTTCAGAAAACGAGGGGATAAAGTCCATGATTTGAAAAAGGCTAGAGGCACAGATAAATTTTGTACGGGAAAAAAGCGACAAAACTACGAAGATAGTGATAGTTTATGTGATGTAACTTGTCTGCGGATTAGGATAATGTTCAGATATTCAGATATCTTCTCGGATCAGGAGAGACGCGGATCTGATTGTTTCACAACGGATCGGACCAGAATTTCAGACAAGGCAGATCCTCACATCTCTGATAATAATCATGTCACGTCATTCGGTTAGATGCTATGGTAATGGTAATGGTTTATTTCTTCATATGACTCAGCCAGCAAGCAGAAGCACCATAAAAGCCATCGCATGAAGTAATCCAACCATTAGTTAGCATTAGAGCAAATGAAAACACAATGGCACAATAGCTGATCAGTGCAAACAAAAAGGGTGCTGTGTCACATAGGATTGGTGAAGGACCGTGGCGGTCATCTAGTCAACCATCCCCGTTTCTCACTTTTTGAAAAGTGTTGAAAAGCAACAGTTGGAGATCAAACAAGCATAATGGAAAAAAAACGAACGAACGCAGAACATGGTAAAGAAAATATACAGGTGAAAACGCATGCCTATGTACACAGATGAATGGATCGAATTTAAGTGAAGGAATTTGGTGTGGTTAGAATATTTTTAGCAATACAAAAAAAGTAAAAAATAATAATAATAATGTTAATAAAAGTAAAAAAGCTAAAAAAACAAATTAATAAGGTACAAAAGGAAAACAAAGCAAAACAGTGAAAACTAAAAAGTGTACTTTATGCTCTTCTAACAGAGCCTGTTCCTCAGATGATGGCGGTTTCAGGGGATGACGAATAATGCTTACGTTTTTTTACATCCTTTTAACTAATTTCAATGTAACTAGTATCTTGCATAAAGATATTCCTCCTTAAAAGATTAACGAACTAACAGCCAACTACATTCGTAGGTCCGTAGTACATGTCGTAGATCGATAGCACCGGTTTTGTTCTAGTCTGAACCATGTCTGTTTTATCTTTCAAAGCAAACCCATTCCAGAGCAGTGATGACAACATGATATTTTGCTTGCGAAGTAATATACCAAGGCGGAATTCGAATACGCGTTAATAACGTACCCACAATGTCTATTGTTTAACTCATTTGTCAACACACTTGCCAACTATAGTACTTTTTTACCCTCAATTCTTGAAGCTAAAAGGTTCTTGTACGGTCTGTGAGATTTTCATGCGTAATTGAGAAACATAAAAATGAAAATTATGAAAAAAGTTTAAATAGATTGTTAAGGAGTATGAAATTTTATAAAATGTATAACCTGAATGGAAACGGAAGATGTTGCCAATTTTCAATTTTTTATGGAAATGAACCGAAGGCGTTTCTATTTTGACGCACTATAAATTCGGTCAAAGTTGTAGCTGTTTTTGTCATTTGTCGAGACCTACCGATGCGAACAGTTACACGCAAGTTTGCTAGACTTTAATTAACAAGAAAACTCAACGTTAACCTGAAAGAGCATGAAAGCGAACGATTAATCAAACGTCATCGAAGTTAGTTCACCGAGACAACAGTACAGCCCAACACAGCTAAGGCAGACGACCTCAAACCAAGAATTATATTTGGTTTTTGATATGGTGTTTTTGTTGATGGCGCTTTATAACTTCAGTGGTCTCGTAGCGACGACTGAGTTTTTTTGTACAATGACTGCTTTAATTTGACTCGGTTTGTTTTGTGAACTGGATGTGTTCCCTGCAGCTCTTCTGCTCACCGTGCGCCTGGCAAGAAGGCTACAATATCAATTTACAAGGTCTTGGTAAGACCCGGCCGAGAATTGAACTCTCGACCTACCAACACAGAGGGGCTCGTCTCAAACCTAGAAAGGACCAGCACAGAACAGGTTGCACTAAAAGAACAGACAAGACATCACGTGAGACGTAATTAGATAATATTTCTATTACGATCAGCGCGACACGACAGATAAAACGCGGGGACGCCCGGGGAGCGACACAGAAATGCGCTACATCATTAATGACTTATGTTCTACTTCTATAACACGTCATTTCAAAACGTACTTCACAAGATTGAACCTGAATTGTAATACCAGCAGAGTTGTAGAAGTTCATTTAAAAACTCTTTAAGCTTAAAATAAAAATTAGCCTACGTTACACTTTTGGTTAATTATCTGAAAGAACTGAAGCGGCTATTAGAAACACAGTGTGCATGTGTGTAGAAACTTATTTATTGTAAAGGACTTAATTAAATCGAATCACCTTTTACCTTTTAAATGGCCTGACGAACTCGCGTATGTGAAATTCCAAATAAATAGAAGTTTGTTCTCGTATATTTTTATCACGTACAGTATTTTTTTCATCTAAACATTCAGTGTAAGACAAAATCTCGAAGCAAAACAACTGGCACTTAATAAGATGTTGCAGTAAAATACTTCTCACCCTTTTTATTCCTCTAACCCAGTGGTTCTAAACCAGGGGAACGCGCCTCTCTGGGCCATGACACATAATTTCCTAGGGGGCTCGAACCCTGTTTCAAATTCAGAAATTCCTTTTATTATAATAACAAGCAACCTTCCCAGGGTCGCACGCAGGGGAGGCTGAGGGAGCTAGAGCCCCCCTTAACGGAAATCGCCTAAACACAAATTTGTTGCTGACATTTGTTAAAACACAAAACAATTCCTCGCATGCATACATAGCTATATAAAGGTTTCAGTCATGACTAGTGGCAGTGGCGTAACGAGGCTAAGTGCCTCCCAAGGCCGATCATAAAAGTGCCGCCCTTTCCACCTTTCAAATTTGTTTACAAGAATTTAGAATGAAAGAAGATAATGTTCGGGTGCTTTTAAAGAAATAGGGATTAATAAAGCATCTTGAAGATCACAATCAAACACCCACAACTTTAAATAGGTCTTGTTTTTCGTTGTTGATTTTGAGTCTTGCTTTTTCAGGTTGTTGTCACCTTCCTCATCATTTTTTTCTATTTTTTGCTTTCTTTGCATATGCATAGACACACCCGGACAATGTTTCGTCAAATTTTCTTCTCTGTTGGTTTTTAGTTTCAGTTAAGCCCGCCGCATGGCTTTTTAATAGTTTACTCATTCTAGGGATGAAACGAATAAATAAAGGGGTGTGATGACAGCATACCTACTTTACAGGTGTACACATTTATGTATGTTCATATTTCGTGTAGTATCCATGTCTTTAACTCAAAACGTATGTACAGTATACTGCATATAGCAGGCTTTATTATTGAATCTGACATTTGAAAGCTGTAGAAGGTTTCTAAGGGCTTTAGAGGAATCAGCCGATTGGGCTCTGCTTTCATCTTTTTGCGATGTTTCAAACTTGCGCATATCTGTATTCAAGTAACTTCACTCCACAGGT
>JGI24021J15306_10005452_pt1 | contig 15123 bp, 6 predicted proteins | sample Ectturendosymbi1_FD_15306 | JGI IMG/M metagenome (IMG submission 15306)
CACGAACCTAAAGCCCCCCTGGTGAAGACTTGCTGGCAAGGGCTCTGTGTTCACTCGGCTATATAACTGTCGATCGTCTAGTCTAGACGNTTGAGGTCTTAACCAGCTAATAGCCAGCGTCTGAACTTTTTCAGACTTCAGCATTGCATNAAGCATTATTTCCAATTTGCGTACAACATTATTCAACAATAAGCGGAATATATCGNGACGCGGTGTCGAACTCTAACCACAGAAAAAATGCAATGCNACCTGTGAAAAGAACATGCGTTTTTGCAGGCCTGCGCAATGAATAAAATTACTCCACGAATAGACTGCAGTAAACCTTCACCGAACAACGATACTGAGCAAATGCAGCCTGCAGATCTTACAGCAGGAAACGGCTTGTTTAACGGTGATTCTGCGTACAAGACGTACATACAGTATCTCAAAAGTAAAAGCTCGTATACAATGGTGGCAGAACTGTCTCCAGTACCTTTATTGCCGCCGGTGTCAAGCGAAAAAAACGTATTGACAACACTTCGTTTAGGCAGTATTGGGTGCACCCAGATGCAACTCTTTCAAAGCTCTTTCCAATTCCAAACGTTGCTATGAAATGAGCAGATAAACCGAGAACAATTTTTACTTCGGTCGGCGAGATCTCTTGCAAAACAGAATTTCCTAATCCGGCATTTGCNATCCTTCACCTTGGGCCACTGTTTGCCAGCTAGTGAGCTAGCAACAAGAAAATTTATTGCCGCCGGTNTCAAGCGAAATGTCTGACTTCACGCCATGTACGCATGCACAGAGTAATATTCTGCATATCAAACTCGCTGAGAAAACTGATTGGGGCTTAGGGATTCGTGTTAAGGTAAGTGTGTCGGGATAGGGTGTGTGTTAGGGTGAGAAAAAGAAAAATAATTGAGGTCAAAGAATAAGACCAAAAATTTTCAGTGGGTTAAGTTTTTCCCGTACTATAGCTTGTTCTAGGTACCTGGCATCTAACCAAAATGTTTTAATTTACACAACACACATCAAAAAAGTAATTGCCAATCTTTATTTCGTTATTCTGAGAAGCAAAATGACAGACAAACAACAAATCAGAAATTTCGCGTAACACCGGAAATAATTTTTGGCTTCCTTCGCGAAATTCTGCAATGCGTTTCACTGCACTTTACTTCGCTCTAGGGCAGGGATGGGGAACCTATTTACTATCGCGGGCCGCATGAATTGTGGAATATCGCTGGCGGGCCGGAAAAGTTCATTGAATTATCTTAAAATTTTACTTTAACCTTCAAAAGGAAACTAAGGAGAGAATCAAAACAAACTAAGGAGACAAAACCATGTCGAGGAACGAGAGACCTACAGTTTACGTTGTCTTGTCTCCCCTCTTGACCTACAGTTTACGTTGTCTTGTTGTCATGGAGTTTCATGTGGACGCATTGTTGTGTTCTAATTTGGGTAACCAAAATTCTGATGCGGGCCATATTAAAAAGTAGTGGTTCACGCGGGCCACAGGTTCCCCACCCCTGCTGTAGCGTATATAGGGCTACTGTAAAGCAGTGGTCCTTAAACGGGTGTCGATTGGCTCACCAAGGGAGGAATTTTTCATTCCTGGGAGGAAAATTGGTTCAAGGAGGAAAAGGCAAGCTGTGGATGAAAAAACTTACGTTTTTATTATTTTTTTACTGAACACACAAAAACTGCACGAGGTTGGTTTAGATGGGAATATCTGCGGTTCACTAACTATGAATAACTATTTATTTGAAAATTATTTTGGTTAAAACTATTTTTAATGGTTCTTTTGCAATTTCGTTAAATTGTTCTTTTTGTAAAATTGTTATTTGCAATGTTTTACTTTTATCCTGGAGATAAATCTTCAAAAGAAACCTGGAACCCTATCCAAGTAGTGTGATATTTTTGGAAATTATCTTTTGTGATTTTTGTTGGGGGGCCATGGACAGTGTTTGGGTTTGAAAGAGGATAATATGGAAAAAACTTCAACAACCACTGGGCTAATGCGCGCTATTATTTAATGGTATAATAGCCGTTGAACTTGATCCAAACGTATTTCTGTGGCCACGAACTGAAAAAATTACATTTTTTTCTCTTCAAGCGGCATTTCCATCAATTCTGTTCTTGACCCATCGAGCAGATGAAGTCAAATCAGCGAATGCTTGCTAACTTGTATATTCAGTGTTGTTACCGTCCTCCAAGGGCCACCGAGAGGTCAATCCTGGCTTTGCTTGGTAACATGAAACCATTTTCACTTAACTTTCAGCACTAACATCTGTTCCTGAACAGAGTACGACTGTCTAAATCAGCTATGTCCAACCCAAACGGCTTACTGAGCCAAACATTGTCTCACTATCTTAACTAGGGCCACATTATGAGTGACATATTAGTGAGGGCCGCAGATTGAATGGCTTACTTTGATCTTAACCAACTAAATTTAACTCAAGCTAATGTACTGAATGGTTTCGAATCCTAACTGCAATGTTGACAGACGTGTTAAAGTGGCGCTGAGGACTGCCTGCATCAAAAATGTCAAATTCAAGATTATCAAAATAAGGATTGGTTGCCTGTATGTGGGATACTGTCAGTGCAGCTAAAACCTAAACTGGCCGCACAAAACCTTCGACTAGGCCGCGGGTTGGACATTATTGGTCTAAATAAACCAACGTTTTTGCCGAAACACCTTTATAAGTGTTTCAGCTCATTGTGCCCAGTTCGTGAAATTTTGTTACACATGTGATACACGTTTGTTGAAATGATTGCGGATTCTTTATTTTTACTTGTAAGTAGTTTAAGGCTTAGCAATCGCAACTGCGACTCTTTCATGTTGAGCCTACGAAGGACAACACAGTGAACTACGGAGATTTGAGTACAAACAGATGCATAGCTTTTGCTTTCCGAAAATGTGATAACGACTTTTTGTGTATTTTGTGATCCGCTAAAATAATTTTGGCGCATTCTAATTGTTTTTTCTTTTCCTTGCCGTTCATTCGGTATAGCTATGTATCAACCGGTTGAGTTCGAGCTATGCAGCGTCAAATTCAGGTTGAGTGCAATTAGTTCTTATGCGACAAAGCCAAACGAGACAAAATCAGATATGTTCTGAAAAAATAGGTCTATCAGCAATGTTTTAAGGATTCCCGCAACACCTTGAAGTTAGCCTCATATCTGCGTATCACCAGGAAGGTAACGGAAAAAAACATTTTCTTCATGTGTTTCATTTTTTACACCAGTCTTGGCGACACTGCGATAACGGTCGAATGCTTAATTAATGTACCACCACTAGTGAACATAATAAGCACAGTCATTACAAGTTACAAACAACCCCCACTTTTGTTATTTACTGCAGTTGAAATCAATTCACTAAACGCTGTGTTTTTTGTCTAATCTAATCAGTGGTTGATCATGTTGGCTCAGCACAGATGTGACGTGGGATAAATTGGACATTAAAAGTGTTCTGTTTTTTTTATTCCTGTGGTATTGAACGTGGTATCTACGACTGAAACTCGGGCATTCTGCTTGTCTTTCCATGTATCTGTTTTTTTTGCAAAGCTAATCTCAGATGGTGAATTACCTTCTGCGCCATGTGCAAATAAGGTTGCCAGATGGGAGGTATTTGACCGGCGTGGCCGGTATTTTAGTGTTAATTTAGCAAAGGCCAGTATTTTAAAAATCAGTGCTTGAAGCCGGTATTTCGGAAAAGAACAATTCGCAGTAACGGCAATGAAAAGGACTAGCGTAATACTTGTCAATTTATAATGAGTCTAATAGTAATCTTGTCAGGACAGTAACTTCATTTAACGCCAAAACAAGGGAAAATTGTTACGTTAATCCTGGACATAAAGCGTGTGATTGCATTCAAAGCTGATATTGCATCTGTAAACTTTGGAAAGAACTGCTCCTTTAACCAAGCGTTATATCTGCTGCAAACAAGCATGATCAAGACTAATTGCCACTGTCACACTGATCATCACGCAGAGAGGCATTTATTGAAGCTCGTGCGATGTTGAATCGTTTGCTTTGAAAGTATACAATGCTTTTTCGCACAGCTCAAATGTTGCCAATCTTAAGAAATGCTCAGAATTTGTCCAGGAAAAGTATCACCAAATTCACATTCCTATTCGTTGGCTTACTCTCTTCCAAGCTACTGATCGTCTATCGCTCAGTTGGCAGTCCAAAAATTTGAAAGGGAAGCTCGAATTCAGAAGTGAAGCTGTAAAAGTACGTAAAAAGTGTTATTGGAGGATCGGTGCCACTAAATACGTGCTTACAAGATACGACACGCAGCCGAGATCTGCCACTGTTGACAAAACGGCCGGTATTTTTACAGAACACATCTGGCAACCCTATGTGAAAACGGGCGAAAATATTTGCGTAGGCGGCAGTTAACTTTTGTTTAGATGTTGTTCCGTGTGGGTGGGTGTGGATTTACCCGTTTCAAAGGCCAGCAGTCGGCGACCGTTTTGGCGAGTGCTACAATAGTTTAATTATTATGTTACCAATGAACTCTGATTTAAAGTTTTCTTCCTACATAGATATAGTGCTTTTGTATAGCTTAAAAACCCACCGTAGCAGCGAATTTTTGACCCCAAGCTCAATCACTTTATTTCATTTCTTCGGCGCAAAAATCTATTTCAACAATGCAAGACAACCGGAAGTCTGTTCACCTGAAACTAATCACTCAAAGTTTCATTTGTTAGATTGTGGAATCTTTAATCAGATCTAGCTAACATGCTGGTGTAGTACAGCATTATATGATTTAAAACCCACATCTGTTTTCGCGGAAAAATGGAACACTGCTTCTTTTGAAATGCCGGTTTTTCTTGTGCTCATTGCATGAAGCAGAACGTCCCTACCAGCCGTAATAAGAATGTGTGTGTGTTGCTTATTTCAGGAGTAATTTTGTTGAAAAAATTGAGGGGCAATGTTGAGAGAAAGTTTCAAGAGACACGGAAAACGTTTGCTGATTTAACCAAAGAACTGCACACTTCTGCGCGGTTTTGGATTTGATACAAAAGTGGACTGGTCTACAATGTCTTCGGGTGAGTGAAAACAAAATTCGTTCAGTGTGCGATTTTAGTAATGCACAAACAAGAATGTTAGGTTGTGCAGAGTATGTTCAAACAAGCCCGAAACCAAGAGTTACGTCCTTTTTGACAGAATGGCATAGCTAGATAACGCAAGACTTGCGTTAGAGTTATGGTTTGAAACTCCATGCCCCTGAGTTTCTGGTAGAAACAAAAATATTAACTTTCGTGTGTCAGCTAAAAAACAAAAAATTACAAATCCAAATTTGTTACAAAGATTGCTTAGAAACAAATCAAAACCCAAGTCTACTGCTAGTACTCGCTCGTGGCTGGTATGCATGGGAAAACTTTATGGGTGTCGCGGCCGGCAATAAGCTGAGCTGCCGGATTTACTTTATAAAGGCAATGCGGACACGCTTGTATGTAGGTTGTTGTTCATCAGTTAGTGGCGCAAGTGCAGTTAGGTCCTATATGTGCGGGGCGCATGTAACACCAATGAGAGGACCCCTTGTAAAACCGGTTTGCATGAGCTCGTCCAAAACCATTATGTGCAAGGCCCGCTGCAAGAACGATGAATAGGTTCCAGCAGCTAACGACTAACTTAAATTCTCTTGCAAGTCAGGATTACTCGGCCGGGCCCCAAAGTGCAGAAATTTGAGCGCAATTTTTCACATATTTTCAATTGAATATGCCGGGAACAACACTTACATCAGGAACGTTCAGTGCTCTCAAAAGCTTACGATTACTGCATAAGCGACCTTCCTGCAAGAACGGTGACATTGCAATCGATTTCCCACGTATAAAGTTCATTAGCAGTTTTTTTCGGTCATTTATGGTACTAAACTGCTATCGGTCGTGGGGCTGTATTTTGGGAGTTACGCGGTTTTTAGGTTAACTGGAAACCCTTCAGCCATCATCCATTGGTCCCAGGTCAGCTTTGAAGGGGAGCCTGCTCTCTCCAGTCATGCAAGACAAATCGGTCTAGGTGCGGGCAGCCGATAGGTAGGTGGAAAATACTTCTTCAATGTGACAGCCCCTGCAGCTGAATCTGTCCCCAACCTAGTGGCCACGCCTTTGCTTTGGCCTCTCTGGGGGTTGCGAAGAGCGGTCTGATGATGACTTGGCAACCCGGAGAATGTAATCCTTGCCCGGGATCGTTTTTGAGATTTTCTCGAAGCGATCATCCTCCTCTCTAAAGGTTCTGTCACACTCGCACCATCAGATCGGGGCATAGGCCTATGTGGCATACGGGATATCTCTAAATTAAAAATGTATCTGTTGCTGGTGCTTTTGCGGCATGGAGTGCCTTTATGCAATTCACGGGTGATGGGAGGCACGAGTCTTTGTGTCGTTAAAAGGACGCTTGACAGCCTCGCCCATCCAGACTTGTTGAATGCGTGGCGATGTTGCACATTCCCTCTGCGTTCGATGGTTGGTTTTGCGATATCGTGGTCATGCTTGTGTTCAACCAACTGCTATGTGCGCGTAAAAACAACTCACTCTGCAATCCAATCTCGGTGACCGCGAAGACTGCGCTGATTAACTTCAGTCTAAACTGTGGTTTTAAGAAGTATTTTGCGAAAGTAATGCGTTTAGTCAACGAATGCCACTCGCAGTTTTTGAGAACAAGAAGAGCTTTTCACATGCCCGTAGATTATTCAGCAGCATTTAAACAGTGCAGCATGTATGAAAAGCTTTTGTTCCTTGCAAAGCTTAAACCAACGAGTCTTAAACATGAAGTTTTTGTCGAAGAATAGAACATGAAACAGTCTAGCTTTAAGCGTCTGTTTTTCTGAACCTCACCACTTTGAAAAGTGGTTCTCAACCAGTTTTGGACCATCCTTCTAAAAAAACATCCGATGGCCCACTTCGCTGTGCTGACACCTCATTAATAACTAGTCGAAACTGCATTGGACATTGGCCAGTGAACTCAACGACATGTTCAATCCAGCACTTAACTCCCTGTGGACCACTAGAAATGCCAGGTGGACCACGCTGAGAATCACTTCCTTAAAGTGTTTCACTGAAACAATCTTCCAACTTCAGGCTGTTTGTTATCCCCATCCCATTGCCACGTGGTGCTTATATTGAAAATTGTTGTAGGGAAATTAACCTGGCCAATCCTACCAATGGTCAATACTCAAATCACCTCATTTCGGGTATGCGACGAATCTCACAGCTGGTAGATAGAAGGTAGCCGGCGTGAATGTTGCATTGTGACATGTTGACCAGCAATTCTAGCTGGCAAATCGTATTAATTTTCAACACTGTAAGTCACCTTACAAGAACTAATATACGTCAGACATTAGCGTAGCCAGTCCAAAAACTTGGGGTGGCGAAAAAATTGGGACAAAATGTTTGATTTTACATGATAAACACTATTTTGTTTGTGAGACCGCCTCTCAAGGAACAAAATGACTATATGTTCTAAGAATTTTGCGGGCCATGGTCCCCATGCCCTACGCCTATGACATCAGATATCGCAACTGGAAACCAACAGGTAGGCGGCTTGAATATTGCGTTGTTGGGCAGAGATGAGCGTTGGACTGGATCTGGACTTTAACGAATTGTTTTGGGTTTGGATTGGATCGGATCCGGACTCGACTGTAAACCGCTTCAAAAATTTAGGATCAGAGCCGCATCTGGCTGAGTTATGGAAAAGATGTGTTGCAGTTTTGTTGTAGAAAAGCTGCATATTCAATTTTTGGACTTCTTTTGGACTTGATATGTAATACGTTTTCTGGAGTGTGGGTGGACTTTAACTCAGTTTTAAAAATCAGGATTGGATCTGGATTGCGAAATATGACAGTCCGCTCAACTCTGTTGTTGGGTGCTGACGTTCATCGATTCGAGCCGGCGATGGGAAAACGGTCACGTGGATCCGTTGCTTACCGTGTTGTGTATGGGAACGCATTCTCGAATATTCGGGAAAATGTATTCGGTGCCTGTGTGTTGCACAGCAGGAATTGGGCCTGTTTTTCAGCTACTGTATTTTCGTCCGTTTTTTTGTGACAATATGATATACTTCGAAAGCGCATCCCGCTTGCCACAGCCCACGGTAAAACAAATCTGAAAAGGTTAACGGCATTGTCTCAATCTCGCTTAGTTATAACGCTAACTAACGTGATGCTAGCTTTTTATTCCATTTGGTTTGAATTGACCTGGCCCAGGCAACGTTATGCGAAAAGTGTGCAAAAGGCAAAAGAGCCACCAGCTTCCTGCAAAACAACATCCAAATGGCGTTAGTTCGGCACTGCCAGCCGCACAAAGTCGCCAGGGGCGGCGTACCGAGGCTAGATGGTGCCTGAGACAAGAAACAAGTTTGGCGCCCCCTTGTTCGAACCTAAGGTCTTTTGGGAGTAAATTTACCGTACTGAAGAAAGTATTTGCGACATTGTTGGGACTTTTCGGCGCCCGGGGAATTGTTCTCCCCTTGATACGCCCCTGACAGTCACGCATTCCATGGAGCGTCGTAGATAATAGCAGGCCCGTAACTAGGGATGGCGCAGGGGGAGCTTCGCTCCCCCCTAGAAAAATTATGCCCCCTTAGAAAAATGTGTTCGACATAGTTTAAAAAATTTGGGCCTTTTTCAGAAACCTCGTCGCCCCCCTGGTGTCCAAAGCTGGTTACGGGCCTGGATATTAGTGGTTGCTCGCAGTGCACCAGGACACACCAGCATGCATTGGTCGGCTGCAGTGGCGTAGCGAGTGTAAGTGCCGCCCTTTCCACCACTTAAATTTTCTAACAAGTACTTTAAAATGAAAGAAGATCATGTTTCATGCGAATGGTAAGTAAAGATATAAGTAATGTTAAAGCATCTTGAACATCAGAATCAAACACTCACAAACTTAAATGGGTCTTGTTTTTCTCGATTATGCGTCTTGCTTTTTCGTAGGGCGCCGGAAGGAGGAAATGGGGGCAAGACCTTCTGGATTTTGAAATTTGATATACTTTTTACTAGAAGAATGTTTTTCTCGTAGTTTCGAAGTTGGCAAAGCCACCCTCTGGAAAATTTACTGTTGCCGCCCCCTGGAAAAATCCTTCCCACGTTTATTGCTCAGCAGCGATTACAAGTTTACAACACTTTAAGTTCGACGGTAATTTACACTGAACAAGTTTGTTCAGTACAGCCATTGCCAAGTTGTGTGACTGTTTTGGCTAACGTCCTTGTTATTAAAGGCCTTCACTACAATCATAAGTAAACATATCGTTTGCCCTTGCGTTGGGTTTTCAGAGTAAGGTTCATCGCCTCTAATTTATCAAAATGACAACCCCTTATCTACGCTTATCTTGTTGAAATTGACTTTCTATGACTGCAAATGTTAAATGTACCGTTGAACAAAGGAGTCACACCTACGAAATCGACATTACCTATCGGCTGGCACTGATTCACTCCACTTGCAGTTCAAGCCCACAATTTGAGCTCTTAATTATCTACACAAACTATCTCGCTCCAAGGTCATTTTCTAATACGCGGCCGATACGTCAGATAGAAAAACATCTGTTCTGTTGAAACTGAGCAGCTTGACTTTTGCGGAGTTCTTCACTTCACCCCCCAAAAATTGATGTTAATAAGCCCACCTAATGTCTAGGTTAGGGCTTGTGGCACTTTTTGTTAAATCTCCCACTGAAAATGAAACGCGCCAAGAAATGTTTGTGGCAAATACCGATGGGTGGCAAATACCGATGGGTGGCAGGTGATGTTAATGTTGGGGCGTTGCTAACGATCGAACGATAATAGAAAAAGGATGAAGATAGGTTCGGCGGACAAGTAACCTAGCCTAAATCTGTCCTTATTTCAAAAGACATTTGACTTGGGTGGGCGATATGGCCTTGGCTGGGGAGGAAGGTGCAGCGCTGGGGGAAACTTTCACAAAGTAAGCATGTCAAAAAAAACCTGATGTCAACAGAAACACAGGGGTAGTTCAGCACTCTGGATTTGACCCAGACTTTTGAGTAAACATTTTATCAATTTGCTCACTCCACAACCACCTTTCCTTAGGCTACACGTCTAGGGCTTTTAATCACAAAAACTGAAAATAGTTTAAACAACAACTTGTCGGTCCGCAGAAGGTGCCGCCCAGGGCCACTCCCATTGCTACGCTACTGGTCGGCTACCCAGGTAGACATAAAGTTGCTTAATTCGAAATGGTTTGCATGTGGACGTATTTTGCGCAAGGCAACGTTCGTTGTTTTATGGTGATTGTAGGCCTACATGTTGATCTGCTCGCTGTACCACTGCCATCCAAGCATCCATTTTAAAATTCTCCACATGATGTAACTGACAAGCAGGATATATCGAGTAAATCAGCCCTGTGTTAAATAGTAGCAAGGTCTTAGCGTGCGTGAACGACTTGGACCAGCTTTTTCTTTTGTTGCTGTATGTAAGCGAGGCCGTTTGGCAGGAATTTAAGATCGGGACAAGCTCTTGGAGAAATGCAGATGTGCAGTTTTAAGTCTCGATAGGCTCACAACATGTTTTCTGTTTTTGACGGTTAGTTTTATTTAACCGTATCCTTGAACAAAAGTACGAATATTAGCTGAACTAAATTTTCATGTCGTGCTGTATTTTCAAGTAAATTAGGTACTTACCCTTGGATTTGAATTGCCAATTGTCAGATTAATCAGCATTTCAGACTAGAGCACGGATTCTCAACTTGGGGTCAGTTAATGTGATTTAAGGAGTCCATGAATATGAGGATTAATAGGCTTTGCTCTGACATTTCGAAAGGGTTAATAGGCTTTATAGACATTTCGATACTTATACCTACTGCCATGATTAAGACCTAATTTCAAATATTTACTGCGTTTCTTCTTGAGTGTGTATACTTTCTTAGGGTGCACTAGGGATCCGTGACCCACAAATGATTAAGAAACGCTGGTCTAGAGAGAACTTCAATCAGTTGCGGTCACCTCACGCACATGTGTACAGTATTAAAAAAACTGAATATAAGCCAAACATAATACGAGAGCAAGCACGACACACAAAATAGAAGTGCAGAACAAACCCGTTCGCAAAGGCTACAGTCATTCACATAGAAGATGGAGGGCAAGCAATGTATGATGAGTTAAGAAATATACACAAGAAGTGAGTCATGCACATAGGTGAGAAAAGTGAGTGACAGTGGAGGTTAACAAAATGGCAATTGAGAAGTAACTGGAGTGTGACCTGCTAAACATTCATATTGTCGGTTACGTCACAGACACATTGAACTGATCACTTGCATTTCTTCGTTAACCTACTTTGTCACTGTGCGCAGTGACAATCAGAAGTACCAAAATGTCCCTCTGGTGAAGCGCACGAGCTCGTGGTCATGCCTTTCAGCACCGCGTGCTGTTTGGCATAGCTGAGAAGTACTTGATTTGTCTGGCGGTTGTACTTTGAAAACCGCCATTTTGGCATACGAAGGCGCAGCCAACCAGACAACGCGCTGCTGCTAACCAGCTACGATCACGTCAGCTGAGTTTAAACGCAATGACGTGAAGGGTGCAACGCCGACGATATTTAAATCCGTGTAAATCGCTCGCTGACTAGAGCATACAACCGTAGTAGCTTCAAATCCCAACTTGGCTGCAGAAGGAAAATAAACCTGCAATCAAAATTTTGAAACACGGGTTTTGCATTTTTTATTAATGCTCCTCTAAATTCATCCTTAGAATGTTACAGTGTTATAGCAATTTCAAACAGATTAACACAGTATCTGGTTTAATATAATACCATGTTTGTTATTTCACACTTTTTAGCAGCGTTCAATGGCCACCAGTCTTGAGGTGCGTAACACCTTCGAAGTTGCAATTAAGTGCAACAAAGCTGTTATTTTCTTCAGGACGCCTTGCGGATGATACTGCGGTCATTAATCTTGTGCCAACATTGGTATACATACAATGTGTGATGGAGAAACGTTCCACTGCTGTATTAGAAATCGTGGGTGCGAAAGGTCCCGCTAAATAGCAGGATGGATATAATTGGTGTACTTTAGTTTAGAGAACGGCTATAATTTCTGTTCAAAATCGCTTGACAGCAACTACGAGGCATTTTACAATAAACATTGAAGATCAAGCTGGACACTGGACTAGATGTTTGTGTTGTCTTTAAAGACAAGCGTTTTCTCTTTTCTGCACCCCGCCAATTAACTATGTACAAAACCAATTGCGAAACGCAGAACAGAACGTGGAGAGATCAGGCGACATTGTTTGAAAAAATTCGTTACATAATCCTCGTCTGTTTCTTGTATATGAAGGTAAACATCTATGCTTCCACCTTAGCAAATTTCGAGACTTGAGAGACGGATATCATGTAAATTACGCAGAAGCAAACACCTTAAATAGGTTTTGTTTTGGTGACTCTACTCCTACGGCAAAAATCCGCCTATAATTTTGAAAACATCAGCAGTGTTTTTAAGGTGTTTTGATGGACTTAGACGGTCTCTCAATTTTTCAACGGTCTCTCAAAGTACAGTAGAATCAATAGTATAACCACCACCAAAATGCATTAAAACCTTGCTTAATGACCATCTCGGTATTCAGTTAAAGTTGATCAGATACACCGCTGAGTATTCGGACGCGCCACGTCGCATAGCAACTTTTGTTCAAAGATTGGGGTTGGCATGAACATTAGCCTTGTTTGGCAGCATGCCTATGAGAATGACATTCTCTTTCAAACCGTGTCCCTGCCTTTTGACGAATCAGGTGTCTTGAGGATCCAAAATCCCACCGGCTGTGAGGGCATATGGTAACGTGTTGGAACCAAGCGAATGCAGGCTCCCCCAAAAGTTGCAGGATACTGGAAGGTTCATGCAACCTTTCTGCAGCAGTCGTCTTGGGTCCACTCATGCCAATGATTATGCGTGCAGAGGGGTCAAGATGGTGGATCAAAGGCTGGGAATCCTTCTTCCACCTTCAATTAAAATACTTGCAGTCTCTCAAAGGTCCCAAGGCCAAACCTTAAAACAAAACCCTGAGAATCAGCACAGCGAAAATAGTGTTTTTTCGGCAAAGGTTTCGTTGTAATTTAGGCTTAGGACTGCTATATTTTCTTTACAGTTTTAATGTGTTGAAGACACACCGCAAGCCAAAGCCTCCAAAGGGGTTTCTATCTGAGCGGGTCAAGGAATTAACACAGGATTAATCAAAGCCAATGAACCCTAGAGCAACGATTAACTGTGGTTACGGTCGTGTGAAACCAGGTCTTGCGCTTGCATTGGGGAGAACGGGTTACCCCACATCCCCGTAGCAACATTTTGCTGCACTGTTTCTTTGGGTTTACATTGTCATCCGAATTTGAAATAGTTTTTTTGAAAGTAGTTGTTTGTTAGCGTGAAATTACTTTACAGGTTCGGATACCGTTTTAATGTCGTTTCTCACCGTAAGTAAACAGTTTCTGCTAACTGCAGGACGTGAATGCGCAGCATACTTCAACCTTACGGTCAAACTCAGGCGATTTCCTGTTAGGTATCAATTACTTTCCGAAGCGTCGCAAGATTAATATCACGCAGCGCCAGTTACCTAATACGAGAGAGATAACAGATTTTACAGCAAGCATCTTAACTGCAAACAGTCCCGCCTGTTTTCACTTACTTTTGTGCTCATAACAGCGTCAAAACTTTTATTCTGCAGTGGATGGTGGAAGTTCCTCAAAACAAACAAACATCGAAGAGTCTGCTGGTTGCCAAAAATCAACAAGTCCACTGCAGCTGAGCAAACAAGAAGGAAACATAAAAACTGGACAAGTACCTTCTGCAGAAAGTACGTCTTCGCACAGTCACGGAAGTTTGAAAACAACTATCATTGAAAAGGGCGCTGCCAGTGCTGACTCCAAGAAGCGAAAAATCGTGGAACAGGAAAACAAAGAAATCGATCGCACTAAAAGCGAAATCCAGAAACCCTCTACCACACCGCCACAGGCAAACGCATCTCTGCCACAGAGCGAAGTTGAAGAACTCACAGAGGCTTTTGGTGAGTTCCTGAAGCCTAGAATATGGAGATAACTTAACGTGTGTTTTATCGTATTTCGTGAGGGAGATAGAGTAAGACTGACTTATCATCACACAGTGACATATGCAACTACAAGTAGCAGTAACAACTGAAACAGCAACAAATATCGAACCATATTTGCAGCAAATATTGAAACTTGACCTGCCAAATATGAAAAGCTTTTATAGTTGAAACAGAAAACAGCTTCATCTTCTCTGCCTTGCCTTGCCTTAACTTGGTGCTATTGAAAAAGCTAGGCTACTCATTGCCGAAAAACAATTTCCAATGTTACGATTGCACAAGGAATTGTGATGAGGGCTTTAAAACTGACTGGGGTGGGGAATGTGGCCTTGGCTGGGAAGCGGGGGGCAGGGACTGGGGGCGATTACCACTCAGCAAGCAGCAATTCCCACCACAGTTTGATTTTTATTGGCAACGGATTCCACGCTTAAATACTTACGGCTCCACGCCGGCATTACGCAAGCAGCATCGATGGAAAGTGTAAATTTGCGTAGGCGTAGCACGGGGCTCCCTTCGGCGCGAACTCGATTTGAAGCAATGGGTCAAATACAGTGTTCCCGGGAAGAAAATTCTACACTGAGCAAATGCTGCGCAGCCATGCAGACATGCAAACAGTGAAGCGTTCCCAACGTTAAAAGGACTATGCGATATATGTATATATACCGTATTAAATGTAGGATGTTTGAAGTGCGCGAGAACGAGATAGCACTGCGCAAATTGTCTGGCGGTGCTGCGCAGTTGCGCACCTCAGAGGGAACACTGGTCAAATCGGCGTAGAGTTGGCCCTGCCGGAAACAGTACTTGATTGAAGAACATTATAAATTTTGTTGATCCCCCGTGTATGCTTCAGAGCAGTTGTTGCGTCCGCGTGTCGCATTACACAAGGAGTTAGTTCTCTCGTGTCGCATTGCAAAAGGAGTATCACACGGAAGCATTTTGATCCAGTTTGAGATTAGCTTCCGGTTAATTGTTCAGTGTCATGCAGCAAAATAAGTTTTTTTATGGAATTATTATGCGAAATACAAATTCAAGCACTTCAATTTGAAAGGGCCCCAAAAATTTGGTAAACGTTATGATCATCCCCTTTCATATGAAGGGAGGCAGGAGCAG
>JGI24021J15306_10005456_pt1 | contig 15121 bp, 8 predicted proteins | sample Ectturendosymbi1_FD_15306 | JGI IMG/M metagenome (IMG submission 15306)
ACGACAGCATTCCTCGCAAGCAACGTCTACGCTGGGCAACACCCCAAACCTCAACATTGGGTTCCTACACCAAAAGGAAAACCCTACAACAGTGACTAACCAAAAAATGGCAAAATCTTACAAAATGGCTAAATGCGTTTTTTCATGGCCAACGCAATTAAAGAGTGGCCAAATTTTTCGAAATTGGCAATGAAATGGCTAGTATGGCAACCCTGATTTTGCCACTGTCAGAACACAACTGATAAAATTTTGAATTTCAACAGATTTGTATTTGGAACTGTCAGTTTGTCGGATTTGGATTTGGATTTTGAAATGAAACTGTCGGATTGGATTTGAATCCGTTCGTCTCTGCCATCAATCCGGAATGATGGAATCGACTCCGGCGGGATTCTGCTTTTTTTCGGACCGGATCCGGCCCGGTGTCAGACGAAATTTCTGACTTCACACCATGTACGCATGCACAGAATAATATTCTACATACCAAATACGCTGACAAACCTGATTATTAGGGCTTAGGAATTCGTGTCTAGGTAAGTATGTCGTGTCAGGGTTTGGGTTAGGGTGAGAAAAAGAAAAATAATTAAGGTCAAGGACTAAGTCCGAAAAGTTTCAATGGTTAAAGTCATTCCCGTGCTGTAGCTTGTTGTGGGTACCTGACAACTAACCAAAATGTTTTAATTTACAAAACACACATCAAAAAACTAATTGCCAGACTTTATTTGTTTATTCTGAGAAAAAAATAACTGAAAAACAATAACAAGTCAGAAATTTCGCAGAGGTCAGAAATTTCGCTTGACACCAAAGTCAAAAATTTGTGAAAAATCTGTCACGGTGTCAAGCGAAATTTCTGACCTATTATTGTTTGTCAGTGATTTTGCTTCTCTGAGTAAAGGAATAAAGTCTGGTGATTGCTTTTTGGATGCGTGTTATGTAAATTAAAACTTTTTGGTCAGATGTCAGATACACACAAAAAGCTACAGTACGGGAATAAGTACAACCATTGAAAAATATTGGACTTAGTCTTAGACATCAACACTTCAAAAGAAGAGCTTGCAGTTAACTGTAACAAGTCAAAATACATTCAAATGCAAGTTCATTTTCATTTTGCGTTGACACTGAACACAATAGCACTGTGGTGGCCAACCCGTGTCTCATTAGCCACGTGCAGCTCTTTGCCCAGTTTCATGCGGCTCTTACGGAATTATATACCAGAAGTCCAACTAAATAACATGCATAACAATAAATGCCTTGCAAAGTTCTGATATTGTCATGTTGGTGGTGTGTGATATCTACAGTAAATCTAGCTAAGCAAAAGTATGTATGTCAGTGAGGAAGAGATGGGGTTACGTTCGTGCGTGCCCATGTACAATGTACATGATGCGGCGCTTTGCTGTAACACAATAAAAATGTGGCTCTTGGTCTCTGACTGGTTGGTCACCCCTGCATGTCAAGACACATAGACGTATTTCTAAACCACCTACGTCCAGCCTGCAGCCACGGGCCGTGATGCGGCCTAGTCGAGGATTTTGTGCAGCCCAGTTTAGGTTTACGCTATACAGCCTATAACAAAAGTATCATACAGTAGGCTACATACTGACAACCTGATCTTGTTTTGATCTTTTTGAATTTGACATTTTTGATGCAAGTGGTCCTTAGAGCCACTTTATCACATCTGTTGACATTACAGTTGCATTCGAACACTTTCAGTGCGATTAGGTTATGCTAAATTTAGTTTGCTAAGATCAAAGTAAGCTATTAATGTTCGGCCCTTGTTAAAATGTCTTTCAATGTGCGACCCTAGTCAAGATAGCGACATACGTTTTGGCTCAGTAAGCCATTTGGATTGAACACAGGTTCTGAAAGATTGGCCACTTCATAAAAAACATAGGTATTGTGGTCATAAGACATAATGGTAAATAGCCAGCCCTTGAAATCTATATTAGGCAGCAAGAAAATATGCACAGTTAGGTAGAAACTAGTTTTGTGTCGCTACAAAATCTCACAGTTAAAAAAATGGCATGTTTCGAAGTTCATTCGAAAATGAAGAAACACTTAATTTACAAAGGCTAACTTAATTTGTCCAAGTGTAAGCACCAATTGGCACTTAGTAAAGAGTGTGTGGAAGACATATAGCGGCAACATAAAAAGAACTGTGAACACTGAGTAGTAACACAGGCAGTTACTGGTTAGCAATATTAAGATAACAATATGAAGAGAATGTTTGGTTACACACAATATCAACCTTATGGATTGTCACAAGCAAAGCAACCCTGCCCTACACCTATGATCTGTCTGTTACAAGCCATACAGCACCGATAAACAGGTATATGCACACGCACAAGTGCCACAATGGCTTGGCCTGCAAAGTGCAAAGTCTGCACAACACGGCAAGCAAAACCGCACACTCACACTACCTCGCTTTCACTTGTAATTCAGTACACAGGGCGAAACGTACACACAGGGGACCAGACTTTCAAAAAAAGTGTTGTTCTAGACAATTTATCCTTAAAATATAGACGTATTTTCAAAAACGGCCAACAGAAAAAAATTTCGGCCAAACGTCCTTTAAAAAACGGCCAAAAAAAGCCAAACGGCCAACCCAAAAATCGTACGGCCAACCAACTTGAAATACGGCAAAATTTCCAAAATTTCGCCGCAAAACAGCCAATCTGGCAACCCTGACATAAACCTAACCCGACACATTACCTAAACACTAGAGATGAACATGGATTTGGATATAAATCCTGCGGATTTACAGTTTTTTGATGGATTTGATTGGATTTGGATTTCATAATTTCTGACTAACCGGATTTGGACTTGGATTTGGATTTGCTAAATTTGATTAAATTTTTTTATAACGTTTGGTTCAGTTTCAAGATTTAATCTGTGCAATGACATTATGTGTTATAATGTCATTCATTGGTCTGTCTAAATTTGTTCAAGTTTGGTTCAGGTTTAGTGAAAATAAGACGCCATTATGAATTGTACAACACAGAACACACCAGAGATGATCATTATCTGGGTGGCCGGTTGGATATCCGGCAGGATAGTGAGTTTGCAACCGGATACGGATATCCAAAAACTGCTTTCAAACGGGAACCTGATACGGATCCGGATATCCGAAACGCTTTTATCGATAATTCGAGGATTCAGACTTCTGGAAATAGTTGCACATTGCAAGATCATTCATTTATCTTCAGATGCACATTTTCAGCCTTCTGTGCCATGACTCCGAGTCTATATACGGTGTAAGCTCTGTACTGTAGTGTAATCCCATTCCCCCTCTCAATCTGCTAATTGGACACGCCAAATTTGTCAGCATGAATCTATTCCTGGTGTGGCAAGATAGGCTCTTTCAGTAAGCTATACCTTAAGACTATGTTTGCTGCATACCTGGACTAGGGCTAGTTAGTGTAGGCCTACTGTGATCTGTAATCTGGACTAGCTAGCTATAGCACTCTAGCTCTTTCAATGTGGTCTCTGGTCTGTAGTCTACACCAAGCCTTGCAGTCTTCACGCCTATTCTGCTGGACGTGAGCTTGCACTGACTGGTTGTTAGATGATACCAGGCCAGATAGCCTTTTTCTTTAAACATGATATGCAAAAGTGCTGTTTTGTGACATTGACTTTGTTAGACTGAATTTTTAGTCTGTCATTTCAGTATAAATGCCACATTTAAAGCCAGTGTATTGTTTTGAATGCTGTTTTGGTGTGTAGATTAACATTGCTATGTAGTTAGGTTTGGTTACAAGGCAACAATAGGTAAGATTAATAAATGAAACTATGAATGTGAACTCGTGGATGGTGTTTAAATCTAAGCATTTGTTACCAAAGAAATCGGCTAATGAAAAGCTTGGTGTGGCAACAGAACTGTGGCCAGGAAGTTTATGGGGGGCTTTCCATTTGTGGAGTGGGGTGGCGCTTTATACAGGGGGGCTTTACATTGCTGCAGTAGGGCTAGACATTCTGAAATTTGAACAAGCACTTTTGTAGTGCTTCATATTTAAATTGGAGGGCTTGGAGCGTTGTCTCAGAGGGGCTAAGCCCACCAACCCCCCACCCGTGGCGACGAGACTGTGTGGCAAAACTCCAGCTTGCTTTTCAATGCAATTGACTCGGAAAATTACTTAGGTTACGCGATATGTCAAACTTTCTGTTTATAAGCATGACAGGGCTCAAAGTGGCACAATGCATTCAGGCAGTGTCCATTCTGCTTCATGAGGCAAAACCTGTGCTGGGACTATTTTGCGTTCAGTTGAACACAATTGGTTGAAGTGGTCATGTGACAATTACAATACGCAGAGACAATTGGTTGGGGTTTAAGAGTTCATGGTTCAGTGTTTAGAATTAGGGCTTAGCCTGCAGTTTACTTAATGCAAACAAGAAGCTGCTAACTGCTTGCTAGCCCTGAAACCATCACAACCATCATCCATACATGAGACTGAGCTGTTACATATGTCATGTGACTACTTCAACGAGTTGTGTTCAGCTAAAGACAACATACCTCCAGCAGTTATTCTGTCTTACAAGGCAAAGAAGCCTCAAGGCAAAATAGACACAGCACAAAATGTGTATGTTGTGCATCACAATACACTTTCGGATAGTTTTCGGATACGGATAGTGTGATTTCAACCAAAACAGGATTCGGATCGGATACGGATATCATATCTCAAAAACAGGATAGGATCGGATAGTAAAAATCCACTATCTGATCACCTCTGGAACACACACATTGTGCTGGTTCAAATGTTCAGAATTCAGGACCAAGAGCACTAGCAGCGATAAGAGTCTGCTTTCATGTTTAGGCCACTGGTGNCACTCCTAGTGTTTTTCCCCTCGATCTAGTGTTTTTGCATTTCATNTAGTGTTCTACTGTTTTTTCACAGGTGTCTAGTGTTTTTTAATGAGTGAGCTCAATATTATTAAAGTACAAATTTTGTGTAACTAATTGCAACTGTGATGGAGACTTTTTCAGTTTTTGATTTTGTACAATTGTAATTTGCTAAAAATTCTTCCAAATACATCTAAAATTATACACAAGCATACAATCTGTTTTGAGTTATACCGCTATGAGTCGAGGTGACTGTGGTGATCTGTCAAAAGTTTCAGTGACCTGTACAGCTTACAAACAAACACAGGCGTTGCTGCTGAAGGTATAGGCTTGCGGCTAGCCCGCTATGTTGAAAGTAGGGTTGCCAGATGGCCGGTATTTCACAGGCCTGGCCGATATTTTACTGCTAATTTAACAGAGGCCGGTAAAAGACCGGTATTTTGAAAATCAGTGCCCGAAGCCGGTACTTTGAAAATAACTATTTTACCGTAACTTTGAAAAGAACTAACGTCGAATTTCTCATGTTATAATGACTCTAGTAGTGAATCTTGTCAGAACAGTTCCTTAAGCGAAGTTTGTTTGCTGCCCTTGACGCAATCCGTGGTGCTATTGTTACATCACACACACACACACACACACCGAAATGTAATGACCCAGTCAAAACACAGGGAAATTGTGGCTTAACAATGCTAATTGTCTCTCTGCTTTCACTGTGCCGCTTACGAATTACGATAAAGCTTAGATCTGGCACTGTGGACAAAATGACCGGTATTTTTACAAAACGTATCTGGCAACCCTAGTTGAAAGTCATGAAACAGAGGTGCCATTTGCCTAAATTTAACATTTCAGACCACGAGGAATTTCCCAAGAGCAATGGCGTGGAAGTGCGGTTGGTCTTTTCCTTGTGGTGATTTGCCATGTTGTGCGAAGGGGTTGCACTTCACCAAGTCACGTTAAAAGATTGTAAGGCGTAAAAGAATAATTGTTTGCATGTGCTTATGTGTGTTCTATGGTCCATCTGGTCTGAGATTAATAAATATATAATGTTCGAAACACCATCCTAAGTACAACACCAATTTTCTTGTAATCTGACAAATCTGTCCTATATTTGTGATCTAGTGTTTTCTTTTTTTTTGTGAATCTACTTTCTTTCATCATGAAATCTAGTGCTTTTCCGTAACTACAGAGTGGCAACACTAGTTCAAGTGTATCGTGTCATCCAAGTTACCGATTTCGTGTGGTTTTTATTGATCCAATCCCTTTTCTGGACTCATGATTGCTACACGTAACAGAACATTAATGCCTACTGCTTAGTTACATTTACCACATTTCAGCAGATCATTATTTATTTATGTAGCCTAGTGCAAAAACTTTGGTGTGCTTTTGCCTGTTAGCTTTCAATGCAACTTTAGTTAGGCCGATAGGCTATGCTGTAAAGAGGATTGCTATTGAATAATGTAGATTGCTATTGAATAAAATATTTAAAATTCCAAGCACGGACAAACAAAAGAGACCTGGCCTTGGCTAGTATGGATAGATCAAATGTCATTCACTGCATATCTCTTTCATGCAATTGTTTTTGGAGGTGTTGCAGGTGTAGGCTACATTAAAACTTGGTTCTATTTTTGGTCATAATGGTTACAATTTTTTCAAGATATTCTAGCTTTGATTGGTTCAAACTGACTCATGTGACTAACTGAACATCTCAATTCATTGCTTCTAAAATTGATCGCGATTTATGTTGAAGTCTTTGAAGTGTCAGCTGTTGTGGTATTGTAAAACAAAGGTACATCATAAGTTAGTTTGAATTATGGTGCAAATTTTTTTCTTTTCAATTTCGACAGTAGCAGCAGTCCACGGGGGCATTTCTTAAGTAAAAATCATCAGCAATTTTCGGTTGGATCGATGGCAGCCGGAGTCTTAACAGGAGTCGATTTCTTAAATTTGAAAAATTTCTCGACCCAGACCTGGATCTGGATTCAAAAATTTTGGAACAGGAGCGGAGTCGAAGTCTGAAAATTTGACTTAGGCCCGCATCTGACAGCTAGTATTGATAGGTGGCGCTAAAACTGTATAATTTTCAAAACAACCGGGTGGTTCATAGCAGAACCGTGGCCAGAAAGTCGTCAATGAGGGGGCTTTACGTTTGTACGGGGGGGCTTTACGTTCGTGCAAGGAGGACTTGACATTAAAATTTGACAAAAATTATACTGACTTATAGTGTTTCATATTTCAATATGGGGGACTTGGAGTTTTGTTTGGGGGGCTAAGCCCACCCGTGGCGACGGGTCTGGCTCATAGTAGACATGGCACAGGCCTCCAACAGTCCAGTCTTCGCGCCGTGCGCTAAGGTTTTGAAACAGTCCGCTAACAATTTTTTTTTAGCAGTGACGTCATTCCGGGCCGCTGAGGTCTGCTCGCTAATTAAACGAAAATTCTTATTTTTTGCAGCTTCAAAATCTAACAACGAATTTTTTGCTGCTGTTCGCTCCATTTTGCGGTTCTGATGACGTTCCGTTTCACTTGTTTCCACGCAAATAAGTAAACCATGTTGCAAATCAATCAAAGCACGGGGTTGCCAATTTCTTCACCCCCTCGTTACGCCCCTGGTGCGGACCTTCCATATTTTTTTGGTTTGCAGTAGGTTGTTGTTTTTTTCCGTTTTTCGGAAGTTTTTTAGACTGTTTTCCGGTGATTTCGGATTGCAATACAGAAATCCTCATCCCATACCAGGGTTGCCAGATGGCCGGTATTTCACCGGCCTGGCCGGTATTTTACAACAAATTTAGCAGAGGCCGGTAAGGAGCCGGTATTTTGAAAATAAATGCAATTGGAGTAACTCTAAAAACAACTAACGCGGAACTTCTCAAATTATAACGACTCTGGTAGTGAAATTTGTTAGGACAGTTTGTTCAGCGAAGTTCATTTAAGTCCAAAATGTAGCAAATTGTTATTACTTGTAACTTAACATTACTCATAGTCTCGTTGTTTCTCTGTTCCTTTGTTGAGTCATGTTTATCATACTCCTTCGTCTTCAAAGTGACCTGTATGACCATTTTTTGGCAATTTAACCGTGAAATAGCGTAGGTGGTGTTGTTGTCTGAACTACTACAGGCATTTGCCGAAGAATGCAGGAAAATCATAGAAATGGACAGGAAGAGAGTGACATTGTAGCGACTAGTGAATCTTATACTCCACTGCGTAAATAACAGAAATTGGGAATTTATATTATTAATTCTTACCAATTTTCCTCGATTAAGTGCTTTCTTAAATTTATTTTTGTACAAAGCAGTTTTCATCGTGAATGTGATTAAATGTAGGCTACAAAAATTAATCTCTTGGATAAAGTTTTTACCTCAATCATTGTTACTATCGCCAATGGCCAAGGTATGGATAGGCTGTGTTTGAATGCGCAGTGCTCACTAATAACTACAACTTGGCCTACGCCTTATTTCTATTAGTTTTTTCGATGATCAGATTTTTGTCACTGTTCGTTGACAAAGAGGCCGGTATTTTTGCAAAACACATCTGGCAACCCTATCCCACACCATAGGCGTAGCCAGGGGAGGGCCAAAGGGGCCATGCCCTCCCAAATTTTTAGAAAATATGTAATTTTGTGATTTGAGAGGCGTTTTTCCGAACAAAATAGCGTTGTTCGCCTAAAATCATACATTTTTCCCCTCCAAAAATTTTTTTGGGCACCCCCAAATTTTTTGGCTGGCTACGCCACTGACCCATACACTTTCATTTCTCAACGTTTTTCTGAGTGTTGGCAAGTGGCCCACTTTCAGTTACGTTTCCCACACTCTCTGAAACCTGTAGTTACGCCACTGGTCTACAATTTAATTTTCCTGAACAATTTCTCACAACAGATGCCTACAATCAACGTGGAATTAGCAAAGTTACCTACACAACTGCCAGCTTACCAAGCCAAATGCTGACAACGAAGCCATCCACAATGCATTTCGCAATGGTTGGCTTAGACAACAGGAAGCTATTGGTCATGGGACCTTGGGAAGATCAATTTTTTTATGTACAGTATTAAATAAATATTAATGTTGAAAGGGGAAATGTGTAAAATAAGTTATTGGCGAGTTCAGTTCTGATAATGTCTATACGCCCTACCAAAGCTCTTCAGTTAGATTAGGGGCATTTCCTCCGGTTCTGTAGGCTACGCCCATTTCAATGAGTTAGTAAAACACCGCAAATGAAGATGTTCTGGAGCAGTTTTAGTTTTTCCAGAGTAGATTCACTTATGCCAGATGAAGGTGCGATGAATTCATAAAAATACATTGACGTAATTTTAAAGAAAAGCCATTCCAGATATACGAAGGGTATTTCTTGATGGTGGAGGAGTATTGCAACAAGATCTTTCGTGTCTTTCATCTAAAAAAGTGAAGACGATTTTCAGGAAGCATGAATTAAATGATTAGATGTGTTAGATTGGTCTTGAAACTAGTCAGATATTAACTCCATTGAGATATTGTGATCACTAACAAAATATCGGTTACAAAAATCGAATTGCTGCACCATGACCAAACTACTAGAAGCCATCATTCAAGTACGGTATCTGGACAGTAAATCAAAGAAAACTGCCGAAAACTGGTAGAATCCAAGCCAAAGAGAGTAGTTAAATTCTTGTCCTGTATTTAGTGTATTAGGGTTATAGAATTATTGAATTTTCTTTGCTAGTGAGATGTGCTATAGCCAGTGGTGGAGGAACCGTTTTCAAAGTGGAGGGTGCAAGTGCACGTAAAAAAATGGAAAAATTTTGTATTGTCAACTGTGACATCACAAGCATTGAAATATGACGTCATGAATTTTGTCAGCATGTCTAAGCAATTTTATGCAATGTTTTATAAGCCCTCAACGACCCCTGTCTACACTACATCCTATCTATCTACGCCAAACTGATTTGAGGATACTAGTAACTAGTTGTCCTTAGTCTTACACAAAATTTATTCACAAGTAAGTACACAAACACAACATGCACAAAGCTAAGAGGCTTTAAAAATGATATGGGGTAAAAAATAGATATCTAAACTTCTGATGACGGAATATGTGAACGCTCCTCAGTTAATATAGATGCTGCTGTGCCACACTACAAACTTATTTCTAAAAAAGTTAATTCTGCGATCATTCAATGATATGAATCCTTGCAGTGTTGTTATGAGAGATCAACCTGATCTATTGTGTTTGTGAATGTGCAAAAGCATCCTGTGGTTCAAGTGCTCTTGGTTAAGTTTGTTTGACAAGTAGTTCTTCAGCCGCCGAAGGCACGAAAACGACCCCTCTGCTATAGCATGTCGTGCAGTACTCCTGTAAATTCCCTTTGGAGCAGGGGTGAGAGCTTCGCTGACGACACGTAGTTTCGAAGGTATTACGTTGATGTTTTTCACAAGTTTTAGTTCAGTTGTCAGCGCATCGACATGTATATCGTCATGCAATTTAGTGTTGTTCTATCTTTGAACGATAAAGTAGATTCACCCTCCCCTCTTGCTTCAGCCAAAATTACTTGCTTAATATCATCACAAAGATACTGCAAAGTTTCTTGGTTAAATTTCACTTATTTTGTTGATTGACTATCAAATCCACAACTTGTAAATGCCGTTTAGTCAAAAACTGTTGAGGTGAAGTAAACCTTGTGTTTTCTGAGCATTGTCAATCCTGTGTGGCTTTTCTTCAGTGCGGCACAACGGGAACTTCTGCATCCAATTTTTCTGCCTCCTTTACAATTTGCTTGAAAACTTCTGGAGCTTTTTCTCTCATGGTCTGCAAACTTATTTTTGAGATGTCTGCATTTTATTGCTTCACATGCAGTCAGGTTTGTCCTCTGAAGGCCAGCAGCTGCAGAGATTACTCTGCATACATGAAGACCAAAGAAAACTCCAAAATCGAGCATGTTTTTCAACAAGCCAGGAGAGGACTTTAAACCCTCTTGTTAAAATTCAGAATTTAAGTGGAGGGCCTGGCCCCCATAAAAGTGGGGCCTAAGCCCCCTGGTTCCGCCCACCTATGGTCAAAACAACTGCATCACCAAATATGCTACAGCAGCAAACCTTTTCGCACGGGGACCATACCCCAATCGACTCCTGCTTCACTACTACCTTCGTAAACAATAGGGCCATGTTAGGTGTTACTTAATCGGCTATAGCTGTCGTTTGTCACGGTAGAAGCAAGGGACGAACAGGCCAGAACCACTGAAATCGCAGCTGGGCAAACGTGAAACGCAAAAAAATTGAAATCAACCTGCAGTGTATCAGTTTCTGCACTGGAGATTCCGCAACATCGACAGCAGAGAATCAAACGCATACAACAGTAGCTCAAGGCCTACAGCACTGTATGGCACACTCAGCTTTAAGGCAGGAAAATATCTGGCAGCGGCCTTCGAAAACAAGCTGAAAATGTTTTTTCTTTATTTACACGATCATAAACAAGCACACGGTAAAAAACAATAAAGAAACAGCGCAAAAAGACGGTGATTTCTCGTAAGTTTATTACAAAAAATAACATCGAGTACTACGTCAACCAATATAACGCGAAAGTAAGTGTGCGCAACTAAAGGTTTCTACTCCCAAAACTAACTCGAAAAACTCGATAGGATTACTTTTCGGTGCACACGAAAAGGACACTCAAGGTCACAATTTTGTTTGGTCACTTTCAACTGTAGATAAAACGGAGGAAAAGCTATCTTTGTCCGCAAATTCATTGGCTCGTTTAACGAATCCATGAGTTGATTCTTGTGCTGTGCGAAGAGGTAATTTTTACTGGCTTTTCTCAACTGCCCGAAGAAACTGCGCCTATGGCGTTGCTGCGGATTGACGTAGCCCATAGCCAGTGGTAAAAATTCCGTTTTTCCTTATGCAGAAATTTTGTCAAACATCAAAGCCATCAGACATATTGCAGTTAATGGCTGCACTAAAGGTTTCTACTCCCAAAACTAACCCATAGTCAGAATCCACGATTTCTGTAATGGGCGTCAAACCTTGTCGAACGCAGTCAAGAGTTAAAACGCCAACCTCTGCACAAGAAGTTTTTACAACTCGTTTGCTGGTTTTGAATGACGCACCACAATACATTCGCAAACAATAACAAACAAGTTAGCAAAGCTAGTGCAGTAACAAACATTTAAAACATTGACCAATGATATGTACACCGTAGCATTGCGCAAAACTCTGCAAAGCAGTGTACTATGATCACTCCACTAGGTACTAAGTATGGCTCGCTGCCGGAAAACCGGTAGCTTCTTATAACGCTTGTGGCGCGTATCAAATAATTCTGCGATGGCGTTGATGCGTTGCGCACAATAATTACGGGGATGAAGCGTGAAATTTCATGAATTGTCACCAACCACGGATTTCTAACAGACGATCGCTTTATTTCTTTGAAAAAAAACACACTTGAGAACCTGTGCAGTTTTGTCAGGTTATCATCAAGCCCAATCCGTCCAACCAGTGCATGTGTGTTCCAGGCTACTAAGCCTGGGCGGCAAAGGCAGCATGCGTCGGATACATACGCGATGAGCCTCTACTACGTCAACACGTTCGAGTTCCTTTCCGAACCGCAGCGACAAAGCGAAGCAACTGTACGTGCGCACCTCCCGCAGCGACGCCGTTTGGCGAATCGTGGAGAGGCTTGCAGTGCTACGAACGAATATATGAATCTGTAAGCTCGGCGCAAACCAACGACACTTTGCTTATGTACAGCCATTCTAACACTTGAAGGTGCAACACACGCACGCGCAAGTTTAAGGTTCAGTCGAACAAAAGCAGATTTACAGCGACGCCGTGCAAACAGCCGCACAATGGCAACATGACCATGACAGGTACCGCACCGCAGATTAATAAAAAAATACCGAGACGGTGGGTTGTTATTTCGCAGTGACGCACCGTTTCGCAGTTCAGGCTGTTCCCGTCACACGCCAAACTGGCTCCGTGCAAAGTTCCGGTCGTCCGATCGATGCTTTATGGCATCACTCGTACCCCGCCTTCAGGATGCTGTTTTGAAACAATCCGAAGTGTTACCAGCCAGTATAGCGATCCGACGCGGTGGCCGCTCCAAGACAAGCGAGACCAAGCGCAGCTGATTTAAGTAAATCAAGCTTGAATCCAGCAGCGAGATTTATGGCCGGTTAGGCCCCAGTAAAGCAACTTTAACTACAGCTGAAATCCTTGTGTGTGTGTATATATATATACATGACCAACATTAAATTTCAGCAAAGAACTAACGCTACCCCCTTTCTCAATACCTTGCACCTATGCAGCTTTAAGTAAAGTGACATTACGCAAGAAAATCAGTTTCGGTTTGCGCCCAGCCCAATTCCCTATACATCGTCAGCTTTTGATATTTGCGACTCGCCGTAACAATGGACCTGCTCGAGAGCTACAAAGCATTGTTCGATGACGAAATTACACAAAGCATGAAATGTTTGGGATGAGCGATAGCGTCGGTGGGTGAAAAGCATTCTTTGCGAGATCGTATGACCAAGCCAACGCACGTCGCTAACTGGGCGCGTCCATTGAATGAACCGTCAGGTCTCGGAGACTTTCAATACAAGCGATTGTGACATTCGCGCCAATCATGACGCGCTCCGTCAACTACACGATGAATCACCTACGTATCAACTCTAGTTACTTAATCACAAAACACGAACTAATTGAAAGGTGGATAGACGTAATTACAGAGCAGGAGATTTCGTGCGTGGCGACTACGTGTATTTCGATGATGACGTAAGGCACGACGAAGCTTCCTTCGAGCATATCGTAGGTTTCTGAAAAAGTCTCAACGTTCTTCAGAAGGACAATCTTAATCAGTTCCATTTCGCTGATGCGTGTGAAAGACCGCGCGAGACGGCAACGTCCGCTACGCTTGGACGCACAACGCCAGGTTTCTATCTAAACACGGCACGAAATTACCAATCACAGCAACAAGCGCACACCGTGGTTCTCTATTGTGTGTTTTACATTCCAGCTTTTGAATAAAAACATGCGAGGGCCACTTGCCAAAACTCAGCGATGGACTGCAATGCCCGCCCACACAGCGCAAGCTAAAAAGGAAGCTTTGAAGCACTGCAAGATATTGATTTTAATGCTCTTTCGTTGATTAACAGTCGCGACAATCAAGAACACAGGCCGGTTGATCACCATTATCACGCTTGAACGAAAGCTTAATGGCAAAGCAGAATTGATAACATGCACGATAAAAGAAAAATCAAAACAATCACCGGCCGATCCGAAGAGCTTGACACATCAGTTTCTGATCAAAACTTTTTTCATACAGTGACGTTGCAAGCGTCCGTCTCGCATTCATACCACAAGGACGAACTAATTGTGAGTTGCAGGCGCTTGCACAGGGCGAGCTCAATTTAAGTACAAAAGAAAACAGTAAGTCGCCCGACATAACTGCTGAGAAACTAACGGAACAGCCGACACGCTCGCTGAGCATCCAGTTTATGAGCAAGTCCAGCTCGAGCTTTCCTTTGAAAAGCTAGCGCATATTTGAACGGACGCCAAGCAGATTTAGTGCTTCCGCACCATATCATCAAGACCATGCCGGTCACTCGCAATTTCATTATGAGATATCAAAGAACAAAACAATACTATTGATCAACAGCAGCACACCTAAACAGTTCATTTTACCTACAGACGCTAGATCATCTCCAAACGTAGCATCGCGCGGTTAACTTAACGAAGTCCCAGCGTCAAACTTGATTGCGGCTTTAACGAATTACGTTTTGGCCATGATCGGAATGGCGCGCAGACCAAGCAACCAACACCGCTATGATAAAATGTACGCATGCATGGAAAGGAAATACAAAGGCGTCGGTGAAACAAGCACAAGGAAACGAGCGCTGTCAGTAGTGCAAGCAAGCGTGGCCTGAAGCACATCTCATTACAGGATCAGCAATGTGGAAGTGCTTCATATTGTGGAGGTATAGCCACGAGCGTCAATTGTCAAGCAACGCCAGACATGAAAGATTTCCTCAGTCCTTGGTCACGTTAGTGACGCTACATATCACGAATGAACTGAGAGAGAATGCCATAACCACTGGTACCGTCCGAAACATTTCAACAGTGCAAAATAATTCACGATTGGTTGTAAACCCCACTTGCGCCTCTGTGGCACCGTTACAGTGCAAGTCGCTAAGAAGCTCCCCCCTGGCTGAATTTTTACAAACTTCCACAATGCTGCTTTGCAAATTGCTCGCGAACTCAAGATACAATGTTAAGATGTTAATAGTAACAAAAATCAGTCAAGTTTGTTTTCTGCTGCGCAATGTCTCTACACACT
>JGI24021J15306_10005457_pt1 | contig 15120 bp, 9 predicted proteins | sample Ectturendosymbi1_FD_15306 | JGI IMG/M metagenome (IMG submission 15306)
TTCTAGGGACCCGATGATAATTTCCTCTGATTCTAGGGACCCGAATCGGGTCCCTAAAACACCTTAAAAAAAACCTGCTCAAGCTGATGTTTGAACTTACCGAATTTTCACAAACTTGGTTTTAAGCATTACGTCGTATTCGTGGAACCAGGCTAAAATCTGACGGTTTCGAAAGCGTGAAATCCTTTCAAAAATAAGGTCTGTACCAATTACCAAAAATCCTTTCCAATTCCAAAAATGAGAACTTCTGCACCGAAAAGGCCCATGACCGTGTATTGCTAGTGGGACAGTGAAATGGGAGCAAGAGAAGACGCAAATAGTTGAATATCTTTGGCAATGTGATAAACGACCAGAGTTCTGGTTTTCTACGTTTCTACTTGCCCCTTCTCAAGATCATCGCCCATGGAGCCGGTAGTCGTGAGAACCATATTTGCAATTAATGCCCTCCCGGTGGTAGGGGGTGATGACATAATTTTCGTCTTTCGCTGAATGCACTCCCCTTTTCTGTTGGTTCCCCCCAAAAAACGTAAACCTGACGAGGCACTTACCCTGCTTTTCCCCACTGAAAGGAAAGGTATAGATATGCCATACGAATTTTTCCTGTAATTAGATGATAGTGTATATAACCAAGTTTCTTGAATAGTTTAGTGCCACAGAACATTTAAGAACTGTTAAGAAATCACTGTAACACCCACATGAGATTTCGTATATTCACTTAAAATTATTGTCGAATCCTTTGCTGCCCACACACCTGTGAAACAGATGCACTTTAAAGAAAAGTAAGCTAGAGAAGCATCCAATCTTAGGATAGGGTCATGGTCGACTCCTTCACAAGCACCTTGTGTAATCTTTTTTCCGACTTAGCTCTCTTTATGTCATTTGAAACCTACTTCCTGCAGAAACTGCCAAGAGTGTTGAGGATAAACTTGCAAGTCTACAATCGCGACGGAAAGCCAGAGATGATATATCGTTCGTTGTCACTGCTTGGATCGCAGTTGCGGTAACGCCTTATTGACGTGCACAGCGCCCTGCACTACGCACATTTAATCCAAGACCACACGGTCACAGCATATGTGATGTAATCACGGATTGATCTGCCTATTTGTCAAAAAATACAGGCAGATAGGTTCGTCATGCATGAAAAAGGGCTTTTTCACAAAGAGCATCACCACTTTCTTGATCGTCAAACGAGAAAAGTAAAACACCTCCACATTTCAAAATCTGATTTCAAAGTTTTTACATCCATCTTGTTTTGGTTCCCTTTCAGGTACAAGGTGAGATGTTCTGGGCCAAAGACGTACAGGACGGAAGTTTATAGGGGCTAAAAACCAGCACCAGCAAGTTTTATTATTGTATTGAAAGTTCATGTGCTGCTTCACGGCACGCCTGGTGTCTGCTTCTCGTAGTGCTGTATCAGACGTGTCCACTACATTTAGCATAAGAGTTAGTCAGCATAAGAATAACAACAGGGTGGTAACACTCAGAGCTGAAGTGCATCAGTTTTAATCAATCATATTTATGTGTGATCATCTACACCTTGCTAGAAAGTGTATCAGAAAATAGGTTATAGCTGCACCAAAAAACGTGGCGGACTCTTGGAGCCTTTTGTGTCTTGAATCAGATATCGCTAAGCATAAAGTATTGCCAGTAGTTTTTCTAGGACGTTGGGTTAAGAATGTCACAATATTTTCCATCACCTAATGAACCAAAAAGACGTTTACACAAATTTTTACAATCACGCTATGGATCAGCTTAGTAAGTCAGCAGGGAAGTTGAACTTTTCATTACTTACTAACCAATATGATCGAATATATGCATTCTTTTCCTGTACATCAAACGACGCTAGAAAAAAATGCAACACAATCACCACAGTAAACCATCTTCTTTATACTGTTTCGTTCAAAGAATGCACAGTGAGATTATGCTGGAAGTTCTTGCAGTTAACCTCAGACAAGCAGGGCAAAACATTTGGAATAAGGGGTGCTACTGGTCCTCCCCTGAAAGGGCTACGTTTTTTTGTTTCCAAAAACTATATGCATCCACATTTATTTACGCATGTGCTAAACTGTTGCCTGGTGTTGATGCAGGGCTTCGCGTTTTAGTTATAATGTTCACCGATACTTCAGTTTCTTTCTCTGAGTTGTTGAAAAAGGTAAAATTGTTCGGCACGTCAATTGCGTTGATTTTTTCGCTTCATCATGCTTTTCGGGTTTTAGGACTACAAAGGACGCCGGAACAGCGGTAGGACAGGGGGGGCAGAAAAAAAGTGGAAGGCAATGCAAACTTATAGAAAAACTAAAAAATCGTTACCACTTATAGTTGTTTCTGTTCAGCAACGATATTGACTTCAAAAATAATCCTACCAAAAATTAGAGAAAACCATTTCTGAAGTTTCTGGTTGCGTGAACAGCTGCAATAAATTTCTTTCAATTCGATCTTGATAAACTATGAAATAGCTATGATGCTCTATGAAAAGGTACCTCTGCCCCTGGTGCCCCTCTTATGAAAGGGTAGGGGGCAATGCACCCGTCATGCACACCTTTTCCGGCGTCCCTGAAGACTACAGCCACCCGCACAAATGCCAGCCGGACAACTGCCACCCGGACATCTGTTACTTAAGACATCTGCCACCTTGGACAATCGCCACCCAGGACAATTGCCACCTAGGACATATTGAATTTTGTTCATTTAGTGCAATTAAAGGTGGTTGAACTTCACAAAGCGCTGCTTTAACGTCCAAAGTTTTGAAATCACAAATATGTAAGACAAACTTTATTTCGTCCTCTGAACCACTTTGAAAACCTTCACTTCAAATTTAATACTTTTGGATGGAGAAAGTCCGACTGATGTCATTAAATCATCATAAACTTTCTTAACTCAGTGCAAACCTTAATTTTTTAATGAGCTTTTCCAATTTTTTCACAGCACAGTTCTCAAATGCACAGTATTACAATGTATTCATTCCAGGCATTCATAAAACCCGTTTACTTCCGTGCATTTTAAGTTTTGTACTTTGCTTTACCTTAGCTTTTCATTTGCGAGTTAAATGGCAGCAACAGCAATGTTATAGCCCACTTTTGCTGCACTATGTTGAAGCAATAATGCCGTATAGTACAGTTGTTTCCAACCGCCGTGCCGCGAGAACTCACGTACCGCAACGCAATAGTGTAAACTGAATTTGATAACTTGTATGTGATGTGTAAAACACATTATTCGAAGTGGCCGATATTCGGCAGGTTATTGTCCTANGTGGCAATTGTCCTGTGGCTGTTGTCCTGATACAATTTTTTTTGTTTTGTTTGTGCGTTTGCACCGACTGTATTTTATCTGCACTTCTCCCACTGCTGCCGCGATGTTGTGGAACTAGAAACAGTGGTCAGGTTTTTGGCGTTATGCTTCAAACTGCTGCAACAAACCTACTTATTGCTGTTTGCTCGGCTGTGAAAGGGCAATGACAACCTAGGCAGAGTTTTTGGCTGTGTTTTCACTCCTTTAGCACGGCCACACTCTTGCGTGTGTTAGAACACCAACAGAAACCGGCGCGACACAGCAATTCCTCGCTCAGCTGTGTGGATCATGCAGCAAACTCTCGCCAACATGGGCGTCGGAAGGAGGGTGCAGGCAGGCTTATCCCCTTGGATTTATGAATTTGGTATTTTGCTATTAACGTATGAACTTTTTAGTAGAAATATGTTTTTCTTTTCGCTTCGCAGCTGGTAAAATGAACTTTCACATTTCACCACTATTGTCCCCATCGGGAAATCCTTGCGACGCTCACGCCGTTCATGTTCACAGCTACATCAAAACGGTTTGGTGACCTTTCATCACCCGCCTTTTCATCACGCGACAATGAATCACTGACATTTAATCACTAGATAGTCAATCACGCAGACAATTAATCACTTACACGGTTTAATGATATTTAATCACGCGACAATTAACCACTGACATTTCATCACTGGATACTATATCAAAATAGTGCTAGTTGTATCTGCATATCTTATTCAAGTCTTTTCATAAAAGTCTATAATGTTGAGTGATGACACTGAAAAAGGGCCTGATGTATTCCATGATACTGCACCAACTTTCGATAGAATTCGTTGTTCTTGCAATCCCTCAAGACGCAGTTTCGAATTATTCCATCTTTCTACTGGGAAGATAGCGGAACCATAACGATCACTGCGTCCTGCGGCTACCGTCTGCCTCGAATATACGCATGTTCAAAACACGTTAAAAACTCTGGCATCGTTTCGTAGTCTGGCATGTTGTCAACTAGTATCAAATAACTTCAGTCACGTCGGATGAAGGAACCATAGGTAAAGCAGGTAAGCACCAAAGAGCCAATATTAAACTGTCAATCTTTTTGTAGTTTACATGTCAGGCCACCTAAAACGTAAAACCCTATAAACCTAAAACCAGTGGATTACGTGGATTAAGTGTTTGAATTAAGTGTGTACGTGTTGATCTGTCTAGTGATGATGTGTCCAAGTGATTAAATGTCAGGGTGTTTCATTGTCTGCGTGATTAACTGTCTAGTGATCAAATGACGCGTGATGAAATGTCTGTACACCCATCAAAACAATGTACAACCAGATCGCAATAACTCTTCCCCAGTACAGTATTGAGTAAATTTGATAAGAATGTAAAAAAGCAATATATATAATCAGATCTGAGCACTGAATCGAAAGTTTTTCATCAAATATAATGCCAAGATATTTTAAGTTACTTTGTTTTGATATTGGTTAACTACGAATATAAAAAGGTAAAATTTTATAGTTGGAGTTATTCATGAACATGAAATTACCTTTGGAATAAAGGATACGTAATTGCTAGCACGAATGCAGTAGTCAATTTTACTAAGCATAAAATTTTCTTAATGCAGGAAAAGTTTTATTTTTAAATAGAGAAAAAAGAAAAAATATTATAAATATAGGAAAAATCTACAGTGCCAAAAGACCTTGACTGAGGGCTGGGAAGGCTTGGTTTGATTGTTTCACGCTGCGCATGCGCATTCAATGAAACTGCAGTCCAGTGATTACCTCGAGAGCCAGTGCGACCAATAGACCTGTCTGACTTTCTAACACTGACCTGCCAATACACATTAAGGTTATAAAACCTTTTCAGTCAGTACGGCAAGCCTCTTCACAGCACTGTCTCAACAGAACACACGGACTAAAACAGGCGCTGAAAGAATCACAGCACCGGATAACATGCTACGAAAACGGCACATGGAATGCGGCCAAACGTGACAAACCGGAACGGGTTAACTTCGTTTGTGTAGGCCTACTTCTAAGACAAATTTTGATCATCTTTAATTAGGAGAAAGAGCTCTTAGCGCTGGTGAGGAATATATGAAGCAGATCGGTGTACTTAGTAACGAGTCGCAGAGGTTAAAACTTTGATTGAAGTGAAAGCAGTTTCTTTGAATGAACTGAAGTGAAATTTCCTCATCGATCTCTGAAATTCCGCAACCTACAAATAACCGGAAGTCGAAAATTTTCGACCACGAACTTCACTGCATCACAAGTACGATGTGATGCTGCCCCTATCCATAGCGCAGCCCCTATCCATGGCGCAGCCCCTATCCATGGCGCGATGTCCACTGCCCCTATCCATGGCGCAGTGTTTCATGCAGCAAATGGACTGCCGCTCACAGAAAGTGCCGCCCGGAGCTGACCGCTCTCCCACTCCCCCTCAGGAACGTCACGGAGTGAAGCGAATCATAATATTTTCGTTATTTGAAAATCGATCCGGTGCTATTGCTCAAAATCCCGTTTTAAACTTTAATTTTTATCTTCTTTAAAGGTAAAAAGATGCGATTTGCAGAAAAAATCTTCATTGTTTCTAAAATAAACAAAATGCACTGTGAGTTCAATACCGAAATGATAACACTTTTCTCGAGTCGATTTTTAGTTCGTTCGAGTGTAAGCGTACAAGTTCCGAGAAAACTGACTCAAAGAGGCAAAGAGATGGTAGCTGTGGCCTTGAAAGTTGATATTTAATTCGGAGGAATGTGTTTGNCTTAGCGAATACTAGTACTGAAAGCTGCTATTCTTATTCTTCCTTCACCTCTTTTCTCGGTAAATCCTTTCAAGCATTCTCGTTTCANCAATCCAAAGAGGAATCCTTTTTGGCAAAAACTGAAANGCAAGTTATACTTCAGCGTTTTTATCCAAGTTCATCTAGTGGGCATATTCCAACCCTTTTGTCCATGGAAACAGGTGAAACGTTTTTGCATTTTGAACTACAGAACATCACAGAGTTTTGCCTATGCCTTGATCTACAGTTAGAAGAAAATTAGCACGTCAATTAAAAACATCTCTTTTTGAAAACCATGAAAGTAACCTACAAATATAATGAAGGTGTTAATAATAATGAAAAACATTCGCAAAACGAACAATTTATTTATTTTTTTTTCCATTTGATAGCATCAACAATAGCCACAGAAAATTACGGCACAGACAAATCATAAAATTATTTGAAAAAAGCAAAACACATTATCTTGCAGAAACACACGGTGATTATCAAAAGCGCTGAAAAAACGGGGCTGCGAGGCAAGCGCGTGTCACTTTCTGGCAAGAATCGTTACTCTCGATTGGTGGGCTTGCAAAAAAATAGCACTAAATCTTGAGGGTAGAATGAAAATTGTCCGCGCAAATCCTGAAGGCAAGGACTGGCAAGAAATGTTCCCTCCAAGGTACGCAACTGGGTAGTATACCACCAGGCCATTTGCGCAGTGAAATCGCATTCTCGCGCACTTGCAACATTCCAAATTTTATATCGTGTGAATATCGCATAGCCCTTTTCCCGCTTGAAACGCTTCACTGGTTGTCTGCGTGGTTGCGCAATTGCATGAGCACTTCAACGTTTGTTCAGTGTAAAATTTTCTTAGAGGGAACACTGCTGGCAAGCGATCAGCAAGTGGTAGATTGGAAACAACGGCCACAGCTTACACTTCATGATTGCAGCACGTTGTCAATATCAACGGACTGTACGGCTATTTCCGTTTCAAGCTGCGTGATGGATCGAAAAACGTAGTAAATTGAGCGTTGCGCAAAGACGTCACACACGCTACGTATTAAACATGCAACCGCACTGGAAGTTGTTCAGCGAGACATAAAAGCATTGAAAAGCCAAACGGCGGTGCACTGGAGTTGCACTCTGCAAAATAAGCTGACAACAGATTTCGTTGAGCGTGACGAATCGATTGCAGACGAAGAAGGAACAGCAACGAAACAAAAATGAACGTTCTGTTATGGCTGCGACAGTAAACGGTGCTATACACATGTACGAATGCATAGGTTGTTTTTGCCCAACAAAAAATTTTGAATTTAACACGTATAATTGCAAACAAGTGGATTAGAACCAGAGATTATTGCGTGCATATCGTTTGGTCATATTTCGCTATGATGACAAAAAAGACAAATTCCAACTACGGAGGAACATGGCTGTAATACTGTGTTGACTGAAAGACGAAAACCTTCTTCTGGTCAACTTTGATGTGTCGTGCAATGTCAGCTTGTTTATAAATCGTGCATATTTCATATAAGCAAATATTTTCCGAACATAAGTAAGAAAATTACGCGTGTTGTGCATTAATACTTACGACAATAACTGGGACAGGGGCGTACAGAGCTCTGGTGATGCCCAATGCAAGTGCTTGATTGTATGCCCCCTCCCAAATTCTTGTATTTAGGAATGTGTGAAATACAGGCATTTGAAATACACAAAAACTGGTGTTTACAAAAATCAAGTTTCGAACAATTAAATCCATGCAGTGTATTTTAGTAGCCTTACAACACGAGGAAGCATTCAGTTACAGAATTTTAATTTTTGTAATTTCACTCTTTGGATGCCCCCCTCCACGCCCTTCAACTGGGTAAGTAATAACGCCTCATTTTAAAGCTCAGAGAATCGAGTTCCATAATTTTGATTCACCAAGGATCAAAGCTGTATGGTCTTTTTGACGCCACAAACATTGTTATGAACTCTGAAAATGTGGCGCTGTAAAAACATTTTACCTGGTTTTAATTTTGCAAGCATTTCATGCATATTCCACCTCAGTTAGAAAGGCTTTGCCTTATTTGATGTAAAATGGGTATTTTGTCTTGTACACGCATATCACTGTACACAAAAGTTATGCATAATTTATATTTGTTAGTTAATGCTGCGTTTAAAAATGCAGATCAGGTTCTTTATAGTTAAATTATTAATTTAACACCGTATAAAGATGTATCGCATCCAATTTACTGAATTGTATATGATTTAAAGTAAACAGTTGCTAGACTGTTTACCCACACAAATATGTCACGCTAACAAGATAATACTATAATACTATCATCGTCACAATATAATCAGACAAGCATTGCTCAAAATCACTTGCCTGATGCAACAACTTACTGACAAGTTCGGGTTCAATTTATTACAACATCCTTGGCGATACATTCGCCATTAGACTTCACGAAACACGTTACACCTTAAATCAGACAACAAAACATTGACAAGAACATCAAAACATGTTTTGATAAGATATCGTTTCAAAAATCTCTTACAACATAATTATGTTGTTTTAGCTACTCATACAAGCCCGCCGAATGAGATGATTTAACCCAGTGGTTTTCAACCTGGGGGTCGCGACCCCCGTGGGGGTTGTTTGCCATTTTTCTGGGGTTGCGAGAGCTTCTGATAAAAATAGTCATAATTACTTCTAGATTTAGTCATTGTCATTTTCTATTGTGGGAAGACAACTGCATTTCATATGTCTGACTGGAAAATTTCGGAAGGGGGTTGTTGGGTCACATTGGTTGGCAAAATGGGTCGCTGCATGAAAAAGGTTGAAAACCACTGATTTAACCGAACTGATATTGTTCTCTTTCTTGCAGTCTTTTCATTCTCAGCCTCATTTTTCTTTTTCCCATGATAAATAGCACTCTAACAAAGAACAGGCATTTCATGTGCACAAGCCATGAATGTTGCTGTCTCGTGTCATACTTACATCGTTTAGATCAGGGTCTCCAAACTGAGGCCCGGGGGCCAAACCTGGCCCACGAAGCCATTTCATCCGGCCGCAAAGACATTTTATCAAAAATAAAAAAATAATATATTTGCAAACGATTTGTTGATTTGGTAGAATGTAACATAATCAGAAACAACCACATTACGTAAGATGTCCGGCCCTCGAACTGTTGTGTAATAGCTTATGTGGCCCTCTGACAAAAAGGTTTGGAGGCATTGGTTTAGATCAACACGCAATACCGGACCAAACTGATTTTGCAAAAATAATTCAAAAGATGTGGCAACATCCTGCTTTATCGCTTTCTGTTGCCTATTTTCATCTTGTCATTTGCAGCTGAAACCAGATGAAATCATTCAAGTTTTAAGTAACATTTATTTTTTTCAAACTCTGCACGTTTTTCCCGGCACGTAGAAAAACCTTGCAACACTGACGTCGAAGTGTGTACGAGCAAATCGAGTTCGGTGTCTTTTTTTTCTATTTTTCCTTGCCCACACCCTTTCGCTGATTCTGAAAGTACACACGTGGGTAAAGCATCTTTTAGCAATGCAGTACGAACGCGCATCTCTATTCACTTCCCTCGACACATCTGCTGCCTTCGTTTGGTTCTCCTGGAAATCTTATCATTTCTTCCGGTGTCCATGTGGCTCAAGACCCACAGTGGACGGTACACCCAAGGCAATGCTTTCCATTTCGAAATCTTCAAAACCTTCTGTCGTAACTGTTGTAATCCTCAAAATGTCCGGTCTTAGTCGGGAAAGGGCTGCTGTGGACTGTATCTGCGGGAGTTTCTGTGGTCTTTGAGTACAGTTCTATGACGTAAGCAGCCTTGAAAATCTCGTCGAGATGGCCATTGCTTTCATTTGTCATTGCCTGGGAAAGCAAGCAGCGCAAACGACGTTTAAGTCTGTTGGCTCCCGACAGGATAAGTCTTTTGCTGGGCTTCCGACGCATCGATCTAGGACAACTTCTGTTCCTGATACTCTCGATATACTCTTTAGGTTTTGGAGGGGTCTCGGCAACAGGCCTTTCCGTTGCAACTTTTGTTCGAGGATTACGACGTCCGTTCCCCTGCAACAAAATAAATTTGCAACTAAGGACAGTTGTCATTGCAGAATTTACAAAAATCATGCTCTTAACAAAAAATGTCGTCCACATGACAAGCTCACAAGCTTGTTTAGCTGTTCAGGGACAAGCTGGATGATATGTTCAAGGATCTCGATCGATTGCGGTGCCCTGGCATTTGAGAAGAAGGGGATCCTAACAAGAAACGTGGGTTATCCTTTGTTAATTTTCATTTATTTCGCACCCGGTGATCATAATTTTTAAAAATCGTTTTTAAGACCTTTGCTTTCTAAGCCAGGTGATGCCAGCAAGAAAGCTCAATATCTTATGCTTTTGTTCAGGGATGCGCCTCTTCAATCAAATATTTTCATCATCTCATTAAAATATAAATTACTATCTACGCGTGTTTTCTTTGCCCATCATCATGCAACATTTACGCATGGAGATAAGAGATTGTATTAATTCATGGCGCGTTCTTAAAGCGTGTTATTCTAACGCCACCTCAGTGTTGCGTAATGCCATTTAGAAAGTCTGCAGTAGCGGTTCTAAAGGGGGGCCTGGGTGGACCATGTCCCCCCAGATTTGGGGCTGGCCCCCTGCTTTCCCCCCCCCAGTTTTGTGTTTAATTTCACGTTCAAGTTCGTTTGATTGACACACACAGCAGATAACTTTCAGCCAGCAAAATTTTAAACGATTTGAGTCTTTCTGGCGACGGTTCTGACGATATTCACAAGCCTATGCTGGGTTTGATACGGTTAATCATAGCAAATCATTCTTCATCACAACGGGAAATCACCATGCAGGAGAGACATTTATATTGGCCCCCCTACTCTTTTCTTTGGCTCCGCAGTGCCACCCCAGTTTTTTCATTCTAGAATCGCCACTGGAAGTCTGAAGACTCAAGGAAATGATTTTGCATTTCTTGCGTACATTACTAACCCACGTGATGTTCACTTTGAACTTGAGGTAAACAAAGTGCATTAATAAAAAGTAATAAATATGAAATGAGCGATGCAATTTTGAATCCTCGGACTTGTTGAAGGGGCAGTGGGCAGCAAGCTGGCTTCTGATGCTCAAAAACAAAACACAGCGTACTCAAGGTCAGTTCCAATTGGTTTTCTGCCGATGCAGAAAAACAGCAAACTTTCGTTCGATCCGATCTATACAACATGTTACAAAGTAAGCCATTGGGGATAAGGGGAGAACTAGATGCAGTCAGTGACTTGCTTGATGCGAATAGCTTTGGTTTAACAAGCAAGTGTTGTCGATGCATTTGAAACATGCATTTTATACACTTGCAATATAAAGTGTTGAGCTGTGTGAGGCAACTTGTTTCTTTTTCACGAAAAAAGTCTTGCATGTGCCAGACAGGCATATACTGCTCTCACTGCGTTATTTCTTACCTGGCCAGAATCTCGTAATCTTTGTTTGTCTTTTATTCGCAGGTGTTCATACCTTCTGCGTAGAATTTCGCGGTGACTTCGATGGCTTGAGGTGCAGTACTCGCTGCAATAATAACGATTGTGTTACAAATGTGCAAAATCTTTTACTTCAAAAATTGTTTTTCAGCCTACCTGCACAGTCGGTCGTAACTGCATTGATTGTAACAACACTCTTCCACTATTCCGCGGCTTGATCTCGACGTTGAACCTGTTTGAAAGGTTTAGCATTAGACGGGCAGCCTTTACGAAGTGAAAATCAGAATGTGCATTAAATAAAGGAAAAAATTACTTTCAGCAACTCGCAATTCTAATATTTAAACTTTTTATTTTAAGGTGAGCTTTTATTACTTCTCGGAAGGTTGTTTTTCAAGGTATGACCTTTGTTGACCGCTAAGATGTTTTAAGAGACCGCAACTATTTCCTCAGTGCTAAGTTGGTCGTAAAGCGAGGTTTTGGTGTACTTTGGTGTGGTTACACAGCGAAGATCGGCTGCAGTTTGAGAGACCATTGGAAAAGCTTAAGAGACGTTTCAGTCTCTCAAAACACCTTAAAAAAATACTGCTCGGCTTTATATGAGACATGCCGCGGGGTGCTGGCGGCTTAACAACGTAGGCGTCAGCATCAACAAATACTTTGCGTCCTAGCGCTGCTAGCAACAGGTTTTGTTTTATTACTCATTGTAGAAGTCAAGGCAACTTATGCTTGAAGACCATACCATGGCATGGTGGTTAGTTCGTTTGCTTCGGTGGTGGTATATCTGGAGTTCAACCCTAGGCCGGGTCTTAACAAGACTTTGCAACTTGGTAGTGGTACTGTAACCTTCTTGCCTGGCACACAGTGTACAGAAGAGCTACGGGGACAAATGCTGATCTGTGTTGTTATCCATTGTACTGTTGGCTCTGTTTTCTACAAATTCATTCATTCATTTTCGTGCCCGCTTTTCCTCTGGTGAGGGTAGGGGGGCAGTAGCCCTAGGAAGACTCGAAATACCTTACGGTCAAAAGCAAGCTCAGATATAATTCTGTTTTCTAGAATTCCGTATGTCAAACATGCAAATACGGCCTGGCATTGCAAATTTACAGCGCCTAAAACACCAATAAAACCATTTATGTTTGAAGGACCCGTATCAAGAAGCGACGTTTTGGATATAGCCCAAGATGCAAGTTGTGACGATGGTAAGTATNGAACAAACACGCTGTTCTCATTTCACAAATCGCAATTTCTTTCGAGAATTTTAAACTTGCTTTTCGGAAACAATNTGTGTNTTTATGTTTTTTCGTAAGGAAATTCAAGCTCATTAACACAATTGTTTGGCACCATTGCGCTGAATGCCCTCAAAATAATGTTGCAACCTTGNCACGTCATACAAAAGAAACAAAANTTTTAACAATGTTGGACGCAATTGTATTTAGTTGTATTTTTATAAGTACAGTTTTTCAATTTGTAGCATATGGCACATTTCGGNTGATTTTGAAAAACACGCGAAAGTTTNTAAAGCGGATGCAAAAACATTTATAATACTATAAGGGTTTTTGCAGTACTTTAGGNATTACATGAAACTTACACCATGTCATCGCTGACAAGAAATTTGCCTAAATTATGAAAAGGTTTGTTTTNATTTAGAAAGCATCGTAGCATGAAGTCGAACTTAAAACGCAACTCAAAGACACGTATACATGCCAGGTTTTAAGGTTTNGGGGTCAAAATACATTTTTACGGGGAAAAGATTTTTGTTATTATTAAATGTTTGAAACAAATTTTTCTGAGCACAACAAAATTTGAGGAGCANTGAGAATGCTCCCTCGTGGCTATGGGCTTGATACATGCTTTAAGTGCCACTAATGCACGAAACAGAGATACTGACTCCAAATGGACATATCGTACATTATCTAAAACTTGAGGGTTCTATTTGAAGAACAGAATGTTTTCAACTTAAGCGTAACATTTTTCCTGACCAGGTGACGAAGCAACTTTTGTTGTTATCTTAATAAAAAATAGTCTCTTGCATCTTAAAGAAACAAAGCATGTGTTATTTGCAGCTGCAGATCGTTTAGTAAATTATATTTTCAATATGCTTTGCGTTTTTCTTAAACTATTTTACTTCCAGCAACATATTTAATCACTTGCTGATTCCTTCATTCATATGCAGAGTATTTTCTCGCAGATAAACAAATAGATTTCCTGTTGTAAGAAAATGAGTATTGGACGATGTCCTTTCTGTTCAGAGTTATGATCAGGGTTTTAAATGTCAGTTTGAGCTAAGTAAGATGACGCAAAACGTTTTGANATTCTCTTCATCAACCTTCTAATAAAACAAGTATCACTTTTAACATAACACGNNTACGTCTTCGCAAATTTCGTTTTTTGCTGCATCATTCTTGAATGCAATCNCCAGAAGCGTAACATCGNTTCAAATTTTACGACTCAAACCTTTCTCCTTTTTAATAGTAAGGTCTGAATTTATCGCCCTTTTAAATGTTTGGCTTTACGCATCTGTCTGCCCCGTCAATACAGAAAGAAATTTCGCAATTTCTTTGTTTTTGGTTGAATCAATGGTCGGAAATGCATCGAACGCTTTTTTGTATTGCAACGGCGATCAACGTCTTGTGTTTGTGCATTTATCAATAACGGATGCAATAGGTGCTCACCTTGTGACTTGGGTACGTTGGAACAGTCTCCGCATGCTGTTCGCAAAGCATATACCAAGTTATCGCTGCACTGTCGAAAGTTCGTTGCGCTTGATCCACAAATGAAGTAAGTAAAGACAATGATTTTCAAAGTAGTGTTCAGGCTAGTGAAGATGCCACCATCAGGTTTGATCAAGTTCAGTAAAACTTCAAATCTGAAGCAGCGATTGTGCATAGTCAATCTCATTCTTTGTGATATCTTACAGAACGTCGATTCGCTTTCTTCAGTCCAATTGGAGTCGAACAGTTTTTTGCTCGTTTAAAATTAAAGCATGCATGAATGTTTGATAAAAAGTTATGGTGTTGGATTCTTGGGAAGAAATAAAACGGTAAAGTTTCGACAACTTAAACTGAGCATCCTTTACAAGTAAAACAGCAGAGAATGAAAGAGGCAGAATTACCGCAGCATCTTTCATGTACGCCAGCATTGAGTGACAATAACCAAACAAAAGGTGCAACTGCGTGTAATCACCATGCATAAAACCTATCGTTGCAACCCAATGCATTTGTTTTCGCTTAATTTTAGAAGGCAAGCAATAGGGTCTTAAAGAAAAAAAAAACTTTTTGCGTCGTCACAGAAACACGTCATAAAAATCACTGGAAGAAATGCCTTTTGTGAGTGACGTATTGAGGAAACCGGTTGAAGCGTCAGGCCTCATAGAAACAAGTCACATGCATGGTTTAGCGGTTCTGTTTGCGACACAGTTCAAAAATACAAGATGTTCAGGTTTCTAACCGATTATGTTTTAAAACTCTAGGGAAGGCAAAGATATGGAATTTCACGTTGGTGTTGAAATGTAAACGGGCCTCGTTTCGATGCCCAAACCCGGCCCAAGCTCGACATTTATTTTAAAGCCCGATTTAGGCCCGAAAGCCAAATTTACCGAATGCCAAATATTTAAGGTCACAAAAT
>JGI24021J15306_10005459_pt1 | contig 15119 bp, 13 predicted proteins | sample Ectturendosymbi1_FD_15306 | JGI IMG/M metagenome (IMG submission 15306)
GAANAAGTGTAACAAAGGTCATGGAAAAGTCATGGAAAAAGTCATGGAAAAGTCATGGAATGTCATGGAATTTGGTTTTGAAAATTGTGTGGGAACCCTGTCAAAGGCTCAAACGGATAGCCCAGTCTTCTAGCCTGCACTCGAAAAAATGTTTTTTGATTGGGGGTTGTGGATTTTTTGTGAGTGATGTCATAAATGAAGTAGATTTTGGGTCTTTTTGGCTCGTGGTACCTGGTTTAGGGCACAACCGCTAGGCCAAAGTACTTCACTCAAGTTTTCATTGAAAACTAGGCTCGAGTCCGAGTCTTTTCAGCCTTTGATCAACTTTCTAGTGTTTCTGGTGCTAAAGTTATGATCTAAAATAAACAAATAAAATAATTTTCTAATTAGTCAAATATTTTTATCACTTTAGATCATAACTTTTGAACCCGAAACCCCAGCAAATCATCCAAAGTATCAAAAGACTTGGATTGTAGCCTAGTTTCCAATAAAAACTTCAGTGAAATACTACTATCTAACGCTTGGCGCCCAGGGCCAGGTGAAGTGGCCTAAAAGCCCTCGACTTATGACGTCACTCACAAAAAATCCGCTTTCCCCAACCAAACATTTTTTTTCGAGTGCAGACTAGAAGACTTACCGTGTCTTTTGAGACTTTGACCAGGTCTATAGCGCTTGCCGGACCGGAGAAATTCTCGCACAAAGCCACATGCATTTTGTTTTTTTTTTTCGGAAATCCCCAAAGTAGCCAGGTGTGAAAGTGTTAAAGAAGTTTAATTTGTCAAAGATTTTGAGATGCAAGAGTAGTTCTTGACAAAATAAAATTGGTTTTTCCCCAATTTAAAAATTATACATTATTTTTCCACCCATTAACGATAACGCTAAGCACAATCTGGAAAATCCCTATGCTTTTTAGATCTCTTAGTATGATCTGGCTGGTACGGAAACCGAGCCTACCAGCTGTTGCAACTTCTCCATTGGCGTTGCATTGAGTGTGTTATTCACCAGGAATGGGATGTGCACGAAGAATAACACCCATATATATATGTGGTGCGAACAAGCAATAATAGAGTGACCTCATCGGGTGATCCTATTGTTGCTTGCTGCCACAGTGCGAAGCTTTGCGCACATGCCACTTGGGCTTCCTGATTGCAACGCAGGTATAGTGATAAATGCTCAAACCCACTTTTTTACGCAGCCAGTTTTTGTAATATAATTTTTAAGAACCAAGATTTGATTAAAAATAATTAAAAGCTCCAAGTTTGCTGAAAGCTTTTGGGGCATCACCTAACTGGGCTCTGCTTGCTTTTTCAAAATGACTCCAACTTGCATATAGCTCTTTTCAAGTAACTGCTGTAGTTTCCACAAATGTGACAAAAACAAACCAATCAAACAAAATTTTTAATTACAGGATGATTATTTCTTCTTCTTTAGTTCTAAAATCTTAATCACATAGAAATGAAAAATAGACTGCAATTAAAGATAAAACATAATGCAATTAAAATAATGGATTTTGCTGAAAGCATAATCAGTCACATATTTCTGCAGATTTTAATTTTTAATTCAAACTTATTTCATTTGACTGTTTGAATATAAGATAAATGATCATGTTTTTAGCAATATTAAATGTACTTATGATTGAAGTACACACTTACATACTGTTTTGATAACTTTGCAATTTTTATGTGTCAAGATGGTTGATCCTCAATCTAACTGTCATTAGATCTTTGAAAAAAAAAACTATTCATTATGAAGCGAGGTTTGAGTTCCTTTGCTTTGGAGACAAACAAAAAGTTGTCTCAAGGTATTGATGAAAAAATCATAAAACTTGGAAACAGCAATGTTATTAAAACTGAGATGAAAATCAGACGCGATCCTGATAATATCTACATATTTGAAGATTACCCCCAATTTCAGCCAAACCTTTCTCCAAAAGAAATTCTGCAAGCTGGAAGTTTTGGAGGAACTTACTTTCGGCCAATTTATTCCAGTATTACAAATAAAAGTTATGGAGCAGAAGTCTGGGAAGAGCTTCCCTCAGACTGGCTTCAAGGCTTGGACATAAACACTTTAGTAGCTTCCTCAGTGTATAACAAAAAAGTTAATAAATACAAAGTGAAATGTGGCAGTTCATTAGAAGATTGGGAAAAGTCAGGTTGGATGAATGCTCAAGATCCTTATGGATGGTTTCAGTGGTACTGTCGTTTTTTTCAAGGCAGACGCTCAGAAGATGATGAAAGGCAAATAGGGCGATGGGTGAAGTGTGCGGGGTTTAATGGACGCTGGAGAAACTACTTAATTGGAAAAGTTTACAAGTCAGGTGCCAAGTATGATGATGTGCACATATCACCTGTAGTGAGGCAAGTTTTGCTGCACTGGGCTTATGCTCTCACTGAAAAAGATTATGTGAAAAGTGCCCCAAGATTGGTGAAAAAAAATTAAACTAAGACTTGCATGTTCTCTTTGCACCTTCTTTGTTGAAATCTTGTTTTTCCTATTGTTACAATGACATAGTGGAAGTGCATAGAATGGTAGTTGGATATAAGCATTCAAACCTTGTGATTGGTTGTTAATGGAAAACTTCATCATGTTATATTTTTGCATTGCTGCAGCAGTGTCACATTATAAGCTGTGATTTTCTTTTGTTCAATGTAGGCTTGTTAATAGAAAATGGCTGGACATATAAAAAAGACCACTTTAAAGCATAAACATGAAAGTACTATAAAAGAAAAAAATGTGGCAAAGCGGAAATGTTCAAGAAGTAAAGATGAGAGCACACCATGCTCTGTTAACTCTTCCATGAAAAGATCAGTAAAGCGGAAAGACAATGGTGTGTTTGCATTCAATGATCATCCCAAGTTTCAGCCAAACCTTTCGCCTAAAGAAGTGTTACAATCTGGAAGTTTTGGTGGAACATACTTTAGACCAATTAAGTCAGGAGTTACAAAAATGTCCTACGGATCTGAGGTGTGGAAAGAGTTGCCTGAAGATTGGCTCAAAGGTCTTGACATTACAAAACAAGTTGCGTCCCCAAATTATGACATGAATGTTAACAAGTACAAGGTGAAGTGTGGTGGTTCATTACAGATGTGGGAAGATTCAAATTGGATACGAGCGCAAGATCCGTATGGTTGGTTTCAGTGGTATTGCAGGTTTTTTCAGGGGCGTCGATCAGAGGATGATGGCCGCCAGATCAGTCGCTGGCTTAACTGTGCTGGTGTTAATGGGCGATGGAGGAATAACCTGATTGGTAAAATTTACAGAGCAAGAGCCAATTACAATGACATTCAAGTGTCGCCTGTTGTACGCCAGGTCTTGCTTCATTGGGGATACGTTTTAACTGAAGAGGACTTCAAGGCAAGAGTCGATAAATTGAAAATTCAGGGAAAGAAGTGATTAATATTTATGCTTCTCCAGTTGCTAACTTTAGCATTGTACAAAATCATGACCGTCATCATGTAGAATTGGCTTAAACTCTTCATTTTGAAACTGTTGCACTATGCTTTGCAAACTGTACATTGAAGGAATTTACTAAGAATGACTGATTGAAAAACAAGATGAACAAGAAGTACTGATCTTCACAATTTAATAGTTCAAGTTAATACTATTGTTTCAACCTGTTACGTTTGAATTCTAGGTGGAAAGCCATTCCCCCTCAAACTTATGCATTTTTGGTGAATAGGATATCGGTTGGTGGTCACGGTTGCATTTTTCTGTAGTTGTTTGTTTTTGCATGGCCCAGCAATGCACCGAACCACCCGTAACGACCAGGCAAAAATCTTGTTTTGCGGAATGTAACTTGCTGTTCCATTTTTTGGGTATTCAGTTCTCATTAAATTTTAACACTTTGTCGTCCGGTTGTTTTCGGGGGGTTTCACGCTAAAATGACAGGATCGCAAGTGGCTTTGCGCATGTGTAACTTGGGCGCCGAAAGTGGTAGACAGCTGTTCAACGGCTCAAAAGACATGGTAAGTCTTCTAGTCTGCACTTAAAAAAAATTTTGGTTGGGAGGTGCAGATTTTTTATGAGTGACGTCATAAGTCGAGGACTTTATGTCGAGGACAGGCTCAAACCATTAAATGGTAGTTTTTCATTAAAGTTTTAATTGGAAACTAGGCTACAATCCAAGTCTTTTGATACTTTAGATGACCTGCTGGGCTTTCGGTTTCAAAAGTTATGATCTAAAGTTATAAAAATATTTGACTAATTAGAAAATTATTTTATTTGTTTATCTTAGATCATAACTTTTGATCCAGAAACGTTAGAAAGTCGATCAGAGACTCAAAAGACTTGGGACTCGAGCCTAGTTTCCAATGAAAACTTCAGCGAAATACTTTGGCCTAGCGGTAGGGCCCTAGGCCAGGCAACATGAGCCAAAATTACCCCAAAACTATTTCACTTCTGATGTTACTCAGAAAAAATCCGCAACCCCCAATCAAAAAAATTTTTTTCGAGCGTAGACTAGAAGACTGGTCGATCCATTTGAGCCCTTGAACAGCTCTCTAGCGCAATCAGCAGAGGAGCTATGGCGTTGGTAAGGCAATCAAAAACTGTTGGTTATAGGCCGAAATCTAGGTACAGATATATCATACGCCGGCTCTCAAATGTTAAGAGCCGCATGAACCACTTAAATGTCACTTTACAACATCACAACTCGCCTGCCAATTGCGTAAGAGAGCTGTTCAAATACTCAAAAGATGCAGCAAGTCCTCTAGATTACATTTTTTATTGGAAAGTTTTTGATTTCAGTTTTTTTGTGAGTGATGCAACAAGTGGGATAAGTTTTAGGCCATTTTGGCTCAAGGTACCTGGCCCTGGGCCCCAATTGCTAGATATAATTTTTTACTAGTTTTTGTTGGAATCTAGGCTATAATCCGAGGCTTTAGAGCCTCGATGGGCTTAGATTCTGATTCAAAAGTTAAAAATACAAAAAATTGATAACTGATTAATTAGGATAATAATAAATTATCTTGTTTGGCCCAGGGTAAGGTAACCTGACCAAAAATGGCCTGCAGTCCGCCCCACTTAATACATCACCCACAAAAAACTTACGTCAGTATGTTAACTGTGATTGGTGCCATGTTTCATTAATTTGAACAATTATATCCTTCCCCAAAACTCACAAGCTCACACATTTACTTATTTCACTTCGTAGGAATGTAAAAATCTACTTGAACACAGGACAGAAATGTATGCCTGTGTTTTTTGTGTGTAAAGATGGTAGAGGTATTATTAGAGAATTTTTATCAGATGTTTTAAAGGTAAGTGTGTTGCTGTTTAGGTATAGTTGCTATCACAAGTTGCACATGCAGGTTCCTGTGAAATATCAACAGCAACTGCTTTGTTGTGTTAGTTGTGAAACAGGATGCACTTGTCATTAGCTTTCCACATAGTCGTACAACACAACAGGTGCTTTTCTGGAATCAGGCTGCAATGAAAAGCTTGTCAAATTATGAGATGAAGCAGTTCTGTTAATTCAGTTGCAGTTTAACCAAGTTTAGTCCCTCCTTTAGAGACGTGTATGATATTTAATGCTTATTTTACTCGGTGCTGAGTACCAGCTGATCTTTGAGAGAACCACAATACATTGTAATAAGTGTTAACCTGTGATGATATTGTGTTTTACTTGTTCCTACATGTTTTTTTCAATGTTCTTTTCATGCATTTGCTAGTACATATAGTGTATTTCAGAAAGTTGTATCTTTATGTGATAATGTCTAAGTTGAAGAAAATTGTTGATGAGTCTCGCGAAAACAAAACACCAAGAATCGATCTAAGTGATAGAGGGATTCAGAACATCAATGAAGTTCCAGGATTAAGTTCGCTTGCTTGTTTTTTGTGTTGACTGTGTGCTTAAAAATCAGTTGTAACTGTAACATTTGTCTGTACAGTATTCATTTTTACTTTTTACTGTAAACATAACTTTATTGGTAGTTTTTTTGCAAAAGGTGCCCTGGTAAACACAATTAGCACCTTTTGAAAAACAGTTACCTGCAAAATGAAAATGTTCGAGAAGGCATCCAAGATTAATTTGCATGGGTTGATAAAGTGATAAACATAACTTAGTGGAATTGAACACAGCAGAATTTATAAACAACTTAAGTGGTAGTTTTTTTTGCAACTTTAGTGGTTGCCCTGGCAAGCACAAGTAACACCACTTGAAAAACAGTTATGTGCAAAATGAATGTTAAATTATGTGGGAAGACATGTTGCCGTTGTGCAACATATGTGTGCTACTTCTACACAATGTGTTTTGTGTGAATGTTTTCATAATACACCTTTTTTCTGGTCTTTTCTACTTCTGGTAATTCACTTCAGCAAAATACATGCCAATAATTGCAGTGATGTTGGAACACCTCACTCACCTCACCATGAGCCACAACAAATTGGCTGCTGTTCCACCAAGTATTGGTGAGCTTGTCAATCTGCAGCTGCTCAACCTGTTTAATAATATAATTGAAGAACTTCCGACTTCACTGAGTGGATTGCAAAAGCTGAAAATTCTGAATTTAGGGTAAGAGATCATTTGCATTAATTTTTGTCTCTAGATTCTTTCATAAGTCTTTACAGGTAACAGTGTTGTTCCACAGTGCAAACAGAGCGTTTCAGTGCTTAATACAATAAAAGTGCTGGTTAGTTGTAATAGAAAGCTTTTGCATTGCGAGAGAAAGTTTTAACATAAATCCTCTGTTTAAGAAAAGCATGCTGCTGGTTTAAGTCTTATTGTGTAACTGTTTTCAGTGACTGAATGTGGCCTGGAACAGAAAAGCATCACTTTTTAGAAAGTACAAACTTGGCCAAACAACAGATTTTCTGCTTCAGCAATGGTGCGATGAAATAAATTCTGATTGAATAAGTGTCAAATATTAGCTCTTCACTGTTGTATCTGCTTTGTCAACTCGTTTTGTTCCCTCATTGTTTTTATTTTTCAGTAAAACGTTTTTTTGTGTTGATTTATTGATTCAAATAAAAATATTTTGTGCATTATTCACAGAATGAACCGACTGACTAATCTTCCTCGTGGTTTTGGTTCTTTCCCATCTCTTCAAATGCTTGACTTGTCCTACAACAACTTGAGTGAGCAGTCACTGCCCTCAAACTTTTTTTTTGTCAGTAAGTTCGCAACTGTTAGTCTAAATGATTGCCATGCCAACTCTACTAACGAGCGTTAACTTCATATCAGTAGGTTGACTTCACTGGTGAAGTCTACTTTAACAAGATGCTTTTAAGTGAGTGATGATTGCTTGTTATCAGTCATGGTACTAGATATGGTTACCTTATCTCTGTTAAGTTCTTATAGCTTAAGAAATGTCGTTAGTGATGATGGCTAAATTAGCTTGTTTTTAAGTATGTATTTTAAAGATTTTCTTTCTACAAACGATGTTGTACAACTGAAGCCAAGTTTCTCTTCTAAGATGACCTTTCAAAAAAGTGTGAAGCATTGAAAATAATAACGAGATCGCTGCATCAAATAAGTTTTTTTTTTAATGTGAACTCCTGTTTTGAAGTGATTGGAACTAGCATTGGAAAGAAACAACACCGATTACTGACGAGTTGAAAGTGACATTTACCCGATGCATTCACACCAAGGAAGCTAGATCGGCAATCAAGACGCAGATGAATAGGCTGTCCTGCATGCGATAAAGCTTAGGAATACCTTAGTGAATTTCTTGTGTTACCAAGGTTTACGGTAGTTTGGAAGTTTTTTGTATGTACGAGGTATATACCTAATCATTTGCAATCGAGGAATAGCTGATCACGCTTATCAAAAATGCGACAAAGATTCAAAAAAGCAACAAATGCAACAATCATTAGTTCTTACGCAATTCCGAACTGCGCACCGTATTAATCGGAAATTAAACGACAGCTTTCTACCCTAAGCATACAATACGATTGAGACAGATGTTGACCCGCGTTACGCATTTCTTCAGCCAAACCGGTTCGAAGGTGATTGGTTGCCGGTAACTGAGTCGTTGGGTTTTAAACCTAAATCAGAAACGCAACAGTAATCGCTTCGCTACGGAAAAATCCCACCGTGGCCGATTTTTTGCGACCGGTTCGACACTCACTGCTTTGATGTCCTTTTGTGGAAATAAGTGACAGACTCACAAGACCTTTTGGGCGCTTGCCAGTGTAACTGACGTCATACGAGATGGTATCAACTGCGACGCGCAAAGACCTTCTGTCCGATGAGTTGCGAAAATACCCGAATACTGCCGATGTTTGCTCTCTCCTGCTGTTTGTGTACTGTTCTTTTGGAGCAGTGCTCCCAATCTTTTATTTGGAACCGCCGGACAGTCAACACTTGACGATTTTACCGCGTCCCGGTAGTGCTCGCGCAACAGTGCTTCCATGGGAATAATCGACCAATCACATGCCCAGAAAGTGAGTGGTATCACCTCACCACCAGTATACACAGCTATAAACTCTAGCTTTTTTGTAAGCTTTCGAAGAATCAGCCGAGTGTGCTTTGCTTTCATCTTTTTGCAATAATTCAAACTTGCACATAATTATATTCAAGTAAAGGGTGTTGGGTCCACTGTTTTAGAGAACTTAATCAAAAACCTTCAAAACATCCAAGATATCAATCGCTCAAGGGCCACTTTTATCGGACCTGCTATGTATGCAGTACTTGGTATTACAGGTTTGTCATAAAATGCATTTGACGCAATCGGGAGGTGTTGATGTATTAAACCATAAACTTCCATAAAAGAACCAAATATTTTTAGGGACGCTTGGCATGCATGACGTCCTCGTGCTTTTCCGACTTCACGGTGCTTGGAGGATACTTTCATAGTTCCGCATCAAGTTTCTTTTTGTGCCTATGGGCTCCACCCCAGTAAGCAATGTCACTTCACATTTTTCTTGTGAAAAAAATGGGAAACACAAAACTAAATGAAACAGAGAAGCTACATTGGTGCCTGACCGGTGTAATAAAGTCTACGAGTTTGTATACAGCCTGAACGCTTTTGGTTGATATTGTGCACACAATATGCGAAAGCTGAAACACTTGAAAGAGTTTGTTTGATAGAAGTACGCGAATAGTAGTTGGTTTCAAGTTTTCATTATTCGTGCTCTTTCGCGGACGAAAATAAATTATTTGGACAACAGCAACAGGTACAATGAAAGTTGCTGCCTAAGACCACAAGGGCTTGACGTGGCGAAATCACAGCTGTCTTGAAAACTGCTGCTGTGTTCTGCGAAGTCCGCCGCCCGCGTGAATACAGTAATAACGTCCGTGTGCCACTGTACGTAAAACACATTACCATTGCATGCATACATAGCTTGGCTTATTTTTCAGTGACGGACAATGACTGGTGAACAATTTTTTTAAGCCGACTGTAGGTCAGCTCATCCTGAATGGTTTACGTCCTTCAAAAAAAAAGAAAAGGGCTGAATTTCGAATGAGGTAGAAGCACGTCACGCGCCTAATAGTTCGTTCACGAAAACATCAAACACTTTGATGCACGCAAGCTTTTTATCTGACTTTGATGGACATTCATTCGCCAAGTTGCCAAAAGAAAAGCTAAAAGGGTTTGCTTACGAAACGGGTGGACAGGATCCTAGTGCGCTGGTGTCGGAAGCTGTGATCGCGTTTTTACCAAGAATCTTCGTGGGAAAATTGCACTGCGCTTTCTTTTGTGAGCCATGATCACGTTGTGCAACCCAAGTGTGCATCAGTACAGTTTTACGCAAACAAAGATTAAAACAGTGCTCATTCCAAAACACTTCCCCCCACTCTTGACTTCCTTTAAGCTGCTGACGAGCAGCACCTTTACGGAAGTTGTCATTATGTTTCTCGTAACCCTATTGGCGAGCGTCAAACTTCATTCTTTGGACGGCCGCTAGCTGCTTTTAGTTATCAATTATCAACTAGAAACACTGTTTTTATGTTACTTCTTAGACATTCTGGGCTAATGTGACGCTTTGCTGCTGTGTTGATATTAGACGTGGACGGATCTAAACCAGGGTTGCGGAGTCGGAGGTGAGATGTCCGCAACCCTATTCTGAACGGCACATCCTCGGCTCCAAAGCGGAAGGCGAAAAATGTTTAAACTGGTGACAATCGTATTGAGAAGTTTCACTGCGCTTTTTATTTTAGACACCATCCGCACTCTGTACTTGTCGGACAACGATTTCGAGACATTTCCAGCGGATATTGCGAAGCTGAAGGAATTGCAAGTGGTCAGTGCACTTTCAACAGTTACCTTTCAAAAGCCGCTGTCATTTTCTTCCGCTTGGTTAATGCTTGTCTGCGTCGAATTGGCAGATATCGTTTCGTGACAACGATCTGATCTCATTGCCGAAGGAAGTCGGCGAATTGAAGAAACTTAAGGAACTTCACATACAGGGAAACCGTTTGACAGTTCTACCACCTGAACTAGGTTAGTACAACACCGAACAACTTCCAAAAGAGTTTGTAAAAGAGATTAACGCCTAATGTAGGGGCGCACAACCTGCGGCCTTCGATAAAAATTTGTGCGACCGTGGACATGTAATTTAAAAGATAAGGTATGTCGTTCTTGCGTTAATAAAAGTGCTTTGTCTGCGGTACGAAGATACTTTGTGGAAAGTCGGCCAAACAGACGTGTGGAAGCAGGCTAGGCTCAGTGTGTAGAAGCAGAACAAAAGCATTAAAAAAAATGAAAATGAGCTCACTGGCGGCCGTAATTCATCAATGTAAACGTGACGCGGCCGGCAATAGCGCAAAGGCTGTGCACACATGGTCTATATGGGGTCGAAATTATCCAGTGGCTGTATTTCGAAGTGATAACAGATTTGCAAGCGACAGCAGTACGTTTAAATATACTGCGAAGGCGAACTCATCGTACGTTGTCAATAGCAATGTTCACTGTGCTGCTCTACAGAGTGCACACAAGCATTTCGGTGTTCGCAGTAGGAACAGGAAACCGAAACGCAAGTTTCCTGTCTATTCATCGTCCGTGTGCTTGATTGGGTAAACCGCAGAATGCATTGCTCTTGCTGGAACAGCGAGTTTTCCTGGTTTTGATTTCTTATTTATCTCCAACAACTATTCGGAAGCCTTGTTCTACCACCTGGTCTTCATTGAGCAACGAAGGGTGGCATAATTTTGGCGTTGCTTGTCCACCTTGCACACAGATGGCATGTCCGAACTTAACTTTGACTCAGATTCATTTGCGCCGACGTCGCTATTGACCTTTGACCTGTGCGTATCACTTCGTTCTAGTATTTTTTCTTCGAAGCATTTCAGTGATTTGTCCCATGGTAGTATTAAAACTCGCCGCAACAGTATTCACTGGTCTGTATTTTCGGACATCATGACCGAATTGACATATAATTTTTTTCGGCTATTTCAAGAAACCCAGGCTTCGTTGACAGCAGAAGTTTTCTTGGCGCAGGCAACTTGGACCTTACCGGTGCGAAAAACGTGTTCAAGGCGGACCGCAACCCCTGGGTGCACCCCATACAAGAGCAATTCCTGCTCGGAATAACCCATGTGTTCGATTACATCAGATCGGATACCTACAAATAGTAAGTGGCGCCAACTTGCTTTTTTTTATAAGTGCACGGAAAGTTTTTTCGGCCGATATGTGTTCTACCTTGAGGGCTTTTCTTTTTCATCACACACACGTTTTCAAAAGCTAACACTTGTAATTTGCTCGATTTCGTTTATGACGTCTTCTAATACGTAGCATTTTCAAACATCATGGTGCCCAACCAGCCAGACGAAGCACAGCGAAAAACAAGGATGTTTCAATTGCAAGCAAAGAGCAGATTTGTATTTGCAAAAATTGTCTGAGTCGAAACTGGCAGCTTTCAGCCGAAAACAAAAACAGTCTCCCGAATGAAACTGCTGAGCTTTGACCCTGATGGGGTTGTCCTGTAACTTAGCAACCGGCCACGAAGCAGATGCATGTTTCCGGAGAGCTCGGAATAAAATCAGATACTTGTAATAACATATGAAAACAGCTTTGTTTGGCAAAACAGAATTGAGATTCCTCCAAAGTCTTGGGTTTCCCTACGTTTGAGTCAGCTCTAGCCCTTTAAGGACCGCAAAGCCACAATCATGGCCCTAACTTTGGCCAGTCATAACTTGCCGACGGATAAAGCTAGAGAGTCGTTCAAACCCTCTGCGGATTCGGCAAATTTTTTGGTTTCGATTGAAAAAAATTTTTTCGCTTTGGATTTTGGGTTTTCTGTGTATTACGTCGCAATGAGAGCAAGTTTGTGCATTGTTGGCCGCCTTTGCCTGGCCCTGGGCGCCAGCCCAATGCGACCTTTTTTCGCTCAAAATTTTTATGGATTTGTGTTTCGAATACGAGTCTTTAGAGCCCTTGATTGACTTGCTAGCACATTGGGAGACAAAATTATGGCTCAAAAACCTAGGTTTTGGCAAAAATTTAAAATTTTCAAAAAAGGTGACATTAGCCACTCCTGCCCAACTTTGGCCACTCGTGGTTGGCAGCCAGATTGAGCTAGAGAACTATTCAAACCCTCTAAAGACTCGTGAAGTCTTGTACATTAGATTAAAAAAAATAAACTTATGCATTTTTTTGGCCTGTTTGGTCCATGGCCATGGCCCCATGATTGGAGGATGTTTTTCGAATATTCTTATGATGTCATCCGTGGATCCAACGGGCGGATATTGTGGCTCAAAGTTTTATTGGATCCCGGGCTCGAATACGAGTTTTTAGAGCCCTTGATCGACTTTCTAGCATTTCTGGTTCCAAAGTTAGGCCAGAAAGACCCCAATATTTTACAGATCTGCTAGGCTATTTCCGGGGATTTCCCTAATTAACTTACCGTCCATTGGCCCCAATTTGGGGTCCAGGAACGCTAAAAAAATAATAAAACCTAAAAAACTCAAAATAAGGCCTAAAATCGAAAAAAACTTTGTGTCAAAAAAATGGCTCTTGCGGGCATTAAAGGGTGGCTGATGACGTCATCAAAGAATTAAAAAATATGCATAAACATCCTCTCATTATGTATACATCAACATAAAACCCGAAGCCCAAAATCAGAATGTTTTTTTTTATTGCAACTACATGACTTCACGAGTCTTAAAGGGTTAGAACGGCTCTCTAGCTCATTCTGACGGCGAGTTATGGCCAGCTACAGTCAGGGATGCAATTCATCCCAGATTAGCGTTTGTGGGAACACTTTTGACCAATTTTTGTTTTTTGAGCCATAATTTTGGATCCAGATATGCTAGCAAGTCAATCAAGGGCTCTAAAGACTCGTTATGAATCAAAAAAAACATTAAGCGAAAAAAAAATTCGCATTGGCCTAGGGCCCAGGGCCAGGCAAAGTTGGCCTGAAATTGCGCGAACATGCTCTCATTGTGACGTAACACAAAGAACCCAAAATCCAAGCCGAAAAAAATTTTTTTTCGATCTCAAGTCGAAGACTTGCCGAATCCGTAGCGTAGAGGGTTTGATCAACTCTCTAGCTCTACTGGTCGGCAAGTTATGACTGGCCAAAGTTAGGGCCACTATTGCGGTCCTTAAAGAGCAGAAGTGTCATTTAAACCTTCCTGATTGCCTGCACTGCAGTGGCAACCGAATCGTCTGTCTGGCTCGCGTGTGCTAAGCATTCAGTCGTGATCCGGTAATGATTTTCGCGATATTTTTATTTAAGCAAAGCGGTGTACACCGGCACAGCAGTAATTTGCACAAATTTCTTGATATCAAGGACACATTACTATAGTTATAAGTGATGCAATCATAACATTCAGCGATGTAATCATAACATTCAGCTTGAAATTGCTGTACTTAAGCTTGCAGTGAGTGTTTACACAGTTTTCAAATCAAGCTAAAGTCTGCAATTTTCTCTTTTTTGATAGTTTACCACACGTGAGTTATCATTTTTGAAGCAATAATTGTTGAGCACAATGTTTGAACAATTCCAACTATTGTACGCGAAGCATGGTTGCCTTTACACATGCCCAAAAACAAAAAAAAGAAACTCTTCGGCTTCCAACCCTTATTGCGTTAGTTTAACAACAAAATCACGCTGAGAAGGAAACTTCTGATACTCGTCACTTTCACAAATCTTGTTAAAAACCAAGTAGCTTATCAAAGCAATGCGAACCATTTCTGATGATAATAACAACAGACCACCCCCTGAAATGCCTTTAATGAAACAAGCTTCAATGTACGGGACATCACAATCGCAAGTCATTCGAGTTTTACAGTAAATGCACGGCAACTTTTTTTTATAGCAAAGCAAATGTACCCACCAATATAAGTGATTACGGGAAATACTCATCAACTTTCACAAAGTCGTCATCGCACAGCAACACCGACTGTTCAAGTTGAATCGTTTGGTGCGCAAAGTCATTCAAATCTAAATCAAAATTTTGCCAAAGTTATTTCCTTACGTTTCAGCTTCAGAGCAGAAGTTTTTCTCACTTTCATAAATTTGTCGTAATGAAATGTTATACTTTCCACCAGAAAGTTGACGGTATTGATCAAAACGTTCCTCCAGGCAATCTGTCTGAAACTTTCCCAAAAGCACGTAATTTAACTTAAGCTCTCACAAACAATAATCTGCTACTTCACGGAGCACGTAGCACGTGATCCACAATGCAGTGAAAGTATCATTGGTTAATTTCCTACAATTACCAGGAATCTCTTCCTGCGCATACAGCCATTCCAAAAAGAAATTTTAAAAACGTATATTTTCTAGGAGCAAAGACGCTGTGGTAGCGGAGGGCGAGGGCAAGGAAATTGACGAAAAGCATGAGCCCTCTAACCGAAACAGCCGTATCCAGGGCGCTCGCTTTTAAAACTCTTTGGCGTCCGCTTGGTTTCGGGGATTTTCAGAAAAAAAACGCCTAAACGCACGTGGCTTTGCGCGGGAATTCCTCCGGTCCGGTATGCTCTACAGACCCGGTAAAAGTCTCAAAAGACGCGGCAAGTCTTCTAGTCTGCACCCGAAAAAAATTTTTTGCTTGGGGGGTGCGGGTTTTTTGTGAGTGACTTCATAAGTGGAGGACTTTTAGGCCACCTTGGCCCACTTTGCCTGGCCCTAGGCGCCAACCGTTCGGTGGTAGTATTTCGCTGAAGTTTTTACTGGAAACTAGGCTACAATCCGAGTCTTGATACTTTGGATGACCTGCTGGGGTTTCGGGTTCAAAA
>JGI24021J15306_10005462_pt1 | contig 15117 bp, 16 predicted proteins | sample Ectturendosymbi1_FD_15306 | JGI IMG/M metagenome (IMG submission 15306)
TCAACCATTTGAAATCAAAGCACTGAATCCATGTAACCCATGAGGGTGAAGACCACGAAACTATTCCGGCACAGGAAGAGATCCTATCACAAATTGTTGAAAAGGAAATGAGTCTTTTTGAGGCTACAAAGAAGAGGTCAAATAACCTTGAAAAACTGTTCCATGCCTTAATTACAATCATGCCCAAATCAGTAGAACCAGAGGGTTTTTTTCAGCCACTGGTCTATTTGTCACAAAACTCAGAAACCGACTGAATGATTGAAAGTGTGCTTTGATTGTCATGCGCCAGTATTACAAACATCAGTGACAAACTGTGTTTTACTTAATTAATAATTCGCTAATAAATTGCGCAGGGACCAACAGTAATGATTTCACAAAGACATTGAGTTTTTATCGCTCAAAATCGCATTCATTTCAAAATCCGAAAAAAAACGGATTTTCCCGGGTTTCTTTTCTCAGCTACCCGAAACCCGGGTTTTAAAATTTTGCCCCGAATTGGAAACACTACATCTTGCACGTCGTTCAAAAGAAATGCTTACAGTGCATTTTGTCGAATTTGTTCTAGTCCAGAGACTCAGCATATAATTCGTTGAATTTTAGTAAGGCATTTCTTCACTTTATATTTACATCTGTTGAAACAACCCCAGCAGTTTGCATAAGATCTTTCTCTACGTTAACAAAAGGCATTTTCCGCCCACTGGTATGCACAACCCACCTGTATATGTTACGTCATTAGTCAGATTTCTGACGCCGGAGCTTGACTGCGCAGGCGTTGCTTCATAAAGCATGGCCGCCACACACCACATTAACTTGGTAAGTTCTTTTTGTGCAGACATACTATACTTTATAAATCAGTTTAAACTGTTTTTCTTTCTCAAAAGGTTTCACAGTGGTGTGACATTTAAACAAAGAATGTAATGTCAATATCGGTTTTATTATTACTCCTATACAATGCTAAACAGAGGCTACGGTCATGCCTAGTAAAAAGTTGTTTAAAAAAAGTGATAAATTCTGCGGCATTCAGTTCGGTTATTTGTACTATATTTTCAACGCAGAAGCAGGAAAGACCAGTGTTGCAACCTCTCCGGTGGTGTTGCGTTGACTGTGTGATTCACCACGAACGGGATATGCGCGAAGAACTAAAATATATGTATGTGGCGCGAACAAGCAATAGTAGAGTGATCTCGTCGGGTGATCTCTATTGTTGCTTGCTGTCACGGTGCGAAGCTCTGCGCACATGCCACTCGGGATTTCCGATCGCAACACCAGCATACGGCCTACCAAGAGCACAACCACATCAGGTTTCCCTTGAGTTTGTATTCATAAAGCCAGTTTATATTTTCCGGGACACCATAACTTCTTCTTTAAACAGACTTGATTCAAGAATTTATTAGTTTTCGAAATGTTCTATGTCTCACAGGTGGGTAGTTTACCAAAACCCAAGAGAATGCACACGTGATAAAACACATGACAAAACACAGGTGATAAAACTGCTCCTGCTTTCTGCTTCTTGATTTAAATTGCGCTATTGCTGCCTCTGCTTATCTTCCCTTTTGTTTGCGCTTATCACTGAGAGAATCTCAATACAAACCTCTTCGGGAAGGAATACCCAGCGACTAACGCAAATGCAAAGGATTGTCCTATATATTTGCAGTGTCCACGAGACAAACGTTCTCGCGCACGCAAAATCTAAAAAAGCACCACTTGCTTGTTTCACTCAAATGGTAATTCTGTGGCATAAATGAGTGGTTAAACCAACAATATGAACTGACTTCTGGTTGACATTATGATGCAATCCTTATGCAGTCAGCACTACGTCAATAATCCCACACTCTCTTCAATTGAACCTGCTTCCGACGTCACATCTCACGTCTTTTTTTGCGTTACAAGCGCAATGACTGACCAATGTTCAGTCTTCACTGCGTCTTCCTTAGAAACAAAGCGCGCATTCTACACAGCACAAATACAGCAAAAAGCAGAAAAACGCCCTATGAGTAAGAACGAGGAAAATAAACTGGTATCATTTGCACCACGTCCACTGAAATTCGCACAGTATGACCAAAACTTCAATTTACAGCTAATCATCGTCATGAGTTAGGATAACTTCCTGCAGATGAAACATTGTTTGAATGATTTACCATAAGCGCGTGTGTTGTAAATAAATATTTGACTTCTTGGTTGCAGTTGTGTTTACTGAATTAGGAGAGTAGTAATGCCAAATTAGCAAACAACAGATACCAAATCAAGGAGTGTTATTCTAAAAACATGTAAATCACGGTTCCTCTCGTAAGATTTAAGCTGTTGATCTGAAAGCGAGCAAGATAACAGCCCACAATTCCTTCAAGATTTGTACGGTTATCTGTCCCAAATAGGCATATGAAGATCAAGACATATGCACAGAATAGCATTAAGCCGACGACTGTATATTCCCGAAATATAAATGATGGGGAATTCTATGCCCTTGTCTCTTGCTGTGCCCACAGCGTTGAAATGTGTTCTCTCATATCTCGCACATTAAGTTCGTCATGAGCTGGTTTGTCGCTCAAGCTTGAAGCAAGGCAAGTCATAAGTCGTTGGAACAAATTGTTAACATTCGAGGAATACGGTAGATGGCACGCACTAGCACGTAATCTGGTTTCAGCTCGTCAAGTATGCAATTTCCACCATTTCGATATTTACTGTGTTATCAAACTTTTATAGAAACCGGGAAACTTGGTAGCGTTTATTTGCGATGTTGATATTTTGAAACGCATTTGCTGTAGGTGAAAATTTTATTCTGACTAAATATCTTCCGTTTGCATCATTGACTGTATAATGTGGTTAGTGTCTAATGAGGCGCTGGATGTAGTTTTAAAAATGTTGTTGCTCTCGATAAACGCGTCAACAGAAAAGAGTTAGAAATTTGCTGAATCCACTGTTTTGCACTGATGAGGCTCAGGCAACCGTTGCCTTACTTTGTGATTTTTCAGCACAAATTTTAAGCAACTATTAATCTGGCTAAATAATTTTTCAACAGAAGTTTAAGCCCTATGTAGTTATATTATATCAGCCACAATAGTTTCAGGGTAAGTATGATTTAAGCATTACTACACTCATCAAAAAAACAGTCGCGATTAAACGAGGTTTTCAATGCCTTTGACGAAACAAAATTTGAGTCTATAGCATGTTTCTGTTTCTTGTAGATTTACATGTGTGCAATTATACTCTTTACAGCAGATCTCTTTTTTTCATCACAGTAACTCGTTCACAAGTTGGATCCCTTTAATGTACATGCCGTCCAGTTTGTAACCTGAAGAAATAAAGTCAAGATGGGATATTCTTCACATTTCTACGATACTACAGTTCTTGCTGCAAGTTACGTAGCTGAAAACCCGGGTTCTCCCACTATTGTTTCTAATTAGGTACATAATCTGCTATGACCCGCTGGTCTGTATAATGTGATTTTACCCTTACCTACAGGGGGCTTGGTCATCAAGCTGGGGCCACAGAAAAATGCACCGAACTGGGCCCGGCAGTTTATAGAACCAGCTGTGAGCTTAAGAATCCTGAACAAAAACTGTGTTCGAGAATCGCACAGACAATTTTCTTTCCGCGGGTTTATCCTCGGCGCTCCATGCCATTTCGATTCCTTTCGTTTCAGGGTCAGGCATTAGTTTTGCGGAACCAGATCGGACGTAGTTTTTCAAAATTGACCACTTCGAATTGTACTTTTTCCACTTCGGTTTACCGGTTTCTGTGGAAAGTTGCTCACAGAATCCTTTCACTTTTTCATCGACGTTCTTTATCATTTCAAAAGTTTCCATAGACTCCATTTGACTAGCTGGTTGTGGTAATACGTCTGTGACCAGAAAGTATTTTTAGATATAATACTGTCCATAAAGCATGCTGGACCTTAACAAAAACAACCATTTCAATGAACTTCAAGAAGTTGAACCACAAAGATTTTCAGCTGCTAACATTTGGTAAGAAGGACGACGGTTCAAATAATCTGGGTGTACTTTTGACAACGCACCATATTAATTCGCATCTCGTAAACGTAAATCCATAGGCTCAGTTGACAATTTTTTCCTAAAGTCCGGCAAAAGGTATGCTTGGGCCATATATGACCGGGCATACCTCGCCAGCTAATAGAACAGGGGTGGCTAAACTACGGCCCGTCCATCAGTTTATTCCGACCCTCCAAATACCTTGAACATTTTTGAAGCACCATGTTTCGAACTGCGGGCAGCGTGCAACATCATTAGCTGCTGCCTGTCTCTTGTTGACTTGTCTACCGCAACAGAACTAAGCTGCAAGCAGCGCTAAAAAAGTGCAAACAAAATGTTGTCATTTTATTGTTATTATTGTACTACAATACATTTTAGCAACTCATTTTGCATAGATTACGCAAATCGTACTGTATCCAGCCCCCAGTGGCCAGGCAGTCGCGAATTTGAGCCTCGGGTCAAAAAGTTTGGCCACCCCTGCGATAGAGCTAGAAAACTGTTCAAACCCTCCAAAAATGCGGAAAGTCTTGTAGTTTCGATTAAACTACTCCAAAATTGGGAAGTTTTGGATTTGAGATTTTTGTGGGTGACGTCATAATTATGGTAGGTTTAGGGTTGTTTGGAGGACGACATCGGACCTTGGGCCCTAACCGCAAGTGGCGATTTTTTGTTTCTTCCGAAAAAAACTAAGCAAAAACCCGCATAGCCCTTGATTGGCGTTTTATCGTTTGTGGTTCGAACGTTATGGCCAAAAAACGAAAATTAATTGTTTAGTTTTTTTGCAAAAAGTAGAAGATCATTGTTTTTTAAAAAATGACAAAAATATTTTCACTGTCTTCATAACTCGATAGTACATCTCTTCAGGTATAAGGCTGTTTGGATATTGCTTGAAGTTAGGCCAATAATTTCCTCCACAGTCACGTGCCTCCATGAAATGATCCGTCTCCAACATAAAACATTTCCCCAGGGTTACAATATGCTGTATTTCTTTCATGAACAAGTAAAGAGAACCGTTAACAATCCCTATGATAGCGCCACTTTAATAAGACATAGAGTCTAATTTTTTCGTAGTTTTTCTGAAGCTTGACATAAAAATGTTGGAGACGCTCGTAACTTACAGAGCGAACTCAACTGTCCACAAATACAGCAAAATATCAGCAGATTTTTTAACTTGAAGAACCATTGGCAAACTTTGGTGTCACAGCAGTCTAAACCAGAGGTGGGCAAACTACGGTCAGCGGGCCGTATGCGTCCCGCGAGGGCATTTTGTGCAGCCCGCGGGGCAGCCACACGTACGTAGATAGTACATATTTTAGTTTATGTTGAAGTAATTTTATCGATTACATTAGAATTCTCTATGTGTACTACAGTGTCAGTGTGATATAAAGCAATGCATACAGTGTCAGTGTGAAATAAAGCAAATGCATAAAATAAGTTATGTTTTCAAACGTAAATTGTAACTGAAGTAGACAAACGTGATATATGCAGCCCCCGGTAGCGATATAGTTTTCAATGAGGCCCTCCGTAAAAAATGTTTCCCCATCCCTGGTGTAAACCCTTCGCATGATTAGAATTGAAAATTGATAATTTAGTTTAAAAACCTGGCATGCAGGACCTACGTTTTTTCTACATGCATTCATACGTTTTTCTTGGCACTGAATGGTTGTTGGCAGTACTCGTGAGCAGACAATATATTTAGTAATAAGCTATGTCAGCAGCGAGAAAATCTAGATAGGATGCAGTCGGTTGTACTTGGCTGCCTGATTTGTAGAGACAGCCCACTGCTTGCGACGCTGTTTCTTGATGAAGCAGCGTTGCTATCGCTAGGCCAGGCAGCAAAACGAAGATTTCGAGAAGCCGCTGTTAGTGTATATCAGCGCCGGATTTAGATGGTGGTAGCCTGGGGCCCAGGCGTGATGGAAGACCCATATGCCGATACAAGATATTTAGGTAGGGATGATTGATGAAGTCACTAGTATTTCCACATATCATTAATATTTATGACATAATCTTGTGACGTCACATTTGCGTTAGCAAATGTAAAAAAACTTTATGATGCAACATGGTATTTGGCAATGATTAGCGACTTGTGAAATTGTTGCAAAACCAATTTCTAGAAACATCACATCTTCTTTTTTCGAAATTTTTTTCAAAAAGGTTTTGAAAGACTTTTTGGGGAATCCAACGTTTTTATCATCTCTAAACGGCAGTCCTCGTTCAGAAATAAATTTTACAACAGAAACCAGGCAGAGGCGATTTCCGATATTTTTCGATTTGATTGAGCTGACTGGCTAGTTCTGTATCAATTCTTCATAGTGATTAATTACATCTGCGACCAAATGTAATTGTGGCATCTATATGTTTCATTAATTGCTCGTGGCTCCTCAGGCGCTCAAGAGAGTGCTTCCAGTCGAAGATTCCTTTTCTAATAAGAAAATGCGCACATTTCGTCGTATCCGCGCACATCAGCCCACAAGTGAAACATTTAACACAAGTTTGTGAAGAAGAAAAACAAAGCCAGCTTCTATCAACTATTTCGGCATTGTGTTTCTGGCGACAAATAAAATTTGTGGTACATTTCCATGAGAAGTTTCTGTCTTATCTGTGTTGTCAAGTGGAACATCATGTTCTAAAAATGACTTTTCATCACAATGTCAATAAGAACCTGTTTCATATTTCAACCAATATTCTCGCGTTTTTTCCGGTAGGTTAGCTGGCCAGAAGGCCCAGAGACCGATATCGTTGCCTCCAGTGATAGCGTCAGCCATCTCATCTACCGTATTTTTCGATGATACATGCTGACATTCTTCTTCTACTGCACCGCTGGTTAAACTGGATCTATTTTCATCGTTATATAGATCTAAGTCTATGACATAAAAGCAACGAGAAATGATTGCAAATGTCTTAATGTCTTAAACAGAGTTCGCTCACAAAATTTCCAAAAAACGTGTCAGAACAATAGTTTCAGAAACGTTTCAGAAACGTTTCAGAACAGAACAATAGCTTGTGAATGAACATGAAGTATGAATGCGAAGCTGGGTAGATTTGAAGCATCCTTGGCCACCTAGGATGAAGTGATAGCCACCTGGTTACGCTGTGAGCAATAAGTTTTTGGTACTCAATATCCACAAAGCCACAATAGTCTTTTCACTCTGTTTTGCGAACTTTGTAAATGCAACCACACGTAATTCACTCAGCTTCAAAATCATTTATTCCTTTTCTGAAAAAGGGATGCTTCTGACGTCAGAATTACTGATTAGCTACAATTTCTAAAAAGTAGGTACTACACTAAGCTATGTGCAATACGCTGATAATAATCGTATCACCGTTCATCACTAAAGTGAGTATAGAACCTATAATGGGGAAGTCCGTGCTCTAATGTCAAAGTCATTGAGATATGGAAAAAAGATTTACCACTGTTATGTAATGATTAATGTGTAAGCATTCCCGCCTTTCCAGCCGAGAATTAACTCAACCAAAACATAGATTAATTCGACAACTTGCAGGCCCTCTCATAAACTAAGTTACGACACCAGCTCGTATCTTTTTGCAGTTGAGTGAGGACAGCTTACTGCGTGTAAATGCAATAGAGCAAAGGTTCCCAACCTGGGTTACATGTACCCCTAGGGGTACATTTGCCTATCTGAAGGGGTACATTTAAGGTTAGCAGTAGAACAGAAATATATAGTTACATATCTTTTATTTCCATAAATATATACATATCAGTAAACATTATTTTTAAAAGCCGTTATGTGCTTAGTTGTTATTATATCTGTGATTAAAGGCATGATAAAATATTTTGCCATAAGAAAGTTTAGCGGTACATGTTGATCTGTCGAAATATTGCAGGGGTACATGCTGACCTTTTGAAATGCTGAAGGGGTACATTCTCATCTGTTGGAATGCTAAAGGTGTACATGGTCAGAGAAAGATTGGGAACATCTGCAATATCATACCAGTGTCGTAACTGACGGGGGGCAGAGGGGCGAATTTCCCCTTTGGCAAGCTAAATGTAAAACCCGGTCTCCCACCAAACTTATATTTCGGTTTTGGCATTATTTTAGTTTTCAGTACGCTGTTGTTTTTATATTTTTCGGATTATTTTCCGGTGAGTTAGGGTTTCGGTTTTGCCATCTACATCCGGATTTACCACCATTTCTCAAGATTTTTCTGAGTGTTGACTAGTGGACCCCGTGCAGTGGCCAGTGGGCCCCTTTTATCTAAGTTTACCACCCTGGCTCAAACCTTTAGTTACGCCGCTGATTATAGCTATGTAAAATAAGAATTGTAATAAGGAGGATATTTTGACATTTTTGAATGTCCTCGGAGATTATTTCATTTCTCATGAAAAAAGTGGACATGTAGCCTACTCCAAAAAGAGGACGTAGGGTAGCCTTACTTAACAATGCTACTCATATGCGACCTGTTCAAATCTAAGTAAGGAAGACGCAAGATCTACCAGTAACGAGTAGAGACGCAAGCTAATGGTTCTACGTGGCTTGAACTTGCACTCACTAGATTCGGGCCCCTAACCGACTTTGAGAAAAACAGTAAGTGTAATAGTTGTTTCGTCACAATATCAAACAATTTTCAGGTGAAATACTGCCGTCTGGACTGGACAATCAGAAATTTAACAGCGTCTAAAAACAAATTTTCCTCGTTAATAAAAATGACTGAGCGGCACGCACATGTCGTAGCCTGCATATGGCTAAACACACAAACACGTTGGGGGCCCCTTTTGGTGGGGAGCCCTGGGCCCCTTGCTCCCCCCTAAATCCGGCGCTGGTGTATATCATATATATCATCACGAAATAGAGTCGCTGGGATGGAACATTCCGATATAGCAATCGAGAACTAAGCAAAGCTTGCAATTTTATACCAGTTAGCGTAGTTACAAAACGTTTGTGAAAATGAAGAATTGTGCTTTAAGAATTGTGCTTTCAAAATTGTGCTTTCAGAATTGTGCTTTCAGTTTTCAGTTGGTGGGCTATTCTCCCAAACCCCCATAGCGGCAGACATGTGTGGCAGTTTTTAGTGACTTAATTGCTTTAAAGAGTAAAAATTAAGTTACACTGTGCAATTAGCATGTATTTTTAAATGCTTTGAACGCATGGTACAAGAGCTAAGTGATTTTGAAAGGTTTGGCCAGTCTGAGTTGCAAGCAAGGCGAGTTCATTTGCAGCCTTTATGCAAGGTCACTGAACTTGCAAGAAACAAAAATGAAAGTAGTTACGTTTTTACCATCAAAAGAAGTCTCACTGGATAAACATTGTCATTACCTTTCGCGGTAGATAGACTTTCCCAAGCATTTTGCTCAATTGCACTTATTTCCTGGGCGTGCACAGTGGACCTTTCGGTTAAGCGCAACGCATGATTACGAGTGAAAACTGATGTTCGTGCTCGTTGCTGCATTCTTTGGAGTTGCAACAGGGCTTTAGCAGTCACAGAGAGCTTGCACGACGTTCTTCGGATTGGAAGCGTGGCACCGCATGTGGCTGGTCTCTGAGTCTCTGATGTGAAAGATTGCTTGCTGGTTTGCTCTTGGGCTGTGTCAGGTCGTACTCTGCAAGACTAATAAGAAATATGGAACTTCGCAAAAGTTCAGCGTCAATGCTAAGCAGAATCAATTTGGTAGAATAACAATTAGTCGTCACTAAAATTTGACTGCAAAACAATGCAGATGCTCGACAGGTTTTAACCAGTAATAGAATAACAGTTGTGGATTTGACCTGCAGATAAAGTTATATATCGTCTGATTGTCACGTCTTCTAGGGGTTATTTCTTCGTATTGTTACGTCTCTGAACTTTTTTTCAACAGATTGCCACCGAGTCTTAAATATGTTTTTTTATGCCAGCATCAGAAAAATTATTGACAAATCGCACATTTGAACAACCAGTGGTACATGTCGCAAAATCAAACGTTGCCCAGTAATAACATTATTTCAAAGCTACTTATGCTAAAAAAGCACAGCTTTGGGAAATCAAAACATACACAGTTTGCGACTGAATCAGATGAACAATATTATTTGCAACATTTTTTCCATTCGCGTTTAAATGAATTTTCAGGACTTTACGCAGTACAGCACAAGAAAGTGCAACCCTGCCTAGCGCTATGATAATATCTCATGAAATATTTTGAAATATGCGATTTCAATCAGAGGTTGTTAATGATATGCAGAGCCACTCATTTTGGAAAGAACCGAGCTCCGGTAGTAGTAAAGCAAGGCGGCCAAGCCCACTGTTATACGGATGTTTGAAGAGCAGCCAGATCAGCAAGATCAGCCAGTGGAGCTGGAGTTTCCCCTGGGGTATGCGTTGTCGTGGGGTTATCCCCCATCCTCACCTCCCGGCCTATATTTTTTTATATTTTTGAAATTTTTCATAGTTTCCATATTTTTGAAATTTTTTATTTTTTTGCGTTATGGTAATATTTTTTTCATATTTTTTTTGCGTTGTGGTAATATTTTCATTACTAGTTTCATATTTTAAAGATAGCTTTCAACCTCTCTTTGGTCACCACACCGCTCCAACTGTGGTGAAAAGGAATGTCACGTTTTAATCCGATAAGCAAATACACCACCTGTGCCCCAACTTGTAAGAGACTGTGTTGCAAAACGGCATGACCAAACGTGTCAGTTTTTAATCTTATAAACAACAATGCACGTAACAGTCGCCGACTGACTTCCATCGGTCACGTCACCTGGCAGATGATGGTGCAACACTTTATGTTTACGTCACAATATATGCAATGATCCATTGTTAGAGCAGGTCCGAGCGTGCCCCCACGATTAAATCCTGCGTTGTTGATTGCGGTTTCACCATCGGAATCTCATCACAGATATTATGCAACATTTTGAAACTAGGCCAATATGAAGAGTTAAATTCCACAGTTGACAGCCTTGAGCATTCAGTTCTGTTTTTCTCATCGCCAGTAACGTTGAACGCCGTTGAAAATGAATGGAGGGTTTTTTTGTCACCTCTGTGCAGAGTTTTTTGGCAATGAAAGCGATCTTTAAAAGCACTTGACTTCTGTGCATGGTCGAGTGTCGCAGAAAGTACAATGCCCGAAATGCGACCGTGCGTTCTGGAGGAAAGATAATTTGAAAGCACATGTCGAAAGCGTGCACCGTGAGGGAGCTTCAATGTTTATTTGTCACCCTTGTCACAAGTCGTTTTCGAATGCCAGCAGCCTTAAACGTCTCTTAGCTTCAGCCTCACATTCAGGAGCTGACAAACTGCCAGAAGCAAAACGCCAGAGACCTTCAACGTCAACTTCTACTTCAGCTAACGTCAAGTGAGTTTTTGCAGGTTCGACTCTTTCAAGTTGTGCTCGAAAATTCCGAATCTGTTGTAGTAGTCTTACCCGTTTAAGACGCAACGTAAGACTGTATTTATTTCTTCTCATTGCAGTAATTCCACTGTAGCTTCAGCTTCGACAACTCGATCTGAAAGTAACGAGCAGAGCACCAACAGTAACAGGTAGCTTTTGCCGAGTCAATCATATCTACGCGATTGTTTTATCATTGGTGTAACGATCAGTTTGCTAGGATATGGTTGTTATCAATTCGAACTAGTCGGTGCAACAAAAGCTTTATCTTAATTTATTGCAATTTCAGACAAACCACCGAATCACAACCGAGGTGTGAAGAAACATCTTTGTGCTGTCGAGAATTTCCAAGGCTTGTACTTTAAAACGTCACTTGCAATCCTGCGCTGTGCATTTAAAAAAGACGCACCACCGGTGAAATGTCCTAATTGTTTCAAACCGTTTCCGTGCAATTGTGCCATGAGGGAGCACCTGATTCGATGTACCCGGAAACTGCGAAAGCAACAGGATGAGATTCCGGCGAAGCGCAGAAAAATTACCCCAAGCAGCAGCTGCGCGAAAACAAGGTATGTGTTTCATATCTAACATCTAAACATAGAAGGAGAAATTAATTTTTTGCACACAAATAGTTTTCACAGTGAAACCACGAGTCACTTGAGCTCTGCTCGAGCACAGCAAGGTCAAGAACTTTCAGGATATGCTTCCGACACCCCAACTTGCAGCAGGTATGTCGCATCAAAACGTTTTCCATTTTCTAGCGCTACCAAGCGGTCTTTTGTCTCAACTATAGCATGATCATGCACGGGTTCGATTTTTCTTTTACAGTGCAACAGACAACGCTCCATCCGATGACCCTCTGAGGTGAGTACAATTTCGCCGGAGTTTTTCGCTAGCACTAGTTTTTCGAAAGTTCAACCTTTACTGTTTTCACAGCCGCTGCATCTGGAAGAATCCAGACCAGATTCGCACAAAACTGCGTACCGGAAACTGCGTTCAGAATACGTACAAATATTTCTTGGAGGGGCGGCGCTACGCTGACATCGTCGAACAAGTATATTCGGATATCATGACCCACGAAAGGACTCGGTTCAAGATCAATTATTCGTATGGAATCATTTTGAGAAATGTCGAGACTGATCAACTTCGCTATTTTTACGGGAGCTTGGGTAACGCACGCATGCTGGGTTTCGCTGTGCTCATCTCTAACCAAGACGATCTGCGTAGTTTCTTAGAAAACATTTGTGATTTCCGACATGCGGGAGAAAATCGAGCGACCCGACACCAAATGGGTTCTGGTGACAATTATCAACATAATATTTTTTGTCAGCTTATTACCTGACATCCCTATTGGAGGTGATGTGAAATTACCTTCCTTTATTGTTAACAACCAAGGGCTTCACACCTTGGTTATATCCTTCCAAGGTCGCTAGTATGTCGGCAAGTTGTGCTTATTTCGTTGCTTGGCTGTGTTCGACGGTGAACCACTTCAATGTTGCGAACGCGCAGCCAATGATAAATTTTACCAGCACTGTCATGAACGGGCATTAAACTCAAACAAATTTCCTGGTGTTACTTTGCGTGAATTGGTCGATGTTGAAGACATTTTCGAAATTAACGTGGTGGTGTATGCGCTGGAGCTAGACGATCAATCTCCTAAAGCAACCGTGGTGCAGCTGAGTCGCAAAAAGTACGAAAGAATGATGTATGTGAATTTTCATGAATCACACTTTAGTTTTACTTTTGATATTGCTAAATACTGTCAACGGTACGAGTGCTCCCGTTGTAGCGAGTTTTGAACCTCACACAATTTTCACCGCCATGTGCGTACTTGCGATGCTCAAGTGAAACACACCTATGTCGGAGGTGTTTACAACAACAAAAAAACTGTGTTCGACCAATTGGAGCAGCTTGGAATTAACGTACCGCATGAAGATCGTTTCTACCCGTATCGTAGCACGTTTGACCATGAAAGTTATTTTGACAAGAGCGATTTGCCTCACTCTGGTGAGAAATCGGTTTGGGTCGCGCGCCATGTACCTTGCTCTGTTTGTTTGTTCTAACATGCCCAACTTTGAACAACCGAAATGTTTTATAACCACCAGCCCGCAGCACCTACTTCACGACAAAATGCAGTATCTCGAAACAGTTGCCGATGCTGCTTTTGAGATGTTGAAAGAGAAATTTCAGTACGTTTTTGATCAACTCGAACCGGAAAACAAGCAGCATCAAGCCGTGAAAGGATGATTCGTCTCGTACCTGCAAGAGCACATTTTTATCGGCTTCAACTCATCTTTTTATGAAATTTCACTTGTGAAAGCGCACCTGCTGGAATACTTGCTGGACAAAATCAAGTTTGTTCTTCTGAAGGGCAAGAGTTTCACGTGCCTGACAACCACCAAGTTGAAATTTCTGGACATCAAAAACTACATTGCACCAGGGTTTGACTATGCAAAATTTATCAGAGCCTACGAGGTGGAGCAGCAAAAATTTAACTGACCGTACGAGTGGTTCCAAAACTTCCAACAGCTGGACGAGCCGACATTGCCGCCACACGAGGCGTTTTACAGGTTCTTGAAGAAGGAAAACATCAGCCAAGAAGCCTACGCTCTTTGTCAAACGATTTGGAAAGATAAAAACTGGACCAGCATTCGGGATCATCTTGAGTATTACAACAATCTAGACGTTGAGCCGTTTTTACAAGCTGTGGAAAAATTATTCCATGCGAACAAGGAGCTTGGCTTGGACGCTTTCAAAAGCAGTCTGACTCTACCCGGTTTGAACCTCCAGCTCATGTTCTCAGACCTACCGCCGGGCGTTTTCTTCACTCTTATCAACCAGTCAAACTCTGACCTCCACCGGTTAATCAAGAAAAATGTCTGTGGCGGGCTGAGCGTCGTATTTCATCGTGAGCATCAAGTTGATGTCGAACAAATTTTGAACGATGTATACGATACTGAGGTCTCTGTGGTGGCTCCCTTTGGTGAACAAATCTGTCACACTCTGGTTAGTTTCATTTATTACATCATCCAGAATCAACAGGGTGCTTTCTATTCCGTCAAAGTTTTCTCGCTGGGGAAGCCTTTCAATGAATTCCAGGTTTGGAATGGAATCAAAGCGACGCTGCCACTCGCCGTAACACCAAACGATTCTTTGTGCCGCAGTTGTCATCATTTGCTTCACATGCTGAATACATTTCGCCACAAACTCGGTTTTTCCGCAGCTGGTTGGTCCTGCAACAACGCACGTGAACGGGTGCTGGAAACGCTCGTCCAACTTTCTTTATGCTAAACGCACGCAGATCAAGGGCTTTATGAAAATTGACTTTTTTCGTTACACACTACCAATACGATATGTATCAAAGTGAAGTGTGATACCGCGGTGAAACGACAACACTTTACAGATTGCGTACTGCAACGAAGATGAGGAAAATTGTGGCTGGTGTGAATGACGTAAAAATTCGGTTGCATCATTTTCTGTGTTCACGCTGGTGGTGTATTTACTAATCGATCGTTTTTTTTTCTGTTGCATAATTACGAAACCGTGACGAAACTGCAATCAACAATGCAGGATTTAATCGGGGGGGCATGCCCAGACTTGCCCTTGCAATGAATCGTAGCATATATTGTGACGTAAACATAAACTTTTACACCATCCTCTGTCAGGCGACGCGACCGACGGAAGTCAGTCGGCGACGGTTACTTGCATGTTTGTTTATAACAGTGCTTCCCAACCTTTTTCAGTTCGCGACCCACTTTTAATGCAAGTTTTATTGTGCGACCCACAATGAGATATGACCAAACGTTC
>JGI24021J15306_10005463_pt1 | contig 15117 bp, 13 predicted proteins | sample Ectturendosymbi1_FD_15306 | JGI IMG/M metagenome (IMG submission 15306)
CGAGTTGTTCAAAAAGAAACGCAGACTGAATTTTATCTTTTGATTGTGCTCGCAGGTATTTTGTAAAGTCAAAATTTGGCTATTGGCATCCTCTGATATGTTCCTATGAATCCACTTACATGCTTTTAGTTGATTTTGACTTATTCAATAGGCATAATTGGTGATATTCTCGAGGACAACATTGCACTGCACTTCGCTTTCCGCTACTCTTGATGTTCATTGAAAACTGTTTGGTTAACAACTGCTTGATAATGATCACTGCGAAAGCAAAGTTTTCATGTCTTTGTTAAAATTTATCGATGCCGACTGATAGAAGATGTTTGACGTCATATCCTGTTGTAATAGACCAGAAATTGACCAGTTACATCAAAATGATCTTTGTGCAAATAGCTAAAGTTTGAAATCTGACGACGTCAGTGACTGGCCCTCCCGAACAAAATTCCGGGCTGCGCCCCTGGCCCCACCCTCCAGGAATGGTCATGCCAAGAACAGCGTGGGTCCGCCTTAACCGCCTCCGCACCGGTATTGGCCGTTTCCGCTCTTGCTTGCAGAAATGGGGGTATATTGCCCCGTCTGCGGCTTTTGAGTGTGGCCCAGAGAAACAGACTGCTGACCATATTGTCTTTCACTGTTCAATCCATCGACCGCTCCACAGAGTGCATGGCCTGCGGTTCTGAATGACAAGCCTAGCAGTGGATTGAAAGAACTGCTCATACGATGAAGAAGACCAAATTCTGACAGTAGGACAACAATATGCTGACTTCAAACAGTTGTTTAATGTGCGATGCAACTGCAATCTAGTTTCTTTGTCCTCCCTTGAGTGATATTTTCTTATTGAATATTTACACATTTAATCAGTGAAATTATTTCTCTTCAAAGCAGATCTGGTCAAAGCAACTTTGTCATCGTGATAATTAGGCGCCGAGACCATAAAGTCACTGGTCATTTTGCAATTGGGAAGAAAAGCCATGATGCAGCAGAATCATTTTCTTGTTCACTGATTTGCCTCAAATGTCTAACGTACGACAAATGTAACAACAACACAGTGACATATGGTGCTAGAGAAATGGGCCTTGCAAGACCAAAAGTCGCAACCGAAGTGAGGTTTTATCAAATGTCGGTTACGGTTTGTGATACATTCATAGTTTTNAGTGAGATGTTCCAATCTAAAGCTTGCTAGGGGCAAAAATTCTAAATAAACGACAATAGGGAGTCTAATAAAAGGTACATTTGATAAACAGACAATTTCAATGTCAGAATGTTTTAAATTTCACATTTTACCACTTATTTGTTTTTCGTGCTTTTGATCAAACTCCTGGAATGTTTTTTCCTGTTTCAAAGCTTTGATATAATAGTTTCCTTAAGCCAAATATGTCTCACGCGCTGCCCAGTCAAAAGTTTTCATTGTTGTGCATGCACGTGTAATGTCAACCTGTTCTTATTTTCATAATCTTAAATTTGACGCTTTGATGCAATGACAGACAGTGCCATTTTATCACGTCTCCTCTAACTATGGCCCTGTTTCTACCCCTGTTGTTACACTAACAAAATGATTCCTACCTTGCTGTTTCATTGACATTACACTTAAAGTACCTATGACATCATAGTTTGGCAGTGATTAGAGGTGCTAATCAGCAATAATAATTATTGCAGTTGGTATTCGCAACGCTTTCAGTTGCTTAAACTAAATTTAAGTTTGCTGAAAACAAAGTCAGTCATTCAGCGTGTGGTCCTCATTTACGACAGTGACATCATTTTTTAGAACACAACTGACATAAGCCAACAACATTAGCTGCGTCATTCACAATGCTGTGCTGTCACAAGCAAGAGCGGTTCCAAGGGGAAATTTGTTTCAATTTCTGCCAAAATGGCAGTGGATCCTCTTTTGAGTAAATGGCGTCCGTTTGAGTACTGCGCCTCCTTTTTCGCTTTAAGAGCATAGCATAAGCGAAAATGAGCAGTTTCTGTTTTTGGAACTTTGCAGGATGAAAATCTCGGCAAGCCATGTAACGTGTATGTGCGTTGCCAACACCCTCTTTTCGAAAAATTAAAGATTTTTCTTTTTTTATTTTATTTACAAATTAGATATTCTGTTTCTGCTTGTTCGCTGAGTCATATGAAGCAATCAACCATTGTCCATTGAAGAATTATTCTAGTAATGAAATAGTTTCACCTGGAGATGGAGTCAGAACCGCCCCTAGAAAGTCTTCAATAGAGCGGGTTTACGTTTGTGCAGGGGTGTGACATTGAAAATTTGATTAAAACTTCACTGATTTATAGTGTTTGATATTTCATTTGGGGGAGTTTGATGCTTTGTTTGGCGCTTGGTGCTTTGATTTTAATGGAAAGATGTGACAAGCATAGGCTTTAGAAAAAGTTGATAAAACTTGGCAAAGTCATGAAGTAGGATCTATAAGGAGTAGGCTACTGTTTGAATTGTAGGCCTATCACAAAATACTCACATCAATATTTGAAATATACAACATGCTCGTCCTCAAGACCCCGCTCAGGTAACTTTAGAAACCTGACCATCTGGGTTAAACCCGCCAAAATGACCACGTTTCAGGAGCACGGGCGCTTTTTTCATCAACTCAGCAATTATTCTCAAGCTCATCTGACCCGTAAAAACAAACTTGTTGTGTTTCGAATATCTTTTTTTTTCAAAAACAGACATAATTCTTTCCACAAATGTAGGAGGCACGCAAGGTGACTCCAGCCAAAATGGTAAAATTCCCATTGCAGGTGTAACCGAGGTTAACTATGAGCCACCCTCGTTGACTCAGCTTGTCTTATTAGGGAATTCTTTCATGGGACGCAGTAACCAAGTTTGTTCGTCCATCAAAATGCTAGACTTGCTTATGCAAAAATGGCACTGGTGACTTCACGCGCAGCTGTTGTTATCACATGTGTGGAGCCCACTGCTATCTTGACAGTAACCCCGCTTACTCAAAAAACAGAAAACGTATGCATATGTCTGTCTATAGGCCCGCTCGACAGAACGCTTGGAAAAAATCAGTTGCTGAGGGAATCAGGTCAATAAATGCGTTTCACGTCTTTTCAAAATTTAGTAGAGAACTGAATTGCGCTGAATTGTCCCCAGTTTCCTGAGCGAGGTCAATCAAATAAAGTCAATCTGTGCCATGCCTTTGCATCAGGGGCCTCCAAACTACGGCCCGTGGGACAAATCCGGCCGGAAAAGCCATTCAATCTACCCGCGAAGACGTTTCATCCGACCCCACAGACATTTTGTCAATAATTAAATGTAATACATTTATTTTAAATATAATACATATAATGCAATTAAATATAATGAATAATTAAATATAATAATACAGAACTTGTTGACTTGCTAGACTAGATTGATACGTATCCCGAAACAATCACATTACGTAAGATTTCCGGCCCAGGAACTATTGTGTAACAGTTTAGATAGACCTCTGGCAAACCGTTTGGAGACCCTGCTTTGCGCAATCTGGGATTGAACCATGAATCGGCAGAAACAGTTGCAGGTTCACTGGTCTCATAATGACCTTTTGCGGCATATCCTCGAGACCGTGCAAAATGTTGTGCAGTGGTGCGTGACTGTGCAAGGTGGGCGGGCACCGGCTCGTGGAAGGTAACGGTTCTCGAAAAGCCTAAAAAGCAAATGTAACGTCTGTAAAGATTTTACCATCAACTTATGAAATATAAGCACGGCAACGTTTGTGAGGAGTATTGCAGTTCTTTCATCACGCATATTTTGCACCCTAACATGTCCGGAATTCACCGTTGCTTGCATTGTCTCGCTTTTATTGCTATGTATTTGCTGCTCCACATTTCATCCTTTCTAATTGTGTTTTGCTGAATTTCGATTTTCAATTCGTCAGTCAACTATTACGTCCACAAAAAAGTTAATCTTAAATAATGTTTGATCTCTCGTTCTAATAAAAGTTGCATCTCTTTTATAAACCTAACAAAGTCTCCATTAAAACGCAGTAACATGTTACAGCAACGCTACCGTAACAATACACAGAATTTTTTCTATCTGTGACACGATGGTCACTTTTTGGTATGTGGATTGTGCACTTCCAATTAAAAAACTTGATTTTTGCAATGAAAAAACTGCCCAAGTATTATATGTATCCAACGTAAATAGGGATAGGAAGATGAAAGGAAAAGCGAAATAAAGGAAAGGCGGAGAAAGAGCCAAATAAATAGTGTAACAAAAAGTTTGGACTTTACGCATATCAAGTGGCCCACAAGCTTATTGTCAAAGTATTCTGACCCAATCACTTTTAGTGAAACTCAGCTGCAACCATTCGTTTGTGAATCGGTTGCATTAGATGGTCAGCGCTTGTCAATAAGCTAAGTACCAGTGGCGGATCCGGGGGGGGGGCAGTTTGGGGCAATTGCGCACCCGAAACCTCTGTGGCGCCCCTTTGAATGGCAGCTCTTTGCCATAAATGCGCCCCTTTTTGGTGCCGATGGAAGTAGAAACCAATTTAAAAATACTCTAAAATAAACAATGTTTTTCGCTTAGCTAAACGTCAGGGTTTACGTGCCGGACTTTACCCAACCTCGTATCGAATAGCGTGAACGATGCTATTGTTTGGTAATAGTCCCACTGTTTCGTTATTTCTTTGCCGCGTGAGAACTGCCCATCCTTCACAAACGCAGTCGCGTTCGCAGTTGACGACTTGCTGCTGTGCTGCATGAAAACGGTCTGTTTTTTTAAGTTTATTCTTTAATGCCTGACGACCGCCCTGAAAGGAAAAGGAAAGGCAGCAGTAAAAATAGGAATGTAATGTGGAAAACTTATTACTGACTCAAGATATTACAAGCCTTCAAAATGAAAACGAAAACCTGTTTCAGGGCTATTGTCAGTGCAGTTCGTGAGTCCCCAGTTTGTCTGCATCGTAGTTTTGCAATATAAAAGCGAGTGGATGGGTTTCTTAACGAAACTAATCTCCAGCTTGACAGGGGCGTAACGAGGTTAGATGGCGCCCGGGGCAAGATGCAAGTTTGGCGCTCCCATTTTCGAACGTGAGGTCTTCTGGAAGCAAATATACTGTATTGAAGAATTACGTGTGACATTGTTGTGATTTTTTGGTGCCCTGCCATCACTCGGCGCCCCCAGAGTGATTCGGCTCCCGGGTAATTGCGCCCCATTGCCCCTTCGTTACGCCCCTGCTGATTGAACCATAATGCAGCGTGTAAAAAGCTACACATGTTTACGTTAGCAAACAACTTGCCGCTGTGTGACAAAAATGCATTAAACGTGCTCGATTAGCTCAAAGAATCATTACCCACGTAACTATGCAATTGTACAACTCCTCACTTCATATACTGTACATGGACAACGCAGAGCAGTATTGAATTACTGCTAGAGGCGCACCGAGGTTAGATGGCGTCCAGGGTAAGGAGCAAGTTTGGCGGCCCTATGTTCGAACCTGAGGTCTTCCGAAAGCAAATGTACTGCACTAAAGTGCTTGTGACATTGTTAAGACTTTTCGGTGAGCCGCAGTCATTCGGCGCCCTCATAGTTATTCGACCCCTGGGGTATTGTGGCTCTTGCCCCCCGTCGTTATGCCCCTGATTACTGCGCGCAGCGACGCGCCTCAACAAATCATAGTACACAGCTCTAACCAGAGGCATACGGGAACCTTGGACTTTAGGCGGGGCAAAATGTTCAATTGGGCCGAATTTTTGCGCCACTTTGAGGAAAAACGAATAGAAGAATTTTGCAGGACGATGGTTCTATTTCAAAAACTTACCCAACAAATCGGGAAGTTTTTCCTGAATTTTTTCAATCTTGCCCGAATCGTCCCCTTACTTCGTACGCCTATAGCTTTAACGCAGAAACTTTTGCAAAATACTTACTATCTACAGCTTTCTGGATGGAATAATTGGTTTGACGTGGTCATAACAATTTTTGCTCAACACGAACATTTGCAGTCCAAAATTGGTGAAATGACGCTGTCTTTTGCCCCAACGTGGCGACGCGTCAGGCAACAGTTACTGATGGGTCTGTGGTTTTGAACATTTTGCTGCAACTGCAAACCCGTAGATAACTCACTCTGGCCATGGAAAGACAAATTTGGCATGATTAGCGAAACCTGCAATCGACAGAAAAGTGTGTCGAAAAATGCGAAACGGTATTTAAAGAATTGATTGAAAATCTACCCTTATAAGTGGCGTTCAATATATTTTAATAATATTCTTTAAGGTCCAATGTAAATCTGTCATGCGATTATAAGATCGTTTTTTACGATAGTCAGCAAAGCTACCTAAATTGGGAGTAGTGTCAGTGGCGTAGCCAGCCCAAAACTTGGGGGGGCAAAATGTTTGATTTTAGGCGAAAAGCGCTATTTTGTTTGGAAAAACGCCGCTCAAAGCCCACAATCACTATGTTTTCTAAAAAATGTGGGGGGGGCATGGCCTCTCTGGCCTCCCCTAGCTACGCCTATGAGTAGTGTCCTGGCAAATGCCTTTCATTCACGTGTTGTTTTTTAATTGTCGCTTCAGCAACAAATAAGTCTTTCATGTACATGTAAATGCACAAGATTGGCTTGGAAACATGATCGTCTTTTAGCTTTTTATTTGAGTCCTATCGTTGGACATGAGTTGTCACTTCCAAGTCTAAGAAGAACCTTACTGTTTCTAACCAGGTCGGGAATGCGTTTCAGACACTGTTCGTCACTGATTTCGTTGTGGATAGCCAAAATCAGTGGCAAACGCTTGCGCGCAACATGCTTTTATACCTTTTAAATACATTTTGTAGATATACGAGATCTGTGTATCTTGTGAGAAAAGAGGCCCACTGTTTGGGACCCGTTCCGAATTTTTTTAAATTCATGATATAAAGCGCTTTCAAACTCTGCTTATTCCCTGAAAAATAGCATAGTTCGGCCAACAAAATAGCCACTTTTTCACCTAGAAAAGATAACCTCTTATGTGTGACACACAACGATTGTCGCAGACAACCTTTAGCATTTAAGCAAGTGAAGACATTTTTGGCGCCCCCCAATTTGACTGCCCCCCCCAAACGCCAGGTGTGGATCCGCCACTGCTGAGTGCAGATGTCGCATTTGACTGAACTGGATTACCGTAACACTGTTCAACCGCAATTTCACTCCTTATGTTATGTACTTGGTATAAAGAAAAACAAAAGTTCGTAATCAGTACAAACAGAAATAGAAAAATTGTATGGCGATTTTGTGCAGAATGAAGTTGGCGTTTTGTAGCTGCACTCTCCAATAACAATGAGATTGGCTTCAGCTGTTTCGAAAAATCTCATCCGCTTTACGANGGCACCTGGTATTTGCAACAAAACTATACGAAAATTTTAGTGAGAGCACTTCCAATGAGACTTAATTATGAGAAAGTCAAATGACCTTGCCTCGAGCTTCAGATCAAACAAAGTTGTAGCGTGCTATGGAGTGCTAAAACGTCTGCGCCATTACACAGGAGATTAATTCCCAATAGTTTTTGCTAAAACTGCCTCCTCAGTTTCAATCTAGGGCGGGAGCTACTGATACGTCCACGTCGTCCGCCTGGGTAGCTCATCTGAGCTAGTGAAATCAGTAGCAACATGCATAGCATGGATACCAATGGTCAAACACCAGGGATTCCTACTTTGAATGATTCATCTGCGGCAAGCCGTACCCAAAATCACAGTCCGTGCTTGTCAGGACGAGAAGCAATTGCTTCTGTCGATGAACCGTTGGTCATTTTACAGATTAATGTTGAAGGATGGACANCTGCAAAGCGAGAGTTGATTCANAAAATGACTCGTGAAATGAAAGTCACTGTTGTACTGATTCAAGAGACGCGCCAGACTGACTGACCAAGTCAAGTTACGGGTTCACTCTGGCTGGTCACATCCCAAGGGAACATCGCGGCATTGCCATCTTTGTACGATCCTCCATCTCTTTCTCGCTTGTTGGTTATTCTAATGCAGGGGAGCCTACCCAATGGATAACTATCACTATTAATGGAATCTGTATCTCAAACGTCTATCACCCTCCACCTGCCGTCTCAGTGTATACCTGCTGCCTAGTACTTCTGATCAGTGCATAATCTCCGGGTATTTCAATTGTCGGCATGAAAATTGGGGTTACCCAGACTCCAATCAAAACGGCAACCTTTTGGATGACTGGTCGTGCACCAATAACCTTCATACACTTTACGATCCGCAACAACGGGCCTCATTCCAATCAGCAAGATGGAACTCCGGAACAAACCCAGATGTAACTTTCTCAACACATATACGAGGAATTATAATATCAAGGGAATTCCTCGAACAGTTTCCCCACTCTCAGCACCGCCCTTCGTTGATCCGTACAATGCCACTGATTTCTTTCACCAGAAGCGCTCCAGGACCCAGATGGAACTTTAGAAAAGCAGATTGGGAAAGATATAAAGACCTAACCAATAACCTTGCCGATAGTCTTCCAACACAAGAATGGATAATATCAATTTTGCGTACAAACAGTTCACACAGACCCTGAAAACTGTTGCCAAACAAACACTCCCTAGAGGTTTTCGGAAAAGCTATATCAGCACATACGATGAAGAGTGCAGTCGACAATACAAAAAATACCTGAACGCAGACAGCCCAGATACCATCCATTCCTCGGCGTCAGCATTGACAGATCTACTAAATAAAAAAAACACATAATCGCTGGATTGACACGGTCAGTAACATCGATTCCACTCACTCATCAAGAAAAGCTTGGAAGACTGTAAAACGTTTAACTGGCACTGTTTACGCTAAGAAGGTGTGTCCCATCTCCCCAGACGACATTGGTAGACAATTAGTTCGGAATCGTCTTACCGAATCTAAAGACACAACGTTTGAGAGACAAATAATTAAAGAACTCGAAGACACTACGATTGTGCAATACTGACAACCGTGACCAGTTTACCATTGAAGAGGTTAAGGATGGTCTCAACCAGCTTAAACTTGGGAAATCTCCTGGCCCAAACGGCATCCATATTGAATTCTTGGTCAACCTTGGTGAAAATTTTGTAGCTCGGCTAACACTGTTTATCAACAAATGTTTCCACGACAATCGTATTCCAAAGATGTGGCGCAGAGCATCTGTTATAGCCCTACTAAAACCAGGGAAACTAGATACTTCTCCGAAGAGCTATCGCCCATCTCCCTCCTTTGTACCACATTGAAAACTTACAGAACACTTAATCCTAAACCGAATCAACCCTATAGTTGAAAAATTCTTACCTCACGAGCACGCCGGGTTTCACAGCGGGCGCTCCACGGTGGACCAAGTTGCTTGTCATACACAGAACATCGAACAAGCGTTCGATGACAAAAATGTCTGCGGAGAGCTATTTGTCTCGACCTTACGGCAGCTTACGATACTGTATTGCATCTCGGTCTGCACCTGAAGCTCTTAAAAGTACTAACATGTCAACCCATGGTTGACTTCGTTATGGAACTGCTGTACCCGAGATCCTTTGTGCTATATACCAGCGACGGACAAGCAAGTCGCCTCTTCAGAACCAAAAACGGAGTCGCACAAGGATCTCTTCTCTCCCCTTGTTTGTACAACATCTACACAGCAGATTTTGCGGAAACGTCTGCCAAGCGGTGCATGTACGATGACGACGTCGCTCTGACCGTCTCGGCCCCCACATTTAGGGAAGCGGAACTTGCTTTATCAAACATATCTCTATTGTTAACACTTACCTGACTAAGTGGAAACTCAGGCTCTCAGTTGAGAAAACTGTGTGCTCCGTCTTCCACCTGAAGAACCATTCAGCCATCTATCAGCTGAATGTCAAAGTAAAGCCCAATGCAACAGTGAAGTTTGACTCACATCCATCATATCTCGGCATACGCTTAGGTCGCTCCCTGTCGTTCAGGACACATTTACACACACTCAAGAAGAAAGTTTCGTCACGAGTGGCACTCATCAAGCGACTGGCCGGTGTCGGTTGGGGAGCTTCCTTCAAAGCTCTAAGAACCTCTTGGTCAAATGCTGTCAGATGAAGCTAATATGACTCAAGACGGAACTTAAATGTAGCATGAGCCTTCGACCCTGGAAACTGCCCACATTAAATTCGGTGACTTGATTAAACGGGGCGTGTAGGAGCGCCGTAGCATCGGTTATGCCATGTCAATTCGATGCATATTCGCTGCGTAACTTTATTAGTTCCCACACAGGTTGCTGACATGGCGTCCACAAGCTGGGGGCAAAAACGGGCATTCGTCCCTTCTGGCAATTGGGCTAAGAACCAAGAAATTCTAGAAAACCTGACGTCAGCAGCTTAAATCCGATTAATTGACTTAATTATTGCAGTGGCAATTTGTTTCCCGGTATGACATTCACAGTGCAAAGAGCCAGGTTTGCTGTTCTGCAGAGTGTGATGCAGTGATGAGCTTGCAGTCAGTGGCGTAGCCAGCCCAAAAATTTGGGAGGGGCCAAAAAATTTGGTGGAGGCCAAAATGCTTGATTTTAGGCGAATAACACTATTTTTTTGGAAAAACGCCTCTCAAAGCACAAAATGATTATATTTTCTAAAAATTTTTTTGGGGAAGGCCCGTTTGGCCCCCTCTGACTACGCCTATGCTTGCAGTTCACTCTTGTCCGCTCCTAGGCCTGCAGAGGCAGGTGGCGAAATTTGCGCGTGGATTATTTTACTCTTGTTTTTTTGTTCCATAACAATAACAAGGCACAAAATCTTCAAAGGTTCACTTCAAGTTGAGGTAGTAGGCGTATTGCCGGATGTAACTGTTTAAACGCAAGACATCTTGACAGGTAAGCAGCGAGAGAGTGACTGCTGCTAGCAGTAAACCACGTAGTTTTGTTGCTGTGTGTAAAAAAGTATGAGTGATTCTGCAGAAGTGCTTCCCAGGTTTGTTAGTGTGAGTTTGTTACTGTGACCAACGTGCCTGAGTGAATCAAACTACGCTTATGCAGGGTTCTTTTCACACAGTATAGCAAGTTTCCGGGACGTTTGCAGCTCTTGATGAGATCCCAGACGTTTGCAACTTTTTTCGTAGTGACGTTGGCATGCGTTTCTAGGCTAAGTAAAATAAAGCATAATTTGTGGGTTCGTCAAAGACCATGGCAATGTTTCATCGAAAAGAAGCGCCCTTCATTGAAAATGTGTGGATGGTCTATTCACATTGTGTAAATTATCACAATGTGCCTGGCTATTGCTGCCAACCAAGCGCATTTGTGTGACTGTTGCCATTCGGAATTTTCATTGTAGTATCGAAAGGGTAAAGCGTTTAGCGAACGAACATTTGCATTGCATCTTCAGCAACCTAAAAAGGATATGCAACATTTTGACGTTGCCCCCCTGTAAAAATGTCTTAGGTCGTTCATGGTTGCTGAGCATTGTGCATGACCGCAATCAGCAACATACTTTGGATAAAATGATCCCCAGGAAAACACACAAGTAAAGCACTGTCAACAGTCTTATCGATGATAGAAGACCACTTTGCAGGTTTAAGACAAGGTTTTTGAGGAGGCATGACATGTTTCTACGAACGACACGAACAGAAAATTCTACTGTACAATGTAATTTTGATTGAGGGGGAATGAAGACCGCTCAGAAAACTCACTTCCTTTCCGAACTTCAAAAACAAAGTTAACCCACTGTCCTGTGCTGCGATTGGCCGAAAAAATGGATCATCACTTTGTTTGTACAAAAGTAACACATCCACACTGATAAATCACAGCAGCCGAGAAATATCACCTTGGTGCTTTTTACTTTTGTGGACCAACTGTTGTGGTTGCAGCAGTGAAGTCTGACAACGAACGAAAACTTTCTGTTTTACATTCCATCCAGCATCCCGTATCTGGCAAAACTAAAAGACTAATAGTCATAAACAGGCATAACCATTGTACGTGAGACCCAGTGTTCAATGAACGACTGCAATAACTAAGTTCTAAACACATCTTATAATTTACTGGTTATTTTTAGTTTCGTTTGACTTTTATTCTGAACAAGGGTATAACGCTGAATCAAAATTTAGATAAGCAGCGACTAGTCACAAAGTCCTGTTCTTTTACTTTAGGAGGGAACAAGATAAACCAAATTCGATTGAATATTGCAACGTCTTACCAAATATGTCGTATCGTAGTGTGACGGCACTATTGTTCTCACTTACTGTACCGCCGATCGCGTTGTAGCAAATCTGATGTCGACTGAAATAATCAACTGACCTTGCATTGTTACATTGCTTGTTTATTATGCAACAGCGACGGACTCAGATAGTGGGGTCCTGGGGCCCAGGCGTGGTGGGAGGCCCCATGTTCGGATACAGAATCTTTAGATAGGGGATGATCGATGAAATCAATAGTATTTCCACGGATCATTTATATTTATGAAGTAATCTTGTGACGTTACATGCGTTAACTCAATTGTAAAAAATTTTGATGCAACATGATATTTGACAATGATTAGCGATTTGTGGAAGTGTTGCAAAGCGGTCACCAGAAGCCTTTCATCTTCTTTTTTTTTGAAAAGTTGCTTGAAAAAATTTTGAACATATTTGGAAAAACTTTCTGGGCGACCCAAAGTTTTCATTGTCTCCTCTTAACGCAAGTCCTCGCTCAGCAATCACTTTTATTACAGAAACCAAACATTGCATGCAGAGAGATTTTTAAGATTGTTTCGATTTTCAAGATTGTTTCACAAGTCGTTTACATCTGGGACTAAAAGCAATCGTGACATCTCTATTTTCGCATGATTGCTCGCGGCTCCTCAGTCGCTAAAGAGCTTGCTACCAGTCGCAAAAACGTTTCCAACAAGGAAATGCGCACATTTAGTCGTATCCGCGCACATCAGTCTACAAGTGAAAGAATAAGCACAACCTTGTGGAGAACAAACAATAAAGCCAGTTTCTGTCAACTACTTCGCCGTTGTGGTCCTGGCGACAAATATGATTTGTGCATTTCCGTGACGAGTTTCTGACTTTTTTGTATTGTGCAACATCATGGCTTGAAAATGTCTTTTCATCGCAATATCGAAGAGCGCCTGTTTCGTCCTTCGACCAATATTCCCGCATTTTTTCCGGTGTCCTAGCTGGCCAGAGACCGATATCGTTGCCTCCAGTGATAGCGTCAGCCATCTCATTTATCGTGTTTTTCGATGATACTTCTTGACGTTCTTCTGCTGCTGCTGCACTGCTTATCAAACTAAGCCTATTCTCCTCGTTACGTAGATCTAAGTCTGTCACAGCATGTTCCTTGATTTCCTGTTCTCTTGCAGGTTCCGCAGAAATGTCTTCCCTGGTCTTCACTGTCACTATAGAATAGCAATCTTGTACCTTTCTTGACTTATCTGCAACTTTTTCCGATCTCATTATTGCCTCATTTGCTTTTTTACGTTTGTCAGAACAACTAGGTCTGTATTTGTTAAGATGTCGATCCCCTTTCTGTCCATGCTTATTTATTAAAGAGAAAGTTTGCTGACCCTTAGCCGCTAGTTAATTTTACATAGTTCAAGGTTATCAATTGTGTGAAGAACATTAAAACAAGAAATGCGTATACGAAGCTTTTATCATCGGCAAATGAAGCAGTATGAAGAGAGGAAGCTTAAGTGATATCATTGATGTAATTAAGGAAAAGTATAGGCCCGAGCACACTACCTTTGAGGGACCCCGCAAAATATCTTTTTTTATAATGATTTAAAAGCCCTTATTTTGTTACATTGCATTCTACAGCATAATGCAAATAAATTGGACATTCTGGTCATATGACCGAACCAACGTAGCAGGGATCTTTCGATTTGAAGCAGAAGTGATTCGACATTCAGGGCTTTACGAATTTCACAGCTGCGTGTTTTTTCGTGAAGTGTGCTGTAACACCGTGAAATCTTCCCAAAAATCCCACCTCTATCGTTTGCACATGCAATAGCATTCTTTCAGTCGTTATCCAAGATTCATGACGATAGGTGAGGATCGGAACAAAAACCGATTTGAAAAAGAATGCTTTGCAGTGTTTGGTGTTTGAAAGCTCCCTTTTAGTCATCACAAAGTGACAAAGCTCTCGCAGAACTGTGTTTGTTTTACCGATGCATGCATCAATCTGCTTATTCCACCTTGGGTCGCTCGTGAATACCAACCCAAGGTACTTGAACTTCACCTGTTGCAGTGTATTGCCGTTCACTTGCAGCGCGCGCTAACTTGTGTTTCTAGAGAGACATACTGTATTATTACCTCGATCTTTTCAGTGCTGATTTTCAATCAGGCTTGGTCGCACGCTGCCGAACCGATCAAGTTCATGTTGAAGGCCATTTTTGAGAAGATGCTAGCTGTAACAAATCACCCACAAAAAGTAAACGATTGTTCCTGCAGGTTCCAATAATGACACACTCGTCGATTCGGCTGCGACCTTCAACCAATTCCCATACACTATGAAGAGGATTGGTGGTAGCATACACTCTTGCTGGAGTCCAAAACCCACTGTGAACAATTGCGATTTAAATCGGCCAACAAGGACACAAATGTCCTAGCAGTAATACAGAGACTTGACATTCCCGCAACACTTCACAAAGCTTTTCACAAGGAATCCGGTCGTATGCTTGCTCGAGGCCAACAAAGCTCTTGTCTAGACGTCTTTGCCCTATACTCTAAAGATTTTTCAAAAACTTTCGGGTGAGAAAAATTTTGGCCGGGACGAAAACCGCACTGGGTATCATCCACCTTTGGTTCAATTATTTCGAGGCATCTTTTTTTCACGGCACTTGACATACGCTTTTCCAGCAATGCTATGGAGAGAGATGCCCTGTAGTAAGTTCAATCTCTCCTCCCTGTTTGTGTATGGGGATGATTACCATAGTTTGCCAACCTTTCCGTGCCCTCCCAGAACACCAGGCCACTTGACACACACGAGTCATCCGAATAACTCAAGTAAAGGCTTTGAGCATTTCAGGTTGGGTTTCATCGCAGGCTGCGGTCCCCAGTCTTTTGACAGCTAGGAGGAATTCGGCTTCACCGATGGTGCTTTTTTCCTCCAAATGTACCTTCCTTGTGTCTGGTGGCGTGATAGTGACTGGGTCTAAAGTACTTTTGCGGCCGACGACCCTCGCTGGATCCGACAACCTAGCTCAGACTACCCGTCCACGAGAGACTCGGTGCAAAAACAAGTTATGCTAAAC
>JGI24021J15306_10005465_pt1 | contig 15116 bp, 10 predicted proteins | sample Ectturendosymbi1_FD_15306 | JGI IMG/M metagenome (IMG submission 15306)
GTATGTTCGAAGACTTACAACCATATATATGTGGCGCGAACAAACGAAGACTTAAGCCCATATATATGTAACGTTTGTGAGTTTTTAGGAACTAATTATTGCCTGCCCACACGATGGCTAACGGGCCCCCTTCAGAAAATTCCCCTCCCCCTGGCTCACACCTCTGGTTACGCCACTGGCTGTGGGGGGACGGCACTTTTCGACTCGCCCCGGGGCGGAACTTTCCCATGTCGGGTCCCTGATTGAATATACTTTTTACATTCAGGATTTTTGAGCAAGTTGCGCTAGGAGTCACCTTTTCCGAGGCCATTATATTTGCTAAACTAAGATTTGGTCGCTGCTTGGCAATAGCCTTTCTTGGTCGGTTCTGCAGTATAACAAGTGCTCGCAATTGAAAAGCAGAGTAATGGTCTGAGCTTGAAAACTGCATGGACTTGTTCAGAAAGTTACAAATCGCAGTATATTCATTTGGCCCCTGCGTGTGGAGCTCATGGAAAACTTTACCCCAAAAATCAAGCTGTTTATCAGAATCTTTGCTACACCAGTGCTTACAAAAAACAAGTAGAACCAACATATGTACAAATAAAGTCTCTCACTTTGTAGCAGAAGGTATTTGTATTTCAACTTCATGTTTGTATTTTCACGTATTTCATTTGTCATCTTGCAGTGAGGTAATGTGGGCCTCAGCAGTCTGGCGACACTTCACTTATAACCAAGGTGTTGTATTCACTACTTGTATTCACAAGTATGTGCTATAATGGAGTAACGAGTTTTAAACATCCTTGCTCTTCATTGTAGTACAGCAAACGAACGAAATTAACCGTTCTCGTATCAGATACTGAACGGCTTTGCCACGTATTGCCTCGCTTTCATTCACGCGTTCTGACGCACTACCAAACTCGCGTTGTTAGGTACGGTACCTTGAATGCTCATGGTGACGAAATAAAGCGTCACTTTAAAGACGCGCCAGAGCCTCTTTCGCCTCATTCAGTCAAATGTAGACCGGGCATCCGTGATTGTGGTGAGGTTACTGTAGGCTAGTGTACTGAGCTTGAAGAGAAACAGCGTACTCTTGCACAGGTTAGGAAGGGAATTGGTTTTTTAAAGTCCCTCAGAATGGTAGCTGCAGAGGAGACTGAAAGAATCAGACAATTTTCAATTGCTTTGACATGCTGTGATGCCATCTTGGCTTAAGTTTGTGTGGGGAATTAACTCAACTAGCAAGTCAAAGAATGCTAGTCTGCCAGTTGTTTTTTGGCGTCAGTAATCATACTGCACTCTCTAGTCTAATGACCATTAACAAGTGAATGTGGAAATTGGCTTGTATTCGACAATAAAGTTATGTCTTCTTTGACAAGCCCGTTGCTCAAGAAATAAGAATCTTTTTTGGTTGTTGGTACCGTAGGTTAGTAGCAGCTGTTTATCATTTCAAAGTCTGAACGTGGACTTAGCAGTAACGATGTTAGAATTGACTCGATATCCCAACGTATTACTTCAAAATTCTTACCTTTCCGGTAACAATAACATTTCATAATTGTTTGTTTTATTCCATCGCCCTGGGGAAAACTATTTCTGTTTCTTCAGACATACAGTAGGCTACTGTAGGCTTACCCTTACAGTAAGATCCTTCCGCAGATTCCTCGTAGGGTTTAAATTTTTAAGAAGCATTGGAATTTGGACCAGCTGCTGCTGTGTGTTGCTGTGTTTTACTATAGTAGGTGGCACTTTCAAACGATCCCATAAGATAAGTAACAATTCGTTTCCTTTGTCTTACAAACAATAAGTCTACAGAAGTTCCGCATGAAATAGGGTGCGTAGGAAGTTCGTGACGTCAACAACGAGGTGACTTCGCACAAAATCGCTCCCAGGTCATTAAAGTAAAGGCTGAGCTACTACGCAGCTCATTCATGGGAAAGACTTCTCAATTAGGCCCCAAAATACCGATTGCTGGAAAAACGATAGGGGAATTCAAAGGATGTGCTCTCTAGCTAGAATTTGCTCCATGCAAGGTTGCAAGTACTGGCGTTAAACACGCTAGATTTTCCCCATATGTCTGAAACCAGTTTTAGTGAAGCTGCTGGGTTGGAAGTTCCCTCTTATGGTAGCATATTTCAAACTCGTGTGTAATTTCCCTCCAAATGGTACGCAGGTCAGTGAGCAACCTCCAACCGTAATGGTGGACACTTTAGGTCTAGCGGTAAAAGCCCAACGCAAAGGCGGCATTGCCGGATGGCCACCAGCTTTCTCTCCGAAGAAGTTTTGGCACAGGCAGTTACCTCCACCGCACAAGGCAGCAACTTAGTACTGTTCGATAAAGTACTCGCCACGCGCGGACCTCGAAGCCAGACGCGATGTAAACTTCGCACACGCGAATCACCGGCAGCGAGCACTGCAAGAAGCTGGCGGGAAAAGACAGGTGATGCAACATTTAGTGATAGACGAAAATGTGGCGCGAGGCTGACTTACATACGCCTTCAAGTGACTTGCTACTGATGACCCCGAATTTCTGTTTGTAAGGGCGAAGACATGTGAGCTAGTCTGTTCGTCTTTCTTACCATCCAGTCTATTGATTCACTTTGAGGTCGAAAGATGCTGGCAAAACCCTGTAATAAGGTCGTGAAAATTGCCCCTGAATTTGTAATGCGATGCTGCCTTGGTTTTATCTGTTTTTATGATGGAAACATTGTTATTTAGTACGTGTCCGGCCGTTCATGGTGTAAAGAAGTAAGCCGATTTTAATCTGAACTGAAAGTTACGTAGGACCAGTTCTCTCTTGTCAATAAATTGGTTTGTGGTCTTGTGTTCACTTACTCAGCAAGGCAGTGACGTTTTATTTAGAGGAAGTAAGGCAAGTTGATGCACGCTGAATGTTTTACCGCTCAATTGGAATTCCCATTGCATATCATAAAGCGTCGCGCATATGTGTTTTGTGTGAAGTAAAAACAAGCAGTCCTCGTTTCTACCTGAATGTTTTCTTTAAACAGATTGAACCAGCGCACACTCTGTGGCTTAAAATAAAACTTGCTTGTCCCACAATAAAAGGTTAAGCCACTCTGAGTTGTCTTCTCAACAGTCAACGAAACAACTGCAATGGCCCAATCTAGCGACACGGGTAACGAGCAAGCCACCAGCTGCAAACGCATGTCGCGTTGCAGGAAGTTCTTCACCACTGCTGCTCGAGGAAGGTACGCCAGTCTTTCGGTTGCGTGGTCGTCCCCGTTATGATTTGTTTAACCCGACACTCCTTCAGTTGGTTTTGGATATATTATTCCTAGTTAGGCAGCTGTTGATATCGTGTTCTGCGTATTTATGATCTACAGGGGAATGTTAGCTGGACCCATCCAGAATAGGCAGGTCGGCAATCCCTCTTTTGTGACTGTTGCAAGAAAATCTGGTAAATGTTGTAGGTGTATAGGGACATGCCTCATTTTAAGATGTACTACTTAGCAATTATTTTCAGGATCTGGGAATCTTCTCATCGATTTTGATGTGTAGTTCTAACGAGACTTATGTCCTGTGGTTAATACTGTAAGAACACTTTTTCACATTAAATGAAACTGTCTTGAAGTACAACAAAACAAACTTCAGCCTGGCGGCAAGTTTGTGAGGAATCTGCTTGCTTGTTTCTGCTTTCCTACTTCTGCGATGATTAAAACTTGTACGTATCTATTTTTCCATGGTTGTAAGACACAAAGATGGCGAATGTAAATCGATCACAGTTCACAGGGTAACTAGTTTTGCGTTTTTAAACGCGTCTTCCTGTCATGATGTAGTTATATCTTAACGTAGCATTAAATTCAAAACTTTTAAAGCTGCGTTTTTTACAAAAATCAAGTTGTAAGAAAGCTTAAAAAAGTTAATGCAACACATTGGTGCAGGATATGTACTTTTATGTCGTATACAAAAACATTTAACTTAAACCAGCATAATATGACGAATCGCAATATTTACTTTAATAAAATCTACTGAAGCATTTTCATTGTGGTTAGTTTACGTATTGTTTTTTCTACTGTCATTCATATGACAACACAATAAAGAAGTAAAACAAAATACAGAATCACAAATGTTAAATCAAATACATAACAAACAATAAACGTAACACAGCTGATGGTTTACGTATGTTTTGTATGGGCTCATTTTGAAAATTTACTCCCGGGGTCCAGAATTTTTCAGCTGAATGTCAGTGTATGTGATTTTAATAGTCATATAACAATAGCTGCTTCAGACTCAAGATCCATATCACATCAGTTTGCAGTGAAGTATATACCAGGATTTTTTTAAGGAAAATGTTGGGTACCCAGTATGCACCTGTAGAGACTGGTTTTCTCGGATTCTAAGGACGCGATGATCATTTTCTCCTGATTCTAGGGACCCGAATCGGGTCCCTAAAACACCTTAAAAACCCTGCATGCACTATTGAAGGCTAAATGCCACTGTGAGCAACCAAAGCTCTTAGGCGTCTGCCTGAATAACTTAGTAACAAGCAGTACCGGCAGAGATCAACACGTAAAAGAATTGAGCACGCGAACACTGAGAGCTGGCATTGTAAGTAAGTGTATTGTTTTTATGCGACAAACTGATGGTTCACATAGTGAATAGATCATACAGCCCTGTGTAGAACACAGGATAATGCAGAAGCTGTAGCATCTTAAAAGCAAAGGTCTACACAAGCAATGAACATTTACTGGTCCTTTGTTGTCACAATAGATATGTGAACGACCATGAGATCATATGGTCTACCAACCCCGCAATACAATTTTAAGTACTATCATTAGAAGTCATGTAAAAATAAAAGACGGTGATATAAAACAAAGACTCATGATATTCACAGATGAGTGCATGCCTATGTACACATAGTTACTGTGACCATCAACTTTTAAAAGGCAGTGTGTCCCGAGATGATTCTTGTTGAAATGTCTCTTGTGTTCACAGAAAAACAGCCAGGGTCCAAAGCTATACTTCAGTTTCTCTAGAAAACCACGCTGGGTGGAAGTATTAGCTCAGCCAGATGAGGCTGTGTGCGATATAAATGACTTTAAGCCCCGAAATTACACGCACCGCACATTCACTTGTACGCGATTGGAAATCATTAGTGTTTGTCAAGCCCACACGAATGCAAATAAAATGGATATTTCGTGTTCTCTTATCGTGTGTGGTTAGAACTTGGAGTGCTCGGATGATACCGTAGCAACTGTGCCATCTTATGGTGCTGAGTTACACGCCTCCTGAAAAGAAAAGTGTTAAACAGAAAGCTTGCTTATATAATCTTCAATAGTTTAATCGACAGTGTTGAGAGTCAACTCTTTGCGTACTTGCATTCAGTTCTTAACTTGTTTTTTTTTACGGGCAAGGTCATGCAAAAAAAGTGAATGTTTTATTGCTTGAACGCCAGGTCATGATGCCGTATTGCTGAGTTTTCAACGTAATCGTGGGTTCAGCTGCTTGCAAGTTCTGTTTTCAACTTCACAGGTGTAGGTAAAACAGCAAAAGTTTTATCTGAATTTTATTATTTAAACCAGTAGGTACCACAGCACTGTGACATGGCTACCTGCGGCCGAATGCGATTGGTGGAACAAGAAATACGGGCATCTTTCGTACTAGTGAGTTGAATTTTAATGAATTTTAATCATTGTTACGTATTGTTGCGTCTCACGCGCTTCGCTGTTAATGCGCAAGTACCGGTAAAATTTTCAACAGCGTTAATGCGTTTGTTGTGTTGCATGAAACCCTTCTCGAAAAGTTGCATGTATTTTCACCTTGCGTAGCGCCCCAGCTCATCTCTGCTGGATTAGTAGTTTTGGAGAAATCTCAGTTTTGGTGATCAAGCAATTAGACGTGTTCCTTTCGAGTAGTTCGTCCCTGAATGCCCGTTTGTGTCAGGGGATAGCACGTGCTGGGTTAATTCCGAAAGCCAAACTGTGAATTTTACTGATTCTGGTTTCCATGCTCTCTTTACGTGTGATTCGATACTCACGTGATGGGACTTGTCGGCATTCCATGCCCTTTTTTGCTGGCGTATCCCGTAGATGTACTGGTAATTTTCCACCTACTCTCTGTTGAGTGTTACTGCATTTCGTGGTGCTGACGTGATGCAGACAGTGTGACAATGTTTTTACGTTCACAACCTGTCCAAACGTTTTGCCAACTCCTGTGCCATCCATCTGCGAAAATTTACCTGCTATCTTTTGTTCCGAAGAGGCTGAGGTGTTTGTGGGTAGATAGTTCCGAAAATAAATTTTAAACACAATTCGAAAGAGGCTCAGTTCGCAACATGAGAAGCGAACGAACTGTAACACGATCACTCATATTTTGGTATAGTTTGCTTGGCTTCTTGCACAGTTGTCGAATCTGATGCGCCGATTTCGACCGAGTGGTTGCTTGTCGCCCTTCGCAATATTTCCGATTGTTTTCATCCATTGTTAACAATGCCACAAGTGTTTCCTTTGTTGGCGTTTTGTTCGCCGCACGTTTGCTGCAAAGTGGAAGAGCTTTGTGCTGCACGAGAACATGACTGGGTATGTCTGTAACGTAGAAACGTACTTTTTTCCAGAACGGCACTGTTGATCTTCAAAACCTACATCGCGCTACTCCGTCGTTCCTGTAATTGTTTAAACAAACTCGCAGAGTTTCACTGTGGTAAATGTTATGGTTTAAAAGGTAGTGCAAAATTTCGTCAGATTGAATCACAAGTGATTTTAAAGAACGGCAAATGTTCGCAGTGACCTTATCGATAAATTGAGTGAACATTTCACAAGCCCCTTTTTTATGGTCCGTAGTGCTTGATTACTCCCGTTGTGGAACACTGGTAAGAAAGGTGACTTGTGTTTGTGCTAACGCCGTACATGACATAAATCCTGTTTGGTTTTCACGGCCGCTGCTCTTCGTTCTGTTAATGATGCAGTCAACGCGCTGCTCGCTCATTCAGTAGGTTGTTGGCATCATGACAACGAAAGTGAATACATTCTATTCCTACCTGACTTCGTGATAGACTCTGCGTCTATCATCCGGCCTACTTTCAAATACACCCGAGGGCATTGTTTCAGAGCGTCACTGCTAACTGCAAAGTCATGCATGCCGAATTTTCCCACGCTTTGATCAAGGCTAAAAATTCACCATTGATAATTTGTTGTGTACAGTACGTATTGGTGTTATCGCATCTTGAAAATAGAAGGTAGTGAATTGATTGTGCGAGGTGTTGATGATGCTTATTATGCCTCAAAATGTTCTCTTGGTTGCTTGCAGATACAAAGGTCCATGTCTGGCGCACCGCTCAAGGTAAGTGCTGTCGTTTGTGCAGGTATGCTGGAAAGCCTTTATCTAAGAAGCGTTATGTGGTGGAGCTCTTTAACTCCAACAGTGCAATTTGCATCGCAAAAAGTTAGCAGCTGCCTTCTTGACCGCAATTTTCACTGTTTTGTCACGTGACTGGTCCCATGCACGCACTATTGATACCCTGGTCAGCGCATGGCTACTTTGCCGCGAATGAGATATTCAACCAGGTGCCGTATGCATTTCAGGGCGTTGGTAAGCCTTGTGCAATACTTAGGTTATTTTCAGTGGTTTGCTTCAACACTTGCCGTTTCCCATTTTCGTGCAGTCAACTCGATATGTGCAAACGTTAGACAAGCACGCCGCAAACGCAGGCGGATAGGACTGGGGGTAAAGCGCAATTCAGTGTCTTCATCCTGCATACAAGCTACGCAGTTTTTCTCACACGGCGATTTCCGTGTAATCATTTTCTCGATGACGTAACGTTCGCCAGTGTTTTAAGCTCCCGGTACTCAAGCCAGAACTCGGTTAAAGTCAGAACAGCTGAATCCCCGGACTCATCCAACGCACTTGAACGAAACATCCTTGACTGAAGGTCGACGTTTTTCGGGATGTGCTTGTTGTTCGAGAGCACTTGAAACAGTCAGAGCCACCGCTTCATCATGTAATGCTTTGCAGGCGTCGAATATGACCTACCGTTTCACAAACAACCCTGCGGTCAAGCCGGAAAACCCGGACCAGTGTGCGTTCGGCAAGAATTTCACCGATCACATGCTGTCGATCAAATGGAACAAGCAAACCGGTTGGTCCGCTCCAGAAATCCACCCGTTGGAAAACATTAGTCTCCACCCCGCGACATCCGTACTTCACTACGCGACTGAGGTGAAGGACCAAAATTTGAAAGGGTTTTGTCGGCGCTATGTGTCATTTGGTGAAAAATCACTCCACGAAATTCGCCCTGGATTGCCACCATTAGTGCATTATAATGTTCTGTGATGTCTCTTCATCAATAAAACTGGTTGTTTCTTTCATTTTAGCGTGCCATGTTTNATGTTACTGTTTTTGGCAATCATTTTTGTCTGTCTTAAGATTGTATTCGACGGTTTGTTTTCAATNGGTAGCTCTTTCATTTCAACAGTAGCCGTTGTTGTGGCTCAAGCCGCTGTTGTGGTTGCCGTTTTTGTAAAACTGCGGCTAAACTGAACAAAAGCCTCACTTGCTGGATAATATCATCAAGGTATTAACCAATGCCTACCGTACACTTGTTCGCGTCCGGCTTGGATGCCACGCTCTGTGATTGTCACGTGACATATTCTGAGGTCGCTCAGGCGTAAGGTATACCCTTGCTTCGCATGAATAAATTAATTGATCCATGGCAGAGCATACGCATGCCACTTAACGGACGCGTGAGTTGCTACGACTGCTCGGTATGCTTATGACCTTTTCGTTACAGCTTTTCGAAGGCATGAAAGCGTACAGAACCGTCGACAACCGAATCGGTCTCTTTCGGCCGATGAAGAACATGGAACGGATGACAAGATCTGCAGAAAGAGTTTGCCTGCCGGTACGCCGTCATCCACTCGTTCTCAATCGTTTTTTTTACATCTCCCCTCCCTCTGTCAGAGTGAAATTTCTAGCTTTACTTCTCCGATTTCCAAAAACAATGCTAGGTTGATTAGTCAAAAAGGCTTTGGGGTTTCTTTTCACCAGGCTTCTTCTCCGGCAAATCTGAGGGTATGGTGTGAAAAATGCGAAGCTTTAGTTGAAAATTTGTTGCCTTTGGTGAACCCATCGTGTGTGATACCTGCGTGTAGCTGTCAATAAGGTGTTGAAGTTTAACTGTATACCTTAAGTAAAACTGACCAGCAGAATACACGAAATCGCTGACCAGCAGAATACACGAAAATCGCTGACCAACAGAATACACGAAATCGCTACGAAATAAATGCAGAAATCTGCGATGCGCTGACAGATAATATAATCAACACAAAGCGTGTGTGGTTGACCTCTGAGTTGCTGACATTTAAAAAATTGCCCTTCTGTTTGTCGCAATTTCCTGTTTTGTTGATATTTGCACGCACCTGCAAACATTACCAGATTTTAAAACTTTGTGTCACCGGAAAAGAAGCCGCCACCTCAGCAAAACGCATTGTGGCCTAAATTTGGCGCATAGCAAGAAGTGGACGAATTTGTTTACCAGCAGTCACTCTTTAAATTTTGAAAGCCCTTTCGAACTTTTCGCGTTCGCTCAAACAGTTTCGCCTCTGTCGCAGCCACAAAGGAGGCAACCTGTTGTTCGACAGTCTGTGCCTCGATAAATGCGAATTAATATTTCTCTTGCTCATTCGGAGAAACATGGAATTGCACTGGGGGGAGAAACATGGAATTGCACTGGGGGGAGGCACAAGTCGTGTTTGGATTTCACCGCATGCACCTGTTTCTTATAAACACTTAATTTGTGCCGCATTGCAATATATCTTGTTTCGACTGCTTTGCCTGCTTATCGCCACTGAGACAAGAGTTGGTGGCCCTACTGCGTTGCTGCTTATCGCAGTTTGATGCTTCTTGTCGATAACCCTGTCAAAAGCCAATTAACATCCTTAAGATCCTGTGATTGTCAAATGCTTGACATTTTCATCTTTATCATCCTTAAGTTTAAAATCTGGAAACACTTCAAAAGTACGTGCAGGTTATGCCTGATCGGTAGCATACTTTTTTATCTTTCACCAGCAGATTAACTGGGAGCACTTTTTATTTGTATGACACTGTTGAATATGTTGCGAAATCTCAATGATCCTCACCAGCATGATGAAACTTTAAAATAAACCAACCAAATAGGCGTATTTCTGCAAAAAAACGTTTGAAAGTCGCGGGTTAGCTTTTTGTGTAGAAAAATTATCCTGTGCTCGTTTTTTTAATTCTCCCACTTCGATCGGATTGTTTGGTTAAAACTGTGAACACCTTTCAGACATTCGACAAGGAAGAATTTTTGAAATGTCTCGCGGAACTCGTACGTGTCGACCAAGAGTGGGTTCCTTATTCCACGAAAGCCTCCCTCTACGTCAGACCGACGTTCATCGGAACCGAGGTGAGGTGTTTGATGTGCATTTCAACGGTTAATTTCCTTTCATTTAAAAATTACACAAATTTCTGGAAGTACTGGCCAGTTCAAGATAAGAAAGCACAACGTAGTTCCAGGTTGCGTTCTTGTATAGTCAGAGAAGCACTAGTTTTTTGTGAAGAGCCGGGATTACGTTGTAACAGGGTTTCTGTCACGTCTTCCTGGATGATCCTGCCGTAACGTTCTTTAACCGGCATATCTGACCCTGTCGTTCAAATCCGATTCACCCCCGTTGCAGCCTTCCCTCGGCGTCAACATCTCCAACAGCGCGCTCCTCTACTGTATTCTGTGTCCGGTCGGTCCTTACTTCAGCACAGGAACGTTCAGTCCCGTGTCCCTGATGGCTGATCCGCGTTTCGTCCGCGCTACNCGGGGCGGCGTCGGCTCTTACAAGCTCGGAAGGTGAGTAAACAACTTTGCAATAGACTCTGCGTCTATCATCCGACCTACTTTCAAATACACCCGAGGGCATTGTTTCAGAGCGTCACTGCTAACTGCAAAGTCACGCATGCCGAATTTTCCCACGCTTTGTGTAGCGTGGGAAAATTTAAACAACTTTGTAACAACTTTGCAATGAGTGAACAACTTTGCAAAGTAAACAACTTTGCAATGAGTGTCAGTTGGAATCGTGTTAGCCAACGCGCAAGCTGGTGATAATATTGAATGATCGTGCGTTAGTCAGTGAACGTTTTCTGGTAGTTGGCGAATTTTTAATCAAGTTCTGTTCCTATCCGTAAACGTTTCTCTTGGCGTTTTGTTTGCAACAGCTTATGGCTGTCATAATGCATTTCCCTACGAGCTTCCGCTGTGCGCACCCTACAAAGCAGTCCCTTGTATCACGTTGCAGCAACTACGGTCCGACGATAAGCATCCAGGAAGAAGCGGCGAAACGAGGCTGCCAGCAAGTACTCTGGCTGTACGGCGAAGACCACCAGGTCACTGAGGTCGGCACGATGAACGTGTTCGTGTACTGGATCAACGAGAATGGGGGTGAGTTGCCTTGCTCGCAGTGTCATATCTGCATCTGAACGTAGTTATCGAGGCAACGGAGAACGCGTTTGGGGCATCCACTTTGCGCATCCCGCTTGACGTCTTAGGCTGCTTCTATGACTTGGTCACCAAGCACCTCTTCGATTTGTCAAGAGACTGTCGCATATGCTCCGTGTTGAACAAACGACGCTTTGATTTCCTTCCGCTTGGTAACAATGTTTTAACATCGGCGCTCCTTTCATTCGTCACAGAGAAGGAACTGGCAACGATGCCTTTGGATGAGGGCATCGTCCTGCCCGGAGTCACGCGCGACTCGCTGATCGAACTCGGCCGCAGCTGGGGAGAGTTCGCTGTGACCGAACGAATCATCACCATGCGTGACATCATCCTAGCGCTCAACGAAGACCGGGTACGTTGCAGTGTTTTGATGACAGCAAACGCCTCCTCGCATTCCGTTGGCGTTTGCATTTCGCTACAGTCCTACCGTGCTCTGCGCATTGCCGAAAGATGGCGAATTTCGTCCTGTTGTTTATCGTTGTTCGGTCATCTTGTGTCGTCCCGAGCGCAATCGATTGTTTCGCATTCGCTGATTGCTTACGCCATTAGTTTGATTCAGTAGTTACTGTGCTCTTGACGTTGGACATGTTGTTTCGTTTTTGTATGCTGCTTGATCCGTTTGCGGACACAACAAGTCTAATAAAGCCTACGTTAGGTCACATCAAAAGTTTTTGTGAAAAATAGCTCATTTTTTAAAAACGCGACTTTTTTTCTTTATCGGTGGCGTTAAGTTCAACCGCTTTCAAAACCTTCGCTTAACTTCACACACAATCTCTTCTACTGTATCGTTATGAAAGCGAAAGCGAAGAGCAAAGATTTTTAAGTCGTCCAAACTAACTTCAAAACGCGCAGTTGCTCGAGATGTTCGGCGCCGGCACGGCGTGCGTGGTCTGCCCGATCGACAAGATCCTGTACATGCACCAGGAACTGCACATACCGACCATGGACAACGGGCCGGACGTCGCCTCAAGGTTTTACCAGGAACTGCTCGACATTCAGGTAACACTGCGTTGCGCAACTGCTCGTGTTAAAGTTCCATCGCACTGTACTGAACAATTCAATTATTCACGATAATCATAGCGGGCTCTACAAGCCCCAACCCCAACATGAGCCCCGGGTAAGACGGTCAGCCAGACTAACATGAAACCCCCTCCTTTTAATTCATTCACTGAGCGAAATCGATTTTGCTGCAGCGCATCTTTATGCGTTTTGATGCTCGGGTTCAGGCGATGCGCTTCGCAAAAAAATCGATGTTCGTCTGTCCTTCGTCGTTAGCAGTTTGTACGCCGCCTATCTTGTCGTGCCGTAATGCGCTTGTCAAGGCTTGCTTTTTAGAACACTGTTTACACTGTTGACAAGCCACTGCTGTTCTCACAGAATCGCTTCAGATTTAGCGATTATTGCGTCATAGAGAGGTTCGCGTCGACATCGGAAATTTTTTATCGACGGTGCTGTTGCCTTGGCAACAAAAATGTCATCGTTGCTGAAAAGTTCTTATCGACCGTGCTGTCGCTCAGGCAACGGAAAGGAAATTTTTACTGGCCGTGCTGTTGCCTTGGCGAAAGAAACGCCATCGCTGCTGAAAGCCTTGCCAGAAACGTGCAGCACGATCTCCTGATGTTTGTTGACGTCCAAGTTAATTCGGTCACAATGTCTGCAAAGGCGGGCTAGTGAATTATACTGTTACGGCAAGTTTTGATACCATCACTGGGCAAGTGACCGAAATATGTCAGCGAAAAAAGAAACCAGCCCACTGGTGATCGTCGAGGTTCAAGGTCCGTGCTTAGCGCTATTTTCGTTTACAAATTAGAGAAACCATGCAGTTCGCGCACAGCAGCATACGAGCAGTTTTTTTTTTCTCTCGGACGCAGAACAGGTCCCATGTTATTTCCCAACCGCCAATGTTCCTTTGAAGGTGTGCAAATGCGCAGCAGCACCATCAGACCATTGTGCGCAGTGAAATCTGATTCTCGCACACTTGCAGCATTCCAAAAATTGGAAAAGCACAAAAGCCAAGAGAAGCTATTTGAGTAAAATGTGTACTTTGTTCGCATTTCGGGAAGATTTTATACTTATTTTAATAATTCACAAAGTTTGTAAATCATTTCGCCCTCTGTTATCTCAACCTCAAAATATTCATGCTCACTGAAATTGACGTTTGCTCAGCGTAAAACTTTCTTAGAGGAAACACTGCCAACAGCCGTAGATTGTGGTATCATAAGCGCGATGGCAGCATCGCCGACACCCCTCACGTTCACATGACCCGCTGTCAGTGTTTGTTTTCACTGAGACATTTCGGTCATTTGTCTCGCAGCCGTATTAAAACTCGCCGTAACAGTCTTCATGAGCCTATATTTCAGATATTCTGACCGAAAAATGACTAAATCTTTTTCGGTCGTTTTAAAAACATTTCGGTCCATGGCCGAAAAAAAAAACAGCTACCAGTTGTCGCGACCTTGCCGAGCACGTGGGAGGTGCTTTCGTTTCGCCAAAGCAAACCTCCCCCGGTGCTGCTGCTGCCTCTGAAGCGCACGAGCGTGCTTTGTTTGCCGATTGTGTTTCGTCGTCGCGTCGTCAACCGGCGCTTTTGTTCGCAGTACGGAAGGATCCCGCACGAGTGGTCTTACACGGTGGTGGAGGACGCCAGCAGCGCCAACGCCGTCCAGATCTAGGCAGGATATTAATTTATTACCTGATCAGAGCGTCCACGACCAGCCTCGCAGAACGCGCCATGCGACGTCGTGCACGATTTTCTTTGAGAGGCCGCTGTGCGCGTGTTCCTATCAGATTCTATTTTTATGACGTTTTAGAAACTGTGCGCCAATGACCGTTTTTTTTCTCTTAAATTTAAGCAAGCTTACTATTACAGTCGAGGATATAATTTTGACGACTGTTGGCTGAGATGTGTCTGATGTGTCGCCGTCATCTCCGATGACCTCAAGTTTCGTTTTGTTTTTGTTCGTCGTTAGACCTACTCACCGTCGTATTTCAGAGACTTTAGTAAAGCTTGTTGCGTCATAAGCTTGCACGGTCATGCAATATCCGAAATATAGATCGATGACTGATTGTGTTCAGCAGCGTTGCACGTTCCACACGATTTGACACGCGTCAACACACGCTCAAAGCCATGCGCACAAATCCAGGTCGCACAAAACCGCGCTCTTGTTCATTCTATCGCTTTGATGTTTTACCTACTCCTTTCCTTGTCAAAATCTTAACTTGTTCTGAAAAGCTGTTAAAAGATTCCTCTGCGAAAAAAGCCCTGGCAAACGAGAAATTGCTTCGGGCCTGGACACGTTCTCAAAAGAAGTGATCATTGCACCCCGGGCGCTCTTTTACGAACACCAGCCTGTTATGCGTCAGTTGCCCATGTTCAGCTGCGTGTTCCTCGTGCGGCTCCTTGGAAACAATGTAAACGGCGCTCGCGCTCACCGGAAGGCGAGGACGCATTGTATTGATTGAGCGGCGTGGCACGCGAAATGCGTGCGCATTTCTCGCGGCTGTTATAGCAGCGCTCACTGCGCTTGGCCCCAAAATATGCGCCGCGAAACGTGCAGGGGGGGACTGGTGCTCATGCGACCGCGGATGAGCGTCGCACAACCGGGGAAAACCCTTTGGTGAGCTGTTATGAGAAGAACTCGATTGGGTGTAAAGGATGTCCACTGGAAACACCAACCCG
>JGI24021J15306_10005467_pt1 | contig 15114 bp, 8 predicted proteins | sample Ectturendosymbi1_FD_15306 | JGI IMG/M metagenome (IMG submission 15306)
GTAGTAGCCTAGGACTATTTGTTATTGTTTCATGACTGATTCTCAGATAATAATAAACAGAAACAATACAAAAAGCCAAAATATGGCTGCCTGTTGGCTGCACTGCAACCCACAAGTGTTAACCTTCTAGAGAGTAATTATATTAAATAGCCTATGCGTTTTCCCCAAACATGGAATGCATGGAACTGGAAGTTTGCGATGTTTAAAAATGTTATACATTCGCAACTGTTGAAACCTCTTTTTATGTCACCAAACCGTTGTGAAACTCAGATAACTAAAAATTATCAAACTTCAAAATATATTTATTGTAGTGTAATATCACCTTTGCAGTACAATTATTTTTACTACCGTTTAGTTCTCATATTGCTCAACACAAAATATCGTTTTTTTAGCGACTCTGGTTACGTCATCAAACCTCCGCAACCAAGCTCCACTATTTGCAGAGCTCTGCCTTTTACACTTTACAGGGCACCCAATTCAAATAAATGGGTTACTTTGACTTTGTCATTCAAACTGCGTGGAGCTTGTGGCCTAATCGTTAGGCATCACGGCTATCATTATAACAGTTTTCGGTTTGATTCTCACCTTGGTGTTGGTGACTTCGGTTTTGTTTTTTTTCTTTACTTTTTTTCAGGCTTAGGTTTTACGTTTTGGGGTTATGGCTAGGTTTAGGGTTTATCTTTTACGTTTAGTTCATTTCTACCAAGCCTACTGCTTTCTCGTCGTGCGGTACTGCTATGTCACAAGTAGCATATGAAGAAGTTTTAAAATTTAAAGATCCACGGGTGTATCCGTAGCCACTGCCAATCCTAAAACCTTAGTTGTAAAGGCAATGTCTATAGAACTGACCTTGGATCTTTAAATTAGAAACCTTATTTGACCACCTCCTGTAACATGACAGTAACGCATGAGGAGAATGCAGTAGGCTTGGTAGAAACATTGCATAGCAAGTGAATGCAAATCGCTAACCTTAACCGCAGCCCTAACACTAAGCTAACCCAACCTTAACCTAAAGAAAGCTAACCTAACCTAACCTTAACCTAAAACATTAACATAATGCTAACGCCTAAACCCAACTCCTAAAGCAAAAGTTTGGGAAGTTTTGAAACGTGTAAAGAATATTTAGTCCGAATTGATACGTGCAAGCAGTAATTATTATGAAAACGCAAGATGCCAGGATGAGAGGCAAACCCACAACCATTGGCATGGCAGACTTGCGACATATCCATTATGCTATTAGGTTGATGCTGTTTAAGTGACAAACTGACTGATAAAGTGAACTGCGCCATGCGAGGCTGTGTGGTGAAATAAGAAGATCCATGTGTGGTTCTGTAGCCACATACAATTGTAAAACTTAACTGTATAATCCTTACTCTAAGGAAGTGTTATGAAGTGTATAATCCTAACTCTAAGGCTACGGATACGTTTCGCATGATGCAGTTTGAATAAAATGCTAAGTTTGTCATTCAAGTGGCACCGACGTTGTAGCATAGTGGATACGTTTGAGGTCGACTCTGCCAGTGGTTTTCAGTTCAGCTCTCACCTTGGTGTCTTTCTTGTTGGCAGTAGTGGTTGCACGTTTGAATTCATTTCATGGGACCAATTTTTCTTCACTTTTTTCAAATGTTTCTGAACTTTTAGGTTTAGGGGTTAGGTTAGCGTTAGCCTAATGCTTTACCCTAATCATTAGGGTTAGCATTGGCCTTAGCTATTAGCCTAAACCCTAATGATTAGGATTAGGGCTACGGTTAGGTTTTATGTTTAGTGTTTATGTTTTACGTTTCATACATTTCTGCTAAGCCTAACTACTGCGCTCTTCTCGTGTGTTACTGTCATGTTACAGGTGGCGTATCAAGGTTTCAAATATCAAGATCCATAGGCATACCTGTAGCCACTGCCTAGCCAACCCTAAAACTGTAACCCTAAAATCTTAACCCAAAACCCAGCCCTAAAACGCAAACCCTAAACCTAAAACCTTACACTAAAACATTGTGTCTGGGGCTCAGCAGTTTTCAAGCAGCATTTCTGCCACTGGCAACTCAGGTGGTAAAGGGAACCTATATTATATGCAGGGTGAAATTTTGATTGTGCATAACTTCTTAATTACTCGCCTCTAATGGCTTTTGTGCATATATATATATTTGTTGTCAGTGCATCATAATGAGTCCAATAACATGTTTATTAATGTTATTTTCTGATTTGGTGTTCAACTACAATTTCTCTTGATTGTGATGTGATGCAACTGAAGTGTGGGTACCAGTACGTAGATCAGTATTTTTATTGAGTGGCCTTGCATTCGCAAAGAATAGCCTTACAGTAGGCTATTATTATTGAGTGCCGTCACACAACAACTTGTTGATATATCTGGTGATCCTACTGGGAGTGCCACTGGTTACACCAGTGCCTGTCCCTGGCTGTGGTCAGAGGAAACGCTGCCAGCATATTGGCCTGTGTGCAAGTTTGATCTAGTTCTATTTGTTTTTTTAGTTGCTTGTAGTGTACTAACCAGTACCGTTGCTTGCCATTTGCCCCTATATCAATGTATAGCTATTACCTTTTGAATGTTCTTTCTTTCTGAAGAATTCATTGTCCTCTCTGTTGTGCAGTGTTTCTTTGCACATTGAACTATCTTGTCAATTGCACAGCCTATGTTGAGACTACAGTGTTGTGTTATGTTCCACATTGCTTGAAACCTCTGAGGAATATATTGTTTGAAAAAAAGTATTTTTATTTGTTTTTGTTCAAGGTTGAAGTGCTTAACTGTTATGCTGTTAGCAGAAAAGAGTTAGGGTAGAGAAAAAAATTTTTCTTTCAACTACAGTGCAAACAATCATGGCACTGGCTGTAGATACGCCTTTGTATCTTGAAATTAAAAAACTTATTCTTACGCCACCTGTGACGTAAGAGTAACGCACGACAAGAGTGTAGTAGGCTTGGTTGAAATGAAGTAAACGTAAAAGATAACCTATCCTTAACCTAATGCTAAGGTAACACTAACCCATAAAGGTATCACGTAATCCTGCAAAAGAGTAAATAAAAAAAGGTCGGCAAGATGATAGTCGAACCGAAAACCATTGGCATAGCAGCCGTAACGCATTACCGTTGCATCACGAGACCCACACCGTTTGAATGACAAACTGACCCTTTTATTTGAATTGCGTCAGGCCAGGTGTATCCGTAGTCACTTCCAAAAATTATATATATTGCCTATACCAATTAAGTGAAAAAAGACAAAATTGTATTTAGACATTGTACTGCATGTATAGCCAAATTTGGGTACAATGTAAAGAACAGATGTCCGTCAGTGCGAATATCGTTAATGGGTTGGATGTGTGATGACATAACCCAGGGTCTCTAAAGTTTTTTGCCAGAGGGCCACATTAGCTATTACACAACAGTTTGAGGGCTGGACATCTGATGTAATGTGATTGTTTCAGGATATGTTACATTCCACCAAATCAACGACTTTTTCGTATAAATATTATTTTTTCATTATTGACAAAGTAGCTTTTTGGGCCAGACGAAATGGTGTCATGGGCTGTATTTGGCTTGCAGGTTGTAGTTTAGAGATTCCTGACATAACCAGAGTAAAAAAAACAACCTTGTTTCACTATAAATAAAAGTAAAAATACAATGGAGAAAATGTTTTTATTCCAAATTCATATAACCTTCCCTCAAATACGTAATGCTTAATAAGAGTTGCGATGTTTTAAATTTTTTATTTTCACAACCATTGAAACCTATTTGTGGGTCCCTTTGGAGGTTGCCACCAAGAATGAATCACCTTGGTGTGAGAGTGGTGGTGGCTGTTAATTAGGCCTAGGCTAGCAAGAAATATTATTTTTACTGATGTTCTGGCATCATTGCTCACCGTAAAATATCAGTTTTCGTGATTCNAGTTCCATCATTTTATATCCACAACCAAGATCCACTNTTGACGAATATCCTTCTTTNACAGGGCACCCTAATTTGGNTGGTGCGCCACATGCACTGACTGACTACAGTAAGTCAGTAAGTTNAAAATTGTTGCAACCCAGATCTAGTCTTCTACAGTATCTAAATTCAATTAGCTCATATTAATTTGTTTTGCTTGAAAGGCTCTGGAGTATACAAAGTTCAGTAGTGTTAGCTTTACCGATTGCTGAAATTCATGTGGATGATCATTTTTGTTCCGTGTTCATAGTCATTACCGTGTGGTTGTGCTAAATGTACTAGGATGGATGAAGATAAAAGAAAACAAAAACTTGAAGATGGAAAAGCAAAGGTTGGTTTGAAGCTTGTTTATAGGCATAATAGTTAAGTCATAGTAGTGACCCACACCAAGCGATTTCAAAGAGGGATTGGGTCCAAGGAGGCAGAACCAGGCAGGAGATTCCTCAAACAGCTGGCTGCAAATCTGGAGCTTGTCTTGTTTATAGGCAGTGTCTAATTTGCCATCTGAGGCAAAAGCACTGCTGGATTTTTTTGCGATAAGGCTAACCTGATAGGTTGAATTAATTAGGTGACAAGGACAATATGTTTGGATTAGTGTGTGATCCTTGTTGTGTGACTTAAAACCCTAAAGCTAAACATAAACTCTAAAAGCAAATCTGAAACTTGACAAAAAAGTACATGAAAAGTGCTCCCCTCAAAAGTGTCATTCTTTTCAGTAAAGCTGTAGCAGCAAAGCTGTGAGTCGAGTTGATGACCACTTCTACAGTAAGCATCAGACACTGTTCTTCAACTAGGTTCACCCTACTGCCAGTGTGGTGTCATGAACTCAGTGTTGTATGTTGACAAAGCTGGATACAGTTCAAATGGCAGAATAGTCCCAGCAGTGCTTTTGGCATTGTTGGCAAAATAGACACTACCTTGTTCATAAACATGTAATATCTGTGACTTTAAATTTGCCAATATGGTTAATTCCATTGTGTTTTCAATTTCATCTACATTTATGATGTACCCTGCAGAAGAAAACTTCTGAACTTTGTAGTAGTCTAGTGTATGCTTGGTATTTATTTTATAAGCAGCTTGCTGAGTCATCGTAAAAATGACAGCTTCCACTCCGGAGCTCTTATTTTCATAAACATAGCTCCGGCTCCAAAGCTCTTGGTTTTCATGAGTGCGGCTCTGACTCCAGAGCTCATTTTTCATAACATGGCTCCATCCAGCTCCGGCTTCTGTTCGTTGTTACACATTAATATTTTAAATTGTCTTGGTGTGCCTCAAGTTGAATGGAAAATGAAATATATGAAGTACACACAACTAAGCAAATATACAAAGCTTATTTGAGTAATTAAATCTGGTAGTTTTTTTATATTCAGCACTCTTACTATGAAGAAATCAGTGAAAAAAACAACAATCACAGTTTCAGACGATTCAGTGAACAGTTACTAGCGGAAAAGTAACTCAAGATAATGGTAATATAAGCAAATTCTGGAAAGGCAGTCGCTGGTTTTGCTGTTAGTGCCTGGTGACCTTTTGCTCTTTCTTACAACCTTGTATCCACTAAAAGCTTGAGTCATAAACTTGCTCTTGCGGCTTGGGACTCAGGGCCCGATAACATAGGCCAAAAATGCCTAAACCTACCCCACTTATGACGTCACCCATATAACACCTGAAATAAAAAACATTCCAATTTTTTTATAATCCAAACTAGGAAACTCACCAAATCTTCAATCAGCTGGCAAGTTATGAAGTTGCAAAGTGATGATAAAAAAGTGGCTCACGCAGGTCTTAAACGTAAATGCACCTGGCTCCAAAATTGTTAAGACCTGCATGAGCCACATTTTGTGTCGCTTTGTACCACCATAACTTGCCAGCAGATTGAGCTAGAGAGCTGTTCCAATGCTGTAAAGATGTAAGAAGTCTTCTGGTTTAGATTTGAAAAAGATTGGTAAGTTTTGGATTTTTTATGTGGGTGATGTCATAATAAGGGTAGGTTTAGGCATTTTGGCCTAGATTACTGGGCACTGGATGCCAAGGCCAAGAGCCAATTTTTTGACTCAATTTTCAGTGGAAAATAGGCTATCATCCGAGTCTGTAGAGCCCTTGATTAACTTTTTGGCGCTTGTGGCTCAAAAGTTATGATCTAAAAACAAAAATATTAATCCCATAATTAGTCAATTATTGATCTTTTGGCCATAACTTTCCAACGACAAATGCTAGATGGGTGATCAAAGGTATTATAACCTAGTTCCCACTAAAAACTTTCAAAGTCAAAAAATTGTTTTTTGCGGCTAGGGCCCAGGGCCTGGCAACCTGGGCCAAACATGCTTAAACCTAATGACATCACCCACAAAAATCTAAAATCCAATTTTTTTCAATCTTAACTAGAAGACTTCCCACCTTTTCAGAGGGTTTGAACAGCTCTATAGCTCAGTTGGCTAACAAGTTACGGTGGTGCATAGGGATGCAAAAATGGTGGCTCACACATGATTTTGAAGCATGAATATATCGCACACTGATCCCAAATGTGTTAATGACGCAATGTTTTTCTACATCGTAGGTACCGTGAACTTGATACTTAGAAGGGAAATATGCGATGAAGTAGGTAATACAGATCTACAAAAGAACACAAAGTGTATGTGCAAGTATCTGGTTTATGTGATTAACCAGACAATCTTTTTTAAGTATTGATGGTGTTGGTTTGTGATTCCAGAATCCTATTTGATAAAGCAATTTTCGTGTTTAACCGATATGCAATGAGTCAGAGTCATTACATGTATTTATCAGCATAGGTGCTGACCTTGAAATTTCTATGGCCATACAAAAACCATGACATCAGATAATATGATGTCAATACCTGCTTAAATCGCTAAAATTATATTGGTTGAAATAATATCACAAAGCAGCTCTTACACCAATGTAAATTTGATTGGTGACTCACAGTTATTTGATAAAGGTACACTCTGCTTCGCAAGTAGTGCAGGGCAGTGCAAAATATATGTGCACAGCAAACACATTAAACTTGGAATAAATTAGCTGAAGTTCATTTTTTCGCAGTTTCAAAATAATACTTGAAGTGGGACTGTTTAAATTCTTGCTTGCGAAAAATTACTGGATTTTGTTGTACAACTGTTCCTTGTATACATTGTCTATTTGTAAAAGTGACATGTGCAGTAGGGTGGTGCTTTTCTTTGCACTTCAACTTGGAACCGATTCAAGTTGTGTTTTTTAACACCTTGGGAGCTAGTGTACGTCATACCATATACTTTTTTGAAATTCTAATTATATAAAAATCCAAACTAGAAGACTCACCATATCTTTTAAGGGTTTGAACGGTTCTCTAGCACAATTTTGGCTGGCAAGTTACAGAGTTGCTAAATGGCACTAGAAGCATGGTTCCTGCAAACTGTCCCAGCTCCAAATATGTTAAATCTTCCATTCTGTATCTACCTGAAAATGTTTCACTACATTGCAGGATGATCTCTTTGCATGTGTTTGTTAACAAAGAATTGCTCAATCAAAAAATGAAAATTTAAACAGAGTGCCACACACCTGACCATAATTGCTGGCATGTGTTGCACTCATTTACTTGACACGTTTGTTTATCAGTTATAATGCTAGCATCCTAATGCACTAATATAGCTTAATATCGCTCATTTGGTAATATGGATTATGGAGAGCTACATAATGAGCTTGCAATGTCAATCATTAACGTATGTTATTTGTTTGGGTTAGCTTTAGGTAAATAGCTAAGAAACATCTAAAGATTGGCTAATCTATTCAAAAATAACAGTGTAGCAAAAACACTGAAAGCTCACCCCAGGTGAGACCTGCTTTTTAAAAATACGTGGCATTCCCAGGAGTTCCTACGGAGTCTGTAAAAGTATGGCAAATTTAGGTTATTTTTTAACTTGGAAAAGTCTGCAAAATTTGTTTTGTATGTTTGCATGAAAAAACAAAGTAGTTTTTCAGACTTGATCTTTTGTCATGCATTTTCATAATATTTCATTCAAGATTGATATAATTTTACTAATATCACTTAATAAATATTACACTGCTTGTAATTTCTTCTTTTTTTCACTGAAATATTTTGTCATTTTTAGCTGAGACATTTTGGTCACTGAAACATTTCTGTCATTTGTTTCACAGTTGTATTAAAACTTGAGGCAAAAATGTTTTTTAGCCTATATTTTCAAACATTCCGACCGAAATGACTTAATTTTTTTTCAGGGATTTCAAAAACGTTTCAGTCTATGATTGAAAAATGACTCAAAAAAACTCAGCCTGTATTTGACCTGGGTAGGTCATTCGGCAACGTTAAGTCTAGAAAAACCTTTTGAAAATCTGGAAGACGCTTGAAAAAATCTGGAAATTTGTTTTCAAAATTGTGTAGGAACCATGTTTTTCTATCAAAACCGTTTCACCTATCTTGAGAAGAACATACATTTGTAGTCATGAAAAAGGTTTTAATGTGCATGCCTTGCTTGTTAAATTCAAATATGCTATGCAATAGGAAAGGTTGTTACTTATGTGGCCTATTTATAACACACTGTTCTGTGAATACATGCTGCTAGTGAAATTGTAGCAATTGCATGATCTCTAGTCCTTAAGTAAGCTAGTGATATCAGTAGCATTAGCAAAAGTAAAGTTGATCCCAGGCAAATTTTGAAGCACTGTTTTAATGAGTATTTGAAATGTTGGGAAACTTTTTTGGTTGACAAGTGTTGGAAACATTGGTGTGCAGACAAAGTTGTTGTCAATATTGTTGGAATCTATATGAAAAATGTTTAAGACAGTATATATATTCACAAAATCATGATAAACTGCGAAGTGCTTCATTTTAGAAAATCATTTTGTCGACTTTTTTATCGGTTAATCAAATGTATGGTAAAAATTAGAACCCATTACATGTTATTTTATGTGTGCTATTGCAAAGCAAGATAGTTGTTTGACATTAAAAGTTGTTCTCATGTGGCAAGTCTGAAATATTGGACATTTTAATCAGATCCTTCATGAACTACAGTAGTCTGCTAATGGCTTGTTATTTACAACAGACTTCTTAGATTACTAACCAGTTATGCTTCAACTTCTTGATAACTTTTGATTGTTTTCCATGAATTGCAAAATAAAGTTGTGTCACACTAATTTTGTTTTCTAGTTTGCAAGCTACAGAAAGAAGAGATTGTCGAAGTCCAAGAAGAAACAAAACTCTCCTACGGTTTTGACTCCAAGTATGTATGGTATTGTAGCTTAAGTTGTTGACGCTTGGGCATTAGTGAAATTACCAGATTTAAATTGTGAAAATTAAAAATAGGTTGATCTCAGCAATTTATTCTAAAGTTTATGAACTATGAATTTAATTTCAGTTGACATTTTCAGCTTTATATGAAAATTTCCAAGATGATGTTTCAGCAATACTTATGCCTAAGATCTTCAGTTTTGGGTGCCATACAAAAAAGTCTATAGGTATGCTATGAAATTACATAAAATGCATGGAATTGATGTAATCATTTTGTTTACACACAGCAGACAAGTTGATATTATTTTTACTTTACCCTTTCATGGCCTGCTGGCCTATGTATAGGCCAGTAGTTTTTTTTGGCCATGAATCGCCAGCCACTAGAGCTAGAGAGCTATTCAAACCCTTTACGGATTCAGCAAGTCTTCCAGTTGAGACCGAAAAAAAAATTTTTTACTTTGGATTTGTGGTTTTCTGGAGGTGACATCACAAGTGTGGGTGTTTTTGCGTTTTTTTGGCAACCTTTACCCTACCCCGGGTGCCAATCCATTGAGCCATTTTTTTGGCTCAAGTTTTTTTGGAAACTAACCTGAAATCCGCATCTTTAGAGCCCTCGAATGGCTTTCTAGCATATCTGGAGCCTAGCTTATGGATAAAAAAACAAAAATTTGTGGAAACTTCTGCACCCACAACCCAAACCTGGGGTGGATTACACCCCTTTTCTAAATGGCCATCACTTGCCAGTAGATTGAGCTAGAGAGCTGTTCAAACCCGCTTTAAATGGGGAAAGTCTTGTAGTATAGAATAAAAAAAAATTTTCAGTGTGCATTTTCTGCCTTTTCGGCCATGTTTACATAACCACAGGATGTTTTGACAGGTCTGTCAAAAGATTGGATGATGTCAACATCCCATGGGAGTGCAAAAATCAAGCTGATTTTGTGGCATGTAACTTTACTGGATTTAAATGGATTCTAGGCTATAGTACGAGCCTTTAGAGTGTTTGATTGACATTCTAGCATTTGAAAAGTTATAGCAAATGTGATAGAATATTAATTAGGGAAATCCCCTAAATGCCTTAGGGAATTCCTGAAATATTTGGAATTTTTTTGGCATAACTTTTGAACCAGAAACGCTACAAACTTGATCAAGGGCTCTAAAGACTCATATTTTAGCCTAGAATCCAAAAAAACTTTTGAGACACAATATTGGCTCATTGGATTGGATGATGGCATCCTCAAAATATCCGCAAAACATACCCCAATCATGATCCCATGGACCCAAAACCCCAAACCCAAATCTTAAATTTTTTAAAATTGTAAACTACAAAACTTCACGAGTCTTTAGAGGGTTTGAACAGCTCTCTAGCTCAATCTGCTGCCGAGTTATTCAACGTTTGGTCTGAAATGGCTATTCAATGTTTGGTCTGAAATGGCTAATGTTACCTTTTGTGTAACTTTTTTATTTTCGTCCAAAATTGGGTTTTTGAGACATAATTTTGGCTACAGATATGTTAGCAAGCCAATCAAGGGCTTAAAAGATGTGGATTTTAGCTTAGTTTCCAAGAGAAACTTGAGCGAAAAAAATGGCTTGTTTGGTTGGCGCCCAGGGCCAGATAAAGTTGGCCCAAAATCAAAAACACTCTCACTTCTTATGTCCCCCACAGAGAACCCCAAACCCAAAACAAAAAAATTTGTTTTCAACCAAAACTAACAGACTTCTCAAATCCGTAGAGGGTTTCAACAGCTCTTTAGCTCTAGTGGCTGGCAATTTATGGCCAAAAAAGTGCTGGCCTATATGTAGACCAGCGCGGTTGTTGAAGGGTTAAGCTGATTTCCAGGTACGATATATTCGTAGACTGGCCGTCAAAGTGATTGATTTGTGGTTTGGCATGGCTTCTGAACAAAGATGACCCTGCTCTGCATTTGCAGTGTGCTGAGGTGCAAATATTCATAGCCCTAATGGTAAAGCTGTCCAAAATGCAATCTTGGGTGATGTTTGGACATTAACTGGATACCAATTGCTGGCAACAAAAATTTTAAGAACTGTTTATTATAAGAACAATTCCATTTGTACAGATCATATGTCAGTTTTTTTGTGTATATATATATATATGTACTTGCAATTCCATTCTCAAAAAACTCAATTTGGTTTTCTGTTTTTTCCACAGCAAATGTATTAATGTGGTTGCATGCATTGCTGCAAAAACACATGTTTTTTATCTTTTCATTCCCTTTTTTAATAACAAAATAAAGAACAATTTAGGAGACCGTGAGAAAGGAAGCAGGTGGGTGCATTAACCGCAATATTCTCTTTCTTTGCCTTACAAATATCATTTGTAATTTCCTCACATCTCTGCATGCAATTCACCCTTTTGAACTCGAGGTATGATAAGCTTTTCTGGTCTCTGTGGTCTTCCAAAGTGCAAACACATTTCCAATGCAAAGTAAGTTACCTTGGATTTCGCAAGAAATCACCTTGTTGAACTTCAAGTCTCTCAAAAAATTGGGAGGTACATTGTAAAAATGTGATTCACAGAATATGAATAGAGCTTTGCTTAAACATGGTGGAAAATGAACTTAATCTCAAATGAAAGTGGTCTCAACTCTCCAGTGAATGTGGCTTAAAGAAAAATAGTCTCAGATGAATGCGATCTTAGGTGAACAGGTCTTAAATGAATGAGCTCTCAAATGGTCACAATTATAGTTTTGGAGTCTTGTCTATGACCTGGCTGGGAATTGAACCCAGCTTCAGTGGTGCATGTTCATTCAACCAACCAACCGTACCAGTTTCTAGTTTATAGAGGATGTATGTAGTATGTGTGTTGACAAAGACAGGGGGTTGATTTTTCCTAAGTTTGTGTTTATGTAATCTTTCAGGAGATGTGTCACATTCTGAAGAAGTAGGTGCTGGTGACAGCACTGCTGTTCAAACAGGGGATGACAATAGCCTGAGAGCATTTTCTCCAAGTGATGAATCAGATCGAACCACCACAACCGCTGATGAAATTTCGACAGAAGTACAGTGCTTTTTATTTATTGCAACTTAAGTACAGTGATTTTTAATTTATTGCAGTTTAACTCAGTGTTTGTTGGTACAGTTTTTAAGTCTTTTTCAAACTTTTCATGTATTGTACCAGTACTTTTTGTGTCACTTTTTTAATGAACAAAGAGTATGTGGTAAATACATTAGTTATATAAAAAACAGTTTTTGAATTGTATATATATACTTGAACAAAAGTGAAGCTTTAATTAAAGCGAGTTACAATTTAGTAACGTATCAGCAGCTTTACAAGCAAAAATATATTTAATGACTGATGGGTGGAATGTGCTTGTTGAACTTTTTGCATTGAGCTATCATGATTACCTATGAGCATGAAATTAGACCAGATAAAGAAACATGCATAAAAAGGGATCCAATGTTCAATAGGGATTTTTTTCTGTTTAATATTGTGGTTGGATTTTAGAGCATTGCAACTCATGTTGCCACCCGTTTTCTCTTGCCAGTGTAGGGGCTATACAAAGCGGTAAAAGTGTATGGCTATACAATGCGCTTGTTAGCTAGGTGTCTGCTTTCTGCAGATTGTTCACCAGTACTAACTGAGTACTTCTTGTCTGTAGCAAACCACACACATCATCTGTACATATTGTTTGTCATAAGCAATTGAATGTATGGATGGAAAATGCTGTAGACTGTGATATGTGTCCTAGTTTTGTGGTTATGTGCTACAGTAAGGTTTTACAGGAAGAAGTTGGCTTTCATCACAATCTATCTGAAGTTGAGAGAATTCAAGAACTAGAAACTCGAGTATCTGATCAGATGATTGCTTTGCAGAAGTTAACCTTGGAAAATAAACAACTTCGAAGCAGCAGTAAGTGATTAAGTTCCATTATAAAAAATTGTTTGAGCACTTTGACAAAAGTGAACGGTCTCTTTGATTCATATTCTACTTTCAGGTGAAACTATGTTGCTCTTATATATTTAAACCAGAGCATGTGAACGTCTGGGTCATGACTTTTCCTATGAGCTTTGAGCATGCCTTAAATATTTGTTAGTTTTATAGTTGTGCTCTAGATTGTTAAATGGTTTGAATGAGCCTGACTAGATTATTAAATGTGATGAATCACGTACTGTTTGCTGATGATGTATACGTTTTTGGTCCCAGCCTTGGTATCATTGCCTTTTGAATATTTGTTATTGTGCTGCTGAACACAATTGTTTCCAATGGCAACAAGACAGTTGGTGTAGTTTTTTTCACCTAAAATGTATAAACAAGTTGATAACCAGTTGTTTCCTTGAATGGCGTAAGTGTGAAGTTTGCCGGCTGACTAATTCAAATATCTTGGTGTATTACTGCATACAATTCACTGACAAGTAAAATTGCTTTATTGAGCAGCGAACAAGCTCAGTGTCACTTTTGTTAGGTGGTCTATTGCAAAACAAACTAAAACCAAAATAACAGTGCAGTAGGCTACAGCATTAGCGTCTCCAAAAATTTTTCCAGGGTGGGTTAAGATCGACATTTTGCTTCTCCTTTTCAGGTTGCTTACAATGCAATGCAAGTGGACATTTACAAAACATTTTGCCTTTGCTACACCATAAAAATGCCTTGTTATGGCAACACTCACAAAAAGTTGTGCTTTGTTGCTTTTTCACACAGTATAAAACTACATGGCTACCACTCTCAGCAGTCACTGTCTCGCTGCAGGCCCTCAACCACGGCGGACAACTGGGTAATTGCACCCTCTACCCCAAATTTTCAAAAACAATTTGAAATCGCCCGAGTTGTTAGGTGAAACAACATATCCCCCGAAGAAATGAAGTGGGTGAGTTGTTAGGTAAAACAACAAGTTGCAATCATTACCTCCTAGAAAATACCAGGTGGATGCGGCCCTGTCTCCCTGCATTACCTGCCAAGACGTCTGCGTTCAACAGTCACATGTGGCAAAACGACTACTACCGTAACTTGAAGTGAACCTGTGAAGATTTGTTGCCATGTTATTGTTTTGCAGTAAAGACCAACGGTAAAACAATCCGCTGGCAAGTTTCACAACCTGCCTCTGTAGGCAAATGAACGAACATATGTGAACCGCAAGCTCATCACTACAAGACACCAGAACAGTGAGCCTCTGGCTCTTGTGCAGTGTGAGTGTCATACCGACAAATTGATTGTCATTGCAAAAATAGAATCAGTCAATCGGAATTAAGCTGGCTTTCTTGAAATTCTTGGTTATTGGCCCTAATTTCCAGGGGAAAATGTCCGTTTTGCCCCTCTGCTCACGCCCTGGCTACAGGATACGCGAGTGATATAAAGTGCTTGCAAGCATACATTGATACAGTCACGCGGTGGGTCTGCGGCTGGTCGCGACTGGTTACTGGCTATAAATAAGCCGAAGTAGTAGAAGTGAAACCATTCCAAAACCTTCCGTTGCCTAGCAAGACTGCGTTAAAAATATACAAAAATCGACAATAATGAGCGAAATCATAAGGTACAGGGTGACACAAAAAACGGTCATCACCAAAAATTGAATAACGTCCAAAATTTTATTTAGATTGACGCAAAACTTCAGCTACAGTAGGTCAAGCCTGTGTAGCAGACATATCCAAAGTTTCAAATCTGTTCTACAAAAACTCCTTGTTTCACTTGCGCTCAAAACATATGCTCCAAATGAGCTCCCCGGCGCTGCAGGCACGTTTGGATCCGGGTGGTAAGTTCTCGATGACCCTCCCGCATTCCTCCCTTGGGATCGCTCTTATTGCTGCTGTGATTGCTGCCTTCAGGTCAGGGATAGTCTGGGGGCTGTTACACCCTGTCCTTAAGGTATCCCCACTGATAAAAATCTGGGGGGTTCACATCCGGTGAATGCGGCGACCACTGCGGGTCACACCTGCGGCTGATCAGTCGGTCAGGGAAACGCTGCTGTAGCCATGCCAATGATTCGTTTGAGGAG
>JGI24021J15306_10005468_pt1 | contig 15114 bp, 11 predicted proteins | sample Ectturendosymbi1_FD_15306 | JGI IMG/M metagenome (IMG submission 15306)
GGAACACTAGTCAAACTTATCAAATTTCCTGCGGAACACCTGACGATCTTTCACGGAACACTAGTTTTCCGCGGAACACTGGTTGAAAATCACTGCTATAAACAAATAAATTAAATTCAATTAAATTACGTGCAGCGCCACCATACGGTCCAGATCTTCATCAGATGCTGGCGCCAACAACCCCGGTGTAAATTTCTGACTTCACACCATCACCACCGACCATGTACAGTACGCATGCATACAGCAATTTTCTACAAACCAAACACGCTGATAAAACTGATTATTAGCGGTTAGGAATTCGTGTTTAGGTAAGTGTGTCAGGTTAGGGTTTGGGTTAAAGTGAGAAAAATAAAAATAATTGAGGTTAACGACTGAAAGTAAAACTAAATCCTTAAGTAAGTTGTAATATATTCTAAGCTTGGATTTTATTTGTGGCCGCCCTGAGGTACTGTAGCTATAGTACCGGTATAAATATAAACTGCAGAGAGTGCATTTTGATTTTGTTTATTTTTGCATGAGCGGTATTGGTGTTGGACTATGGCAGCACTGCAGCAGTAGACTAGTAGTCTGCAAGAACTGGAGCATTTATTTATTTTTGACCAGTAGTACTAGTAGTGGTATTTGAAATTAGAAAAATGTAGTAGGTGACTGTTTTGTTGCTGTTGGTTGTGCATCTCTTTGCTAGCCTCTTACTCAATCAAATTGTTCACCTTTCAGAATCTTGTCGCTTTTTTAAACATCAGATCAAACATGCCTTTATAACATAAGTCTCAGTTATCCAAGATCATGCCTTCATTTGATATAAATGGAATCTCTGTGGATTTTCCTTTCAAACCATATGATGTGCAAATGGCATATATGGCAAAAGTAATTGAAGCTTTACAAAGCAAAGCTAATGCTATACTGGAGTCACCTACTGGGACTGGTAAAACACTTTGTCTTCTTTGTGCGTCACTTGCTTGGAGGAAGCATAAATTGGTGGAAACAAAATCTTGTGAACCTGAGGTAAATAAAGTAGACTTATAAATTTTGCTTGGTTTGCTTTTAAATGTGACAAGTGCATCTTAAATGAAAATATAAGTTGGCAGAGTTTTTTTTTGGCTTCCAACATTTTAAATGATGTCTGTATTTGAAGTGCTTCTGTTTTTGCTGTACATTTTCATTGTTATCTTTATTATTTGATTCCAACACGATACTTTATGAAAGTTATACAAATGTTTTCTTGTGTCATGCATTTGATGCAATATGAGCCAATTCTTTCTTTTCAGATAAATGGTTGGAATGCTGATGTTAATCAAGAAGCATCACCTCAAATTCCCAAAATTATTTATGCTTCTCGCACACATTCTCAGCTTTCACAAGTTGTAAAAGAATTAAAACAGACATCTTATGGAAAGAGGTATGATATAACTACAATTGTTCATAGGGCTAAATGAGGGCTTGTAATGTAACCTGATAGTCACATTGAAAACTTTTATTGTAACAAAAATATCAATAAAAAAGATAACATAATAAGAAAACAATGGTTTTACCAATGTTATTTTTATCCTTTTATCAACATAAACTGCAAAGATATGTTTGTGTAATAAGAAAGCTGAGTGTAATTGATGTAGCTGAACCTTACTAGAGATGGGTTTTGCAGCAGTTTGTTTCCTGTGAAATACATATCTTTCATCTCTACATTCAATTAAAAGGAACTTGCTGACTTGCTGTCTGGGCACTTTAAACAGTAGCAAATAATGGTTAATTATTCAAACATTTAAAAATGCATCGTGGGTCGCACTAAATGCTCTTGTGGGCCACATGCTGCATGCTTGAGACCTCCGATACAGTATTTATCTGACTAAACTTCATTTGTATATCTGCATGTCTGATTCACTTAATCTGCTTTTCTGGTTGACAAACCATCAAACAGAAAATAATCACTTAACCTGAATTAGCTCATATCTACAAATTTATTGCTACTTCTTAAATATGCCCTAATGTAACATGAAGCATTGCTGGGCTTGCTAATCTGTGGAAGAATTCCTGGGCTTGCTGAACTATGGCAGTAAATATGCGCAATGATAGTGGTTGTATCATAATGTGGAAGTATCCATAACAAATGCCCAACTATACTACAAAATCACAAAAATATGAACTCAACCCTGGGTTTGTGTACTGTGTAGTTTTCAAGTTTTATCAAGCCAAACCAGGGTTGCAGAGTTGGAGGTAACATGCCAGACCTATTCAAAATTTCTGACTCCGACACCAACTCCAACTCCTCAACAAAAAGTGAATGAAGTTTGGCTGTCAAGAATGTAGCAACTAGCACCCAACGGAAATTGTGGTACACGGCAAGAATTCTCTGTTTCAACAAAACTTCAAAAGAAATTGTACCATTTCAACAGGAATTCACAACTTAGGAGTGTGATGTAAAATTTCTCCAATTGGACTTCCAGAGTTGAACAAACAAATCTGACTCCAACTTCTAGCGTTCTTAGGAATCAGACTGCTGACTGCACATGAAAACCTCTGACTCCTTGCGACTCCAACACCAATTCCANAACCCTGGGCAAATGTAGAAAAATGGTTTAAATGTGGTGAAACATCAAAACAATTTGCTAGGCGNGTAACACCAAGACTCTTTGTNCTGACTCTTTGGTGTTGCCTTGTTTTACCTCTGTTGAACACTGTTTGTATTGTGTGTTCAGATATGAGAGTACTGTGCTTGTGAGGTTTTAGTAAAGGTTCTCATTGGGTAATTGCATGCTGATCTATATTTGAAGATAAAAATGGCTGCTATGCGATGAAATAAGGCTTTCAGCAGCAACATTTGTGACTGTCTCATTATATTTATGCTTCTTGCATAAAACTGTAATTGCACATATGTCAGTGTGGACCACTATAAATTCCAGGTGGACACTGGTGGTCCTGAAATGTTAAGCTGAGAATCACTGCTGTTAGGGAAAGTGGTGAAATTAAGGCTTTATATGGGCATCAGTTATATGAATTTAAAAATCATCAAGTATTTAAATTGCGTTGTTTTACCTTTTGATCTTGCTCTTTATTGATGAGAGATCAGAATTTTTTGAAATGAAGATAAGTAGAGCTATTCAGTTTTTGAAATGGTCAGCAAATTGTTTTTTGTGCATGCTGGATCTGCTCTTGAATAGACATTAGTTCAAATGTTGCTATGGAGTCTTGCATTTGCAAAAATTGCAATAGATTATAGAAGATAGTTTCATAGTCTGCTCATTTAACATTCTAGAACTGTTGTTATTTGCCACTGATTGCATATTGGACGCAGTGTTTCAGACAAGGAATTAATCCCTAACCTAAAGTGTAAAACATCTAAGAATGTCTACTGAAATTTGTATACAGTTTGGAAAAAATTAATAAAAATCATGAAATTTTACCAAAAGTTAATTGCATGCATGTATTGTTTTTTCTGGGTGATAACCAAATCTCCAGAATGAGATTTAGTGTGGTTCTTAGAAATCATTTTGATAATGTCATTATTTTGCACTCTTCAAGTCAGAACTTGCATGAGAACATTGATCTAAAGATTTTGATAATCTAACTTCTCTGCTGCTGTTTGTGTTGAAAGCTTGGACTGCTTGTGCGCGTGTTTGTAATTTGCACAAACTTGGATTTCTGGCAGTGTTACGATCAGCATCCTGGGTTCGCGCGAACAGATGTGCATTCACCCTGATGTTTCCCGAGAAATGAACAATCAAACAATGGTTCATATGTGCAGAAATAAAGTAAACAAACACCTGTGCCATTTTTACAACAACGTTGAAGGTGAAAAAGCATGAAAGTTTTTTTGCCGTTTGCACAACGCCAAATACTTTTGTGCTGATTAATTTGTTCATGTTTTCATAGTTGTTTCATTACAAGTGTCATCGAGTGGTTTGACAACACAATTTTTTCACCCAAGTCACCTTTGTTTTCTGAAATAATCATTTGCCAAGCGTCTTTTTCCATTAAACACATATCTTGCCTATGAATTAAACTTTGTTTTCCCGTTATTAGAATGTAGTTTTAGTATTTCATCCAAAACATGATTTAAAGCTTTCTAATATCTTTTTGATGTGCGTTTCATAACAAATGACGTAATTTCACTTGCGGCATGGCTTGCAGGCTGTCAATAAATAGTGCTTCATTGTTTCGGGACTCGATGAAACAGTAGCAAATAAACGTGGTAACGGATTCACTAACTGTCTGGTCTCGAATGCATCGCAAAAATAGCTGAAAATCGTGGATACTCAATGTCCAAAGTATGAAAAGAAAAACGACGTATAGAGTGGACAGAAGAGAGTCTAGGATTTCACTACAGTGGTTAATAAACAGAGAAGCAACTGGTGCGTGGTTTTGCAACTGGATTTTAATGAAACTACGGCTTTCAAACCAGAAACTTCGATAGCTATCTTGTCGTTGAAATAGACTTGAAGCATTTATGAAGTAATGTGTGTTATTGCTGCGTAATGTTAGTTTTGTCTGAAATGTGAAAATAAAATTGTCCGTAATTCTCTTTTTTTCCCGTGTGTACCGCTCAGCCAGTGAAAAAGCTTCCAACAGGTGCTTAGCAACTATGCTAAGCTAGCTTAAGAAAGGTCATGTCTAATGTAATTTATGTTTGGGTTTCTTCGAGCCCTCATTCTCCGCTGTTATCAAAAGCGTTTTTGTAAATGTATGAGTCGTCCAGGTCTTCAGACTCAGCAGACATACTGTTATCATTTTATTCGCTATTTGAGAATTTAACTGCATTGTGGCGTCACGATGAAACAACGAACTAATTCAGCAACATTCATTACCAAACCAGTTATATTCATAACCTTGCAGTAATTTGAACTAGTGTTTTTGGCTTGGAACGTTTTTGACTGATAAGAAGCGAAAGGAATTTTTGTCAGATAACTTCATTTAGCTTTGACCGCAAGCTTATTTTTGTATTTTTTCCTGTTTGACAGTGTTTGCGCAAAATAAGCTATTCGTTGCTGTAGTTGATAGTTGTAGCATTGTTGAGCATATCAAAGCCTTGCAAACACAAGCTTTTTCTAATTTTTTTCAAACAAAAGCGACTGGCTTGCCCTGCTGGTGTAGTGTGACGAAACCTGTACAAATAATTGCAGACATTGAGAAAGGTTGTTCGCTGTTAGTTGGTCGATTGTGCTCATGAAGGCAAGGGGGGACTGTCACGAAAGTGAAGGGCCTTTAAAGCCGAAGAGGTAGTGCCGATGCAAGAACATAATTAACACTGCTATCTCGGGATATATTCATCCGTAAACATTTTGCAAAGAACAGCTTTTATCTATTTCAAGTGTTGTCTTATATTATATACCCAGCTGCGTGCCAAAGCGGTGTCTTCACCTTGGAGGTCATGGACATCGAAGAACTAGTTACAACTGGTCGCAAAAGAAGCGCCTGCCCGTATTACTCTGAGCGAGAACTTTCAAAGCAGTCAAACTGCGCTGTCATCTTCACCCCGTATAATTACCTTTTGGACAAAAAGTCGAGAAGGTCGCAAAACCTCGATATCTCTGGGAGTGTCATAATCGTTGATGAAGCTCATAACCTGGTACTCGATCTTTCTTATATAACTGATTATTAGTTTTTAGAGCAATCTTGACTGCAGGTGATGCCAGCTCCTGGTAAACGTATCGCGCATGTGCTTGTTGTTTGGTTAAAGAGTGCGCAATTTTACTTTGTGGTTCATGTCAGTTATCCAGTACTTTGTTTTACATTTCCTCTGGATATGTGCAGTTAAAGGAATATAATCGCATCAATCCTATGTTTGAATCTGATGCCCCGATGCTGTATTCACATTTCTTGAGTTTAAAATATTTAAAAGATCCTGCATTTTTTCATCTGGCGACGCGGTTTGATGCTCTACGTGACAAGCTGCCATTTTTGTTTACTAATCCTTCGTAATTGGTTCGATCGTACTCCATTTTCCAAGTCTTTAATTGCTTGTACGTGTAACAACTTAGCCTGCTTTGATGATCTTAATAATTTAAACGGTCGTCGCAGGAACAACAGTGCGAGGAAGCATCGTCGTTCGACATTACTTCGTTGGACCTTGCAAATTGCATCGATGAAGTCAATGACCTGCTAAAGGCCGTCGTCAAGTTCGCTGATACCGGAACTGTGGCTGACGGCCACGAAGCCGGCGAAGCTTCAGGTATTGACCAATGAGTCGCGTAAAGGTTCAGGCTCGTCTCCTTGTTTGAAACAGGACTGCGAAAATGTCGATTTCGATCAAGAAGCAAACCGGTTCGGGAGCTAAGGTGAAGAAGAGGTTAAGCGATGCGTCAAACAAGTCTGACGGAAATTCAATTCTTAGCGATAATTTTTGATGAAGGTTGACTGACAGCGAGGCATACGCGGTGAACAATTAGCTCCAATACTTGTTAAGGTTGTGTCTGTGTTTACGTCGAAACACTGGCGAGCCGGTATTTTTCCTAGCTAGGCAGAAGCTGTTGGTCGGCCATAACGAATTTCTACGATACTACAACCTATTCGCCTTGTGTCAAAAATACAAGGCACGAATCTTTCCCGCAATTCCTCACGGACTACACCTTTTGGCGTCTAATTTCTTTCAATGTGTTCAGTGATTGTGCGACTGTGCGTGGACCCAATGTTTAGGCTCTGCTTGGGGTTAAAGTTTGGGTGGTCTAAAAGTTGCGTATCGTGAAAAACGATGTTTTTCGTAACATGTTGAAGTGGTGTATCATTGTAACTAATAGTAATAATCACTGGCGCAAACGCGACGCTGGGTTCATCCATTTTGTACAAAAAATAACGTATACTCCTTCATGTATCGGACAGTATGTTCACAGAATAAAGAGTGTGCATTTGAGTTGATCCAGATCTTCTCTCATTGTGAATCCAACATATGATTTTGTACATTGCGCAGCATCGTGTCCATTCCAAAGCAATGCGTTTTTGATAAAAAATCACGCGAAGCTGCGGTTGTTGACTCAGGTTTTCAATAACATTACTATTCCGCAGCCTTCACAACTTGATTTATTACGTTCCTGAAACTGTGCCAGTAAATATTTCGCAACAAGAAAAGCTGCTGATAGAATACAGTAGCAAACAAGTACAATAGAATTGACAACAAGTCGCCCCGTAGTAAAAGTCATGCGTAAAACAAGCGAGGACGCTCCACTGCTCAACTTTACCGCGAGGCACACACACACACCGCTTACCCTGTTGGCGATTGTAACAAGCCACCGCCATGCGTTGAAACTCAGCATGTGCACATTTTGGTGTTATAGGCTGAGCCGCCGCTTCTTGTTTTGTTAGCGCTGTCCGATTTCGATAAGCAAGAGCTGGCTTTGCTGAAATCACTCTTCCTGAAGTTGGAAAGCGTCCTTGATCAGATTGAACTTCCACCTTCTACCAAAAGTCGGGCATTTGAAGGAAAGTAGGTGCCCGTGATTTTTCACAAAACGAGTGTTTTTGTGTCCAAGTGTTAAAGCGTTAAATGCGGCGCATTAATTGCTTGGGCGAGTTAAGCAACGTTGTAAAGTGAGCTTTTTTCATAACTTTCGAGAAAGCTCACTGCTGAGTCTACGGGTCTCAGGCTTGACGTTTTGTTTGACGAGTTGGCGAGAGAGTTGCTGTGACGTTCGATTGATGCCTCCCAATTACTTCCTGAAACCCTGAAGTTCACTTTCACCTGTTATTAAGTTTAAATGTCGTCGTGCTCATCGCTATCGCTGTATTGGAAATAATTTTGCCATCCTTCTGTCGCTCTTTCAGACTACTCTTGACTGAATTGTGGAAAACAATGCAAAAATGCTTTTCGCTAATTAACAAAAATATCACGATTATGTGCAAAGCGATCGTTAGGCTTTAGGCAATGTTACAGTCGAAGGAAGTAGAGTTCCTTGCTATACGTTGCTTTTTGCCAACTGGCTAAATGCTTGGTGTTCGTCTTAAATAGTTGCTGCCTGTCTAGACAAGCCTTATTGTTCGTTCATCTTTGGTGTGGTGTTGTGCTCGACCAGTGGTTTTTTACCTTTTTGTACCGCGACCCATTATAGCAACCACTATAACCCAACGACCCCCATCTGAACCTCGAATAAAGCAAATGGGATACAGCTATATATGAATTATCTACACGCGACCCCTCCAAATGTGGTTCGCGACCCCAGGTTGAAAACCACTGTGCTGAACCATTTGTTGTCGATTTTGATTTTATACTTGTCTTCAAAGGCAAATCTTTCACGTGATTTGTTTTACCAGATACATATTTGACTTCTTCGCTCACGTTAATCTTACGTTTTCAACGTACGAAGTTCTGCTTCAGCTCATGGACAAAGTATCCTCTTATCTGTCAACTCGTGAGTCTGGCCTTTAAATCGATTTTTCTAAGCCAGAGTTGTAAGTCGAGCCGGGTTTAAGTTAGTCGAAATTTTTGGGCCTGCATGCAATTTTTTTTTCGCAACGACGGACACTTCTGTCGCCAGGTACTGTTTATGGAATCGAGCTGATTAAATCTTCAATAAAAAATGATCATTAATTGTGAATAATTTAATCATAATTACTTTGCTGCGCCACCAATACCCCGCGGTTGCGCATATCTTGACTCACTCGGTATGTTTTGCTTTCGGGCCGAAATCGGGCTCCAAAAATATATGCCGGGCCAGGGACGGGTTCAGGCTTGTGATTTCGAGCTTCAAAATGAGGCCCGTTTACAATTCTCTGCTAAATTGTGCTCTCAGCTTAGCTGCGCGCTTAAAAAGCATACCAGTCGTGCCGATTCGACAGTGAGCAATTCGTTCCGCATGAGAGGCGTCGCCCTGCAGAAGTTTTCCGAGGTCGTCAAAACCGTCTTCAGTTCACCTTCTGCCGCGTTCGACCCGATCGGTGCTTCGTCCGCCTTTAACAAGGAAGAAGTGTCCCAATACTATCGCGTGCACGTGTGCGAGAATACGGCCACGACAGGCAAGAAAGACCTGTGGATGAAAGACAAGGCCAAGATCAATCTCAAACCGAGTAAGTGAAGAAGCAAGTTAAACCGCAGTGTTGCTTGTCGCTGCCGCGGGTGTTCGTTTCAGACTTTGGCTTTTTACGAAAAAAAATCTTTTTTCTTATGATTGCTGGAAAACTTACCACGGCATAATTTTTTTATGAAACCAGATGCAACTGTCGTCCAATCAGACAATTTCACGATGGTATTTACTTCCGCTGCTTGAACCAAGAACTCTGGTGCTTAAGAGTTGAATTTTCTGAAATTTGGGTTCAAACTCTTTTTCTGGTTAGGCATAGATGTACTCAGACTTGTTTCTAGTTTGCGTAAGCATGCTGATGAAATAAACTGATGTTTCAATACACAGGCAGGTGTTTTGGTGTTTATGAAAATTGCAGTGAAAACAGCCTAAAGTCATTCCATTTTTTCTGACACTGAAACAACCGCAAAATGTTACTGGCATTTCCAATAAGAGTCACTTTAAAGACCGGGTAAGTGCTAAACTGGGTTAGACACGAGCCACTGAAGCTGGTGGAATGAGTTCGATTCCCGGTCAGGTCATACTGAAGACTTGAAAAGCGGTTCTTTCGTCCTGTTCAGTCACGCGTTCTGTATGAACGGGTGAATGTAACAAAATGATTCTCGCGCGGTGCGCTACTGACTTGGCTTGCAACCAATGTAGCATTTACTATGAAAGTAGCCGCGTGACCCCGATGCAAGTAAGCGGAGATGGGTACTGCTGATCACTCGTGACACTTCCAAGGGTAAAAATTCAAAGGCAAAAAAATAGCACGGTTCCAGTCGGATTAAAAAATTTCTGGCCCAGTCCGGTTCCGGCTGGAAATATAAACCTTGATTGCTGCAAATTTACATCGCTGCAAAGACGCAGAACGTTTCACTCTACTCGTGACGCAGCTCCAGCAAACCATCCTTTCTATTCAATATCGAACATGCCTTTCTATGTGCGACTGCTCCGCAGACCATGTCAGCCTCTATCTTCCCCGGCGTCGTTGCTAACGCGCTCCATTTCGTTTTGTTCTTCAGGCAGGACTTTATCATATTGGTGCTTCAGCCCCGGCTACGCCATGAAGGATCTGGTCGGCGCCGGTGCCAGGAACCTTATACTGACGAGTGGCACGCTGACTCCGATCGACTCATTTGCTGCCGAGCTGCAAGTGTGAGTTGCTCTTGAATGCTCTACCCACGTCTGAAAAGCTGATGCGGCCAAGTGGTTGTTATGTGTTTCAAGACGGCCAAGTGGTTGTTATGTGTTTCAAGACGGCGGCATGTCAAACGCAATTATGACTTTCTGCTATTCGAGGGCATGGGAATGATGTTTTGATTGGAATTATTGGTAGTGTCTTTTTATCCACCAAATTCCCACTTAACAAAACGAAAAAGTGACAAAACAATGGACGACAGAATTGCCTTATATCTCGAATGCTGTTTTCCGAATTGTAAAAAATCATGGTGAATAAAGTTACTTTCTTAGGTTTTAGGGGGGCGATCGCCCCAATCCCCTGGATCCGACCCTGCAGACAACTTGCTGGCTTCTCGTGCAGGGTCTGAAACTGCGTGCTTCGCACATGTGTTATAAGACGCTTGTGTGAAGTTGACGTTCAGTGATGGAATTATAATACTGCTAATGCAATTTAGTATGCATTCACACGTCGAAAAAGCCGAAGTCTTGTGCAGTATCATTGTACAAACCTGCTAAATATACGATTATCGTTGAATATCTGGTACAGACCTAGGCTATTGTGTTGCAGGCTACAGCTTGATTTTGGGCTGTCAAGTCGAAAACAGCCATTGCAGCCAACATTATGTTTACCTTCAACAGTTCAATCGGCCGTAAAACAGTACCACTTGTAATTTCACTTCACGTTTTTGCGTTCCAAGCNTCCTTGGCTCGCTCAAAAATGGTTTATGAACTGCACGAATAGCTGGCCCCGCAGTCCTTCGCAAGGCATCACGTTGCACTTGTCTGTTTTCAATTAATTTCATAATAAGGTTTAATCATTTTCATCACGGATGTTCAGAATATTAGCAATAATAGTAAGATGTGCACAACACGATTCATGTATCTCAGCAAAAACTGGCGCTCTCAGCAATCGACAACAGCGGCAGGCTTATCTGTCTAAGCGACCGTCACGCACGAATGACGTTATGGACATGGAAGCCGAAACAGCAAAAGACCGACTTACGTCGGCTTGGCAGACACACGGCGCAGCCGATCTTTGGTCGGACATGGAAACGTAGTAACTGTAGTCGAAATTTACTTGCTCCGTTAGCGACGACCTTGTTCGCGAAGATATTCGCTGTTAGGACCCATTCAGCAAACCTACACGTATGACTTTGCATGGGGTGTCTCCTTGAAGTATAGTGGGTCTCTCAGTGACGGCTTTAATTCTTTTTATTGTTTTTTTTGTAAACTTGGTTTGGTTTATATCATAGATTCACAAAATTTTCTTGCTTTTTTGACTGTCTGCCACATGTAGAACAATATTATTCTGAACTGCTTGCGCTGAACAGATATGTTGTATTTGTTATTATGATTTGAAGTGGAACGTTTTCGCTGAACGCCTGGTCAGCAAGCCGGAGAAAGTAAAATGCAAACGGTTGAACGCTGAGCAACAAAAAGCGATACTCAAATAACAATCTATCTATACGGAAAGTTTGGTGAAGCACGTGCATCGAACAAAAGGTTTATAAGAACCAGTTAGCGAACTATGGCGTGCACACAATGTTGTGCAACTGCAGAATAAACAAAACTTCAATCAGGCTCCACTGGCGATAATAACATAAAAACACGTCAAAAACTTGCCAACGTTTCGAAGTTGGTGCAACTATTTTCATCAGGGCTAAAAACGAAATGTCGTAAGATTCGAGCACGGATGTTATGAAATGCATGCGCTGAAGTTTCGTTTATCGAAGTCCTGGCGTCCTCGAAGCAGAAAGAAACTGCAGAATGAGTTCAGAATGCTAGTTTTCGTAAGTCAGTCTCAGGGAAAGCTACGAAAACTCATGCAAGGTGGCCTTACGATGTCTGAAACAACTATGACGAAGGCAGTACATATTTACGTTTGTCAAGGTACAGATTATGCTTTAAGCAAACATGGTGTGTCTGTAGCAATATAATTAACAAGACTACATTATAGTTTTCTCTGAGGCGCTTCAGGAAGTAGAGCATTGGCGCTGTTGTAACAAAATCAACCACAACGTGAAAAGTGAAGAAAATCAGACTCGGTTCTTTTTTTAAAGCAGTTTACCGCAAAATGAACGCTTCAATTTTCGCGTAATGCAAAAACAGACCTTGTCGGAATTCATCGCAGGAATGCTTGCAACACAACGTTTAGAGGCCTCGCAGTCAGATGTCTGCTTATGCTTAGCGTCTGTGGCGTCGACGCCGTGTGTTGGCATTGTGGGAACCTGTATCCAACCGTTATGCGCTCGCAGTCGTCGGTGTATTCCCAATCGATTTGCTTCTGTCTAAATATGTAGACAACGTTGGAGAGCATTGATACTACCGAGATCGTATTTTTTTGCTTAGGGATTTCCCCATTACGTTGGAAAACGATCACGTCATCGACAAGCATCAGATTTTCGTCGCGACCATGACGCGCGGAATTGCAGGCGGACAACTCGAATCGACCTTCAAGACGCGCAGCGACACACGACACGCGATGGAGCTCGGGAGCACGCTGGCAGAGATCGCGCACGCCTCGCCGGGTGGTTTGCTGGTCTTCTTTCCGTCATACACAGCCATGAACCACTATCTGAACGCCTGGAAGGTAAAGTAGCGTCGTAGTTGCACATCAAGCTTGCCGAATGAATGGTTTTGTTAATAGAATGGATACTCTCCTAAAGCAAGAATAACTGTAGTGAGCACAATTAAATTGTTTGTAGACTCGTAGATCATAGTGATCAGGTTGACTCTACACAGTCCATGTGGTAACTCACGTCAGTGAACGCTTATGCGGGTGCACAGAGTACGAGATGCGTGCACTAGCGTATATTTTTGAAAGACTTTTGACATTGTATCTAAAAAACTAAAGAAAGGAAACTGGGGTTGACCAGGGTTTTGTTGGAGTTAACGTGTTTTGTGAAGTGAGTCACTATTGAGCTAAAATGATGTGTTTGTTGCAATTACGTTTGCTGAGGTTAATGCTTGCCGTGGCAATGAGAAACAAGTTTGCTTGCTTATCTAACGATATCGTGTGAATCCACAGCCGAAATTCATCAACATACAGGCAACATATAGTTGATTGAGGTTCAAAGCAGATTAAATTCGCCCCTGTGCTGACGTCACCCAGTGAAGTCCTCCTCTCTTGGTGACACCCTAATGTCCATCGACCTACGGCTCTCCTGCGTCTGACACGAATCTTGGTCACTGCTTAAGGCAGAAATGTGATTTCGTTCTGGCCTTGTTCAGGACGGATCGGACACGATGAACAGACTAGAACTCGCGAAGCAGTGTACGATCGAACCGAAGTCGAAACACGATCTGAAAGTCTCCATCGACAAGTTCTACGCGGACGCTAAAACACCGCAAGGTGGCGCTCTGTTTGCAGTTTGCAGAGGAAAGGTGAGCTGCGACGATTTAGGACGAAACTTCAGCAGCGTTTTTTTCTCCGTAGAGGTCATTCGGTGCGTCAGTATGGGGGGTTGCTGCGACAAGTCTTATTTTTTCCTACATCTTACGGCCTCTTTTAAACTTGTTCTCTGTAGTTTTTGTTTTTGTGCTGTGACATACAAACAGCGACCCGTTGTTGCAACAACAATAGCTTACATGACAACGCAGGGGCGCAACCAGCTCTTCATTTCGGAGGGGGGAGGGGGCAATTTTCTTGAAATTTCATTCGATGACGTCATCGTGATTATTCAACCGTGGTCCAACTTTTTCGTAAACGGTCACATATAATAACAATGTATTTTTGCCCGCAGACACGAAGTCCATATTACAAACACACACATTCTGCACAACGCTGGTCAATCAAAACAGACAAAATCGAACGTTTTGCAACCGCGCTGGAGGCTGAATCACCGGTGTCAAGCGAAATTTCTGACTTCACGCCATATGCGCATGCACAGAGCAACATTCAACGTATCAAATACGCTGAGAAAACTGATGATTAGGGCTTAGGATTTGGTGTTTAAGTGAGTGTGTCGGATCAGGGTTTATGTTACAGTTAGAAAAATAAAAATAATTGCAGTCTAAGATTAAGTCCAATATTTTTCACTGGTTTTACTTATTCCCGTACTGTAGCTTGTTGTGGGTATCTGACATTTAACCAAAAAGTTTAATTTGCACAACACACATTAAAAAAGTAATCGCCAAACTTTATTCCTTTGCTCTGAGAAGCAAAATAACTGACAAAAAATAACAGGTCGGAAATTTCGCGGAGTTAAGAAATTTCGCTTGACACCGGGCTACATAAATTTACTTAACAGAACGTTTTGTAACGGCGTTGGAGGCCGAGCCTCAGGTTTACAGACGCGTTCTTAACACTGTTTGTTCACTTGGTACAGCATTACTGCAGAGTGGGACGCTAATTCCTAAGCTGGTCATGCCCAGGTAAAGTACGAATGCATTGTGACATGCACACCCTCAAACGAACAAACACTGCAAAGTTCGAGCACTCAGTCACAAAGTAAAATGCGGTTGTGGTGTTCAAAAAATAAGGACGAATATAAACAATCTGACTGCGTCAAAGCAGGCAACCATACGTTATTAGACCTTCTGCATCTTTCGAGAAACAAGTGCATATTTTTCTTAATACAGCCTCAGATGTAGGAATGTTACATTGAACCTAATGAGTCATGACTACTAACACTTGCTCTCCAGGGCAGGTTGTATAGAGCTCTGCATCCAAAATTATAGGCTACACGCAATCTTTGCATGCATGACTTTCTGAAATTCCACCATATTTGTGATGCATACATGGGCGTACAAAAGGAACGAAAAATAACATTTTTTAACTGCATCTGAACATCGGGAGAAGAGGCTCGCAGCTTGTTTGCTGCGCAATATTTTTATCGCAATTGCCTCTAAATGTCTTTGTCATCTGAGAGCTCAGTATCCGGTACAGCTCCCAGATATTTGTAATGGTTAACAGATCTTAGATTTTACCACCCATTTGTCAGTAATGGGG
>JGI24021J15306_10005473_pt1 | contig 15111 bp, 8 predicted proteins | sample Ectturendosymbi1_FD_15306 | JGI IMG/M metagenome (IMG submission 15306)
AGTTTGAGTTTGTTACGTCCCATTGGCACTTACTGCGCTTGCACTCACGCCTGCATCCCTGTATCCACGATGCTTCAGGACAACGTGATGCAGCTGAGCAAATTGCTGCTGACAAGTTACCAGTTTTCCAGCGTAAGGATACCGATAGAAAACGTGGTCGTGTTACGCCGTGTTCGATTAGCTGTTTTGTAACAGCTGGACTGTGGTTGCGGTCTGGATACCGTATCGGGGTGGTCGCGTTAGTGAAACAAGAGGTAATGCATTGGCATAGGGAAGACCGCGTTAAAGCTGTCGTGATAACGGGGTGCCACTGTATATTCAAAATATTCCACCAGTGTTTTGTGAACATTTATCGATATGGTTTCAAGTCTACAGCAGGAAATCGAGACTTGAAATGTATGAGTTTCGTTGATATTGTGACGTCCATATTAGTTGACGATTCGTTTTTTTTGCTCAAGCTTTTTTTTGTTTCAATAATACAAATACTTCAGTTCGTTCCACTGGTGTAGGAGGCGGGTGTGGAAGCGCACCCCAAAACTTTTGATTTGGTGAAAGTCCGGGAAAAATCTGTGGAAATTTGGGCAAAATGTGTGAATACCTTCGCAAAATCGCTGTATGTGCTTTGATTTTACAAAAATGGCACCCAAAAGCAAAGTGCAGACGTTTTTTTTGAAGGTCTGTTTTAATTTAGTTCTTTTCGTGCGAGTTAGGGGAAATTTGGTCAAAAATAGTGCTTGAAGTGCTTCGATTTTAAAAAATGCACCCAACATGAAAAGAAATGCTGTCGTTTTTATTGAAGGTCATTTCCTTTGGAGTATTTTTTGAGAAATTTGGACAAAAATCCTTCGCACCCCCAAACATTTGCCTTCTCGTGCACCTATGGTTCGTTTATTTACTTTTATCCTGTTAACGACAATTTCATATACAGTATATAGAAAGGGCCCCTTTTTAAATTTCAGCCAGGGGGCCCACACAACCTTAATCCGCCCCTGGTTACTCTTGCTTAAAACGGTTACTCGCATTTACTTCTGAGCGGACGAGGCGCTTAAGACGACAGCATCCGCTATGCAACTCACTACTTACCTCTGCACAAAGTCAAGGCAACACTTGTGCGCATATTCAAACCCGAGGATGAACACTGTGAAATTGCAACAGCGCAATTAACACTCGCTGATAAAATCAAGGTAGGGCTAGCTATTCATTTCTAGGGGCGCGCAGGCAAACCAAACCCATTCTCTCCCCTGAAGAGGATAAAGTGGTCTTTTACAGCGAGTACATAAGAGCACAAAAGTTAGATTAGATTTTTCCGCTTGTCCTTCCTGAGTGAAATGGTTCTAGGACTACAGCCACCTGGATAACTGCCACCCGGAAACTGCCACCGAGGGCAGTGGTTACCTTTTTTGATGCATTCCTCCCTTGACTCGTTTTGGAACTTTTCATTCCTCCCCTATTATACAACTTCAGCAGGGTGGTTGAAAATGTTCAAACGTCATTTTTGCGATGACTCATATCGCACGTTGTGGGTTGAAGTATAATCCTAGTGGCGTTGTTGCGTCTTTTCAATAAGCCATTATTGTACGATAATTAGCTCTGCTTGGTGGCTTCTAACAAGCAGCAAATTTAACTGAGGAAAAGTCAAAGAATCACTCAGAAAATTCAAACATCTAAGCAGATATCATTAATGATATAATAAATCCAATGGATAGCGTCACTGTTAATTTCCTGACAGAAAGATAAAAATGATAGCAAAAGTACAATCAAAACACATTGAAATACCCCAGTAATAAAAAAGTTTCAAATATCAACTTAGTTCAACTTTCAACTCGATCAATGCAAAATTTGTTCTTGTATTTCATCGGAAAGTAGTTGGATACAGGGTATGATTGCTGTGAAACCAAAATGCATGTATGAATAATTAAATCGTCAGTGATGGAGTCTCGAGACTTGGTTTCGGTCTCGAGACCCATTTTGCGAATCTCGGTCTCGAAGGTTTCAAGTCTCGTCTCGATCTCAAAGGCTGCAGGTCTAGAAACTTTGAATATTTCAAAGAAATGTCATAGTAAAATTTCTATAACCCAACAACTTTTGTTTGTTGTATTTGCAGCTAAGAAACAACCAAAACCGGTCGGAAAAATACTAGAAATTTGAAAAAAAATCGGCAAAATGCACAAATTTTGAAGTCTCCAGTCTCAGGATTTTTGATGAAGTCTCGGTCTCGAAGTTTTCACCAGGTCTCGATTTCGAAGGTTACGGTCGCGACTACATCACATCACTGATCATCAATTTTGTATTTTGGAACTTACGTTACGAAATACTGTTATAGTTGCTTAAAGGTTAAGGCTGAGATGTGCACAAGACAATAATGTGATTGACTAAAATTTAATTTCATTACACGCATCTGCTCACGAAACTCAATCTAACAACCGAACCCTAACTAAAACCTGCACACACTGAGGTGCACAACCTACTGAACTTACTTCAAGAATATGCTTTGACAAGAACAGGGCTGCGGAACTGTCGTAAAAATGACACAGCTCCGGCTCCGAAGATCCTCTGTTCATGAACGTGGCTCCGGCTCCGGAGCTGTGAGTTTTAAATGACTGTAGCACCTGATCCGGTTCCGGCTTCTGTTCGTTTTCACACATTAATATTTTCAATTGTCTTGGTGTGCCTCAAGTTGAATGGAAAATAAAATATATGAAGTATGCTACACAGAACGAAGAGAATGTACCAAACATTTTTGTGTAATTTAATGTGGTATTTTTTTCACGCAGCGCTCTTACCATGAGGAAATCAGCGAAAAAACCACAATCACAGGTTTTGACGATTCAGAGAACAGTTGCTTGCAGAAACGTAACTCAAAGATAACGGTAACATAAACAATTATGGAAAGACAGTTGCTGGTTTTGCCGTCAATGCCTGAGGACCTTTTGTTATTTCTTACGAAAAGAATCAAGAAAATGCCTGTTTGGAAAACTACATTTGTGTCCGAGCATTTAAAAACAGACCAGTTTCAACTGACCAAGTGTTTTTCACTCGTTGCATGCTTTGCCTGTTGTAGTCTTGGCGATTCCAGCTAACAGCGCTGCCCGGGGAAACCATGCAAAGAGCGTAGAACACATAATCGATTACTTCTCTCACGTGTTCTTTCTAACATACACATATTTGCATCAGCACAAATGCGAAAATGTGTTAAAAGCCCTTTGTTCAAAGAAATAGTATGACCACTAGCAAGAAATTCACCTTTGACTTTTGAAAGTAGATGAAAACTTCTGATTTCTTATCTTTCACTCAAATAATAAGCAGTGATGAATCACAAAGCAAAGCACATTTTGACCTGCAAAGCTTAAGAGAAAATAGGACTGGTTACCGTGCTAAAAACATAGAATTTTTCCACAAATGAAAACTTCACAAATTTGTTTACATTTCTTTTTTATACCCTCCTGATAATACACTACTGTGCAAAGCAATGTTAGTTCGCCACCAATTAGTTATAACTTTCATGTTATGCTACTACTGCTTGTTATCAGTTATTACAGGTAGCCGAACTACTGAAAGTGGGAAAGAGTCTGCAAGAGTATTTGATCTTCCAATATATTATTTCTCACCTGCCTCCTACCTGTCACGGTGCAGCTTATATTCGAGTTCGTAGGCTAGTAATCTACAATTAGAACAATGGTCTTTATTGATGACAAAACCTGATTAATGAAAGTGGGACGAAAACTATTTGTTGTCAAATAATGACACTAAAGTTTGTCAACATACACGTGTGCTAGTCCACTAAATAACTTACAAACATAAAGTGATGTAACTCATTGAAAGAGCTAATGTCAATTTTAAAAAGGTACAACACTTACAATGAATTGGTAACTTCACTATAAAGTAGAACGTCCTCCCCTGAATTCATGGAATTCCTCCCCGGTTGGGAACCACTGACCTAGGGCAAGTGCCACCTCGGACTATCGCCACCCAGGACAAGTGCCACCTAGTACATTTGCCACTTGTGAAACTGCCGCTTTAGGCCTATTGAGTTCTTTGCGTTTATTGCCATCAATGTCATTTGACCTTCACAAGGTTCTGGTTACAACAAAAGTTTCTTCATCCTCTGACCACTTTTAAGAACCTTGACTTAAACTTTGATACTTTTGGGTGGAGAATGTCGTGTCGATGTCATTATATCAACGATAGAAATTTATGAAAATTTGGAGGGGCGCTCGACGAGACAACCTGTTTTGCAGGTTTTTTTCGGTGTCCCAGCGCCATAATTTTATTTTTGCATGAAATTGTTTAATGTTTGTGCCAATAAACCCTCTCTCTCTCTCTCTCTTTACCAACTTCCGAAGTCAAGAATGGGATGTTATTAAAGCAAAGAGCCAGTTTCGTTACTTTCTAGTCGTTAACAAGAAATTACTCGTTTTAGTCATTAAACTTACTGACTGAGCTTCCATCAAATCGATGCCGGAAAAAGCTTGATTTAGCTAACTTGAATATAAGCAAAGAGACGTACGCACAACACAAACTTCTTTGTAAGCTTTATGAATGAAGTAAGACCAAAAACAGGCGCAGAAATTTCAAAGGTGATCTTAACTCTTCAAATATGTTTCAGAATTAACACTCGCAAAAATCGATTGTGTACCTCTCCCTTTTAAAATTTTTACTAAAAAAATACCCACTTGAAATCTCAAAAATTTCTTTAAGTGGTGAAAAAATTTCTCTGCAGTTCTTGCTGGCTGTCCTTGATTGAACCTGAATTAGAGAACGTTTCGCGATCTTGCATCACGCCTTCATCGTATGAGCGAGTTCTTGTAATCCACTGCTTCGCCGCACTAGATCTCAGGGCCGGTGTTGAGCAGCCTCTCGATTGTCTCGTCATCCAGAATAGTCAGGCCATGCACTCCATAGGGAGGTCGATGGATTTCATAGTGAAGGATAACATGGTCTACAGTGTGTTCCTCTACCACACTCACAAGCTGCAGAATGGACCATACCCTATTTGCGTAAGCAGGAGTGGAAACGTTCGACAACGGTGCGGAGGTGGTTAAGTCAGACCCACGCTGTTCTTGGCAGGGACATTCCAAGAGGGTGGGTGGCGATGTCGGGGATGAAAGTACGGAGTCTCGTAATGTTCTCCAACCACTCCGCATTCCATCGGTGATCCACCCAGAGCGCCGCACTATGTTGTTGTCGTCAGATGAAATGATGAGATGTTTTGCGGCGAGTGCACATGGTTGTCCCGATTTGAGATGCCGTGCATTCCCACCCGGCATCACGCCGATTGCTTCAAACATTTATCGGTGCATCATGCTTATGGTATAGCCATCCATCAATTTCTGGCTAATGATCGTGATCCTACTGGCAAAAGGCAGTTTACAATTTATCTTTCGCCTTGTACCATGCTGAATCATATGTTCTCAGATGTTTCGACCCCATTTTCGGACAAACGTCCCAGCTGGTTTTTGCTAAAGTATCAATGGGATTGTTTTTCTCGTGTGTAAAACAGCGCAAGCGTGCATGTGTACTTCGTAAAGACGCGGCCTTTTGCCATACAGAAAAAAGACAGACCGCAGGCGACCCAGGGAAACCACATTACTATAGAAGCACATGTCTATAAAATAACCAACATTTAACGGTCTGCAGAAGCGAACAACTTTATGCAAAGTACCTCATTCCCAGTGGGTAATCCCACTTTTCACCTTGTTGAAAAACTAACTCTTTCTTTAATATGCAACATTTTACTGAAACGTCTCATTTTACTGTTTTATTTGAGTATTTTTTCATTGCGCTTGTCATAAAGAACATGAAGAAAACTAGCCGGAGAAACAAAAACAGGTTATACCGAGTACTATTTTAAAGATGCTTGTTTTTATGACTTAGCCCTAGAACTCATTAAATTGCACGAGAGAAGAAACTCGTTAAATGTGAAGGAGACATTAGCAAGACTATGTTCTGACTACATATCCGAGGTTATTTCATGTAACGTGAATTTAACTAGGAATACGTATTAAATAAAAACATTGTTTAGTATTATCGCGCTCAACGAAACCAAAACCTGCGATTTGATTATTTTATAGGTTTTCACACATGCTAATTTATGTTCAAATTATAAAACTTATTGTTTGACTTGGACAGATAAAAAAAGTTATTGCTGCGCACAACACATGTCTACGTCTTCTGAACGACCAAAACAAAAGACCTACTTTTTCGATATTACAGATTTGCTTTGCGCTGTACGAAGAATACTTGGTACTCCTCTTGTGGCAACAGCGTTTATCTCGTACATTGCAATGTCAAACTTACTTTCTGGCGTTGCAACGTTCGGATCAACTTACCTGCAAAGGATATTCAACGTACTCAGAACAACGTCTGACTTACTGATTGGTGAGCATTTTGTAAGCGTTGGTAGTTATTGTATATTGTTTATTAAAGAAAACTTAGTTATCTGTTGATGTTCCAATCCTAGTGTATTCAGATGTGCTGACGTTAAGGTGAAAAGTTTTGAATCGCTTCTTTTTCGAAATGCGTTTGTTGTTGCTCTTTTGTACTTTTCTCTATTGGCTGCCAAGTCAAAGCTCGTACCTGACTTGCAGGCGGTGTCTGCATACCTCTCGGAATCTTAGGAACATTTTTTGGAGGTTACGTGATGAAGAAGTTTAACTTCGATATTAGACAAACCCTTATATACACTGTGAGTTTGTCGGGAATGGGATGCTTGGCTTTGACTGCTCTGTTCGGGTTTGGATGCAAAAATCAAATGATTGCTGGACTTAATGGACCTTACGGGTTAGTGTGTTACGAGAGGAAAAGCATTTATGTAAAATCTTCTTTAGAGCGGTGTTGTTGTCGTATTGCAAGAAAGTTACCTGCGTGTCGTGTGGGCATCGTGCAGATAATTGCTCGTTTAGCTCCAGCAAGGTAATGCTGATGAAACACACTTAAAACGTTCACCGCGGATTTCAGAAAAAAGGATGTCGAGGGCGGCTTACATTAATCTTTTAACACCGTTTCGTGCGGCTTACATTCAAGGGCGGCTAGCAATCGAATAAATACGGTATATCCAGACGATGGATTACCTAACATAAAAACGTCAAATGCCTCGGACCAGAAATAGACAGAATTTGACAAAACAGTTACCATTTGATCAAAAACGAAGGAATTAAAATCAGTATACACGTAAACATAGTAAAATGGCCTTTTTTGACGTGACATTTGGCATTAACAGCAGAAAGGCTTATCCCTTAAGAAAACAGGCAGTAAGCCATTTAATACAACAGCTTCAAACAAACCCACCCACCAAAGACAATGAAAAAATGCCAATGCTGATAAATTTGCGAATTTCCTGACTCACATGCAACAATAAAGAGTTTGACAAAAGCAAAGAGATTTGCGACAAAGTCTCACAGAAAGGTTTCCACAGTTGCAAGCAGCAGTTCAATCCAAACTATCAGAAAATTGTACAAACAAGGAAATCCCAAAAAACATTTGATTTTCCCCCACCATGCAGCGGTAACATGAAAAACGATATTGGAAAAATATTTCTAAGGCTTGTTAAAAAACATTTACTGCCCAGCAATAGGTATCGCAAACTTTTCTACAAAAATAACTTGAAGCTTAGCAACTGTTGCATGGGTAACATTTCAACAGCGATAAAGAAGCAATCGCTGATATTGTTAAGCAACAAAGCGATTGAATTAGAACGATACACTTGCTACAAGGGATAGCCCACTTGGTGAAGAATGCAGAAAGAATCGATTAAGATTAGCTTAAATGAACGAGCGATCTTACAAAATCACAAGCAAAAAGAAATGGTTTGATGAAAGCAAAGACGCAGTTCTTCACAGGAAAGCGAACAAAACGCTACATTAGGTCAAACAAGCAGTAAACCATGCACAAGAGGAAGTGTTTGCGAAACGGTGGTTGGCATTGCTGTGCGCACAGCATGAAGGTAAAACGAAAATCAGAAAAAATAAATTTAAGGCTTGGGAAAGCACTTTTCCCGTCATCACAAAACTTTTAGCAAAAACACTGAGTTGCAGCTACAACTGTATCTAAGCGGCATGGCAACTACGACAAGAAGACAAAATTCAAGAGGTTCTTGAAAGTAAAAAATAAGTTTAACTGCAACAATGCAGTGGCATATGACGATATTACCCCCTTACTACAATAAAATCATAGGAGGAAAGCATCGTCTACCACAGGGTTCTCCAAGATATTTTTTGTCCGAGGGCCACATAAGCTAATACAGAACATGTCGAGGGCCGGACATCTTACGTGATATGATTGTTTCGGGATATGTTGTATTCTACCAAACCAACTAATTTTTCGTAATAAATTTTTTTCATTGACAACACGGCTTCGCGTGCCGGATGAAATGGCTTCGCGCGCCGTAGTTTGGAGACCCCTGGTCTACGAGATCGGGGTGAACTATCGCTTGACAGTAAACATTTTTTGTTGCGTCACCGCGCTTCAAGTTCAGGAACACTGAGCATACGTGCAGCAAATACAGCTTTCAAGGACCAAGTATTGAGAATTGATTTACGAGCTGAAGAAGAAAAGCGTTAACTACAACTTGTTGTGGATTATTTGCGGAGAGTGCATGCCATCAGTGCCACCCGCCGAGTCCTGCTATGCCTAACACGAAAAAGAGCTGGTTCATGCGCAAGCACTACCAAAAGAAACAAAATCATGTCGGCACAGCAGGCACAGACCCAAGTTCAAGCTAAGCTATGTTTAAACAATCTGGGACGAGTTCTATACCGGAAGCGACGTAACCAAACTGAGTTATTTGCACGAAATGGACCTCAGTCGCGTTTTTGAGGCATAGAAGTGCGCAACAGTGCCGAGCGCAATTTCGTGCGTAGTGATGTAGTTTAATGTTTCCGGTGAGGGTTTTTATTAGTTTTGTGTTTGACGATCGTTAATTTCCTGATTAGCGTATCATAGCGCGAAACCATAAGTTGCATGGTATGGTATGGTTTATTCATGCATTTTTGTGACCCGAACCACGAAATAACACGAATGCAGCAAGAGGAAATACAATAACATCAAAGATCACTAGTTGATTATATGTTGGTGAAAATATAAAAACATAGGCGATTTCAGGTTTCGGAGTTTAGTAATCGTGTTCTAACATATTGAATCACAAAGGGTTGGCGAAAGACCACCTGAGTCAAGTTCTCACCCAGCCCTGTTGCTAGCACAAACTTTAATTTAAGACATTTTACAAATAGTAATAAAAGTAATAAAAACCATCAAATCAACGTCAGTTAAAATAAGCATGAAAAACAAAAAAACAGTGGGGAAGAGCATGCCTATGTACAAGGGGTGGGGTAAGTAATTGTAGAGGTAGATAGAAAGGAAAATAGTGGCATCAACACAATATTACAGAATGTGACAAGCATATAAAACGAAGATCAACAAGAATTCTGGCAACACGTTTTCGGACGTTTTCATATTTTTTGCCAAATGAATAAGGCGAAGAAGATTTAAAAATTTCCGGAATGCTAGACCATATGAATTTTACTAAAGCAATGGTTGTAGCAAATGTGTGTTACTCTTTAGTACCACTCCCCATTGCACCATTGCTCTCATCATAACGAAATGCGGGAAGCTTTTGCAACTGTCAGCAGTTAAAATGTTGTGAATCGCCTGGCAAGAGGCCAAGGGGTGTTGCACCAGTTGTTATCACACCATGTGACGTCAAAACAAGCCGCGCGTCTGCTTCCTGTCGTTTATTGCGTTACACATGGCTGCTGAATGACCTTTTTGGAACTCGATTCTTACGTTGTTCACAAAATTATCATCTGCTGCGATGAACTATGTTGGCCATTAAATACCTATCAGGAGCTTTCTGTTAGCATTTAAGTTACCGTCACCATCTTGACCGATCACATCCCTTCCATACATCAGCGTCGTTTCCAACTTGTGCATTGAAATCAGTGGTATAGGTGCTGGGGATGTAGGGGGTACAAGCGCACCTCTAAAAGGTTTGATTTGTCAAAATTTGGGCAAGGAAATTTCAAAACTTTTAAACAGTTCTAATGAAATTATATTTATTTGTTGTTGAATGCATAAGCAAAAGTTTATTATGTCATAGAAAAAAAACATTTCTGTAAATATAAAAAGTATCAACAAATTGTTTCTAGTAACTTAATGTTTAGTATGTGAGAGCTGATGAGTAAAGTTTTTAAGCAAAAAAGGCATTTCATTTACGTATTTTATTAATTGTACACTAAATGGCAATGACTGTGTTTTATTTATTATACACTGTGGGAACCGAGTATGCTGCAGTGCACTTACTTCGTATTAGTAGAGTCCATGCCAGTTAAGTACAGAAAAACTTATTTTCAATTTTAAGTGTTTGGATGAACACATTTTGCAATACAGTTCGTTGCATGTTGGATTTGTGTGCTCAACGGTTTCTTGCTGACAGCAACAGCTGGGATATGAATGGGAAGCCAAACCTCAGAACTGTGAGGCAGATGCTCAGTGTAGTCAGCGAGCTGGCTTCTGACAATATACTTGCACAGCCATAGCATACTTTTTCACTTGGGTTATTATTAACCAAATTTCAATTGCCAAATTTTCTATATTCAAGTGCATGGCAACAGGGCCGACCCTTAGCCGATTGGACCGATTGCTTCCAATCGGGTCCCGCGCCAAAGGGGGACCCGCGCTTCGCCTACTACTAGCCTACGTAAACTTACACGTTTAATCGAAGTTGCTTCTGTAGTGCCAGCATGGGCCCGTTACCAGCGAAAATCAATGGAACTGCGCGGTTAATAACGCCCGTGATCCTCACAATTTGTTCCTTATTTTTCGGTAATGTAGCCACATTTTTTCAATAGCTACTGTAATTAAGGCAGAGAGGCTTAAGTTTTGAAGCTGTTTTCTGTTGCGGTTATAAGTGTATCGTATTTGGCAGGTCAAGTTTCAATATTTGCTGCGCAATACAGTTCGATAGTTATTTCTGTTTCAATGGTCACTGCTACGTGCCTTCTGAAGGTTTACTTTAGTTCGTAATGGCAAATGTGTGCTGCTTAGTCAGTCATATTCAATCTCTCGTAACGATATGATGAGGCAACCCGAGATTGGCGAAAAAGTTTAAAATAAGCCCAGGTTAAATTATGCGAGCTGAATGACTACTCCCGGTGTGCAAAAAATAATGGTTGGTTATAAAAGTATCAGAAAATTTATTTGTGAATCTTAACAATAAAACCATTTGCAAAGAAACAGAAGTGACATTTACATTTGAGCGAAATGAGCCTCATGATGCTCTTGTGGTGGAAGTTGCATCATTAAGTAGCCTACTACCGGTAGGCTAAATTTACAAGGACTGTGGCATCAATCTCAAACAGATGGGTGTCTTAGTTTTTGATAAAGAGCCTAGCAAATTAGAAGTTGCAAAAAGTGTGGAGAAAAATTGGATGACTTTCCTGAAAGTTTTGGAGGTTGCCAAACCTAGGCATACGGCGACCTTTGGTTTAAGAGGGGCAAAATTTTCGATTTGCCCGAATTCCTAAGCCACTAAAATACAATTTTCAACAGGAAATTTTTGCAGGCCGATGATTCTACTTTTAAGCAAGTTATCCAAACGTATCGGGCAGTTTTGCCCCAACTTTTTTTAATCATGCCTGAAGCTGGGGGAGCAATTGCCCTCCCCGCCTCAGACGTCAATGCTACAAAGTACTTTCCTGTTTTGAAAAATTCTAAAAAGTAGGTTTGTGATCACTGGGAAATCTACAATAACTTTATATATTTATTCCATGTTAGAAGAGAAAACAATGTTTTAACGTATTATTGAAAACCTGCTCTAATCAGCGGCTTGTACTCTTAACAGGTGCTTTACGATAACCATTATTTAAGTGTAAAGTATATACTGATATACAAGTCTTATCTTTGTGTATTTTGCTTTTTGGTTGTAACACCACAGTGAAAATGGTTTTTGTGCACTTCAACACACATCAAATTGCATGTAGTAAGCCAAACGCTCCTGATACATGGCCAGGTGCAATGAGTCGGAATGCGTTTTTTTTGTGGGAATTCTAGAGGTATTGAGAGTAGTGACTCAGAGATATATTGGGTGTTACAGCGCTGACGTCTTTAAACAGGGGGATAGTAGCCACTTCAGACCTCGCTCTTTCACATCACTGATTTCTATCGTTGCGATCTGAAAGCCCGAGCGGCAAGTGCGCAAAGCCTCACACTATGGCAGCAAGCAACAATAGAGATCACACACCGCGATCACTCTGTTGCTGCTTGTTCGCGTCACGTATATATCGGTGTTGTTCTTCGCACACATCCCGTTCGTGGTGAATCGCACATTCAACGCAACGCCAACCGAGAGGTTGAAACACTGTCCTTATGACTTGATGCTCCTCCTCAGAAATTTCTGCACACGCAACTAAATGGGACCCCGCAAATGTGCTTCCAGTCGGGCCCCGCACTTGCTAAGGCCGGCCCTGCATGGCAATATGGTAGAGTTAAAAATAATGTACCAAAAGTTGCAGAGAATTTGTAGGGAGAAAGTTTGTCGCATACAAGTTTTTCGGGTAAATTTGGGAAATTCGGGCAAAATCACCTTAGCACCTCCCAAAAATTGCTGGCTCCTGCACCAATGAGTGAAATATGCCAAAAGGATCGTGGCTTCGTTACCTTCTACCCTTTGCAGGGCGTCATTTGTTTCCTCCATGAATTCCTGGTACTGTGCAGTTGAGCTTGGGCCAGTGTATACCTGTATAAAATACAGGGAGCAGTCTATCACCTTCAACATGCACACTCTTACTCCCAATGAGATCCATTCATCAACACAGCCTGTCCTCTGCGGGAGTAGGAATACACCCCCTGCCTGGGTTGATTCAACGCCGGAGTACAGAAGTTTCCACCCATCGCCCAGATCTGGGTCTCCGCTTGTGGTTAGCTGATGAGGGACACTGTCACACATTTTTTGATTGATACATTCTGCCTAAAACCGGAACGCGCTCCTTGGTTACTCGCGTGACGACTTTCTGGTAGAAGCTGACAAAATTATTCCGTTGGAGAAACGATCGCGCCATTTGCGCAGCAATTTTTGAGGAAACGGGTAGTACGGGAAAGTGTTGCTACAGGCATAGTTGTGTAAGAGAGGCCTTGTATTGAATTTTCTCACTAAGAAAACATGCACGAATTTGTACATCTGCAAAGGAGGGGTTATGTTTTGCGCTATTGTTTTTTTAACGGTACAAGGGAACGATATTTTGGTCCCTTCTGCCTTATAATGCTCCACGTTTTACTTATATATGTTAAGACAAATTATACGAAAAATGGTGTTAATTACTTGGGTTGATATCTTCAATACAGCTTCATACAAGAATAAGCTTAAAAGTAAGTTTTTACAAAATCTGTTTAAAAACATTTCAATATTTGTGTTTTCATTTGTATCGTATTGTGTAACGTCTTCACTCCCACACGCAAGGCGCTATACTTTAAATGTGCATCGTAGTAACAAGGAATATACAAATACATGAAAGAAGACGAGGAGATATACGTGGCAGTAGTAGAGCGTATACGCTTAATGGCGCTAATACATTTACTTTGATGAAACACAAGCTTATTTATGAGACACACGCATGAATGACGCCATCATGATTATTACAATGTAGTACTGCGATGACTTCTAAGAACATCGATTTATATAATGCATGAGGGAGTGGGAGGCTGTGAAGGACCAGGGTCATCTAGGCTGCAGATCTCCCAAGGACGAAGCTGCTTATAGTGTAAAGGGAGGGAGCAGTGTGTAATAAGTCTTGTGCTCTGGGTATAAAATGTTATATGTGCAATGTGGTTACATGGTTTGTTGAAGCATAATGCGTTGCAGGCAAGGTCAAGCCACCAGAAGAAAATTGGTTTAAAGTTGTCACATTAAACATTTACTGTTTTCATATATTTAAAAATAAAAATTTTCATTCAAACAGGAATGCGAGCGTCGTAAATATCACTAACCCATGCAATGCGAACTGCGGTTGCCCTAAAGGACAGCTGTTGATGGTTTGCGGTTCAGATGGAACCAGTTACCTATCGCCATGTTATGCTGGTTGCTTAAGCGCAGCAAGTTCTTACAAGAATCTGTTTAAAAAAAACACGGTAAGTCGGACTGTTCAAAACGTCGTGGCAACGACTAAATTTTTCACTGAAACAACGTATCGCGGCTGTTGATCGAAAGCATGTGAAGTTATCGCATAAAACTCTGTAAATCTTTCACTAATCAAGTACACCATTTATAGAAGAGTTCCACTTCAAAGTTGATAGTGGTTGCCGATGGTGTCTTTACTAACTTCCAAGTAAAGACTACCAACTTCCAAAAGTTGCGGTGCACGGCGCTTCAATTTTGGAAATGTCTGTAAACTGCCAACGCTCAGGCGTTCTGTTAAATATATTCAAATCAATTTTCACCAACTGAAAACAACCCTTTATACGAAATGGACGATTACGTTGTTAATGTAAAGAAGTCGCAAAGTAAAAACGATTTGCCAAACAATAAAACAACAGTTATTATCACATTTCGCTTGCAAACTATGCGTCGAATTTGTAAATAATAGAAGCCAAAAGACGTTCGTGATAAAGAAATATTTTGAAGACATTGAGAATGCATGCGCACTTTCGTATACACGTTCTTTGGTCAGTACTGTTACATAAAGTTGTATATACTTGCAACGTACTGTACTGTTAAAAAATAAACGCGGTACAAATAAGCGTTTAATTGTTTCCGCCTTCCAGTGACGTTATCGCCATTTATCTTCCACCAGCTTTTTGTTGCCGAGCAGAGCGCAGGCAGAGTACGGTCGCCCACAAGATTTTTCTACCGGGGGACGGCAAGCTGAAGTTACACTAACTTAAAAGTGCAACTGAAGTTGGCACTAGCTTATAGTTCCGGTAATTAAGCTTCTTGCCCCCCTATTCGCTTAGTTCAAATAGTCTAGTGCAGTTTTTTTTAAGGAAATTGTTAGGTACCCGGTATGGACCTGTAGGGACCCAATTTCTCTGATTCTAGGGACCCGATGATAATTTTCGCTGATTCTAGGGACCCGATTTTCAATTCTAGGGACCCGAATCGGGTCCCTAAAACACCTTAAAAAA
>JGI24021J15306_10005474_pt1 | contig 15110 bp, 8 predicted proteins | sample Ectturendosymbi1_FD_15306 | JGI IMG/M metagenome (IMG submission 15306)
TTCTGTATTGTCTGTTTTTTCAACCTGCGTTCTGCAGAGTGTGTGTGTTCATACTATGGACTTCGTGTCTGCTATAAACAAACAAATAAAAAAAATATCAGTAGTTTGAGGTTTTGAAACAACAAGCCTTCCCTTGTGTTGTCGTACCGCATGCATTTTCCTATTGGAATTATGGCCTGTTTTGACGAGCACTCGCGCATGATAGGCAAAATTGTGTACATTTGTGATATCAAATGATACCAAAAAATACCAACAAATTGTTTCCATTTGTGTCCGACTTTAGGAGTTGCGCATGAAAAACAAGACTTGGCTTAGGAAAATAGCCGCCTGCACATAAATTTTGTATTGAAAATCTCGCGCGTACAGAAATGTTGAATTCAACTAGGCCTAGGGGCCTAGGGTTGCATTTATTTTCAGGAGATGCAGTGACTGTCAGTGCATGTTTTTTATGTCTGGGGCCCAGAGCATGACGATTAAAACAACGTGCTGAGAAGTAGTTCTGCTGCTATTAGCTGCATCAAAATGTTTCATTAACTTACGACAGTGCCCTGAAATTTATCCCTAGATCCAAATGTGCATTGTTTGCTGTAGGGCAGCCTGAGTAGTGCGTGTGCTGTTAATATTGTACTTTGTCCCATCACTTTCCTTGTGGTGAAGTTCGTGGTATTCTTTCCACGTCAACATGTCTCGTGCTCCATCGATGAAGAACGCAGTTACGCAAGCTTTCAAAGGTAAGTTCTGCAATACTTCAAATGAATATGATTGATCGCCAGCTGCGTATCTTGAGACGTTGTTAATTGTTTGCTATACGTATAGTATAGCTTAATGCTAAGAAGTGTGGTATAGAGTAGACAGAAACATACGTTTTATTGAGGAAATTCGAATGCAGACATGATGATGTCATTCAAGGTAGAATAGTTTACGTTTTCTACGCGTTTTTGTGTACAAGGATGAGCCGGATACATAGTACATGCGTTAAGCTACACACCAATGAAAACATCACTAAAAACATCTGTAATAACGTCCATCATTTTGGTACCACACACGGCGTTTCGTCACCAGTGATGATTCTAGAATGAAAAACTGGGGGGAGGGCACTGCGGGGCGGGGCCAAGGGAAAAAGCAGGGGGCCAACCAGTGGCGTACCTAGGGTTTCCCATGCCCGGGGCCAAACTCAGTTTTGGCGCCCCCACCCAGCCCGTTCATGGCAGCATAGATGCGAAGAATGAGTTGGGAATAAAGGGGCGTCGAAAGCTGACTCAGGCTCTGCAATAGCCTGCATATAGCTATTTCTAGACCGTCTGAAAACTTCCCGTGATTTTGACGTTACAGAATTGACGTCAGGACCTTTGAATCCTGTAATCATTATCTACCATAAAGTTAAGAATCTAATCGTTTTGCGTGAAGCTATTCCCTCTGAAATTTTGGTCATGATTGCACATTCAAACTGATTTATTACAACTATCCAAATTGCGGTAATACTGTCTGGAATTGTAGCGACTAGTGAAATAAAATGCAAAAACTAACCAAAAAGTTCCCTGATCATCTGTGTAAATATGCATGAATTTTAATGACAAATTTTTGGGCACAAAAGTCTTCTGATAATACAGGATAAAATTGGCCAGAGTTGCACCCTGTTTTCTAAACCACGGGTTTGTCAGCGCCTTTTGAAGATACCGAACCCAGCGCACCCGCTTTTTCCACTCCCTGGCCAGGTCGGGTTACAGTCACTACTGATGCGAGCTGTAAGAACTAGGAATTTTTGGAGCATGCACGCTCAGAGTTTTGAGTAATAAAATATCATAAAAGACTGACTGAGGAAGAGTCACGAATACATAAAAGAGAAGAACAGACAGAAGAATGCATATGAAAAACTGAAAGCAAATGGTTTTATACAAAACCACTAGACAAATATAAAATTGCAAAATCCCAAACATTTTCTGGGATATAACACCCTGAAAAGTTGACAGAAAATAAAAGAAATGCTGCGATTTAATGCTTTATCTGTAGTTACCTAACTTCAAAGAAGTTTTTTGCCTTTACTGAAAATTTGTCGATTGTTCCTTCAAAAAACTGCTAAAAGTAAAATTTGTCACATCCACTAATCTAAGAAATATCTAAGGTCAGTGACGCTCCGTCCGAAGTACCAGGTTAGCAATTGTGTGACCTGAATTTCGACAATCATGTCCATGAAAATGTTCAGTTTTCTAAGCCAAGCACATGTAGTAGCAGTAATTGAAAAGTTCACAGTAACTATTATACTAAACGTTGTAATACAGCTGCAATTAGAAATTTGCAGAAGTATTCAGTCTTTATGTAAATATCCCACAAACAAAATCAACATAGCTTCCTTGAAACTACACCAAATCCATTTCAACATTAATTTTGTCAAACCATAAAAGCTCAAAAAATTTGCAAAGCATCAGATTTGTTGTCGTAACAACCAGGGGCATGCAGATAGGTCGGGCAACTGCTTGATTGTATGACCCCCACCAAATTCTAGCATTGAGGAATGTGAAAAATACAGGCATTTAAAAAAGTAAAACCGAGTTTTGACGAATAAACAAGTTTTGAAAAATTGAATTAAAATGACTTCAAACAGTATTTTTTGCTTTTAATGTGTTAGGTTTTTAATAATTTGTTTTATTCTGTGGGCTTGAGACATCTGTTTATAAGCAAATTTCTTTCACTCATAGGTAAGCTATGTATTGAGGAATTAAATATTGCATTTATTCATGCAAGTAGCCTACGTATCAGATAAGCCCACCAAAAGAAGATAGAACTTAGATGTTAGGAGATAGAGTTGTCTATTGTTTCTCTTAGAAATAGTATCTGAAAAAAGTATATTACAACCATGCAATTAGATGCATCGCTGCTTTTTATATTTTTCTGAACTATAAACAAATTGCTAAGGATGTTTTGTTCTGTAAAAACAGATGAAAGTAACGATGACAGTGCTTCATCTCTACCTCAGGTCACTTAACATACATATGCATGCTGCCTCAGGGAAGTTCCCATGAGATCCATGCAGCACGTTTTAGTAGCAATAAGAAGCGTCTGGTTCAGGAGTGCAAAAATGCGGTCGCGCACTCGCGCCGCGCGACCAAAAACGTGGAATCCGGGAACGTTTTTTTACATTTTATACTTCATGCATGTGAATGCTGTATGGCAAAGCTTACTAAAAATTTCTGCGCGCTACTGACATTCACAGAAAATTTTGCACTCCTGGTCTAGTTACAAGATTTTGATAAATGTACTTTTTGTAATTTCACTCTTTGGATGACCTTCTGCCTTGGCTGTCCAGGGCTGTCGCCTCGTTCATCCCACCTCTGCACATCCCTCCCTGGTAACAACATTGTGTAACTTTTATCGCTGCTCCAAAAGCATGCGCAATGTAGCACTCTACATGCACTGTGAGCGATGGATTCCCTTCCAATTGTGACGCAACTATAAAATGATAAAGAAGTCTTAAAGTTCGCAACCCTGGCTTTCTGAAAGCATTGTGACGCAGCCGGGAGTCAAACCACAAGCGGGTGTTTATTGCTGGATGCAGAAATGGTGCCTTGAAACGTCATTAAGATTTACAATTGGTCGCTTTGCGAACCTTGGTGATCTTGATGAGATTTCAGAATGACTTTCGACATTTTGTTAATTGTAATTATTAGCATCCGCTGACATTTGACATTTCGTAATTTGTAGGTAACATTCCGACCTCAATTTGGCGCCCCCAAAGTGCTGCGCCCGGTGGCAGATATCCCCCCTTCGTTACGCCACTGGGGCAAACATAAATGTCTCTCCTACATGGTGATTTTCCGTTGTAATGAAGATTGATTTGCTATGATCAACCCTACGAAACCCAACACAGGCTTGTGAATATCGTCAGAACCGTCGCCAGAAAGTCTTAAAATCGTTTAAAATTTTGCATTCGGAAAGTTATCAGCTGTATATGTCAATCAAACGAACTTGAACTTGAAACTAAGCACAAAACTGAGGGGGCCAAGCAGGAGGCCAGCCAAGGATCTGGGGGGCCATGGCCCACCCAGGCCCCCCTTAGAACCACCACTGTTCATCACCAGCTTTAATCTTTAGCAAAATTATCGTTATACCTCTCAAAACACCGTTTGAATGTGGCAGATTAACCCTGTCTACGTGATGCATTCCATTGTAGCAATTTTTTGCTTTATTTCGATGATTTTAAATTCAGAGTGCAGCAAAGTGGTAAATGCCATGAGGTGCTTTGTTTTCGCCGTTTGTTGGCTGTATTGTACCACACGCTTAAAACATTAGAGACGTTTTCTGTAGAAAAGTATATTATAACATTATTACAGTAGGCCTATAATTATTTATTTGCTGCAGACACATGGTCCATATCGCAAGCACAATCGAATAAACGTTAGAGCACAAAAATGGTTAGTCACTGCGCATTACAGAGTAGGTTAGGTTTTAGCACATGATCAACACTGGGAAGAGCAAAACACAACGCCCCAATTGTAACGCCCTTCACTCATCATNATACAGGTATCTGGCAGTGGGAGGGAAATGAAGGCATTTGAACATCAAATTTTGAGATAAACAGCCAACAGAAAAAAGTAAAAAATCAATCGGATGGTGTGCTGATTGGTACACAGGCATGTAAATGTCTTAATCCAAGTTTCAAATATTTTGCAACGCATTAAGCATGAGACTGATAGCCAATTGTTTTTACTGCATTTAAAGCAGGATTTGACGGTTAGTGCTTTACCAATTATATATACTCACTTTTGTATGTTTGGCTTGCACACGCCGTCTACATGTTGGAGGTGATAGAGCAGTGCTCTTCAACCTTTTTTCGTTACGGTGTACCCATAAAGGTGTTTTGACGAACTCATGTACCCTATTTACTGACACGTACCCCGTGTCCATGTCTGCAAGTACCCTGGCCTAAATTAGCAAGTACCTAATTCAGTAACTCGCTACGTAATTCAATTGATAACGCGCTCATTGTCTGTTGCTTATGAATCACAAATAATAAACTACTTAGGCTACAATAATTAGCTTGGCCTGGTCTGATGCTTACGCACCACACTTTAGAATGTGCAAAGTCTAGGTCAATGGTTTGCGACCCCGTGGGGTCGTTTGCCTTTTTTCTAGGGTCGCGAGAGGTTCTGATAAAAATATTAATAATTTCTTCTATATTTTATATTTCCTATATGGAACCACTTTTTGTTGTAGCTAAAATAATAAGATCACCTGTACTGGAAAATATGATAGCCTACTTTTTCATCCAAAATTGTTTTAAGTGTGATTATGACCATTACAGTGCCGTTGCGTTTGGCAACTCACGAATAACGTTGTGACGTAAGAATGTGGTGTGTTTGTAAATTAGATGTCTGATTGCGGTAGCTGTGCTTGGCGGGAGTTATTCTAGTTTTCAATGAGTCGTGCTGTGGAGTGATTTGCATACGGCGCGGGTCTCTATCACTGATGCTGCTATGTGCATGAATTTAATAAATTGAGTCTTTGTTCAACCCAGTGATATCGAAAGTTATTTTTTAGTCGTTGTGATTTTGTATTGTGCAAACATACCTGCATTGCTTGTGCCTGACTGCAAATTTTCGGAAGGAGTGGTTTGGTTAAATTGGGTTGCAAAATGGGTCGCTGCATGAAAAAGGTCCAAAAACACTGGTCTAGGTTTAATCCTGAAAGTCATTGGTTGGTTAATGGTTCGTTTTTGCCAACAGAAAGTTTTTGTAAAAAGTATCTGTTTAGTGTGACAAGTTTGTGGTACAGCCTTGTGCAGTGGCGCAGTCAGGGATTTTGTTCGGGGGTGGCCAGTCACTAGCGTCGTCAGAGTTCATTTTTTAGTTATTTTGCACAAAGATTATTTCGATGTCACAGCTCAATTTCTAGTCTATTACAACAGGATATGACGTCAAATATCTTTTAGTAATTTTTTTCGGGGGGGTCATGGCGTCTTCGGCCTCATTCTGGCTGCGCTACTGCCCTTGTGAACCCTTTCGTAGTGGTGCACCCCACGCATATTTTGGTGCCCCCTAGGGTGCACCGTGCACACCAGTTGAAGAGCGCTGCGATAGAGGATCAAAAGAAATTGCAGAAGTTATGAGGCACCACAAAGCACAAGGAAGGTTTTTCTTGCTACACAAAAGCAATACTGATGAGACGCGTACACCGAAGCAATGCACCAACAACTACTTCAGCTGGTCACCGTCATACAGGAGCGTTAAATAACTGAGGAAAAATGAAGATTTGTAAAAAGCATCAGACATTTGAAGCGATCGGATAAAAAAGTTAGATGAAGGTGCGCAGCGTATGAAAAACCGATACAGATTGTTTCTCAACAAGGCATCAACGGTCCTGACATAATGTTTAACTTGTTGTGGGCGAACACTTACATTTCTGGGTATGTAATGCATGATTCGGTAGGCATTACTGTATGTAACGCGTAAGCGCTTCATACTAGTCTGTGTGTATTTGCTCCACAATTGGCAACCGTACATTGGCATGAAATAGGCACGAAATTGAGTGGTTTTGAATCCAGAAGATCACTGATCGAATGTGCCTCTGAGCTTGTTTGCTGCACACAGAGGCAAATTTTCATTTTCGGGGCCCTAGGCTGTTTTAAATTGAGGGCCCTTCTAGAAGGTTTGCGACGACTGATGTCATACAAATTAGCACTACACGTGCTCGCTATATCCACTGAACAAGTTGTTCCAGTTCATAAACATATTAGTTTATTCTGAATTCCGTCGATGTCAGGAACAAAAATAGCCACACTGAAAGCAACGAAAAAGGCAGCGGTGATGTTATCTGACCACACTCCTATTACATATTTATTGAGTGCCCTGTGCAATTGCACGGTTTGCCAAGTACCAAGAACTGGCTCTGAATGAAGCACCTGTACTTCTTACGACACTTAACAGCCTGTTACTGTGCATAGTCGGCGATCGACGGGTCTTTTGTTTGCAAAATCGCTGAAAATTTTGTCGCCTTTCCAGCTAAAGCGTGTTCAGTATACAGAATAGCAAGACATTGCAGCATTCCCCCCCACACCGAAACAAACCTTCTAAGAATTTTACTGGTGTTTTACATTAATTTTCAACTGCAAGAGAATAAACTGAAGGAACAGTCGGACTCAAAACGACGTCAGTGACTGACGACGTCACTGACTGCCCCTCTCGAACAAAATTCTTTGAGGCGCTAAAGGTAAACTGAAACTGATCCTTTCATACCTCCGTGCTGCAATGACTAATAGCAAATCAGGGCAGATTGTGTGATCTAGCTTTGATGAGGAAAGGAGCATTTTTGTGTAATTAACCGGAAAAGGCTGGAATATTAATGTATCGATGGAATTGTGTTTTTCAAAGACGAGTGGTACATGACTTGCATTAAATAATTCATTGTACAATTCAAATTAAAATGTGTTTCTTTAACTTGTGGTTTGCAGTCGCAATATATTGTTTGATTTTTTTCTAAGATGTACAATTTTGTCAGGCAACACTACGTAGGCCTATAAATTATGAGAACGTTGTTATTTGAAAGTTTTGATATTCTTTATAATGAAAATAAAGGAGTATAGAAATATGTTATGGTGGTTATGGATGATTCATATTTTATTTGCTGAAAATTCGAAGTAAAAATAAATACAAACATTTTCCGTTTTAAAACATCTATTTTCTTAATGTTTTAACTTCCGTAAAAATTGTGCCTATATATAATACATAAATTATTAGTTAGGACACACACTTCAACTTTGCCATTGGCGCCATTTCGCACAGATACGCCACTGCATTTTGCGCCATTGAATATCTGCAGCGTTAGCTACGCCTTTACCCCGTATCTGCCCCATAAAAAGCAACGAGAGATAGACCCGGGCTGAACGAAAGTGCCTTACTGGCCTCGTGTAATCTGAATAAACATTCAGGAATTTTGTTCCACACATTATACGTAACAATAACCAAGTCTCCAACGCCATAAAAAGAGAATACTCATCGTCATTCACTTCAATCCTTTGCGCTCATTCTTCTACATCAGGGGTCTCCAAAATAAGGGCAGCGAATACATTTTGTAAATAATGAAAAATTAATTAACGAAAAACTTTACAATTTGGTAGAATGTAGCATATCCCTAAACAATCACATTACGTAAGATGTCCGACCCTCGCACTATTGTGTAATAACTTATGTGGCCCTCGGATGAAAAAGTTTGAAGACCCTGTTCCATATAGATCTTTTGTTAGCGGCATAGTAAAAAAACGTGCGTTGAACCAAAACAAAAATACAAATATAATTGCTTAAAAAATGCTGGAAATTCTCCTTACTCCCGAAATTTTGGGGCCCCTCAAAATCGGGTGCCCTAGGCTTAAGCCTTTTTAGCCTAATGGTGAATCCGCGCCTGGCTGCACAGTACAGCGATTTCACTCGTTTCTGAATATCATCATTATCCTTCAGTGAGGCATTTAGCCACACACCAAGGTATTTCACTTGGTCAGAAAATGGTACATGTACACCATTCAGAAAAACAATTGATTGAGCAGGTTGTTTATACTTTTTGGGAAAAAAAGAACACCAATTGTTTTGTTACAATTAAAGGCGATTTTGTGTTCAGCAGGATGGCCACCACAAATNTTAAGAAGACGTTGGAGTCCACTAATACTGGGGCTGAAGNCACATATATCACCAGCACACATTAGATGAGTCACAACCATATTTCCCACAGTGCATCACACTTTGGTTGAACACAGCTGGTATTAGAGCTCATCAAGGTAAACAGCAAATAAATATGTGCTCAGAACACCCCGTTGCTTTACCCCGTTAGTTACAGTAGAGGTTGAAAAGCTGGTGCCCCATTTTACTTGCATGGTCTGTTGCCTGTAGCAACTCAACAACAGTCTTGCTATGCACTTAAATTAATTTAGCAAAGAGCAGGTTGGGGTTAGTTCTTTCATGGAAATGCCTGAAAAAGCAGATATAGCCTCATCAAACCTGAAACATGAAGACAATACCAATATCAGAGTTTGAGCATTTTAAGCGCTTTTTTGAAACAAAAAAATGGAACATTTCAAAAACTAGAGCCAGTTCGGAAAAATCAATGTCAAGAGGTTGCAGTGTTCCTTTCTATATTTTTCACTGTTCGTATATATATGTTACTGTTGAGTGCTCGTTGCAAGAAAAACACTGAGGGATGCTTTGCTTATGACTTGGTGAAACGTATATGCTTGCATAGCAAGTTGACTTACCCTTGACAACCAGCTATCAAAAATACGGCGCCTCGCATAAAGCTAAGCAAGGATCTGTAAATTTTACCCATTGAATCGTAGGTGGTGAACCACTGCTGTTTTTTTGACAATTGCAGTAGCACACAATTACGTAATTTATTAATCTAAGGATGTGTTTAATTAAATATGTGTTCATTGTTGCTTTGTCGAAAAAAGCCGACTTTTGTGCAAAGATATTTCTGCACTGATGAGTGTCAATCATGGCTAAGGTGCACATCAATTTTAATGCACTAAATTGCAAGCAATTGTTTAGACAGCTAATTTTGTGCAACGAGACTATTTGCATAATTAGGTTGCTGGTCTTCGTAGTAGTGACCAGGCATACTGCCAGGTTTTAAGGTTTGAGGGGTAAAATACATTTTTAGGGGGGCGAGATTTTTACTCGATGTTTTAATAAAAATATTGCTGAGCAAAACAAAATGTGGGGGTCACAAAAAAATTCGGTCATTGTCTCCGAATGCCCCCCGTGGCTGCGGGCCTGGTAGTGGCTATGAAAGCTAGCATTGGGCTGTAGTTTCCATAGAAAGCCAATTTTTAGTTTGTACATTCCAGTCATTGGTAATTTTCAATAGGGAAGCCTTGAAGTCAATCTATTTGACGCTCCGCAATTTCTACCATTCCACAACGTTTATATGCAAAAATTATCGAAATTGACTGGTTGATGTTCAAGTCCAAATCGCAAAGTTAATTTTCAAAATCATTTCTTTTTCAGGCATGCTCGTTGGTGATGCGTTGGCTATGCCAGTGCACTGGTATTACGACGTACCAGCAATAAAAAAAGATTTTAAGGGGTGGATAACCAAGTACGAAAAGCCTAAAAACTTACATCCCTCAAGTGTGTTGAGGGTATCGAATACAGGTAGGTGCTATCTGCTATTATATATAACAGCTAGCATACAAGGGAAGCAGGAAGCTCAGAATCTGCACTGAATATGTTCAAAATATAGATAGTTATGTTGGTTGGAGCAGCCATATTATTGTGTAGTAAAATTATGAAAATAGATTAATTTTGAACTGACATCACATTAGTTTGGTTCGCGATCATTAGATGTGCTTTGTAACAGGATAGACACATGAAACATCATTGCCGAGAGTATGGTAACCTTGGTCTGAACACTACCAGCTGAAAATGTTGGGAGGAGCAAAATGACTTGTACGGGAGGAAACCATATAAAAACTGATAAATTTCCTTAGGTCTAACGGCTTTAATTTCACAAGACTTTCGAGCAGCTATGTCTAACTCACGGCCCAGATTTGATCTTCGCTGCATTGAAAGTATCCTGCATACTGACAAACAGTCCTTGTTTTAATAAACTTGAATTTGATATTTTTGATGCAGGTGGTCTTCAGTGCCACTTAATCACGTCTGTTGCCATTGCAGTTTGTATTCTAACGCTTTCAGTACATTTAGCTTAAGCTAAATTTAGTTTTCTAAGATGAAAGTAAGCGATTAAATGTGCGGCCCACATTATGTCATTCAGCGTGCGGCCCTGGTTAAGATAGTGACATAATTATTGTCTCAGTAAGCCATTAGGGTTGGACATCATATAGCTGCTTTAGAATCTAATTCAGGGGTCAGCAACCATTTTTTAACAAAAGAGCCTTTCTGCTTCATCTTCTAGCATATGGGAGTAGCCACAAAACGTTGGCACCGTTTCATCTTTCTTGCGACTTCATAGGGGCATAGGCTAAATTGTAATCAACTCAATTATAAATCAAATTAATATTTAAAATCGAAGTTTTATCAAATCCAGAGAGCCACTACAGGAGCTAAAGAGCCGCAGGTTGCTGAACCTGATTTAGCTGCTCTTCTTCTCTGTCCTGGTGGCGAAAAATTTTGTAATGGGGATTTCGTCCCTCACTGGTTACGGGCCTGTGTCCTCTTTCTAATTGTTCTACCTTCCGTTCAAAATTACTCGAATGTACGTTGCTTTACTTTCATCTTCTCTCTTCGCTACAAGGCTTTTGTTGTGAAAGACCTCGCGCTTATCTGCCTTAATCGCAGCGTGTTTGTCAGAATTTCAATTTATTTAAGCGATATATGGCATTTACAGACGCTTAATTGCATTGCAATCTCATAATGCAGTCACTGCTTCCCCGCGTTGAACGGCGCCTGGTCCAGCATCCCCTTTCGCTATAGTTTGTCCGGGTTGGAATTGGATAGCAGGCACCCTGCAACGACCGGGTCGTTAATAAACATACCAGGCAAAAATAAATTTTTCTACTGGTACAACACAAGGCTATCAGTATATGGCATCCTGGTAAAACCTTACAGTGTAGCTTTCACCTGCTATTCACCGCTCAAGTACATGTTACCGTTTTTCACGATCTTCATCGATTAGGTGGTTGAACCAAAGCTGAAAAATTTGTATTCATAAAACTCAGTTTTTAAATCCAGAGCTTGAAGTTATGTTCTTTCACTTTGCTCCACATCTGGTTTAGGTTTACATGCACGCATACTTCGTATTACGGTGTTGACAAGCATAACTGTTTGGTCGAAACGTACCAATTTTTGGTTGCAAAAGCTCAGTTCACTTTCATTTATGCTCGTTTTTTGTACTCCTTTCGGAGTGTCACGAGTGTCTACGGCGCTCATCTCCCCTTGCTCACGCCGTGGCCCACACGGCAGCTTTGTAAAATACAGTAATAACAAAAAACTGAACATTTCAAAAAGCGTCATGGCGGTTGACGATAAACTTTCCATATCTGTCTTACTAAAAAGCCATTTTGATCTTGACGCGTTTACGTTACGTATATCGCATTTTACCTGCTCTGTACACCTGCAATCCGTTTAGCTGGCGACTCGGTTTGAACTTGCTGCGGCAGCGGTAAGGGTATAATTTTTGGACCAGGTAGTACCCACTGGTGAGTTTGAGGGCAGTAAATTTTGCGGGTTGGCCAAGCGATGTACGCTGGCTGGAGTACATACTGCGCAGGGGGAATTCTTTGGTGGTGGGAAGCACCTGTGAATGCATCAAGACAAATGAATATACTATAATTAAGCAAGATGTAGCAGTGCAATGTTGTGCCCACGCTCTTGTTTTTCTTTTTTTTTAAATTAAGCCATAACATTGGCAATAAAACATTTGGAGCATGTCATTAGTCAGTGGTGGTCAATATCGAATGGTCTGTCGACTAAGTATACAAACACGATGATGCATAAAATGTGTTCCTACCCGGTGTACCAGTAGTTTGACATGGACGCCATGCAGTTGGAACCGGTACGTCTGCAGGCTGGTACTCAGCAACCGCCATCCCAGATCCACTTTTCACGCAGGCATTGCTTGCAGGTTTTATGGTGCTCAGTGTGAATCCACGATCATCTCCACGCTTGTGAACAACCAGTTGAACTGAAACGCAGGTGATAAAGACGTCAGTAGTCGCTACAACTTTTTGGCTGGTGAGATAAGTTAATGCCTCGTTTGAATAACGGTCTATAAGGGCTCTACGCGTGGTCATGATCTTCTCTAATCCAAATGCGTGTGTCATTACTACATTACACCCTTATGTGCAACGGCGTGACCAGCTGTGTGTGCATAGGTGTAGGAGCAGGCAGATTTTTGAGGGTGCGATGGATTTTTGCCCAAATTCTCCCCAAACTTGCCCGAAAATAACTAAATGAAAACTTGATCTCAAAAAAAACGTCTTCACTTTTGGGGGCCAGTTTTGTAAAATTAAAGTGCATACAGCGATTTTGCGAAGGTGTTCACACATTTTTCCCAAATTTCCATAGGTTTTGCCCGGATTTCAAGTGATTTTGCCCGAATTTTCACCAAATCAAAAGTTTTGGGGGTGCGCTTGCACCTCTTGCACCCCCGCCTCCTACACCAGTGTGTATGTGCATCTCGCTTGCAAAAATTCTGGCAGAGGCATTTCTTACTATTTTTTCAGCTTATAGCTATGAGCAAAAATGTTTTTTTTTATTGTCAGTTAAACAGTTTGCTAATCTATAAACAATTGAAGGCCACGGTGCGAATATTTTTCGAATTTCAAGTCAATTGCAGTTTCGTTCACTTTGTTCCACCTATATCTTACGTAAGTGTTGTGGCGTTAGTTGCCTGTTCAATAAACAAGACAGATTTCCGCAACGAGAGCGCAAGAAACCACCAGCTAAATACTGATGAGTTTCAGGTATATCAAAAAAGTTTCTTTTGCGACAAGTGCACTCAGGTTGAAGACACGCTGACACCTGAGACGCAGTGGTGCAACTCTGAACGTATGTTGCATCAACTACGTCCCAGATGTCGAAGCGAACGTGTGGTGCGCTCACGAACCCATATGTCATAAGCTTATGTTTTTATAGCGAAATTGAAACAATGTGCAAACGTTTGAGCCCGAACAATTGTTTCCCGCTGCAATCTGCGTCAAGACTGCAGTGTTTGTTTATGCATGGCTTAAAACCTCAGTCGCTGTGCTTGTACGAAATAGACGCCCGCTAGTTACGTACCATCTGTTTTTTGGTCAAGCCGAGCTGTTTTCACAGTCAAATCCAGAGGCTCCGCTTCGGACTGATGTACCTTGCTGAAGACTCCACGTTGGTCGCGTATTGGGGCCTTGGTGCTTGGCAAGCAAACACCGCTAAGACCTTCATTAGAGCATGCTGATCTGCGTGCAACATCCTTGTGAAATGTGCGAACCGCTTGCACCATACTTGGTGGTGCTGGAAACGAACCCTGTTCGTCTTCGTCCGGGATTTCTTCCTTAATTTGTAGTCGCACGTCAGGCGTGCTGTCCTCACGGTTTCCACCTTCATTGCCATCCTTTGGCGTCTCCTTATAAGCTGCAAGTAAACTGAGATCTTGAAAAGGGTTGAAACAAACAAACTAAATCTGTTTTTGGTAAAAACGCTTGCACAAAGAAATACGTAGAAATAAATGGCTTTTTTTATTCCAGAAGCACAACATTTATGTGAAATCTAAAAATTCCAATCAAACTCCGAGTTTATTTTCAATACTATGTTACCAGTTGAATTTGTGATAGCAAACAAGCTATCGAATATGATCGTTGATTCATTTTCCACTTCGATTTGCGTCATCACATTGATTGCTTTCGTACAGGTAACAGTGTAACCGCAACACTGTCAATACTGTCAGAATTGATGATTTTTACTTGCTTGTAAGTAAATTACATGTTAGTATCCGCATGGAATAACTTAAAATAACTAGCATAATAATAGCAAAGACCTTCTTCTCGAAGATTTTTGATAGCTTTAGCAAACCAAGCTTCTTATACTACCACAATGACGTCACAGCATTTTGCAGTAGAAGTTGAATTTGATTAATAAGTGAAGCTGTCCTAAAAGCAAGAACGTGCAGGATGTTACTCAGATCTTTGTAATCGAAAAAACGTCTAGCTTGTATGTCATTCTAAAGCATGTCATGGCCAACGTACTTTGAAAACTTCATTTCGAAGCATTTTAGGTTGAAATTTCGTTGGGCCTCTGTAAAGCAGTGGTCAGCAACCTCTTTTGCACTACTGAATGGTTGAAGGTAGTCCTTATTTCCACTGAACGACCTTCAAGGTGTGGCAGATAAATACATCTTCCCACTTCCCCTATGACATCTTCAATAACATCTTCATGGTTGAAGCAAAAAGTTCAGTGAAATCATTTGAGTTTCTTCAATTTTAGTGCACAATGTGCCGTAAAGTTACACACATTGGCTAAATATTTGTTTTCTTCACATGTCCTAGAAAAAAAGAAAAAAACTCCAGGGTCTAAAGCAGTGGTTCCCAAACTTTTTCTGATCGCGTACCATTTGTGGGTCCCGTACCATCACCACGTACCACCTTGTTCCAGGAAAACTCATCTACCAAATATCATTCGATCACAAAAGTT
>JGI24021J15306_10005476_pt1 | contig 15109 bp, 5 predicted proteins | sample Ectturendosymbi1_FD_15306 | JGI IMG/M metagenome (IMG submission 15306)
ACTTGCCCGAGGGCTGCGCATCCTAAGGAAGAATACAGAGAATTTGCGTTAATTAATCAGAGACGAAGTAGCAACTTGGGTTTCCGAAATTTGGCAAAATTGTAAAATTCATCGGTCGATTTCTAGTCTTAAGAGAAAATGTGGTTTTATGATCAAAAGCTGCCCTTCCACAACAGACCCCTTTTTTCCAGGCTAGATGCACCCCTAACTAAGATGTATTGAAATTTACTTCCATTTGAAAAAAAAATTAAATACTGATTATGGCTAAAAACAGTGAATTCTGACACAAATTGAAATGCTGTTTCACATCACTCTTGCTTTGTACAAAGCCTGGTTCACAAGTGATGCGGCATGGCACTTGTGATAGTTGCATCTCAACCGTTTGAGTATTCACACGTAAGGCGGCTACGAAGGCACAAATCACTGGTTGTGACAACAAACCTATGCTCAGCAGAACGGTTGAAATCCCCGCTAACAGCGAAATAGGGTTTTCTATCTTCTGCATATGTGTCATTTGTAATTTTTAAATATTTTGTTGAACACGATGACAAACACATTTACACCACAGGAACAAACAAATGAATTCAGCATTTCAGCTGTTTGCAGCAAATGCGAAAGGACAGTTTGAATGCACAAAAAAAGTTTTATTTCATATTACTGCTTAAGCTAGTGGCAATTTTACCAAGGCACATACAAAGAATCATAGTTAGAGGGTCAAACTCAGTGAAGTGTTACATAAACATTGCCTGCAGATCACAAAAAATTCAACACAGGAAGTTTAAAATTTAGAACTGCTTTCTAAATTATTAAGCACTTAATTTAAGGTTGGTTGAAGTCTGAGAAAATGGATAGGCAATGTGCCAGATGATGGATGGATTAACCCAGGTGGTTGTTAAAACCATGAGGACAAAGTGAATGTAACAGCAGATTAGAAACATCAAACTAAGGTTATTTCCCTATGCTAGGGGTTCTTAAAACCAGGGGTAAAGTTCATTTTCCAAGGGTGTAAATTTATTGAACCATAAATTGCAGCCAATGTACATTTTTATAAATGATTCTAAACTGTAACAGTTTATGTTCATATTTTCAATAAAGGATCACCATTGAGTGTATTAGGGTCAATCTGGTGATCTTGTTTGATAAAAGGGTAAGATAGGTAAAAAAGGTTAAAGAACCACTGATCTAGGCCTACTATAAACCATATTTTTATTAGATCACAGCTCAAACATCATTTGCTCTGTATTAACACGCATAACACAAACACAAGTACTGTACATGCATACCAATGAAGACTTTGGTAAACAATGCACGGAGTTGCTGTAGATTCTTATTGCACATAAAACAGCCACAATAATCAAAAAATTGTTTTAATCAACATTTCAGCTTAAGTGTAAGCCATCATCAGGAATAAATGAAATGTGACAGTTAAAGGAAAAAATAAGGATGCAAGTTAGGGCATTCGTACTATATTGCGTCATTTTAACACATAATGGTCTATATGACACAATACAGTATGAATGCCCTAAATTGCATCCTTATTTTTTCCTTTAACTGTCACATTTCATTTATTCCTGATGATGGCTTATGCATAAGCCAAAACGTCGAATAAAACAATGTTTTCGATTATTGTGCCTGTTTTATTTACAATAACAATGAAGACCTATAATGGCAGTGCAACAAAAGGCCAAGCTGCAAGTCCTGATGTATCATCTGACATGTGTTACAGGTTGTAGATAATCTAACATGTGTTACAGGTTTAAATCACTGGCCAAGGTTCCACGAGACTAAGAAGTTGATCATTAAAAGCTGTAAGCTGAAAAACAAAACAGCCAGAAGGCATCATGATCATTACACTATACCCTACCAACCACACCTACAGTAGGCCTAGTAGGCTAGTTGTTATTCAACACAGAACAGATCACTAGAGTTATTAGTTGCATTTGGTGACAAATAAACTGAAAAACCAACTCAAGTTATCCAGTTCGCCATTTTAATGCACTCACTGCCGAGCCTAACACATCGACCAAGGACCAAACACAAAGCGGCAGATGTAGCAAAGTTGAACCAATTTCTACTGTGCCGCAAGCCGCATCAGTCACTCAATTAGTGGATGTGACATCAAAAATTTGCTGCCGGAAACCGAAAATGGCAACAATCGCACTCCGTATGAGCTAGGCTTAAATGTACTGGTAAACTTACAAATAGTTGATTGGCAATAATTCAATTGGCAGTTGTTAAAGTTCTTCTTAGCTGTAACCAGTGGTGATCAGATAAGCCATACAAACTGCTTATGAAGAAGTACTGGCTCTAAGAAAAATCTCCTCACTTGAAGTAGAAAGTAAAGCACTTCTAAAATACTGAAGTAATTTCAAAAATACTGACCAAGCTACAGTGAAGTTAGCTGTACAACATGGCAATGTTGTGACATTGCAACTTGTTTCTTTTCCTGCCAGAGTTTGACCAATTACAGTTTATAATTGAGCTGAATATAATTAATTGCACATTTCTTGCCTTGACATTTTTTTCAAGACTTTGTTTATGAACTGTATGTGTCTCTAATTTTCCAATATTTTTATCCTAACACTTTGGCGTCCGGCCAGTTTTCAGGATTCTTGCGCCACAACAAACAGATCGCACGTGGCTTTGTGCGCACGTAACTCAGGTGCCAAAGTAGTAGTGAGCTGTTCCATCGAAAATAATTTTTTTGTGAGTAACGTCATAAGTGGAAGAGTATTAGGCCACCTTGGCCTACTTCACCTGGCCCTGGGCGCAAACCATTAGATGGTAGTATTTCGCTCAAGTTTTTATTGGAAACTAGGCCACAATCTGAGTCTTTTGATACTTTGGATAACCTGCTAAGGTTTCAGGTTCAAAAGTTATGATCTAAAGTAATAAAAATATTTGACTAAATAACTAATTAATTAATCTGTTTATTTTAGATCATAACTTTTGAACCAGAAACGCTAGAAAGTTGATCAAAGGCTCAAAAGACTCAGACTCAAGCCTAGTTTCCAATGAAAACTTCAGCAAAGTACTTTGGCAGTTGGGCTTTAGGCCAGGAAACATAAGCCAAAATGACCCTGAAACTACTTCACTTATGATGTCACTCAAAAAATCTGCAACCCCCAACCAAAAAACTTTTTCACTGAAACATTTGTCATTTGTCCCACAGTTGTATTAAAACTCACCATAATAGTGTTTTTAGCCTATATAGAAAACCTTGGTTAACGTGGATTCAATTTGACCAAAGATTTTATCTGGTTTAGGCGAAGATCCAGATTAACTGATGATGGTTGTTTCTAGCCTGACGTCATCGAAGTACTGCGATATCTGTGAAAATCACTAAAATTGAACACAATTACGAACCAACAGCAACTTTCACAGAAGTAAAGCAAATTATTTTGTGTATTTACAATGGCACATCAGACTAATAACCGCTATATCCAGGCAGTTACAAACAATCTTAAGTTCACAATTTTAGATTACTTGGCTGCGAAGAAATCTGGGATTTTGGACTGACACAGACGTTTCTGTAACTGGCCCACATAAGCAGTCACTCTATTTGGAAGGTAATGCTCTTCAGACATCTTACCAAGTGAAATACATTAATGCTCTGCACACACACACTCAACACTGGTCAATACACTGAAACCGTGGTGCAGTGGCATGCCTTGAGCATTATGTTCAATGTGATGTGCTAAGCCTGTGCGAGACGTAATAATTGTCTCTACAATTAGTCAATGTTGTGTGCAGTTGTGGCCGTTGTTATCATATTTCTAAATGTTCAATGGTGATTATGAGCACGCTTGTGTTGCGTCTGAGGGCTGACTAATATTTGCTAGAGGCCAGTCAGTACACTTCAGAACACAGAATGGAAGTGCAGAAAAATCCGGATTACGAGATATGAAAATAACAGATTTCATCTGGTATCAATGAAGATCCGGATTAAAAAATCAGGATAAACCGAAGATTTTTATAAAGAGAGACGTTAGAAATCATTCGTACCACCAGTTTTATCCAGTTTTGGCAAAGATCTCGATTAACCAAGGTTTACTGTGGTTTCAAACATTCTGACTGAAATGACTTAAATTTTTTTGGTCATTTCAAAAACGCTTTGGTCTTTGATAGAAAAATGACCAAAAAAAAAAGATTGTAGGTGAACCTTCAGACCTGGAAGCTGAAGCTCAGCACAACAAAAACGGTGTCAGCAGTCTTCCACCTCAACCACAATGATGCTAATGTGAGCTGAAAGTCAACCAGAAGAACGAAGCCCTACCCTTTTGCGGTGAGCCCAAATACCTTGGAGTAATGTTGGACAGGTCGCTCACATATTGTCAACACTGAGTCACTTCGCAAAAGTTGAAATCATGCATCACACTCGAGGTGGTGTGCTGGCTCTGGCTGAGGTACTGGAGCAACAACGCTGCAGATAGCCACCTTACCCCTGGTGCATTCAACCACAGAGTACTGCACTCTTGTCTGGTGTCGCAATCATTCAACCTGCTGAACTTCATCGGAAAGAAGCCACATTGCCTCTAGCATGCCGTGTCATGTAGCCTAGATACTTGCTCCATTCAGTGCTCATCTATCCACCAAGTACAACTGCATGGCGTCTCAAACTGAGACATCCATTTGTGCCCACCACACAGTGACTCATTGGTTCATCTGACAACATTTTTGTGGTGCTTTGGTGAATCATCGATGGAAGGCGGAGCTGTTAGACAACACTACGAAACTCTGTACATTTATCCCCTAAACAGGCAACCACCCTTCTGGAATGACCATTCCAAGAACAGTGTNGGTTCAGCTTAACGGCTTCCACACTAGTGTCGAACATTTTTGCTACTGCTTGTACAAATGGGGTATGGCCTCCTTTGCANCCTATGAGTGTGCCGCAGAAGAACAAACTGTCGACCATGTTGTCTTCCAATGTCCAGTCCATTAAACTCCATATGGACTGTACAGCCTGATGGTTCTGGATGATGACACAATCAAATGGCTGCTGAACACCTGCCCTGAGATCTAGTGAGGCCAAGCAGTGTATAGTAACAACTCACTCAAATGATGAAGAAGATCAATCTTGCATACAGGCCAATATGCTAGCAGTGTTCCCTTTGACAACAGCTAGTGACACGTGCAGGTAGAAACACTGTCGCTCCCTAGGGTGACCAGACATACCAACAAGCTTCTTAGCGAGGCTGCTCAAAAACGGGGTGGTGGACTTGCCATATACACCAGTGACTGTAATAGACTGTATTGTGATTTTGTTTATCCATAATTGTAATTGAGCATGTCGCAAGTAATTGTAATCAATTAACCACTCCATGTCTGAATGTATACACTTTTGAAAAGAAAATATAAGATTGTATACGCATGCATAAAAATTAAAGACAATACAAAAATAAAAAAATTATAGACATAATAAATAATAGTATGAATGACAGCAACATATGAAAAGTTGAACAATATATGAACAAATGAGATGCATTGTCTCAATTTTTCACTTGTTACATGACATCAATTTTATTTTATATATTGTGTGTTAATGATATGCTTTTTTTCATCATACCCTCTTTTGTTCATTTCTTTGGAATTCATTGATCTGCTACCAAACACAATCATATAATATTGTTACCTTATTCTGCAAATGAAATTATTGTCAGTATGATATCATTTTATAGTTTTAAATAAAACATTTGTGCTGTGTTTATATGGTTGTCCAATCAATGTGTGACATGTCATGAAATTTTTGTGATTTTTTATTTTATTGTCGTTATTGACCATTACAATAATTGTCTATATTAACTCTGTTATTGATTATTATGAGACAAGTTGTGGAACAAAGAGTGATAAGCCTAAATTTCTTTAAAATAGCCTGTGCGAAGATGGATCTGGATCTTGAACAATTTCAGTAAGCTAGCATAAAAATTTTATTTTATGGCAATGCCTATTTTGCCTCATGAGGCAAAAGCACTTTAGCCAAACATGATTGGTTGAAATGGTCACATGACATGCTTGGAACACAGGACTCACTGAGTTGACCATGACCTTTGTAATGCCTCAGTCTGACAGACTTGTGTCGTTATGGTTTCAATGCTGGCAAGCTTTGAATGCCTTCTTGTTTGCGTTGCATGAACTGTAAGAAAACCGTAAACCCTAATCCCAACACCTGATCCCAAACTCCAACGTTTACCCTTTGTCTCTTTGCATACTTCTCACATGACCATTTCAACCAATCATTTTTGAATAATGGCAAAAAAGCCTTAAAACAGTTTTTGCTTCATGAGGCGAAATAGACACTAACAAGATTTATTTATTATGCTAGCTGTTTGTTTGAGCCTCTTTGTGGTTGAACTGTACCATTTTTATTCTGTAACATGAATGCCCTGTAAAATCTTTTCAATAACTTGATTGTAAGCAGCTTCTTCGTTTTTGCAAATAGTCATTGACCTTAGCTTACTCTATCAAATGTTTTAACTTCTTTCCATACTTCTACATTGGAGCTGCTGTAGGGTATTTATGTTTCTTTGTGTTTTCTGCAATTTTTTAAACAAACAGTTTTTTTTTGTTTCACAAAATATTCTAACAAAATTTTAGCAATATAAGAAAATGACAAGTCAAAAAAGGGCAAAAAATAATGAACATATCAAATGCACATACCACAATTGTTCTACAGTACATAATATAATACACAATAGACATCAACCTCACACAGATGGTGGGCAAGTAATGGGTGAAGAGTTGAGGTATGCAATGTATAGATGAGGTACAGTAAGCACATAGGTGAAGAAAGTGAGCATCAACAATGGTTATGAGGCAGAGAGCAATGCATTAAAATACAACATTTCATTACAAAAACAAGTAGCAAGGACAGAAAGCAACGTTTATACATGATATAAATTGTGAAGAAGTAACACAATCACCCACGGACCATAATCTAATGGAGTGAGTACCATGGAAGAATGTATGTCCCACCAGACATGCCATCACCAAATGATGTTGAANAGACAAGAGCATAAATAGACTTAACTACANTAAGTTTAATAGCAAACATTAATCCAATACAAGTATTGGGTGCATGATGATGAAAAACAAAATATGTTCAGCAAATGAGAGGTGATACTCAGTAATCTAGAAAAGGTAATATTTTACTTGTAACGTCGTGACTTATGAGATTTATCCACCTACTGCACAAATATAACTGGCGTCGTGTCACTGACACCATCCATACTAGTACTTGACTTCATATGATTGTTCACTGTCTTGTGTGGGCCTAGGAATTATTGAGCTGAAGTCAAATGGCCACAAAACGAAATGTTTTTTAAGCAAACATTTCGTTTTGTGACCTTGTTTAACATGCTAAAGTTTGTAATACCGTCCTTCGCAACAACAATGCGTTCCTCTTCGGTGGAATTCGACAAGCATCTACAACTAATCTTCGCAACAATCAATGTTACTCTGCGTACTTCNCCTACACCGGGAAAACTCACCAAACAACGAAATTGACAAGTTGGTTTGTTACGCTTGGTTAGTTTGAAAAACTACGTCATCATTCCGCTTTTTCTAAAATTATGAAGAAACTGCTGAGATGAACTTGTATGATTAAAAAAACAACCATCAGTTTTTTAATCACAATAATTGCTTTTTGAGTCACGATAAAGTGTTGTTTTTCAAATAAAAACTGGTTGCTGTGTGATCTCTTGAAGCAGTTTTCGTGAGAAAGATAACCTTTGACCCGCAATGCGTCAAACCGGATGGATGACTGTATGTTCATCATGTTGATGAGTACGCCACCACGCGTCCGAAAATCTGCGTCGCCGCATATACAGTAGGGTAATACTGTTACTCTAATGAACGCTAAGGAAATATGCAGTAAACACTACAGGTTTGTGGAACTGGGCAGTGGACATTGCTCCATGCGAAACTGTTGCGTTAATGGTGAAGACGTTTCGTTGCATCACGTTGCTTTCTACAAAAGAATGCCTGCGGTATATCTGTATTTATTTCTGCTGTACAAGTTCTAGTGTTGCATCTAAGCAGTTTTTCATCATCATCCATGTGTTACGCTTTTTTATGTTTATTACTATTGTACGCACCGCACCAAGTTTATCACAGAGCAAGAGTGCCATTGAAAGAGGGTCATCCGTTCACAAAAAGAATGCGAAGTCGCAGAGAGAGACTCAGAGAAGCACAGAGACTCATATGAGCCAAAGCTTGACACAATCAACAGAACACTGGGCTGGCTGATGATCATTTGTGGATTAGAAAGTTATTTACACCACAAAGCCAAACAGTATCAAGCACAAGAAATGTTTCAGTATCACGCAATGTGTTTTTTGCAAAACATCTTCTAGTAACAAACAAACACACTCCTGAAGTGCAAAAAAATGAAAGCACAGCACTCATTGTCTGGTTCCTATCATTCAGTAATCAGTATATGCTGAACTGAGATGGGCATTTTGGCACTCGTAGCCACAACTTAATTGTTAAAAATTTTAGTGTAATTTCCAGTTGGTCATGATGTGCATCCATTGAAAAAAAAATCCTCATGCGTAATGCTTGTTTTGAAAATTCGTAGTTTTTATGTACTAAATACTGTAGGATTTCATTTACATGCACTTCATTTGTATGGCGTTGTTTGAGCAGCCTCACAAAGAAACTTATATGTCTGGTGACCCCAGGGAGTGACAATCTCACAATGGTTGATTCCACCAATACTTTTCCCTGGCAGTGGTCAAAGAGAATGCTGACAACATATTGGCCTGTGTGCACATTTTATCTGATTTTATTTGTTCCCAGTGCATTAATTGACCAGTAGTATTACTGCTTGCCACTTGTCTTGATTTCAATGCATAGCTATTACCTTCTGAATGTTCATGTTTTCTTTAAGTTTCAGTCATTGTCCCCTTGTGCAATGTTAGTTACTTCGCTCATTGGTTAACTATTTTAACAATTGAACAGCCAATGTGAAGATGCTACAGTGTTAGAATGCATTATATATCATTTGAAACTTCTAAAGNATTTCATGTCTGAAAAAATGTGTGATAATGGGAGATTTGTTGAAAGCATGTCTTAAGTTTGCTAGTGTCTAAACTACCTTATTCCTCTTGGTACTTTTTAAGAACTAAAAAGCCCTATAGTATCTGGCTTTAAAAACCATATCTGGTTTTCAGCCAGATATAAATCTGAGTTCGTGATGATAGCAGCACAGTTAACCTGGTCTAGTGCCAAGTGTCTATTCATGCTATGCAAAGGGTCATGGGTTCAGCTTTCGCTGTGGTTGTTTTGGCTTTGCTTAAAAAGATTCTCCTTTTGATGTTATAAGAATAAGATTAGTTTTTATGTTTTCACAATCTATTTTTTATAGTGCCTGTGATGCACTTTGTTCAAAAGTTTGCAAACAAGATATGGATTTAGATTTAGTTGTAATTTTGGATTAGGGTATAGGGTTTATGGTAAAAGCTTAGGGTTAGAATAAAATTAATTGCCAGTTTAATCCGTTAATCTGAGAAGCAACTGACATCCAAGAATTGGTCAGAAATTTTGCTAGATGTATTTTTTTAGTCTTCCCAAAAATAGGAAAAACCAGATACTGTCAATTAGATTTAGACATTACATATATAATATTGAGTCACTGAACTTATGGATGTCAAACAAGGACAAGTCACTGAATATTTTGCAGAGGTCAGCATTTTTATTTGACATGGATGTTTTGTCCTAAAGCTAAAACCGGATACGGTTGTTTAGACATTGCCCTTAAGCTTTACTGAACAGTACTAATGGAAGAAAAACTTGTAGCATGTGGATAATCCACATGGATTGCTACTCATTCTTCATAATTGCTGTGGTTGAATAGTCCTATGAGATGAGACACCTTAAATTCGTGTTTTTCATGCTTTTCTTCTTGGGATTTGCATATAATTTTTTTCCATTTAAATTTTTATCCATATGCAGAATTTAGACTTTCCCTGATGTCCTTGTCTTTCATTTTGCCCCATATCTAGGCATTTCTTTTTAAATGATTCCTTTATTCTGATCTTTTTCTTGATAACCTTGGTATAGCATTTCAATGTGTTATCTCTGCAATAGTCTTCACAATATACCTTATTGTTTATCTGTTATTCCGACACATGCAGTGATACCATTTTGAGCACCTTGCATCGCAATCTGCAACCTTACTATCATTGGTACAGGTTTACTTACACGTTCCACATTGAATTATTGCAAAAATCTCAGCGACCTTTTAGAATTTCAGACAAGAAGCTTAATAACTACACATATAAGCCTACTATATCGCTGAAATTTATTCAAATAGAATCCTACTTTGTCCCTGAAACTTACTCAAATAGAATCCTATTGTATCCCTGAAACTTATTCAAATAGTTCCATTTCAGCAATTTATCTGAAGGCAGATTAGACTACCAATGTACAGCATGTGTAGCATATTATTTCTTGGCAGATTTAGATCTACAATGCAACCTCTGAATCTCAATCACATATGAGTTGCTTACAATAATGCCTACCAAATTAAGCATTACATACCCAGTAATTTTAGTGTTTGCCCACCAGGTTTACATTGTGTTATTGTAACCTCTCCACTGGCGTTGCGTTAAATGTGCGATTCACCACGAACGGGATGTGCCTGAAGAAGAACACCCATATATAAGTGGCACGAACAAGCAATAATAGAGTCATCATGGCATGTGATTTTAACAGCCAGGCTAACCCATCCGGCATGACACTGTCAACTGTGGACCTAGAGATTGACATTAAAATATAGGGAAAATGGAATAAAAGTTCTAAACATAGAGTAAGGTTGCAGCCTGCTATCAAGAGCTATACCGTGGTATTTGGATTATCTTAGTTAGCCTAGGCTACAACAAAAGTTGGCAGTGTCTATTTTGCCACCAAGATGGCGACAGCAGTCTTGGCAGGAACGAAGTAAACATAAAAGATAAAACCAAACCTTAACCCAAACCGTAGCCCTAACCTAACAGTAACCCTAAACCTTAACGCTAACGTAACCCTAACACCTAAGCGTAAAGTGTGGAAAGTTTTGAAAACAGAAAATAAAGAAAATGGAAGTCGCCAAGGTGAGAGTCGAACCAAAAAGTCATGGTATACCAGACATGAAGCATAACCGCTACGCTACCAGCAGCACGCCGATTGCATGACAAACTGACCTTTTCATTTGAATTGCGTCATGCCATGAGACTGAATGTTCGACTGGTGACGCAATAGCTCCAGCCGATCTGTTGCCGCCAGCATCATGGCGGTAAAATAGACACTACCATAAAAGTTTAATATAGCCAAAGCAATGGGCCTTCATATGTTGGAAAACACCTCATGTAAAGAGAAATTCAGTCTCAGTGAAAAATTACCAAGTACAACAACAAAATAAAGTTCAAGTGGATGTGAAAACAAAACAGACAGGTTTTTGAAAAACATGTTCAACTACAACAATTGCAGGGCAAACCACAGACAAGAAACAATTGAAGGCAAGGATACGCAAACATTAAATCATATTCATAACACAGCTGACGGTGGGCAAGCAATAAGTGAAGAGTTGATGTGTATACAGATGAGCAGGTGAAGCATACACATATGTGAGAGAATTAAGTGTCAGTAGAGGTTAAGAGGCAGAAAGTAATCCAAAAATTATGACATTACAGAACAAAAGCACACAGCAGAGGCAAAAAGCAACGTTTATTGACATATAACGTCAAGAAGCATTATAATTACCTGTAGATCATAATGTAGTATCACAGTTGGATGTATGACACTTCAGGCACACAGCATCCCTGAATGAGGTTGGAGAAGCAAGGGTGGAAACAGATTACAAAAAGTTTAATAGAAAGTAATCCCATAAGTGTTGGATACATGAAAAACAAAATAAAGTTAGTTGTTATCGGAGTATATAGTTTTAGAAACAATAAAATTTCATTCATATTGTCATGACATATATCCACCTATTACACATCTTACGTCGGAGTCATGACATGATTGACATAATTCTCTATAATTTAGCTTTAACCCTTTAACGACCGGGCAAGCCAATAAATTGGCTCGCAATTTTTTGGCCATAAATCGCCAGCTGCTAGAGCTAGAGAGCTGTTCAAACCCTCCACGGATTCAGCAAGTCTTCTAGTCAAAATCGAAAAAAAAAATTTTGGTTTCGGTGGGAGGTTTTCTGGAGGTGACGTCATAAAGAGGACATGTTTTGGAAATTTTAGCCATCTTTGGCCGGTCCTTGGCCCCAACGCATTGACCTATTCTTCTGGCTCAAAGTTTTGTTAAACTAGGTGAAAATCCGCGTCTATAGAGCCCTTGATTGACTTGCCAGCACAACTGTGGCCAAAATTATGGGCCAAAAACCTAGTTTTTGGCCTAATTCCTAACTTTTCAGAAAAAAGCATAATTACCCTTTCAGGCCAAACTTTGGCCAGCCATAACTTGGCAGCAGATAGAGCTAGAGAGCTGTTCAAACCCTGTAATGACTAGTGGCGTCGTGTAGTTTAAAATAAAAAAAATTTATTTGGATGAGGGTTTTGGGCCAACTAGATCATTATGGGAGTATGATTTTTGGTTAATTATATGGCGTCATCATCCGATCCCGCGCGCCAATATTTTGGCTCGCAGTGTTTTTGGATTCTAGGCTAAAATACGCATCTATAGAGCCCTTGATTAAGTTTCTAGCATTTCTGGTTCAAAAGTTATGCCAAAAATGTTCCAAATATGTCAGAAATATCCCAGGGGATTAGTGGGGATTTCCCTATTTAATATTATATGATTTTTGCCATAACTTATCAACAAGAAACGCTAGAATGTCCATCAAACTCTTTAAAAGCCCATACTATAGCCTAAAATGCATTGAAATTTTGTGCTGTTTCGTGCCAGTGATTCGGCTCGATTTACGCACTCCCGCGGGACGTTGACGTCATGGATTGTTTTGACAGTCCCTGTCAAAATATCCTGTGGTTTTGTAAACATGGCGAGAAAGGCTGAAATCGCACGGTGAAAATGTTTTTTTTCAGTCTAAACTACAAGTCTTTCCCGATTCAGAGTGGATTTTAACAGCTCTCTACTTTGATCTGCTGGCGACTGTTGGCCATATAAAAAAGGGGGGTTTTCCAACCCAGACTAAGGTTTGTGGGTGCTGAAATTTTCACCAATTTTTGGTGTTTTGTCCATAATTTCTGCTACAGGTATGCTAGAAAGTCATTCAAGGGCTCTAAAGATGCAGATTTTGGCCTAGTTTCCAAAAAAATCTTGAGCCAAAAAAATAGCCCAATGGGTTGGGGTTCAGGGCTAGCCAAATGTGGTTAAAAAAAGCACAAACACCCCCACTTGTGGCGGTCCCCCCAGAGAACCCCAAACCGAAAACGAAAAAATTTTTTTTCGATTTTGACTAGAAGACTTGCTGAATCCGTAGAGGGTTTGAACAGCTCTCTAGCTCTAGCGGCTGGCGATTCATGACCAAAAAATTGCAAGACAATTTATTGGCCCGCGCTGTCTTTAAAGGGTTAAAGAATTGTGGACCTAGGTACTTGACTGAATTCAGTGTCTGTGAGATTCAGGAGGTGAATGTCACTCCGTGTTCCTCAAAAGCCACCTAATTACACATCTAATGTAGAAGTCATGACATTGACATAATTCTCCATACTTTAGCTTTATAGAATTAGAACCTAGGCATTAGACTGAAGTCTATGCGATCCTAGAGGTGAACATCACACCTTTTACCTCAATCCTCAAAATAATTCCCACAAATGTTTGCTGGCCATAAAGTTGAACTGTGAAGACAGCAAGCTTGTTTGTTAATGCTTTGGCCTATGCTAGTATATATGCTGTAACCCATCCTATTTTTGTTCTTGTGCCATTGTGTGATAAAATATTTAGGTTATGCTTACCAAATATTTATGTATTAGTTTAGACCAGGGGTCTTCAAACTACGGCCTGCAAAGCTATTTCATCTGGCTGCAGATTGTCAATAATTAAAAATAATACATGCATGAAAATTTGTTGATTTGGTAGAATGCAACATATTCCCCAACAATCATGTTACATACGATGACCTGCCTGTTGTGTAGTAGCTTATGTGACAAAAAAGTTTAGAGAGCTGTGTGTTCATTTATCTTGTGTGATACAGTATTGCGATTATGGTTTGGTCTTCATAGCCTGAGCCGTTGCTAGCACAACCAAATATCCAGACAGCCTAGAATAGCATTGCTTGCAGACTAGTTCAATGCTTTGCTTGGTACTGCTGATCCATCTAAAAAAGACTCTCATTGCAGCACAAGGGAGCCACACTGCTTACTCAAAATCTTCATAGTTACCTCGTTGGCAATCTTCTTAGCTCTGATAATCTTCATATTACAGTTGACCTCCAGATTGGTGCCACAATCTATCAACATAGTATTAGGTTATTGGTGATAACGAGAATATATTTACGTTTCCGAAGTAAACAGTCTGTCAGGACAGTAAAAAAAACAGAACGGTTGTCATGTTTGGTGTTCGTAAAGGATCTGACAATGAAACACGTTACAGTAAATGAAATAATGCCTTGTGAAATGGGTAACAAAAGATGTAATCAGAGATGTATGTTTGCAGTAACAATGATGTCTCTTGACCAGGGTTGCAGAGTCGAAGTCACAAGTGGTCGGAAGTTTTTGGGTGGAGTTAGAGTCGGATTCCTAACAACACTGTGAGTTGGAGTATGATTTTTTTGTCTGACTCTGTTGCGATCGGAAATCCCAAGCGGCATATGCGCAAAGCTTCGCACTGTAGCAGCAAGCAACAATAGAGTTCACATGCCATGATCACTCTCCGCATACGCTAGTCGTTACGTTCAATCATTCACAAGTTAATGTCGGCAGAGCTTCCACGCCACGATCACTCTTTTATTGCTTGTTCGCGCCACATACATATATTTTTGTTCTTCGCACGCATCCTGTTCGTGGTGAATCACACACAATCAACGCAACACCACCGGAGAGGTTGCAACAACATCCCCTACTTTTTACAACGAACCGCACCGATCGCACGTTCTTTGTGTGAAGGCTGAACTCCGCACGACCTCCACATCCTGGTCACAGCACCATTTTGTTGCGAT
>JGI24021J15306_10005478_pt1 | contig 15106 bp, 5 predicted proteins | sample Ectturendosymbi1_FD_15306 | JGI IMG/M metagenome (IMG submission 15306)
CGGGCCACATGTGGCCCGCCACATCGTTTTCAGTGGCCTGCGAGAGCTTTCAGAAAAAATCCTTAAATCTGAAATTCCCTCCAGTTTAGTGCTGAGGCTAACTTGTCAGAGACTTGCTTTTATTTCCATTAGAAGAACGGCTCTCCGCTAAAAACGGCCTTCCAAAAGTGGCCCCTAAGCCAAATTAATTGCCCACCCCATACCCTACGCCATATGTAATGTTACCACGAAACTTCTTCGTAATATCTGTGTTCTCGTAAGTTATATTTCTGCGACCTTTGCAGCACTATGCATGAAGAAAGAAACATGTAAGTGATTAAACAGAATTTTCGACTGATATTTGTTAAAATACGCACGAGTTCATCGGGAAGTCTTATGATCGACGACGAGCAATCGTCTTCATTGTTCCGTTCATTGCGGGCAATATCAGTCTTGAACATTTTCGTTGCGGTTATTGCTCTTCCTTCGGATGGCGCTATGGCGCTCATTGAAGATGACTGAATGTTCTAAATGCAAGGAATTAACAAGAATGCAACCTTGTCAGTATATTAGCAGTGACATGCATAACTTTTGACGCAATTCTGCGAAAAAAACGATTTTCATTTCGCCGCATTCGCTTCTGCTTGGGTTTGACAAACCACAGTTTAATCGATATTAGCTCAAAACTTTCGCATATTCTAAAGAGCGCAATATTTATATTCGATCGTACGATCAAGACAGCTTTCCGTGCAGGGATGTAGTGCTGACAAAAAAGGTGTGGGAATGCATCCAAAACATAGCCATTTTAAAACAGCTTCCATTTCATTATCAGGCAAAACGTGAAAAAGGTGTGGGAACCCCGTTCCTCCGCGTTGCCGCCCCTCTACACCCCTGTTTCCGTGTCTTCAACACAAACATTTTTTCGATTATATCAAGTTTTGCGTACCAGCTGCTGAGTATCACTGCATAGGCGTAGCCTGGAGGGAAAAGGGGTCATGCTCCCCAAATTGTTTAGAAAATATAGTCATTTTGTGCTTTGAGAGACGTTTTTCTAAACAAAATAGTGTTATTCGCTTAACACCAAAAATTTTGGCCTCCCCCAAATTTTTGGCTCCCCAAATTTTTGGCCTGGCTATACCACTGTATCATTTTAGTCTGAAAGGGAATTGTGTTATAGTAAAAGCTCATAAATATTATTCAAAAAAGAGGAACGTTCCTTGTGGTTTATAAACACTGCCCATCTATCAGACAATAAAATTGTCTGCACAACATGCAGCAAGATTGTTTTTATACACGAACGTAAAAACGTTGTATCGGATGTATGCCAATGTACAATTCCTAGATGGCTTTCATTCTAAGTTGTTCTGTAAGCAGCCGCCAACCAGTGCAATAAACCAATATTTTTCGAGCGGTTGTAATACTTTCTACAACTGAGGAATTCGCTGCATAATCGAGAAAGCTTTGGCCGCAGTCCCAAGCGCCTCGGCAGGTTTTTGTTGTTGGAGGGCGCAAACTGAAAACGGAGGGGATCACGTTCACAAATGCAATCTAAATTATTGCAATGTACCAAACATTAGATGCGAAACAAGGAAAGGAAAATTATACTGCTCCGAACTTAAACCCAGACACCTCCCTCCGCTCGTGTAGTTGGGTGAATTCTTATAGCGACAAGGCAAGCGGCCCTTAACGTTTTAATGCCTCAATACACTTAAGTCAAATTTTCGTCTATCTGGATACCTCTTTTCAACAAAGTTTAATAACCAAAAATTGTAAGAAATAAAACGAAACTGGTAAAGAAATATTCACTAGAGTAGTGAAGGAAAAGGTCAATGCAAAGTCTACATCACATTCATCAGCATCAATCTTCTTGTTCATGTGGGTACAACGTTGCTAGATTGCTAGAACGAATGCTGGAAAAGTCAGTCCAGATGGAAGTAAGTCCAAGTTCTTAGAATGAGGACTTGAGTCCGGATTTGGAATATACTTCTCAACAGTGTTGAATACCCTCAACATTTGATCTCAATACCCTCTGGAGGTATCAAGGCAAATTTAAGAATCCTTGGACTAGGTTGACCTCGCTGTTCATAGCGTATGGGGATACTATCAGCTCAAAACGTGATGCACAAGCAACCCCGACACGAGCTCCTTAACACAGCTACAAGTACAGACACACCACAAATTATGAGTATAGCATTTCACCGAGGTTAAAAATAAGGAATGTTTCGCAAGCATGGGAAGCTAAACATCCAGCTGGCCACCTTTTGAATCCGCTGAAAGATAGCAATGAAAGCGAAACGATTTCACTTGGCCTTCGTTTTAACCTTCGCAGTTGTTATAAGACGCGAAAAAATACTGAAAGTAATCTCAGAGGGTTTGTCAACACATACGCAATAATTTACAAAATTAGAGATCTCTGCTATTCGGTGATGAGGTTGGAAGCCCCTGACTTTTTAAAAGCTTTGGAACAGCTCAATACGGCTTAACTACAGCGAGCAATATTTGCCCATTTTGTTGATCTTCTTCTGGCTTGTTGATTGATGGCATACGATATATTATAAAGCACATTGAAATTTCAGTGCAACGCAGAAAAAGCAGTGCTATTTGTGGGTTTAGAGCGTCTGGAAAACTAGTTGCCTTCCTGCAACAACTTACAGAATGGGTTGTTGAACGTCTGGAAGGGTTAACTATGTCAAGAATTGTAAAAACTACGAAGATTCTGGTGTTGATATCTACAGCAAAATACAGTAAAACCTGCACTAATAACGGGCAAACATTTTTTTCTTATTTTGCAAGAAAAAATACGCTGATGAAGAAATAAATATTATTTTCCAGTAATCTGAAATATGATCCTTATAAACAATGTCCCTGTTGCAGATATAAACCCTAAATGGCTTGCATTTTTTTCGAAAGTGAGGCAAAGTTTGCTGGAATTTTCTTTATTTAGGATAATTGCATTCCAGTGCTTAACAGAACCGTCGCCAGAAAGTTTTTCAATAGGGAGGCTTTGCGGTTTTGCGGGGGGGCTTTGCGTTTTTGCTGGGGGGCTTGACATTATAAAATTAACCAAAACTCTACTGATTTACAGTGTTTCACGTTTCAATTTTGGGGGGGCTTGGAGCTTTGCTTGGGGGGGCTAAGCCCACCAAATCCCCCCGTGGCTACGGGACTGGTGCTTAATAGTGCTAAATACATGTCAAAGTCCTGCGGACAAAGCGATTATTTTGTTCAACGTGTTTGTGCATCATAGTAAACATTCCGTTTCAGAGAAGGGATGTAAATTCCATTTTGACTTCTGAGATAATTCCTCAGAATCTATAGATTTTCCCATTCTGTTCTAGAGCCGGAATTTTGTTTTCTCACAATAAAATTTCAAAAAAATTTACAATACGAAGCTGATGCAAGTAATGCAAACTACTGAAGAGAGGTACTCCTTCTGTTGTTCAAAAGCTACTTCTTCACCTTTACTTAAATAAAATTATATTGTTGCTAGAACCTACCTCATGATTTAAACTCTTAAATGTTCGTCTGAGAGACGTGCAAGTCACNTTTTTTGACCAATTAACTTGTCTACCANTTACCTGCTATTGTCTACCAATTACCTGCTAGACATCCAAACCGTTTTGCCCATGACAAAGTTTCGCTCATTGTCAAGCGGCAACTAACTTATAGTAAATTGTGTAACTGGTAACCATTTATAGTGTGCGGCAAAAAGTTGCGTTGTTACGCAGAAAGTGCCGGTGTTGTTCAAAAGAAGTTTTGATTGGCAGAATGCGTCAGATATGCTTGCGCCTGAGGGGTGAAACACCACAGGACTGCAAGTATTGTGGTTTGCATAATTTTTAAAGATGCTTTGAGCTAAGAGCTATGACACATGTGTAAGAATGCATCACACGTCTATATCTAACTTCCTCAGTTCTTTTTGAATGGGTTCTTTTAATTTTAAGTAACTCATCCAGCACTGGGGAGCCAACTAGAAAAATGTTTGGAAAATAAATATATCTTTTAACAATCTCCAATAACTACGAAAAGGTTACATATCATAAAATGCCATACGCTTTTATTTATCTAATAGTATTCCCAACAATTTTTGTTGTAACAGAAAACAACCTGGATTTTATTTCATTTCAAAACCCCTATCAAAACTTAATTGACTAAATGGCGTATTATGAAGTTTAAGCCTATCTATCCAAAGAAGGTGAGATTTAGTACGAAAAAAGGGTTGCGGTTGACATAATTATCATATTTTCCATTGCTGGCGAATGATTTGTAGTTGCACCAGGGACCTCGCCAGTGGAGGGGTTGGTGGTGCCAGGTTCCCTCAATTTTGGTGTCTCCCCAAGTGAAAGCGAATGATGGCTTCTTTATTTTAGTCTTTCGCTCTTGGGCTGAGAGCGCACACCCGGTTTTCTGTTACCTTCCACAACAGCCAAATTAAATCTTCCATCTGGTTTAGCAAAGTGCTTTTAAGGCGAAATTGAAACTGAAAAACCTAAGTTTTTAGTCTTATTGATCTCTGTGAGTTTCCGATAACTGTAGCTTGCACTGTAATGAAATTAAAGATGGTATTTTTGTCTTCGAGTGGAATCATATCAAGGTATGCTAGATTATTATGTTGGATCAACTCCTACGATATAATGGTATCTTCAATACATTTAACCACCGTCTTCCTTTCAAATGTTTTGGACAGTACTTTGCAGGTGCTGATACTTTTCTCTAGAATGGAACAAGAAGTGAAGTTTTCAGACTATTCATAGGAAAAGAATTGCAGGATCCCATCATAACACCAGATGCAGTTTTACGTCATACTTTTTGAAAAAAATAGTCATAGCTAGGTCCAAGGTAGTTAGAACGACTCTGATCGCGTCTGCATGTGCTAAGCTGGCCTTGATAAAGTCTCTCTACCTGATTGCATTTGTGTACACGATAAAGTTCGGTGCTTGTTCTTCCACGTTTAGGTGTGTTTCCGGAAAAATGCATCGTTCTTTTTCTTTTTCGTGTAATTTCCTTTAACAGCCTTTTGTTACCGACAAGAGCAAAACAGATGTCGAATAAAACTTTTGAAAATTTGCATCGTTGTGCATGTGCTCTACTGTAAGTGTCGACGTGAAGTTAAAAATAAAGCTTACGTTGCTTGCGCTGAGAAGAGGTTTCCATTTCCGTTTCCGGCTGTGAGAAGTGCAAACTTGTTCCTGCGGTGAAAGCTACAAAAGCAAAATTGTAACAATGCAGGAAACAAGACTAGTTTGCAGAAGTTTACAGTATTTTGGTTGGAAATTTCTTGCAAATTACACAACGATTTTGGGCGTAACGTGCATCGGTCTGAGTGTAACGTGCAAAATTTTTTTGCCAGGCCTTGCATAAATTTTTCTTCTGTGTGTGTATCGACTCATGGGATCAATTACACTAGTCTCTACGCACTATTTTTCCACGAAAATATATTCCATCCGTGTAGCTCAGTTGGTTTGTCACTTTCACAACATTAACCTGAAAATTTACTCCCGTCATGCTTTCGTCAGACTATAACTCATTAAACACTGGATAGCTATTGAAATTCAGCCAGAGATTTCATATACAGTGAAGACCATTTAAAATTTTGGTATCTTGTTTTTTTTTTATTTTGTGCATATCGAGTAATACTTGATGAAAGTGATAGGCCTGCTGCATTTGGTAACAAGCACCAACTAATCAATTTACGTTGCAGTCCACTCGGTGAAAAGCAATGGTAATTTTGGAAAGAAACTATAGCAAGAAATGCTCCGGTGTAGAAAAATACGCTCATTTATTTATAAAAGTATAAATATGTGACTGATCAAGAGTTACCAGAACAAGCTGAATACTTTCAAAACTGTACTGAGAAAAAGTAGTGCCAATGATGCTGTATCACAGACACAGTTGTAGGAGGCGGGGATGCAGGGGTGCAAGCATTGGGAGAATTCGTGCAAAAATGCATGCAAAATCCTTTAAAACCCGGGCAAAACCTCTGAAAACCTCCACAAACTCCCTGAAAATACGAGCAAAAATAGCGCCCAAAATGACATGAAGAGTTTTTTTTCTTTTCTTTTATTCTAGAGTTTTTTTCGGGCAAGTTTGGAAGAATTCGGGCAAAAATCCTTCGTACACCCAAAAATTTGCCAGCTCCTACACCTATAATCACAGAACAATTTCAATGACCATAAGGCGCTAAGCAGAAAAATTGAACACTATTTATTTGGCATTCTCTTCTAGTACTTTATCGTGCATGTATTTTACCCGTCATTTACTATGGAGATGTTGTTTTTAATAACTGTTCTATTGCAGGCACCAATCATCTCGAAAGCATTCAAACTGCTGCTGCAAAACTTATCCTTGTTTGGCTCAGGACCACGTTGAGAATATTTTGTATTATTTAGGTCTCATGTCCTTAAGTCTCCGTCGTCAGTTTCAACTGCACATTCTTACTGCATTTCGTAACACACTTTTGAACACTGCCCTTCTCTCTGCACTTGCTCAGAATTTTTTTAAAATCTATCCAACTATTAATAGGGTTTTCCTTTCCAGGACAACTACCCTAATGCAAAACTCACTCTTTTCTTATTTTATTGTTTTGCAAAGGCTCCAAACTTTGGAATTCACTGCAGCCCACTGCGTTTTTTGCTTTGATTTATGACCAATTCCGCTCTAACGTACAGTATTTACTTGTTATTCAACCAGTAAAGTAACGTTTGGCATTTGCACGGAAATATAAAACCCACACAATTGTAACTTTGTGCATGCTTCGTTTGGGTCACAGTAAACTCAATATCGATGGCCACTGCAATCGAATGTGCTAGTGTGTCGCAGTAAACACCAAACACCATATCTTCTTTGACTGCCCTTTAACTTACCCTCACGTCAGCTTGTCAACGATACAGAAGCTTTTTATAGATGAAGGTGTCATCTTATGTTCATCGATTGAGTCCTAAGTGCCCAAGAGCTAATCAAAATCTTACTGTTTGGGCATCCAGATTTACCCAGGGATCCCTCTGTGTTCCTGTTTAAACACCCAACATTTTAGATGGACATTGCCAACTCTGGTTGTTTACTTTTCTTTCGTATGTGTGCGTGTGTATGCTATTATTACTATTCATTTATTTTGTTGGTTTGCATGTCAATTACATTATGCACGTAGTCTTTTTATACTGTGTTTCTCTCTCTTCTACCTTTGTGTAAATCAACCAGTGATCATTTGAGGACCCGGTCTGCCATCATTGGCATTTTTGAATAAACAAACAAAAAAAATAAAAAATGACTGAAAGTATAAGCACCGGTTTTCTTATGAAAACATTCATGAAACCTGCAGTCATTTCACAGGTATTTTACTTGTGGCTTTGCTTAGTTTTTCTTTTTAATGAATTTATAATAGTTTCATGCTTTTCTGTTCACTTCTTTCCTGTTAGGACATGTTCACCATAGGTTTAAAATTTAAGTTATGAACGTATGGTGNGCAATGCCTCTCATATGCTTGTGCAACAACTTTTATTGAATTAACAAAACATGTTATGCGTGGATTGTATGCTACAAGTAAAAAGGTGCATGGTTTAAATTATTAACTGAGCCTTCCTTGCACCTGCTATACAAGATGCTTTAGAGTGGTCTCATGGGGTATCTTTTGCAAAGCCCTCGGATTTAGTTGGTCAGATGGTAAAAGGAATTTCATCCGAGCTTTTATCGTTCAAGTTGGACTTTGTTAAAGTATTACAAAATCCTTTTTATCAAAAGGATCATCTTCTTCAACTAAAAGCTAGATACAACGAGTGGACCTTTGTGTTGTTCAGCTAAAATTTAGGACTAACTCTTTGCCCTGTATAAAAGAAATCTTTTATGAGAGATCATACTTCATAAAACAAGCATTGGCTTTTAACGGTACCGGAATTTAAATTGCAAGCTAGATTTCCTTTTGTTTCGTTTTTTGCATGATTGGCTTAAATAATGCTGCAATTCGAAGCATCTTTTTTTTCAGAAACGGAATGTAATCACCTTTATATTTCGTATTTACGTTAAAAATTTGAAATCACGTTTGGTCAGAAATGTCATTTACATAATTGGTAATAGTTCTAACTGTTAGAACGTATTAGGAAGATCCATCACGGAATTTTACGTCAAAAAACATTTCAAGGAAAAGCGGCAATTTTACCAATTTTTTAAGTGATAATGCCCTTACTTTAGATTCCGAAGGACTATTCTAACAAAATAAACGTTGCCATCATGTTCCGAAATAACTTTCGTTTCTACGATTTTTGACAAATGTAACTACTACAGGCTCACTTGAAAAATTGTCTGTTTAAATCGTCAGTAATAATCCGGTTAAACTGTGAGGATAAATCGATTTCATTGTATAGATAGCTGTGAATTTTTGACGATTATATTGCAACATGCTCAAAACTAGACAAACTTTAGTTGTAAGATATGACCAAACAAAAATTGCCAAAGATAATGGAAAGAAAAGCCGACAAGGAAGATATTGAAGCTCAAGGTAAAAGTTTAGTTCCTGGAGTAATCGTATGGCCTTCTTCAAGTTAGCTATGGTCTTGCGTACATCAGCATATCGAAACTTACATGAAGCACCAGAAGACAAAGCATCAGAAGTACGACAAATCATGTACAATCATAAATTTCTAACAGATGGTCACCGTTTACCTTAGAATCCATGGCAAGATTGTTCAAATCCGAAAATCAGAGAGACTTGGTACCGTCCAGGGCTTCCTCTGTCGAAAAAGTAAGCACAGCAACCATGGGTTTGACCACGTAACTGGCTGTGTGACGTCATAAAAACATTGCATTTGTACGCACATGTTTTTTCTCAACAGATTTAATGCAGGTATGGCACAAGATTTCCTTTAATATCTTCGTCCAATACAGTGGAAGCCTACTGACAACTACCCCAATAACGCGACCGTCCCATGCCATCACGAACACTTTAATGCGGTCCCAAACCTTTACCCATGTTAATGCATTACTTTTGGTTTCAATGATGCGATCACTCCGGTATCCAAACCGCAACCACAGTCTATAGCTGTTACAAAACTGCTGATTGATACCCGCTTGGCACGACCACATAAATCTATCGGTATCATTTAAGTAGAAAAACTAACTTTTCAGTAGCAACTGCTTAGCTGCGTGTTCTCCTATAGAGACCTACACGTTGAGATTGTGACTTGTACAGTTTTTGTGAAATAAGATATGTGTTCTGTTTACTTTGTTTACTCTGTTACGTGACTGACAGAGACGAAGTGGTAGTAATAATACGTGATAACCTTAGGAATGCAAGCGTGATTAAATCTACTAACGCGACCACCTCCCTAGCAAGACCATTTGAATTCCTCCCAGTGGATATCGGGGTTCCACTCTATCTCTGTGACATCAAATACGAAATTAGGTGTTTGGAGATACTGGTAGTGCAAATGTGGGGGAATTCGAAGTCAAGCTTCATCGGTTCATCATCTTCAAACTGGCTGGAGAAGCATACCTTTTTAAACTTTCGGTAATGTATCATTGGTTAATTATTTTGGTTTTTCAATCAAGCATATTTTCCGACTGTGCAGTTTTAGCACATAGCCTATACTTCAACATTGCAATTTGGTTTACCAATTTTTTAAATAAATTTTTTATCGTCATATGATACCAACTTTAATTTAAAGCGTATTACCAAAAAATTGACGTACTTTTAGCACTGCAATTAGTTGAAATTCAACGTTTTTGAGAACCTTTGGTGAAAGGCTCAAACATCATGACTACAAACAGTGCCGGCACTACCATGAGGCGAACTAGGCGGCTGCCTAGGGCGACGGCCAAAGGGGGCGCCAAAGAATAAAGTTATGAGGTTCAGAAAGTGACGAACTTACACCAAAAAAGGGAATGAACATGATGAAGGTTAATGAAACACACGATCATGCAGTTTATGAGAAGATAAAGGTACTACACTATTTCAGGTTTGCTGCAGAAGGGTTGATATTTTTCCTAATCTCAATTTCACATATAGGCCTACTAGGCAAGCTATTTCGCAATTTGCCATAAATTTTAGTCATGCAACAAACTTTTCTAATGTACAAAACGTCTTTCGTATTTCCGTAATGCATGTGATGAGTAGAGTAAGGATCTTTGTATAGGAGGGGTGGGCGCTGGAATGGATCTTGCCTAGGGTGCTCACAGGTCTATCAATGGTCTCCTGTCAGGACCAGCAAAGCACGCCATCCAGGCCATACTTTATCAAGTTCACTGCAAAATTTTAAGGGTACCATTTCTGTTCATTTCATTTCTTGTTTTTTCCTGGCTGCCCACTTTTACCCGAGTAGGTTTATGTCGAAGCCTTCACTAAATTATGTTTCAGTCATCAAGTGCAGTCAGATGAGGAAACGCTGTCGAAACGCCAGCATTATTGGCGTTAGTAGCCTAGTTAAGCAGTAAGATTTAGATTACAGGACGTACCGCCCAGTGGTGTCTTTAAGGGGAGGCGAGCGAGGCACTTGCCTCGGCTCCTCTTTTTTAGAGCCCCCTTCGAGGTGTTTCTCACTTGAATTTTCCTAATTTTTTGTGAAAAAGTATTATCCACTCATACAATACTCCGATGCTGATCATAAGTAAGTACTCTACTTTCAAAAGGACGCCATCAGCAACTGTAATGTGCGGGTACTCCGCTTCCAAACGGCACCCCAACAGCCACTGTAATGTGTAAGTACTCTGCTTTCAAAGGGACCCCAATAGCAACTGTAATGTGTCAGTACCATGCTTTCAAAGGGACGCCACCAGCAACTGCAAAACTAGAGAAATAGGGGACAATGCCAGCTTGCTATTTCTTAGCTTTTATATGTTGCTAGCTTTGTCTTCCCAACTGCCAGTGTTTTCAAATTTGTGTATCATGAATGCCGTTTTGCGTTTCTGTTATGTCAGTCATGCCGTAGTCTCAGGAACGTATCCTTGCGTGGCCCGCATATCCTCAAAAGCTCTAATCACGGTTGGCTGAGTATGATGACGTCATCAAAGGGCCTCCCTTTTCAGCTTTGCCTCGCCCCCCCAATCCTAAGTCCACCACTGTACTTCACAATACTGCTGTGACAAAACAATGGGCGACACAATGGCCTAATATAGCGAATGCTGTTTGGTGATTTGTAAAAAATCATGGTGAATAAAGTTACTTTTGTATGCTCTCGGGGGGATCGCCCCAATCTCCCTCCTTGGATCCGCCCCTGTTCTAAACAAGGCATCAAAAGTCCTTCCTGACAGAAGGGGTAACCTGGTTTGGGCGAACACTTACATTTTTAGGTATGCAATACGTACTAATCCTGTAGGCATTGTTATGGGGCGTAGGCAAATCGTAAGCGCTTCATACTTCTACGCAGGGACCGAGTTTATGGGGGGGACATGTCCACCCCAACTTTTGGACAGGAGGGACATAATATCTTTTGTCCCCCCAACATTTTGTTATGAAAAGTAATGTAGTTGTGCAAATTTCATGGTTACATTACTGTTGGAAACGTTTCCCCAGCATAAAACCAGGGAATAAATGAGAAAATCGAGCACTATCACTGGATTATCTGTAGACACAGTATAGGTACAGATGTCCTATGTAAACCGAATTCTCATGATTGTTGAAAAATGTGTTAGTTAATTTCAATTACCGAATCGGTGTGCGCATGAACTCAGGGTTGCAGAGCTCTTGTAAAAATGAAACGGCTCCGGCTCCGGAGCTCCCTGTTTTCGTAAGCATGGCTCCGGCTCCGGAGCTGTATTTTTTGAAACATGGCTCCGCCTCCTGCTCCGGAACTGTGTTTTTTATAACTTGGCTCCGGCTCCGGCTGTGCAGCTGTGTTAATACACTTCAACAATTTCGGTATTCCTAGTGTCCTTCTTGTTGCAAGTGAGCGTGTTATTCCAACATATTTTGAACTAATCTTGAACACTGCTACCACTACCAGGGCTGCGTAGTCGAAGGCGGAAGGAGTTTGGTCTTGAGTAATCGGTAAAAAAAATTCTAAAGGTTCAGTCGGTAAAAATTCATTAAAAAATCTGACTCCGAGCTTATCTTCTGCTCGCCGATTGTGACCAGTGTTGCCACTCTGTTATGAAGAAAACCCCATTTTACCTTGACAAAAAAAGAAAATGATAAAAAAACAGACATTCAAAATGTTTTAAAAAAAGTCAAAATCAAACTTGAAATGTACGCCACCGGTACTTGCACACAAAAACTAAGGTATTGTGCATTATTTGCATCAAGTTTTTAACAAGTTCAAGGCTATTTTGAACATACTGACAATTTACAAGCAGCTAGGCTAGCAGCAAATCAAGTGCATGCAGCAACATAAAAGTTAGTTAGATCTTTTTCAAAAAACGTTTAATGTTTATTTTACTTTCACTTAAATGCACAAATTGAAACATGTACATGATACACATGATACATTTCAGGTCTTACAGTTTTTTTACCCTAGTCATTGCAATATTTGACTACTAATTTAACATTCAAAATATTACGTTCATACCCATGCCAACGAGCCCATGGGCGTCCTGGAAATTGGGCCTAAGAACCAAACTTTTCTAGAAAACCTGAAGTCAGCAGCTCAGATTCGATTAATTAATTTAATTCTTGCAATGGCAGTTTATTTTCAGGGGAGGGGAAGATATGTGATTGAGTCATTGAAATGATTACACAATAGCAAATAGCAATTTATTACAAATCACTATCAGTGGGATGCATGTAGTTGAGGTTGAGGCTTCTCTGACGCTATCGTTCCTTTAGCAATACCAGTTTAGTGGCAGCAAGTCGAAGACTATCGTTCAGTGTTTCGTCTGCCATTCAATCAGGCCCGCAACCAGCTTGGGACACCAGGGGTGGCGAAGATTTTTCTGAGATGGTCTCAAATTTTTAAACCATGTCCTATAGTTTCAAACTATGTCCAACACATTTTTCATGGGGGGTCGAAAAATTTTCCAAGGGCGTCTTCGCCCGCCCCTGCGCCCCCCCCTAGTTACGGACCTGTATTCAATTTCTGTTTTGATTGTAGATTTGACTTGCTTCAAAGTAGAAAATGTACGCGGTCTCACACATGTAGGCTACTGTATGTGTTTCCAAACGTCCAGCGCATATTTAGTGCGAACACTTTCAGTTTGGGAAATCTATTTTTGCTGACTAATTTCGAGAAGCTGTTTACAGTCTCTCATACCGTTACTATTGTAGCCCACATATTCATTAAAAGATGTTATGCTTGTTCTACAGTCGTTACAATCACCTATTGCCGGGATGGACAATTAATTTAGCTCAAGGTCCACTTTGCGAAGGTCGCGTTTAGCTGATAGAGGCCCATCGCCACGGAAGGCGTTTTGGTGGGCTTAGCCCCCCCAAACAAAGCTGCAGGCCTCCCGAAATTGAAATATGAAACACTATAAATCAGTGCAGATTTTGTCAATTTTCAGAATGTCAAGCACCTCTGGCCAAACGTAAAGCCCCTGTTGAAGACTTTCTGGCAACGGTTCTGACTATAGTCACAAGCCTACAGTACTGGAAAAATTATTATGGATTTTTAATTTTCACAATAATTTTATTGAAATTATTGGATTTTTCTGATTTTTTCGGTATTTGACTGCACATAAATGAATGTGAGGATGATTCAAAGAAAAGAAGCTGCAATTCCACATCACCAGAGATTCACGTTGTGAGAAGTTGCTTGTTATGACATAACACTCACACAGGAGAATATTAGAATAAAATAGTTCGGCTGAACCTGAGTGGTCTCTTGTGCCTGATGGACGATTTTAGTGTAAATAATTTGTAAATCTTTGTATTGAGCCAGATTTTTATACGTTTTCCTGAGTATTTAATGGGATAAGAACAGATACAGGCAAACGCAGAGTTTTTTTAACGAAGTTGAAGAGATGGGAAAGAGTAAAGTTTTGAGTCCCAGAAAAAGAGGACAAGTCACTGTTTTACTCAAGCACAGTGACTTAAAACAGAAAGACATAGCCAAGGAAGTAACTGTATCAACTCAAACTGTTAGTGTTGTAAGAAAAGCACTGAAATTGGGAAGAGAGATTGACAGTTCAAGGGGGGAAGTGTGGACGCAAGTGGAAAACAACACCTAGACCTGACCGAAAAATCAATGCAACGGCATTGAAAAATAGAAGAGCTTCATGTAAAATAATTTTTATGTAATTGGATAATGAGGGTATTGCAGTGGACAAGAGAACCATCAATAAACGTCCTCTGAAGCAAGGTCTGAAGTCATGCAGGCCTATGATAAAGCCTCGAGTAACACAGAAAATGAAGCAGGCGAGATATCAATGGGCTGCACAGCATGAAAATCGGATATTAGAGGATTGGTCTAAAATGAGATATTTGATAAAGATCAGAAGCGATTATAAAATAACTTTCTTGATGTTGATAATGTTTTTCTGAAGAATTCACTGCAAGCATTCAATAGGTCTAAACTTATTTGGAAACGTTTGTAGTCACTTTTTTCAGCCAAAATGGTTACTGAGGAATGAGGATGCTTTGGGAGCTGTTCAAGAACAACCTGTGATGATTTTCCTTCATAACTAAGGCTACTGACAATCTTAAACATGGGTTTATTTCTTTTTTTAAGTTATTTTTTCGGATGAATTGTCGGATGAAAATCCCTATCATCAAATAAGCCCATTGCAGTTGGCTTATTTGATGATAGGGTGCAGACAGTTCTCCTAAGGTCTGGTGAGGAATTTCTGCCTTCATGTTTGAAAAAAGCAGTCAAATTTCCTGCCAAATCATGGTTTGGGGTTAATATTGGCTAATTGAACCAACAGATTACACATAATAGAAGGACCCATGAACCAAATGTAATACGTAGAAGTGCTAGGACGCCTGCTACGACAAGTTGCAGAGTGGTTTCCTGCTGGCAGCCACTTCATTTTTCATCGGAATGACGCTCCATGCCCTACTGGAAGATCTTGATGAAATGATTCCGTGACAACAAACTTAGGGTAAAATGACTTGGAAACTCTCCAGATATGAATCCCATAGAAAATTTATGGGACATCCTGAAACATGACATTCATTCAGAACCAACCAACAAGCAACTAACCACAAAAAGAGAGCTGATAGAGCGTCTGACCAAGGTGTGGTTTTACAGCGAAAAGATAACTTGAT
>JGI24021J15306_10005480_pt1 | contig 15103 bp, 6 predicted proteins | sample Ectturendosymbi1_FD_15306 | JGI IMG/M metagenome (IMG submission 15306)
ATCATCGAAATTAGAAAGTTCAGTTCATCGGCGGGCTCAGGGCTGGAAAGCCAGTTGGAAAACTGGATTCCGTCGCCAGACATCTCGTAGTTGGATATGTACCCGGCGCCGTATCCAAATGCGACGTTAGATAATAGGCACTGCCCACAACGAAATCATGTCAAAACCATTATATGAAAACCGATAGATTTTCATTAGGCGAAAGGTTCAATGAAGTATAGACTTAATAAAAAAAAATTTAACGAAAAAAATCTACAGATAGAATCCCACAAGCGGAGGATCTACATCAGTGCTCTTCAACAGGGGTTCCGCAGAACGTGTAGTGGGCTTCAGTGAGTTTCAAAGGTTCCGTGAGGGTTCCTCGTTTTTTAGGTGAAATGTTTTTTTGCTTCCGTATGTTGATGCGTCATTATGAAATTTTTTAGATCAACGTGCTGCATTCAGACTCCATGTGGGCCAGTTAGTTGTACAGGAGTTTGAGTGCAGATGCGGAAAAAGAAATATTGGTGGTTGTTGCATCACTTGTTGTTTATTGTTATGCAATTTTAAGAACAACGTTGTTGTTGCATCACAGTTGTACGTTGTTGCCGATGTGCAGTTCACAGTTAGTAGAGTGGACTGAGTAGAAAGTAGATTCAACCTGAGTCTAGTAGAGAGCAGACTGAGTCACAGACTAAAGATGCTGTTCAATCTTTGTGGGAATAAAGTAAAAAGAATGTGAAACCCAACTTTTTACTATTTAGTCAAGCCAGATGAAGCAAAATAGCATATTTTCTTATATGAAGCGAAATAATAACAACAGCGAAGGTGTCGACGGTAATGAGCAGTGTAGCTCAAATGTAAAAGAGGGACCTGATCCGAAGCTGACCAAATGTAATTCAATTGCCAAAGTTATAAAATGGAACGACACATATTTCAGACACGGGTTCTTTTTGCCGGATGACCAAATTCTGAATGTAGCTGCTGCAGTAGCTAGGCTACATTCAAAAAATGCAAGAACAACCAAGTTATTAAAATTCTTGCTTCATAACTTCTGTAACAACTGTTTATTTGTTGAAGTGTCTAATAACGACATATTTCATTTTCTTACAAGTAATTCGTGTTTTTTCAATTTTTGTTAATGGGGTTCCATGGCAAACGGGAAAGTATATCATGGGTTCCGCGATGACAAAAAGGTTGAAGAGCACTGATCTACATCAAGAATTGATCTATTTACTTGTCTTCGTCCACTCTTCTTACCGGCCACATGCATAAAGAGCAACTTTAAAAAACCAAAACATCGTCAAGCTACTGAAAGCTGAACCTAATACGGTTGTACTGAGTTATTCCGGCTTATTCAATTAACAAATAACACCGCTCGAATTATTAAAATGCTAACAAACAGCACCACTGACAAACTAAAGAGTGTTGAAATTCGAAATAAAATGAACTTATTGCCAAATGGGAAAGAGAATAAAGAAAACGTAACAAAGAACAAAACAGTCAAAAAACGAGACGCAATGCGCTTGGCAAGTGTTACTTACAGCAACCAGTTTTGTAGACAAAGTCATCTGTTCGTTCCACGTAACAACCATCAAGTAAGGAATGTAAAACAAGAAGAACAATATACCGCCACAGGCAGCCGCCAAGTTAGCTCTGTGAACAAGCATTGGATGAGAAGAAAATATAGGCCGTAGGGTTGCTGTTTTGTTTTCAGACGATCCCAACTAAGGTTTCTGCTATACAACATAACTGAAACATTACAAAAATGAATTTTAATGACACACCGAACTCAATCTTGCGACGTGATGAAACTCGCAACCAAAGTTCAGGCATATTTCTTGGCACAGCATGTTAGTTACCTTGAAAAGAAACAGCTGATGAGGAAACATTGCATGATGGTGGCGATGGCAAAACAGCACAACCACAACCAGATGATGACCACTCCGCTGTGCGGCATGATCGCTCCCGCCTGTGAAGGTCAATGCAGATTGTGAAGACTGGGCTTTTCATCTCAAAAAATGTAGGAAAGAAACTAGCAACCACCTATTCTGCTAAAAATCTCAGCACAATACTTTCTCTCCTGCTCATGGTATCACATTCATCACAGCCGATTAAGCCATAGAAGTTTTCGAAAAAATCTAGGAGATAAAAGAAAAGATTCTTCTCTCGTCAATCATTGTCAACACGACTTGGGACAGTGCGCGTTGATCGTTATCTTTCATTTTTTGCAGAAGACGAACGTAAGTTCATACGTCGCAATGAACACCGGAAAGCGAAATAAACTCGGCTTGTAATTTCAATTTCACTCAACGTATAAAATGGTTTTAATAAACCAGCTGCATTGTCCAAACCAAATACCTTCAGGACAATGACCGTGAGAATGATTGACAAAAACATGACAACAAAGGAGTTTATGAACCAAGCCACCCAGTGAACGCCATTGCTCAATCCCATCATCTTCATAACCTGCGACAAAATTGTTTGAATGGAAATTGTTGTTCGACCGACGATGCCTCAAAAAACATTGCTGATTTATGAGGCAAGATTCTTCCGTAGTTAACAGGAGAGGGTTCTGTCAGAGAATTCCTGGTTCTACTGAAAAACACTTAAAACTAGCGAGTGTGTATCTCAGTACTGGGTTTTAACTAAAAGCCAGGTGCTTGAACTTTCGGATACGGGGAGTGTGACTTCTAGCTTGCAAACAACTAACACCGTTTCTCGAACACATTTGTGTTACAAGACTTAAAAAAAGAACTTGGCCTACGTGTTTTCTACTGTCTTTTTGTGATATGTATTTCACATTTTCATAGTGAAGGTGGCTGTAAACGCATACATCATTACACCAACATCATAACCTTTTACCTTTTGCAAACCTTTTGCAAAAAGTGGAGCGATAATAAACCCTATTTCGAAGCGCTACATCTTTATCCTTAGTATAAACCAGGGGCCTCCAAACTACAAATTGGTCCCCCGAAGCCGTTTCATCCGGTTCGCGAAGCCATTTTGTAAATAATGAAAATATAAATATCTACAAGATATTTGTTGATTTGGTGGAATGTATATCTCGAAACAATGACTATGTAAGATGTCCGGCCCTGGAACTGTTGCGTAACAGCTTATGTGGCCCTCTGAGAAAAAAGTTTGGAGGGCCTTGGTTTAACCTATAAACCAACTTGCNCTTCAGGAAAAATGTCAAACAAGGGTAAAGAAGTATTGCAACGCCAACCCGCAAGGAAAAGCGCGAGGAGAAGCGGGCGAAAAACTTTGAGGAAACTATGCCAATATGATCAACATGTATGTCATTAGTAAAAAATGTAAGCACTTAAACTAAGATTTAAACGAACACATTTTTATTCACAAAGTCAAAGACTTCAGCATTAGCAAGGATGGAAAAAGATAAAATTCTAAGTGCTTTGCCATTTGCAATCCAAAGTGATTTAGACCTTTTTCCTTTTGAAATTGCATCTGTTCGGTTGTAAATAGCACAAAAGAAATTAACGGTCAACAGTGCGACCAACAAGCAAAACCTCTGGTTTAGAGTTCGAATAAATCATTTCATATTTTAAACCCAACGTGAGATGCGATGAACTTTGAGATAAAACGGATTAATCTGCAAGAGAATCTGCCGTACCTCTTTCAAACGCTGTTCCTTTTCGTAGACAATACTTTTGATTATGATGCAAACAGAATAAATCCAAGCAAGGGTCATGATCAAAGATAAAATCGAAGCCAAGTTTTGCAGAAAACTGTAACAAATATAGTCAACTTTGTAAAATTTGCAACTCGCTGTTTTGTGACCAATCAGTATTTTACGATCCCAGTATTTTCAAACACAACTTCGGCAACCAAGTACCTCAGTCGCTAAAAGGATCATATTCGCCATAAGGTACCTTTAGCGAAACTGGAGGCAGAAAAGCGAAACTGGAATATCCAGGAGACATTTATTGGAACCAACAATTGCTCTGGGCTTTAAAAAAAAGTTCAATCTGTGCTGTTTTACCGCCTCTGGCGGATCTGAAACAGCCTGGTCATAACGTGACCAGATTGCGCGAGTAATTCCTGAAATTGACTTTGTTTTTAATTTTTGAAACACTTTCATTGATTTACGAACATTTTCAATCAACTAACATTTGACCGCAAGTGCATAGATGAGTTACTGCTGTCCACAAGGGAATCTTATCCTAAGATCAACTTGAAAGTTGTCAAAATTATCTTAACATCTGCATCATCATGGCTTGGCGAGTATGGATTTTCAGCACAGAGTGAAATAAAAAGCAAAATAAGATGAGAGACTTCTTGGTAGTTACGATGAAATGCAAGTTTAATCGACATCATTGGAGCTTCACATCAGTTCATTTGATCTCGTGAGCAGGTACAGTCATCGCATTAAAAAACGAAATTCTTGATCATATTTGCTTAATTGCGTGAAACTGTGCCGCGAAATTGTTTACATTTTTGTAGTGTGCCGCAGCGCAATAAAGGTGAGAATCACTGCCATAAGCAATACTCAAAGCAAAAATTACGCCCTGCCAGGCATGTTGAAGCTGAAATACATTGATGTTTATTGGCAACGTTATGTCTCTTTTATATGAAATCAGTTGGCAAATGTGAAATAGATTCCGATGAGTATCCTATATTTCGTGGCAAAGAGCAAATATTGAAATGAGATAAAGAACGCGATGGCTGTTTCAGTTATCACGTTCATGAAGTACACTATCACATAGAACGTAACGGTACAGTAGAACATCTGTTTATGAATGTTGCGCCAGGTTTTTTCCGAAAGCACCAGGTTTTCTTCGAATTGTTCGAGCATCAATGAAGACCAAGTTGATTCACTTTTTTCGTATGAACAGCAATAGCAGGACCAGTCCAACAAACATCACCGGCTTCAGACCAAGCTGCGAGGCAACTCAAAATTGAAAAAGAAGATTTTACTGAAACCGATACAGATGTACGAAACGAATTCTTCTTACGTGTCTCTAGTGTAGCAAGGGTATGGCATGAGCTGCAGGTAACTTCCCAGCGGTTCGTATTGGTTCTTATCGTTCATGCTTTCAGTAAAGCGGAGAAGGGCCGACTCAATCAAGTCTTGCAAATGCACAAAACCGCTGACGTAGTACTTGACTCTCCGCGTACCATCCTCCGCACCAGGGCGCCAAAAACTAAGAGAATGAACAAAGACGGTAAAGTACAACGATGGATGTTGTACAAACAGCTGCAAACACTCCGGCATAAAAGTGGTCGGGTGCGATTTAAGGCTACATCGCAGCCACGTTAGTGGTGGCGGTTTTCGAAGTTATACCCTTGGCGCTCGCCAACCAACGCGTGGCCGTCTTACTGTACGAAAATAATGAGCGTGTTTATCCAGTGAATCGAACTGTCAGCAAGACTGTTTTTTCGTCGAACGTGGAATTGTGCAGCGTTGTTAAGGAGAAACCCACAACAACCGCACCGCGATATACAATTTCAGAGAAAAGAACATACACTCCCAGCATTGGAACGTATGTACGTTCAAACACGTGAAAGCGAACGTGCTGATTGAAGCGAAGTCACCAGTAAAGATAACCTGAAGCCGGTCAAACTTTTCCTTTTCACAACACAAAAACAAAACGCTGATTTCGATGCTGCTCTCCATAGGTGTACGGGAATGCATATTTGGGGGTCACAAAATTTTTTTGTCCTAACTTTCCCTTACTTCCGAAATATGTATAAACAGTAATTCAAGGTTTTGTGACGTAACCTACCATTATAAAAAATCAAGGTTTCTGAACACCAAGCATTAATAAGATGTGGATATAAACATGATTTTTGCGCTTTCAATTTTACATTTTCAAATTCAATTCATTGCAGCAATTTGAGCCTCATTGGAGAATAGAAAAACTCACTTTATTCTGTTTTTGATCTTCAAAAGAAACTATTTTAACGTTTTCAGCACCTGCGCGCATTCTTTTGAAATGGCCTCGCTTCTGAACAGACGCAAATGCTGAGACAAGACTGCAACGAACTTTTATTTATTTATGTATGTCTGAAATACAACAATTTGATGTTTAGGAAAAAGTTGGATTAGTTGAAGTGGTGGGTCAGTTGAAACATTCCACCTTCACCCCAATATTACAGTATTGTATAAAATATGATGGTTTCTACTTTTACCCAAATATGAATCAAGCTGCTCCAATTTAACGGAATTTGTACGAAGTTGTTCTAATTTACCCAGATGCTGTTATTTTTCCCAAATTTGACAGAAATTGTTCTGAGTAATTCTTGTATCAAAAAAATATATGCACTAATACTAAACATTTTTGTCTGAACAACCGCCAGTTTCTAAGCTCTGGAGATGTGATTGCATCTCTTGCATGTCCACGTCGCACGCTTATAATGCACTGATGCACACGAATGTAACCCTTGTAGCATTATAATATATGCTTCTTTTGACAAAATAGGTGTTAGAGCATTACCATGCTTCAGACAAAAGCCATTTTGATAGCTTCATTGTAACTTCTTTAATTAACTTGACATATTTAGTCTGCGGAACTTACAATCTTCGTACTGATCTTGTCCAAGTTACTTCTCCAGAGCTTTGCCTAATCTTATACTTGATGACTTCTGGGACGGACGCATCGCTATTTGATGGCGACGAAAAAACAATACCTGAAAAAACGTTTTCATTCCACTGATTGACTTGAGTTTCACTACAGATGGTTGCAAGCAACAATTGCTTTTAGTAAACTTGGCAAAAATGCGTTGCGGATATGAAGCAATGACTGAAGCGAAACCACAGGTTGTTTATTTTCTGTCCAACTACGAATCAATTATATTTGTTTTGAAACCATTTCACACAAGAGTACATGAAGCCAGTTAATTGTAAATAAACTCTGATCAGATTCCTGAGACCGAGCCCCTCCGCCTATAATTCCTAAACCAGTGACTATCCTGAAAGCGCATTGTTTTGTTCACTTTGTTGTAACTAAACGTGCTACTCAGCCAACGATTACGTTCAACATGAAAAATCTTGCCAGTGTAATCCTAAGGAACTAATAAATAAAATCCAGTTGTTTTCCTCTTTGGTAAAAAATGGCTTATCTTGATCGCTGAAAAGATTTGGTGTGAAAGCAACAAACATTGATAGACATTACCTCCCCACAGAGTTTGATTTTTCAAAATATTAAGAGACGCTTGCTTTAGTTCAGCTTCTGTGTTATAACCTTGGAACTTGTCGTAGTCAACGCAGCCCAGAAGCTGTGTACGAAAAAAAACAAAAGTGAACTTGAAAAGTGGTCATTGTTTCCTGGGTCTGCTAAGGACAAGTTATACTAATCGGTTGTGAATTGATAACAACAGTTCATGTAATAATCAAAGTAAGTATTGTTAAAAAAACATCAACATTTCACCATGGTATGCTTTTGTTTTCAGTACGTGGTTAATTGCTTTCATAGAATTTATGTGAGTGTCATTTTAAACAGTAGCAAAGCTCTCTAGTTGTCAAGGTCGAATTGCCTTACTTGCATTGCAGCAACAAGAATAACACTCACCTTAACCAAAACAGTTGTATCTTCACGAAACCGACGAAATAAATCCTTCCAAGAGGTACTGTTGTCGCAAGGTTTTTCTTCATTTGACAACAAGCCAATGAGCCAACGGATCTCAGCAACAGTGAAATTTAGCTGCGTTCGAAGATACTCCGTTCCTTGGGTCGTATTGACCAAAACCTGCAAAACGGAGTTCGTCGTACTCATCCAATTACGTCGTTCAGACTTCCTTTATTCGTAGAAACGATTTTGCAGCAACACTCACAAAACTTAAAAAAGAAATAGGATCACCGATCGGAGCGGACTTGTCTCGCAATGCTATTTACCCGCAAAGAGCTAGCGATTGACCCCGACTGAAGGGACTGGTAGGTGGCTGGCCCTGTAGTAGAAAGCCACGTCTCCCCCACAGTTTGAAGAAATCTAATTGATTCGAATGTAGTGTTGGCCTCGGCCATGATGGATTCGACTACAGGCGTCCGAGGGCTGTATAGGATTTTTCCTAAAATAAATTAAACAGCTTCAGTTGCAAATAACAAGAACATACGGTAAGAAAACTTAAAATACGTTATTAAACATTAAATTACAGCACTTTCTTTGTGCACTGGTTGAAATGCAGTTAATAAAAGCGATAATAAAACATTATAGTTCAAACAGTGCGAACAGGTGCCGTCACTACAGCAATCATAACATAACAATGTAGAAGTATAAAAGCATTGATTTACATAAAAATGAAGCTAACTGCACACAATTTTTAGACAGTGTTAATTCAGTCAAAGGACTAGCAAAGTTTTAACACAGATGTTAGTGACGTTATGTAGCAGAAATAAAGTATACTCCGTTTCACCTAAAACCAAACATGTGAAACAGAAGAGAAGTAGCATTTTAAAAAATCGTATTTAGCTTCAGCTTTCAGACCCACGTAAAAGACGCTGAACTTCAGAACTTGCATTAGAAACAAGACAGTAAGTTACGGAAGTTCCATGCCGTTAAAATCAGGAAATCGACTTGTTTTGATGAATAATACCAAAGTTTGTAGCAGCAAACCTCAGCTTATGTGGGAGCGCTTAACCACTTTCGCATAGTTTGAGAACACAAGCACACTACATGGAAATCGGATGCACTACAATTCACTATAACTAGACTTGCCAGGGCAGACGATGGCGACTGGGATAAAATTTACGTGGCGATAGATTTATTTTCACTGATCAACCTTGTTTAAATACGTTATCTGCCTGCTCATTACTGCAGATGAAAGTCCAAGGTTCCGAATAAGAAACTGAATTCACGAACGAGCCACTTCAGACGATTCAACACACCTGGCAAAGAAACAACGGGAAACACCAAAGCGAAACAAAGCAACTCACAAAACGGATTGCGCAACGTATGGATAGTATGTCTTTAAATTCCCACACAATACAGCGGCACAATACACTCAAGAAGTTTGCCGATGATGATCGCGATCAAGTTACAACAACTGATCATGACTAAGCGAAAAAAATACGAAAGCTACTGCTGTCGAACATTCTGAGCGTTGGTGGCTGGAAACTTTTGAAAGCGCAGACCGCCAAAACCAAAATATAATGATTCAATTTGATTTAAGGCGTTACAAACATGATCTGATTTTAGAATCTACAAAATGTTTGGCTACTGAAAAACGAAAACATTGCATTATAGGTCATCCAACCTGCCATTTCAAAATTGTTCAGTGAAAAACAATATGCTATTTTTATGTACAACCATACTGAGAGAGTTCAATGCAATTCTTAGAAGATAGTAACGCTAACGACAAACATCTGCAGGGGAACNCACCCCAATATTACTGTTGGCAGCTCTAGCACCGACATTGNCGAAAGAGCGAAAGTTTCCGGTAGTTGCGACTTTCGCAGAACTACATATTTCCTAATTGCGTAAAATTTTTAGGCTCAGCCAACATTCTCTGCGCAGGAAAAATACGAACTGACTTAAAGATTGCCGTACTAGTGCTAGGTAAGAAAACACAACTTTTGCTATATTTAAGCTTTTTGAATAGAACCATACAAGACGTTTCACAACATCATCCAAGAACCTAAGTCGTAAAACTTCGTTTCACGCTTGCAGTTGTAGTTGGAAGCTGGTTCAGATGGGCTTCATATAAATCATGATGTGAAAAATCAGTAAGGACTCGACGGAATTACACTACATAGATTAAAATATTCTCAATTCGAAATACAAATTCACAGTTAACGCACAATGATTTGCATTATACGTGACGGTTGAATAAGCCGGGAGTGAGGCAACGTTCGGGAAAGCGTTGTTCTACACGTGCACATCAACACCCGCAGCACCACAGAAAACCTAACGGCGTTAGTTGCACAGCACTCTCAAGTAGCTGCAACTCAACCGCGTACCAAGCAACACCGACTTTAACGTTTTCCAAACGCTCTGAAGCTCTCTGCTTGATTCAGAAACGTTGATCAAGCTTTGGCAGAAGGCGCCTGTATCACTGAGAAGCAAAATCACCGGTTACACGTTTGCATCGCACGCAAAAGTTAATCGTTGAACCGGATGAAGCTCTTGTTTCACACCTTTCTCGGCAGCAGTACGCAGATAATTTCAGCTGAACTGAAATTACGAAAAAATTACTTGCACAACCGTTCTACGATAAATTAAAAGTTCTCTCGCAACTGCGTTCTTCAGAGAAAAGGGTAGTATTGCAAACCCTGCGGACGGATTCTTGACGAAATCAGACACACGGTTGTTTATTTCTGAAATATGGATATTTAACATTCGGTAAAATGACTGGTTTTCAAAACAAGAGGAATAATAAAGTTGCCTCTTTCAGCTCAACTCGTGGAGTAGAACCACCAGACCCGGTCGACCTTTAAATAAACTTGCGTTATCAATAAAAAAATAGTTTATTTTTTTCTCGAAAGCAACAGGTCCAACTCGTTACCCAAATAAAACGACTGGATTCTTGCTGCAGTCCAAGAATCAGCGAGATTTGTATCAATCCATAGTACAATAATTTTCATAATAATTTTGCTAATTTTTTGAACATGATCGTTAAAAAAAAACAATGAAAAGTAATACAATTAGACTTTGCTGTCATAAAACAAGCAGTTTCGTTAAAATGACCGGCGGGTCCACCCAGTCAAGCCCGGAATGGCCTACAATACAGCAATGTGTAACGTCACGCCGCAAAGATTGTACAAACACCAAATAAGCATTTTCGATTATTGAAAAGTAAGCTTTTGAGGAGTTTCGTTAAGAACAACGTGTATCACTTGCAACAATACTTAACTTAAACCGCGGATGTGCTCATTTGCCCAAAGGTAACTCCCGCCAATTGCCTCAACCAAATAATATCAATAACAAAAAACATGGATTTGCTCCACTTAAGCGAAACACATCAAACAGCAGCTTGCAAAACATTTCGCGCGGCAAGCTGTACTCTAAATACTGTACAACACTTAAAAACAGTAAAATATGGCGAAAAAGAGCTTAATTGCTGTAACAAAAGGTTCTGTTGGGACAAAATGTGAACAGCACAGGTACAAACAAACTGCTTCTAGTTGCCCGGAACTTCGCCAAAGCGATGGATAATTGTGAAATTTACTTACGTCTGGTTAGCAACATTCGCGGATAAGAGAGATGTCAACGCCGAAGAAGTGTTTTGAATAGATCCAGACAGGAAGCTTCTGATCACATTGGCCTTGTTTTCCGGATGTCCGCAAAAATCCTATTCAAACAATTGCATCTATTATTGCTACAGAAAGTAAGAAACTCGAGTAACTACTGAACTTTCGTTGTGACCGCCAACAAAAAAGCGGAAAAGGATGAGACGTTGTTTAAAGGCAAAAAATGACATTAGCCTTTTCAAATGAATATGCGATTTCTCAAAAGAAAGACGACGATTATTCTCTTTTTAACCAAAAAATATTTTTTAAAGCTTTGTTCTACCGGTGCTTTCCAGGGATCTTCTGGTCTGGTAAAATTTTTATCCATAATATTCAAAAAGTCGATTTTAGGCTCACTTGGGCAGCAGTGGGTGAAGTTGTATCCATACCCATCAAGGCAGCCAGCAATGATCCGGAAGTTGATCGATGGTTGACAGCATTTAGGATTGTGAGCACTGGGACTCGTATACTTTGTAAGATCGTTTCGTAAACTGATAGTCTTTGAGTAATTTGAGGTATTTCAGAAACACTTGCTAGGTTGATCGATGATGACCCAACTCTCTGTGAAAGTGTAACAAACACTAAAGCTTCCTTTACCTTAATGTCACAGAAAACATGCAGTCTGGGAAACAAGAACAGCGTCATGCATGGGAAAATTAGCTAAAGACCATATGGCCTCGGACTTAAAAGGTATTCATGATGCGTTCCAGCACAAACTCAGAAGCGTATTTTTTCAATGTTCGTTTTCGTTCACTGTGTCCATATTAAAACCAACCTACACTTCCATGTCGTGGTCATAGCTGCAAACGAATAAGTACAGGAGTTAGTGGCGTGAACAGACGCAGCGGTTAAAATATAAGTAAGTAGTTTCATAAATCCTTATGACCTATCAATGCGCACCACCAAATATTATTTAACATTGCCAAGACTTCATTCAGCGTAGGATTTGGAACTCCCGAAAAAATTTGTACATGGCATGCACCAGATTTGTTCAAAAAAAGTATGTTTGTACGGCATATCAAAAAACCGAACACTAATTACAATGTTCTAACCTTATAAAATGCTTTGTTTCTTACCTCTTGTAACAGAAGTCTACACACGTTGCTCTACATTCTATACAAACTCTGCCTTTATCTCGTACGGCTGTCGCAATTACCATACTTGGAAGGCATCTCTTCCGTTGCCGAAACCTGCCTTTGTTAAACTAAAGACATTTTGTTCCAAACGTAAAAGACGTTTTTCACTTGCTTCTTCTTCATTATGCAGCAGCCACAATTTGACCACAAGTCTTTAGAGATTTCAGCAGCCACGAATTAACAGAAATTGCTAGAAATTAACAGTAGAAGCTTACTACAAAATACCTGAATGGTGATGTGTATGTTTTCAGAAAAATACTTGGATAGCGTTTCAAAATCCTGGTCTGCCAAATTGCACAATTCAGCCGATACAGTGGGTACGTTGGCAGGGAACTGCAGAAGAGTGCTCAAGTGTGTTTCATTGCATACTACACTTTTTTGACTGAGGCTTGTAGGCAGAGCAATCACCTACAACAAAAATTAGTCACGCATTGCTTGCAGATTCCATTTCAATGCAAGATCTTTAACATCTTGCTCAAAATGTTTTCTTTAAAGCAGTGAAATACAGCACACAACTTCAACATTTGCTGCAAACCTGCAAGACTGATGCTTCACTGTTCAGAATGAAATCAACCGTGTCAGATGACAGAGACATATTGCTTGTTAAAAAAGATTTGAATGTAGTGGAATTGCTAACCAAGGAAGATAAGTTGTCTGCAATGAATAACAGAGAAAGAAATACATCTGATGAAATGTTGCAGAAGAAAAATGCTAGGATATTGCCATTTCATGGACAAAAAGAAAAGGATCGGGTGTTGTTTAATTACCACAACTGATCTACAAATTATTTACTGAAACACAATGCACAATTTCGACAAGATAATTATTAGAAAACAACAACACAAATGTTTTGCTTTTGTGGAATGTTGGGGTTGATGACAGAAGTAATGCATAAGAAAACAAATTAGATCTTTCTCTGAAATCCCAACACATGGTATATTTGTTGAAGAGATGATTCGCACTTTTGCAGCATGTTACAAGCACAACTAATGTAAGTTCTGCATGAGAATTACTAAGAAGATTAGATGCCTATCTCTGTATCTGTGTGGTGTTCGATGTAGAAGTAAAACTAAGAAAAAATACTTTGTAAAAATCACAAATTTCATGGAAATTTTATCAAAAGGATAGTATGAACTTCCCAACGTAGGGACTTAATATTAATAACTATGTGGTATTGCTTTATTTCCACTAATGCCATAAAGATGGCATTTTCAATCTGAACCTGATCCAAGGAGGCAATATGGTTTCAAGAGCTTGAGTTTTCATGACATCATTAATTAATTAGTCATACTGAATATGAAGTTAATATCATGTAATGCTTGAGAGACTGTGGACAATGCAGACAACATATCTAGCATATCATTGTTAAAATTTGCCTCAACGGATCAACCATTGACAAAATAATTTACATACACATGTCATTTCTGTTTTGGACTTCCAAATATTGTAGGTCCCTAGCAAGTGCAGTTGAGTTGATCAATGGGTTTTGAATCAGAGCTACTGCAATATCACCCACAGCATCATTCAATCTGTAACATAAAAATTGAGTGCATATTCTCCAAATTATAAAAATTATTTCTCAAACTGCAAATCAATAAACATATAAGCATAACAAGAAGAACATTCCGAGCCCTGCATGATTTTGACACAGACAATCCAGAAGGGTTTTGTTAAAATAGAACTAAAAAGTGTTGAATTGACTCATAATACGCAATTAAAGTGACTGCATGATAGCAACATGAACAAACTACACTTTGGAAGACATTATTTTCTCCTATGAAACAGGAAACACTCAGTTGCAGTCGACTTAAGTTTTGAATATCAAGTGGAACGGAAACTGTGTTGAATGAATTCTTACTTACGTAGTAGATGAGCTATTAATAGGTGAATTGATCTGCCCAGGTGTCTCAGATGTGACTGGAACACTGAAACATGGATTCGAAACATCACAAGCAATGCTTCTAAGCCATGGAAACACTCCAGCAGATGGGAGTGCTCGTGGTGGGTAATGACCTAAATAAAAAGGGATTATGTGCAAAATCAGCACATCAAGTAAAAATGGAAACAAATACATTACTTACATTCAGCAGTGGTTTCTACCACCAATGATTTTCGAATTCCCACCAGAACTAAGAGCAAAATTATAGGCCATAGCACTTCAATAATGGTTCGAATCTGCAAGAAAAATATAATAGCTGAAATTTGATACCTGGCTGAATAACTAGCACAGTTGTTTGAACATGCACCACCAAAGCTGGTAGACTGGGTTCAACACCAGTTGGAGTCATACTGAAAACTTGAAAAATAGTACTTATGGCTTTTCTAGCTCCACCCTCATGCTCAGCATTAATGTGTCTGTGTAAGGAAAAGGTTCATGTGCGGTGCTGCCATTGACTCACATCAATGCAGCTTTCAATATGAAATTAGCCACAGGGTCACCATTGCAAACAAGCAGAGATGGGTACTGTGGTTTTGCAGCAATTCAAATCTGCAAATTCTAAGCTGATGATTTTGATTGTAGCATCACATCAACTAAATATGGATTAAAAAATTCTTTTTCACAAATTGGTTCTAGTGTAGACTGTTAGTTAATCTACTAGTTCAATCGACAGGCTTGAATTGATTTGCGAAAAAGAACTTCTTCAATCTATTGTTTTAATTATTGGGCAATTCCACCTGAAAGGTAAACCAGGGTTAAAAAACAAAATATTGAAGCAAACAAAGTGTTAAATAACTTTTCACACATCAGTCTTTATGAAAACGCTGCTTGCAAAAACAGCAGATGGCAAAAATGTATATTTTT
>JGI24021J15306_10005481_pt1 | contig 15103 bp, 11 predicted proteins | sample Ectturendosymbi1_FD_15306 | JGI IMG/M metagenome (IMG submission 15306)
AGATGAACGTGCATATACATCGATTTGAAACAAGTTTCCGTATTCCTGGAAAGTGCAAGTAGGGTTTATGAATTCATCTGAAAAGAATTATCACTTTGAGTAAGTAATACAGCTGAAGGTCAGAGTCGGATAATCGAAATTGCCAGGAGTCGGAGTCGGATGACGGGACTTCCGACTCCACAGCCCTGGTTGAAACAGTGGCGTTAACCAGAGCACCTGAAAATGTTGGTTGAAGAGCACCTAAGGCACCTGAAAATGTAGGTTAAAATCATGACACAAGTTACAGAGCACCATTCACACTCAGACTGGCTGGCCATGTTGACATGGTATTTTTCTGGTGTTTTCGTTTGTAATCTCTGGTTTCTGCTTATTGTTCAGGTGAATGATGTTTCTTGCCGAGTCGCTCTAGTCTACCCTGAGGAAATATTTTTTCTTAGTAAGATAAACTGTAGTGTTTATACCATCAACTCTCTTCTCGCAGCTAATTGTATGTGCAGTTGAGCACCTTATTTATTCGATTATTATAAAGTTTTTTCATCATTTCATGCGGGTTACAATCAAGGGCGGCTCACATTTTTTATTCTTTTACTTTATTGAAAGGTATAGATGACGCTCAGTCTTTCCATGGCTACGTTTTGCCGACCATATTCTTCTTTCGCATTCATTTTTTTCAGCATCATGTGCACATCCGTCACAGGAGGGATTATGATAAATAGAAGACAGTTGTAGTGATGTAAGGATGTAGTGATGTAAGCATCATTAATACGGGAAACGCACGAGTACGCGAATGCATCTCAGAGGCTAAGGTAACCTATGTTCAAATGCGGTTTACAATCAAGGGCAGCTTACATTAATTTTTAACACCATTTCGTGCGACGCACAATCAAAGGCGGCTAACAATCGAGTTAATAGGGCAGGCACATAATCGACTACTGGAAAAAGCAAACGAGAACGTTGCGAATCAGCGAAAACATAAATTATACAAAAGATGACGTCATGAAATACGTCATAGGGGCCCTCCAGTGAAAATTGTCCCGGGCCCCCCTACCCTTTAATCCGGCTCTGCGTGAAGATCTATTAGACTTACTGTAACTAATTCTCAAATTCATATTCTCAAAAAAAAGATTTAACGGGACTTTTCATAATTAAACCTAGCCAGTCAGATGCACTAGAAAAAAACAGATCTGAGTGGAAAAAACAGCAATGGGAGCCCTGATTGAGTCGATACACTCAAAGCATGTTGGCTGCTTTCTCTGTTTGTTGAATCGTACCCATTGTTACGTGTGAATCAGGCGAAAGAACTTGTGACCATTCGTGTTTGAAATGCATCTTATGGAAACTCAAGATTGCAGTGACGTATGCAGGAAATTCTCATGGGGATTTCATTCAGTGGTATATAGTGGTCATTTGTATTTGGTGTCCGCTATTTGTGACGTCACAATTTGACATCATGTTTATGTTTCCAAACCAACGTTTTGGCGAAGTTTTTTGATATAATATGCAATTTCTTCTACACGCGCTCCACTTAATTTATACGTCACAGTTTGACGTCAAATTCATGTTTCCAAACCAACGTCTTGGCGATATTTTTGACATAATATGCATATTCTTCTACACGCACTCTCCTTAATTTATGTGTCACTGAACTGAACATGAACAATCAGCGCTCCAGGTCAGGATATCGGAGGAAAACGTTACGACACAGAAGTTCATAACTGCAAAAATATGAGGCTGCGGGTTAATACAGGGGAGTGAAACACTCATCACTGCGTCAGAGCAATTCACAACTGCAAAATGAGGCTTTGCTAATGTCTTGTCGAATATGAGCAGTCGGGCACAGAAAGTGCGCAGCTGGACTGGCTGGCGCATACCCTTGTTAGCAAGATCGAATCTTGCTAAATACACAAATTAATAATGCGTATAAAGTACGCAAGTAAACTTTCGATTTTTTGTTATGCATAGAAGTTCAGCAAATTTTTAGTTTTCCTTGCTGAGACATTATCAAATCCCTGAATGCTTCTATGTTAACAACTGCTATTTTTGAGCTTGTGCAACAGTTTTATCATGCTACAGAATTTGGTAATCTAGCCAATGCGGTCAGCACTTGCGCTGCTCAGCCATTGCAGACAAAACAAAGGCAATTGTTTCGGATAAAATGAACTATCGCGGAACACAATCTTAAACATGCGCAGTGGACGAAAGATCTGCAAAAAATGGTGAGATGGTCTCTGGATGCAGATGATAACCCAGATTCCCACCAAAAACTAATTATCACGTTTTCGCCCATTTACAATGTTCCTTAAAATTTGCATGCAAATTAATTCCGTGGCATTTGCATTAGGTCTGCAAATTAACAAGCAAAAAGTATGCGAAAACAATTATTTTCCTTTGAGTAGTTAATAAAGTTTTTGTAAAATATCAAGCTCAAGGGGGGTTTTAACCCCAAACTCACCCCCTTGTAAGATTGTGCTACAGAAAATAGCTACTGCAGGCTTGCCCAACCTTTTTAGTGTTGCGGACCACTTTCACATGAGGAAATTTATTGCGGGCCTAAAACGCTTTTGTGACGTAACAAATCCCTGGATTTTGATACGTTTTATGCAACAACACGAGGGCATAATGAGTGCTATAGTTGCACGCAGTGTTACCAGCTTGTATGGATGTAAACCAAACCTAAAAAATTGACATATTTTCGAAACGTTTGTCATACAAGTTTTTGGGTGGAAGGCCCATAACAGAAACAACAGGTATAATTTTGGTGCGTTTTGATGGCAAATATACTTGAGCCTATAAAAAAATACTAAAAGTTAAAAAAGTCTGCTTACGAACTTATTACATCGCGGGCCACTTGAAACAACCTCGCGGGCCGCATGCGGCCCGCGGGTTGGGCAGCCTTGAGCTACTGTATGTGTAGGGCTATAGCAGCATTATCTTACAGTAAACACAGGTGCTTCTTCAGAGCAGTACTGTATATGTTAGCGTTTCTGTTACGTACAGCTCGTTTGGTACTTTTAAATGTGATTTTTTCCATTTTAATTTTTTTCAAAGTCATTCAGAAATCAGATTGCTATTGAGTACGCTACTTGCGCAAGTTTGTACAGCTCCCATGCTAAGCTAGTGCGAGAAGATCTTAATGAGCTTGAATAGCAAGCAAAAGTAACTTTGCCAACTGGCAACAACAGAACTCTACCCCAAAGAGACAAGAAAAGGGTAACAGCAGAAAGAAAATGACAAAACCGCGTTTGGCTCTGATGAGGCTTTAGTGGTTTTTAGTTTATCCAACCACGCTGACCCTTACTTCTTAGCTTGATGATCACTAACTGCTCAGGAGAAAGTTTTTTTCAAGATTCAGAATTGAAAACGAAACAAAAGGTCGCAATGTTCTAGGAGAGGTTGCCCAGTATAAGAGTTCGGTGCATTGAAGTGACAAACATAAGCAAACAAGTTTTAATGAATTGCATTTGAAATCTGTGCCCCCCCATTTCACGTTTGGCCCCCTGGTTGCTCCGTACATCCAACACAGTATTTTAAAAATGTGGCGCCCCCTTCTTGTTTTTTCCCCCCCGCTGCTAAATCCTGGCGACGGGCCTGTGTGAAGTTCACCTGCGCAAATGTAAAGCTCCTTATTGAAAGCTTTCTGGCTACGGTTCTGGTTCAAAATCTCACATCCTTTCGTGCGACGATTTCGTTCGTAACAAACACGCGAATCGTGAACCTAGCAGTCAGACTTGGACAATTAAATAATTCTAGTTTTCTAATTCGACGAACTAGAGCGAAATCACGGTAATTCTAATTCTAATCTAATTCGCAATAAGCTTCAATGCTCTAATTTTAGTTCTAATATAATTTCCGGTTTTGCCAAAAATGCTAATTTGTCCAACGATCTTTTTAAAGAAGAAACGAGAATGGACCCTCGTGCAATGAAAATGCAACGAAATTGTCACAAGTGCCACACCACCGTCCCATCACAGAAAAGTGAAAACGGTAAAAACTCGATCAATTTCTTTTCTCATTCACAGCTGCGGTGTCAAGTACGTGGCCTATTAATGAGCATTATTACATCACATTGCCTATCCATTCACACGCTGAAGTCACAATAGTCAAGTAGTCATCACGGTACTGCGACAGTCAGCCAGCTGTGATGTTTTAGGACAGGGGTGTGCAAACATGCAGTACTGCCGGGCCAAATGGAAATAACCATATTGGACCACGGCCCACAACTGCATGTATCAAGCTCTGCGTGTTAGACAATGCGCTGCCCACACACAGAAGATCGGTAATAGGCCTACCCAATGCTGGATTAACCATTAAAGCTACTAGTAGACTATAACCTTAGGCCCTGGAAAAATGCGGCCCTCAATTTTCTTTTTGATTATTGTATTCATTGCAAGTAACTGCCGAATTATCTCCTAAAATTTATTAAATTTAACGAAATATCTGTTCAGCCTTAGGCCTACCGTACCCTTAAACCGGCCCTGGCGATACCTTTCAAAAACCGTAAAGCTTGCTTGAAAATCTGGCCCTTTCCGCGGGCCACAGCCCACAAAATTTCAGCTCCCGGACCGGACCACTTTTTGCCTGCGGCCCATGAGTTGCTCACCCCTATTTTAGGGTTTTGCAAAACGTACATCATTTCCCTAATCTGAAGGCTGCTGTTTGACAACTCCTGGGAATGACAGCGATATCGGCTCTTGCTGCGTCGCCCTGAGCTCAGGGACGTCGGACAGCAAGGGCATTGCCCCCTGCCCTTCCAACAGGGGGGAAACGGGGGCGAAGGTGCCTTTATAACAACAGCATCTTGGCGTACGAATCTCTGCTATTCTCGTGCTTAAGGCTATGAGAATGAATCCACATTTGGGCATGAATTGAACTTGGATTAGTTGCTTTGATTTGAGCAAATGTAATTCTAATTTTAGTTCAATTTATGGTTCTCGCAAATTCGCTAATTTTAATTCTAATCTAATTTGCGACATCTCGGTTAGATTAGGAATTTAGAAGAGCTTAAAATTTCTAGTTGTCCAAGGCTGCTAGCAGTTGCAACCATTTGGGTCGTTTTACTTGACGCGTTTTGCTCGTGTGTGCGAGATGTTATGGCCGTGGCAAGCAAGTCGCAACGTGGTCCTCAAATTGTGCTTTAACGTCTTTATGTCGCCACACATATGTGCTGTTGTTTGATTTTTCTGAGCACAGATAAGAAAAAACAGATGTGAAACTAATAAAAAACGTAGGTCATGTCTTTTGTCAAACATTTAACCTTGACATTTACGGTTGGTTTGCATGCAAAAATTGAATATCCTGTTTCCGCCCGCCAACAAGCACGATGTCAACCATTACGTGTCATTGAACGTTTTCGCGTCGAAAGTAGCAGCTTAAGCACAGTGATCGTGGGGCACTCTAATAATGATTTATAATTTTTTATTGACCGTACATTTAGAACGTCAATATCGTCATTTTCGACTTTGCGCAAATTGATTAACGCTTCTCCATTTTTTTCCTCGCAACAGTGGGAGAGGGGGCCTCACAAGTGGATTAGCCTAGGGCCTCGCATCAGTTAAATCCGGCCCTGGCCAGATATATTGCGAAATGTTGCTGGCGGGTCGCAAAAATAAATTTATTTTATCTTAAACTTCTTCGCTTGTCTTCCTCAGAAAAACATAGAGAGAAAACTAGGCGAATGAGCGAGAAATACTTCTCTTGAGTTACCAACAGGCCCGTAACCAGGGGGGCTTAGCCCCCCTTGGAAAAATGTGTTGGACATAGTTTAAAAAATGATGTTTGGAGGCCCTGATCTAAAGGCATATTTTTTTGCTAAAATGACATCAAATTATGAGGTCAGAGGCAGCGTATCAAATCAAGAAAGTGGCAGTGCCTTTGATAATCTTAAAAGCAGCAACCTAAAAAAATTCCGCGTTGTTTTTTCCTACAAGCGCTTAAGGTGCCGTTGAAACGAGGAAGTGTTTAACGTTGATACGTAAGAGGAAGATACGTTTCGGACACCCAGTTGATAGAGTACCTTCCACCATGCGGTAACGAAGGCCCTGAGCATAAGAAAGCAAATAGTATCAGAGTATGTGGACCAGGTACATTACACAATTTACGGCCATACAGAATCAACCAAGGACACCGGAGCAACACGGGATCAATTTGAGGGCACTGGTCGTTAGGGACAGGAACTGAGACATTGAGCTATAAAGTGAGTTGTTATTACTGTCAAGCTCAACATGTTGAGAACTAAAGTGTTCGATGCAAATATCAAAGGCTACATTATGGCGATGACCACCACTCAGGCATGTTCCGCTGTAGTTCAGTGGCGAAGAACAAACACTATACACCATCTTATTGCTCAGATGAACGAAATGCTGCCTCATATTCGTTTGAAGTTGATCTAGACAGATTATGAAATTACTGATGTTGCAGTCACCAAAATGCAGCGCCTGCAAACGTGTCTATTTTCCTCCCTTTTTCAAAGGGTAGAGAGAAGTACCCGCGATGTTGCATCCTTATTGAACACAATAATTGTTACAAGAAACCATTTGAAAGTCAACTACTAAGTACACTCTTTCATGGTGCGACCGTGCGAAATATGGTATAGAAATCATACACCATTTATGTACGGAGCCCTTTTGGCTCTTGTATCTGCTTTTAAAAACACGTTTCAACCATTTTATCGACATTTTCACTTTCGACAGCAACGTCCTTACTGCTGGAATTATTTCAATGTCAGGTTCAAGATGATTTAATCGCAACATCAAAAAGTTGGGAACGGAAGAAAATGCAGTTTCTGCTCATACAGACTGTTGCATCAAAAACACACAGTAACAAATAGCACAGCTGAAAAATAATACGGCGTTGTTTCACAAGAAGGTTGTTAGAAGTACCCCGAGCTGCACAACTGAATGGTGAATGGACGTTTACGAAAAATCGTTCATTAACCCAAACGACTCATTGCTGCTATTGCTGAACGACTGCACAAAAGCATGTCTTTGGAGTGATTCTTTACTAGATTGTAATATAGCTGAGCATTGCAATAGAACCAGATGCACAAGCGCAGGGGTTGAGGGGTAGACCAGTTGTATCGATACTTTATTATTTATAAACGGATTTAACGGAAAAAATTAATTAGTGTTAATTCAACAATTTGCTGGTGACCATCCGGATATTTTTAGAATCTTAGTGTAGCAAGTAATGACCGTTTTAGTCATTAGCTAACAGCCTTGAAAGTTTGGGCAATCACTGGGAAAGTTTTGTGCTTCGGTGTTTCCTTAGGTTTGATTTCGGACCAACACTTCGGATTGCGTTTGTCAGTGTTGCTTCTCCAACACAAAAAAGCTGGCGACGCACCAACGATGACATTCGTGACGAAATCATATGTAAAGCATCTATAAAAAACAAATCTTCCCGCTGGACAAAATCTTAAACATGTCTGCATTTCACAAAACAAGAAAATGTGGTAAGTGCACTGAAGAGGAGGGCGAGATCCTTCAACATGTATTCGACTTCATATCAAAGCGATGCCAGCACCGAAGCATGCAGCAGCAGTTGGAAACGCAGTTTAGCTGATGACAACTATACCATTGGCCGTGCTTCATGCAAATTCTTGACGTTGCGCGCCAGTCTAGGGCTGTGCTTATCTTTCGCCGATGTCCAGCCCAGCATGTCTTGTCCGGTTGTTGATGACAAACGATGAGTTAGTTTATGTGAAACACTGAAGCCGGTGTTGTTATCGAGTTGACTAAGAAGGATTAGAACTTGCCTGTAACGGAAAAATGTGAATGGAAGCTTCAAGTCATGCTTAAATCGTTTATTGGATGGTTCTGAAACACGACCTGTGGTCTGTCGACTCATCACAAAAAAGGCTCATGATTAAAGGGCCGCAGTGAACTACAGTATTACTTTTCTAGCGAAACTGCTTCTTCAGAGGTAAAACATGGCAGCCCTGCGGTAAAGAGACACTAGATTCAGGACTAGAGTTTATCTAAAACCACGAAAATCGATTTGTTTTGTGTTTGCATTGGGCAATTACTGCTGAGTGCTATAGGTATACGTTGGTTATCAACGGTTGGGTGTTGCTTGGAAGCCCTCCTTTCCCGAATCTTACTGTAACGATTCAAACTTCCAGGCAATAGAAAAGCTGACGTAGCAAGCGCAGATTGAGGTCTCAGCGACGACACGCTATGTTCTTGTAAGAAGTGTGTTGCGAAGACGTCGACCTTTCAAAACCAACATTTTATCACCTTCTAACGACAGTAAAACTCCATGTCTATGCGAGATCTGTGAGAAAAAAGTCTGCTAGGTATTTTTAAATGCCTTACACTGGTAAACTATTATTCTTCAAAACTCATATGGTCATTTTTAGACTCAGCAGGGGTGAGCGGACCCACCTACAAATGCTTCGAAACAACCTATTCGACTTATTTTTTGTCTGGTTCAGCTTGACACATGTATTGTGATGACACACGCATGCAACAATTTGCTCTGGCTATATACGTTCCGAGATAGCTGGCAATTCACAGACTTGTACGAAAGGTACGATCAGTGGTTGGAGCATTTTTTAAAAGTCTACTCTTATGAAATGTCCCCAAAAAGGGTGTGGGTTAGCAAAGAAACAGAAACTAGTTGGCCTTTACACAAATAAAGATTTCAAAAGCAAAAATGCACTGAACTTAAACGGAAATTCGGAGCAATCCGCGGTGGAAAATTATTCTCATTATTTTCGTCTCTTTCACAAAATGACTCAAAAACTTGCTATATCGCAAAAAAGTCACCTGTAGGTGAGAAAAGATTCCTAAATGACTATCTTGCTTGTAGAAAAGTTCTGTTTATTAACCGACTTGGCTTGAAGCGATTGCCACCTTTGAGGCGCTACTAAATTGCCGGGAGAATTTATTCTCCCAGCATTCGCATTTAACAGCCACGAACGTACCTTAAGATTTAAATCGTCGTTACTACAAATCTCCTATCGGTCACACTTCGTTTAGTAAACTACTCGGTATGGGAAATGAGTCCGCATGTAAATAACATTCAACACATCATTTCATATGACAAATGGGTTTCTACATACCAGCGAAACAAAGATTCTATTCAGAAAAAAAACAAAAGCTGTGACTACCACTGAAGGTGTGGTTTGCGTGACAGTGAAGGAATGGCCACAGTACACTGCGAAAGTAACTCAAAAAACGCTGCTTTACACGCAAGCCTTTTCGCATTTAATATCTTGCCTGTGCAGCGGCGGAACGCAGTCATTTGTGCTGAATGTTCCTCTCGTTGAAACTACGTTGAAATTTTCCGAGCATTCGCATTTAACGTGAAAATTTCCATCCGGATGACGGTTTTCAGCCACGACAATCAAACCTCCCCAGCCTTTGGCCAGAAAATAACAAGTGACTCCTTCTCGTACCTAAGTAACAAAACATTTACCTGGATTTAGTCAGTGTTTATTTCACACACTGACACACACCTATTCAGAATACTTTCTCCTCACAGTCGATACAAAACAATGAAGTATAACACGATTGAACACACAACCCATATTTATAAAAAGCGGAAACGCCAAACAATTTGATCGAAACTTTTGGATAAACTTTTCTTCTTGAACGAAAAAACGAGATCTGACCTGAGGACAAACTTTCGCAAAATTTTCTGCGGCGAAAATACGTTGACAGGAAAATGTACTTGATGCGAGAATCGATGGCAAAGTTTCACACATTTTTTATTCGACCATTAGTGTGTCTTGTTGGAGGGTTGGGACTCGCAAACTTACCAGATGCATAAATACACTCAAGCCCTACGAATGTTTGTGAGTGCTGGGCGGTATGACACAATCAAAATAGCACCAAAAGAAATTTATATTTGATGCTTTTCTACATATATCAAAACTAAAAACGTAGCTCATATTGTGTCGAAATACCTTGGAAAGATCAACTTACATGATTTTCTTCGCCTTCTTTCACTGCAAGTTCTATAACAGCGTCAGCCATAACGCCATCCACTGTGCAAGAATGAAGAAGTACGTCTTTGTTACTATGCACAGCTAGAACGTACTCTGGCAAAGTGCTGCTATCGAGTTCCGTATCCATTCCTACAAAAAAATTTCATGTGGCTACTTCAAACATTCACACTTCCAAAAATCTCCTCATCAAATGATGTGCCTTTTCACACATACCATCTAACACTGAACACATTTTCACGTTTATTATACGTGAATAGTATATCATACCTAACATTGGTATCTAAATGATCACGCTGTTAATCGCTCTGCATGCGATACAGAAAAATTGCTTAGCACTAAACGAAGGGGACGGACAACAAAATTAACGTGGGCATATTTAAATGCCAAGTACATTTTTTTATTAGCTTCGTTACGGCACAGCAAACCAATAAGTCAGGGCAAATAATGCATCGATAATCGCTTTGTGTGGTTAACAACTTTGGAAGGAAATAACACACATTTTATCCTATGATCAGCGTTTTTGTTTGACGCTTCGATCAGCCCTGCAGTGTGCCAAGATGGTATGCGAGCAATCTCCACTAGCTGAGCCTAGAGTGCTTCATAGCTAAGCATGCTCACCAACGAAAAGATCATTGTAGAAAGAAAAGCGGTCGATTTTCACTTCAATATGTCACGGGATTGATAAGAACATCGAATTGCAAGACCCTGACTACAAAGTTAATATTCTTGTGATGTCTTTTCCACACACAAAAAAAGCTTGTTACACTTCCAAATATGCCCTAAACCGATTTTTGTTCACAAATGACCAGTTTTGCGGAATTGTTTTGTTGCTCAGCACTACAATGAAAACCTCAAGAACCTTCTTCATGTTGGGGGATCCCACCTGGTTCGTAGAAAGTAGATCAAACACGATGTTCATTGCTTTTCAATATATTTTGTTCCAGATATTGGTTAAAAGTGGATCGGGATTACTATGCGACCCAGGCTTAAAACACAAATACCGAACTGCCTCGCTTAACAGCTGCAAAATGCAAATGACCAATACATTTTGTAACAGACGGACACTCTTCTGCAGAGCACAGCGTGGCAATGCGAAAAACGACAACCACACAAAACAGCGTTTGCATATAGGAAAAAAATTTTCGTGACTTCAGTTTCCTCACGATTTTAAGTAACTGGGGTTAATTCTTAATTGGAATACATAAATTGGTTTGAAAAGGGCAAAAACACCCAAAAGTGGCTCACAAAAAGTCCATACGTAAAACTCTGATACCGACAACTGGTTTGAGATTTTCTCATGATCAAATTGATAAACTCCCCCGAAAAAGAGACTGTTTGTTCTGGCAGAAAAGTTAGAGTGAACCGCTTAAACGATCCTGCTTACAAGACCACCAGATGTTGCTTTTGTTGGTATAATTTCCCACGATTCATAGAGATTCTAATGACTGTGGTTTCGAGTTGGTCGCTGAACTGGTTTAGTTTACCTTAGACGTATAATACGCAGGTGCCGGAACAATGGCTTAATTTTCAAAATATTCTGTTTGGTAAAATCGGGGTACACTTTCTTCAGTTTGAACGTACTAACTTTCCAGTGAATAAACCATTCCTGGACAACCTCTTTCAAACACTGCAAGTGGAACACAACAAATTTTCTAGCAACAGAAAACCAATTTGACATTAGCAAGGAACATATACGCCCATTATTAGAGTCAAGATGTGATACCACGTCCAGATATAGTCATAGCAAACGCTTTACCTTGAGCAAAACCTGACAACCAGTGATTGAACGCCAAACAAACCACCAGGTAAGCTCCACGGTCCAAAAAACAGTTGCAGGATAAATGCTTTTTGACCTGAATACGAACTTTTCGTCAATAATCAGTAATAAGATGATGACAACGCCAATAAAAACACGCCAAATGTGCCAGATTTTGGCAACTGACCTTCGAAATGTTAATACTGTAGCAGAAACGTACCTGCCGTCGTCCACAAGACACGAGGCGCCCTATGCTATACTTTCCGTCTCTGGTCTCGCTTGAACGAAAAACGCAAATACACGAATCGACCGGGTGACGACTGGAGCCTTCCTGAGTCCTGCATATAGCAATGCAAATTTTATTTCGTCAAAAACATCAACAGATGCTTCCAATAGAAAGGCACCACAACGAAGAATCCACACCTTGATATTTGCTGGAACAAACTAAGCTCGACCTCGCATCGTTCCTCTACTTGCAAACAATGAGCCATGAGCGGTTGCGCAGCTGATCCGGGAAAATGACTTCTTGTTCGAGTTTCTTTCCAGTCCCACTGGTGGATTTTGCAAATATCAACACTGTCAAAGTATCTGAAACAACGAGACTTGGTTCGGACGAAAAATGCAACCAAGTAGTCATATGACACAAACCTTCCGTGGATAAAGTACGTGAGTCGAAACTAAAGTAGGCTGCGGGAGAGAGAACTTTTGCAAATTCTTTATTTGCTTACTGCCCACAACCCTCCCAGATATCTTTATAATGACATGAAAATAACTCACTTGATAAAATCTTCTATAGACATCCAAAAAGTTCCATCGTCTGTATAATCAGGCCGCAATCGCCGCCGGAGATGTTCATTTTCGTTCCACAAAGGTGAATCAAGCGCCCAATTTCCTCTCCATGAAAAGACTCCCCAGGGGTTGCGAAGTTTCACTAATCTGAAGGAATTTTGAAAACTTAAGCATTTCATTCGCAAAGATTCAAAGACTGTGCACCAATATATTTGACCACAACAGACTTTACCTAAGTCGAGTTTGGAAGCCGATGTTGATCTCACCTGATAACGTTGGCGTTTCTCACTTTTTCTTCGATGATGTCTAGGACACTGTACGCATGCCTAGGTCTGAGGCCTTTCTCTCGATACTCCTCTTCATTGATTTCACTCGTGTTTCCAGCACCGCACGATGCGCCCATGAGAAAACCTGCTTCCATGCTACTCAGAAGCCTCGCCCATATCATTCCGCTGTCAATATCGCCACCATTTAAATCACCACCTATAAAAGTAGCATAATGCGAGCTTATCATGAACCACAAATGTTAAGCAAACTAAGATTTGGCTGCAATATCTGACATGTTCATAGAGACCTAAAAATATTTAATCACAAAGACGGGAAAGCTGTTTTACGATCCTCATTGTACGGAACCGTCAAATCCACAACCGGCGAGGTACCTTTCGGTGCGTATTTTTGTTAAAAATAACAACCACTATCGTAAGTGTACAAGCCTGGATAGTATCCAGAACTTAATAAACCATCGAGCATCTTTCACAACACCTTCAAACAGCCTGGGAAACAATTTTTACAATATATTCGACGGTATCATATCTTACCGTGCCTGGACAGTTGCAAACTTTCACAAGGAGCACCGGTCAACGTTGCTAATCCTTCAATTGAGCGACCAGCTTGCAACGCTTCGTAACACCCATGCAGTTTGGCCAAAGCTTTCTCGATTAATGGAACCCATAGCTGCCGCCTCCGTGACTGAAAGTCAGTGCAGTTTATCAAAAACTACGTGTAATGGAACGTACTTCCATCTGTCCGTTTATATGACAACAACAGCGTCTACTTTTAAGTCCAAAAGCTATTAGTTTCACATTTTGTAGCAGACTAAATCTGATGGTTATTTAAGCAAAAATTTGCTATTTTGCGGTGATGCGATGTATGCCCTTTGCGCGACGAAACTTATGATCTCGCGAAATGAATTTGAACTAAACTGATTAATATTTTGCTGTTTACAGACAAATCATGGGAAAACCAAATCGAAAACTTTATCGAGCCAGACCTGACCAGAAAAACAAACGAGCTTCACTGACCTGCTCCTGACAAAAACGACTTGGAAAAATGCTTTGTTTTCAGATGTTTTAATCAACTTTGTAAACACATAACGGCATTTGAATAAAGGCAACAAACCTGAGAGTAAACCAATTCACGACTTTCATTGCAAGGCAGCAAATCATCCACAAACACCATTCGCCAGACACCGTGCTTGCATAATCTCACAACGTAAACGCCCTCGTTATTCAGTTCTTTGGTAACCATCACATGTTTGAGGAGATCAGGTCGCTCGGCCAATACTGCTAAACCGCTTAGGAACCTACAAGACACAGGCAAGAAACAACGTAACAAAATGAATTATAAGCCTTGGAACTCAACACGACATGTTGTCAAATTCCTTTTCCGTTCTTATAGTTGAGATACACCTTTTAACGAAACACTGCAGGTTGCTGCGACCTGCTCACAGATAAATAGTTGCACATTTCATTTACACCACAGTACACAGAAACGACCGCAATAAAGTATATCGACAATGTCAAAAATATTTTCTAAATAATTTATTTATCACACAGTCCACTTCCACGCAAAAATTAAAATTTTAAACTTGTACCAGCAATTCCCCAAAATTCCTTGTTTGATGTCTGAAGCTCTAGGATTGCGTTGAAACACACTCCAGGCATGGGAAGATGAGTCCTCGCAGGTAATCTAAGACAAGGTCATATTAACCACTGTCATGTACCGAAAAACATTTGTTTAGAGTAAGTAGAAAATCTTGCTAAACTTTCGAGCAACCAATAAACGTAGATTGCAGCTGGATCAATATTACTGAAAGCTGCTTTTTCTTATGTCCACAGAAAAGCCTATTCATGCATTCCCTGACTTCCATTCACTGATGCGTAATAAAAATTTAAGTTTATACAATAAAAGTTCGACATTACAAAGATGTAGCGTAAATGTTAATTTGGTTTGATCATTACATCACGGCTTTTTCTCGTCAAAACATTGTGATCCAACACAGCGCCACTTGTTAAGAAATATTGCAATTGCTGGTAGCAACCGTCGATTTCCAATCCATGTTGCATAGTGGATATGGGTTATCATTTACTTTGTGTGTATAGGTAAAAGATGAACATCATGTCCTTGTGAGTTTATGACTTTTTTAATACAGTTTATGACTTTTTAAGGGTGTAGTTTGTAGTTTGTACAAAAGCAACACGTTGACGCAATTTTAGTGCCCAAATTCAAATACTACAGGGTGACCCAAAAAGATGCGTACCCATATTTTGTTCGATAAAAAACCCATTTTTTAACGAATGTCTTTTCTGTTGCAGGACGTGATAGGTGAA
>JGI24021J15306_10005482_pt1 | contig 15100 bp, 9 predicted proteins | sample Ectturendosymbi1_FD_15306 | JGI IMG/M metagenome (IMG submission 15306)
GCACGAAATTTCACAGGCAAAACTTAAGCTAACTTCAACACCACATGATGTGAAAGTTTGAACGAAGTTGAACTGCTGGAACAGATTTTAGAACATGCAAAGAATACTGAAAGAAATATTTGGCACAAACGTTACAGTGTATTGCTAAATCTTAAAGTGCACGCACGATATCGCAGAAGTTTGTACATGAAGTGAAGTGTTTTGCGATAAAAAGTAATTGAGCGTTTGGTTATTGTAAAACGAGTTATGCTTGAAAATGTATTTCATCGTTTCGCCTATATATTGAGCGTTATCAGCGACAAAATCTCAGACGGCCTGCAGGGCCAGGTACATGTGTACCGAGGGATGCCCCTTGATCTCGTGATAGGGGAGCGCTTGGTTGGATGTACACTGGTCCTCACTCGTGATGGCACGCCCAGCAAACAAAATCTGGGTCCATCAGGCCCACAGCGAATATACTTCGTGCTGTGTAACAAGGGAATGCTCCGGCAGCCAGTGTCAAGAGGGACACACTGGTTCATAACCAAAAATTCAATACGTCAGTCAATTCGCGACTGTCAGATTTCCGACGGCACTCAAATTCGGAAGTAATTGGATGAAAGTGCTCTGCGAAAAACAGCGGCAGCACCAGAAAAAGTCATTCCATGACACAAGCAGGCGATACCCTCAAGAAAGCCGCAATGCTTACCAAAAAGGAATACACCAATTGCGGCTAGCCATTTGATAAATGTGTTTAGTGTAACGGTGAATAGAAAGATCGGGAAAGATGAGAGCTTGTACTGAGAAACTGTAAGTTGTGTTGTGAATATTTGAACGTTGATTATCATGAGTCCAATAAAAGATATGTGTGTTAATTTCACTGTATTACACCAGCATCTGGTCGTACACTAAGATGTTGTTTGTGATTCAGAATTGTGTTAAAAGTCTCCTGAGAAAAGCTGAGAAAACCGAACCTATAATAGGATAGTCGTAAAAATTAAAGCCATTGCTTTGATGAATAGGCTTTTTGTAAAGGCATGAAACTGTTAAAGCCGTGGCAAGAGTAACATCTCGTGCTTTTACCTAAAACAACTCATTGGAAACCAGAATTCAAACAAAACGGGAGACAGCAGCAACACTTGTGTTTGTTTATACAATACAGGTCACTGAAACTTTTAACAGATGACCATGTGGCTTCGCAGCGGTGTAACTCAAAACATATTATTATTGTCTTGTGTAATTAAGATTTAATTAGGCAGAATTTTTAGCAAATTACAATTGCTCTGAAATCAAAAGGTCTCAGTTACAGTTGCAATTACACAAAACTGTGCAATCACTTACATTCAGCTCACTCATAAAAAAATACTAGATAGTCATAAAAAAAACACTAGAACACTAGATGAAATGTAAAAACACTAGGTGTGGCACCACTGATCCCTACAAAATGGCGATTTTTCCCTACTACCTACAAAAGCCTAAAAATCCCCACTGTGGTAACCTAAAAACGTTTTGTGACGTCATATGCGGCTTTGCTGGTTCCCGCTTCGCGATTCACCAACACTTGCGAGAGTGAAGTTATCCAGCCAGGCTTCTCAGTACTGTACCTTGCAGTATAGGCATTTTCATTTATGAGAGCAATACAAGGAAATAACGTTGGTACTTGTTCATGAAATGTTAGGAGTCAAGAAGCAGTGGAATGTTGAACTGCAGGGCTACACGGCAGCTATTACAGGGAAAGTGTCAGCTGTAGTACTAGTAGAGCAATCCTATTTAGATCAGGTTCTCTCACTGCTACACTCATCTCATGTACTGTAGCCTACAGCCTAAATTTACTGGTAATATTGATGCCAGTTAATGAAGCAGAATAAAGTGTGGTCTCACTTGTGAGTATTCAGAAGACTGCAGCTTTATTACGAGGAAATTTTAAAAGGTTGTCAGATTATAAATATGAAAAGTTCAAACCTACTTCAGTTAGGCTTCATCCAGCCTTTTTGTCCAATGAGCGAAGATGGCAGGTCGGTCTGTTATAGAATCGCCTGTCTCACTGAATATATTTGGGTGCAGTGCATTGGACATAGGATAAACGCGTCTTTATCAAGCTGTGCGTAGAAAGCCAACTGTAAACGTCAAGGAAATCTTGAGATAACGGCGCAATCAAAACTGCGAAACGAAGGTCGACAATGGAATGCGCCGTATTGACAGGACGCACTTCGCGTCTTAAACTTATCCTGATCGAATAGGTAGACACAAGGGCGTAGGCAAAGCTTGATATTTTAGAAAAACTTTATTACCTGCACGAAGAGGACTAATTGTTTTCGCGTACTTTTTGCTTGTTAATTTGTCGACTAAATGCAAATACCAAGGAATGAATTTGCATGCAAATTTCAAGGTACATTGCAAATGTGCCAAAAAGTAATAATTAGGTTTTGGTGGGAATCTCGATTATCGTTTGCATCCGGAAAGCATCTCACTACTTTTTGCAGGCCTTTTGTCCACTACGCATGTTTAAGATTGTGTTCCACGACTGTCCACTTTATCCAAAACAGTTGTCTTTATTTTGTCTGCTATGGCTGATCAGCGCATGCGCTGACCGCATTGACTGCATTGCCAAATTCTGCAGCATGATAGAACTGTTGCACGAGCTCAAAAACAGCAGTTTGTTAATATAGATACATTCAGGCATTTGATAATGTTTCAGCAAGGAAAAAGGAAAACTAAAAGTTTACTGGGCTTCTATACATAACAAAAAATCGAAAGTTTTCCTAAGTACTTTATGAGCATTCTCAATTCTTGTGTAGTGTAGCAAGATTCGATCTTGCAAACCGGGGTGTGCGTCAGACAGTCCAGCCGCACACTTTCTATACTCGACTGCTCGTATTCGACGAGACATTAGCGCAGCCTGATTTTGCAGTTGCAAATTGCTCTGACGCAATAATGAATGTGTTTTACCCCCTGTTTCAACGCACAGCCTGATATTTTTGCAGTTATGAACTGCTGTGTCGTAGCGTTGAGTTTATTTTCCTCCAGTATCGTAAGTTAGAGCGATGATAATTTATATTCGATGCAGTGACACACAAAATAAGGGTAGTGTAATGTGTGTAGAAGAATATGCATATTATGTCAACAAACTTCGCCAAAATATTGGTTTGAAAACATGAACATGACGTTATATTGTGACGTCACAAAGAGCACACACAAATACAAATGACCACCATATGCCAATGAATGAAACTCCCCTCCCCATGAAAATTTTCTGCGTACGCCACTGGGTAGACAAATAGTGGTTATTAATTTTGCGCAGCTACCCTATTGCCGGTTTCCTTGACCCTTGTCGTACCGCTATTGCTACCCAATTCCCGCTGCTTTTTCTGTTTGATATCACAAATTCAGGTTAAGCGATGTACGAAGTACAACTAAAGCAAAGACAATCTGCATATAAAACCACAACGGTTTGTATTAAGTTGAAACACTTCTTCACTGTTGAAAAAATACAAAAACAGGTATATAAATTCTCGAAGTTGTACAAAGTTTAAAAATAACGTTTTTAGTGGACGAGACCAGAAATATCAGCTTGGCGAGTCGCTGATAGAGTTCTTGCTGTATGCCCAATGCAATGGAAAGATCAAGCTTATCAGCCAAGGACTCGCCGTTTCAACACGTGCCTGGTACTCCTTACCTGATATCCGGTAATTTATTTTCATCCAAATCTTGGACACCAAGAAGCAAAACTCCACGTAAGTTACAAAAGCACTTGTCTAGTGAAAATAGTTAGGGACTTCGGTTTCAATTTAAACCATCTTCAATTCTTACTGGAAATCGTTTGCATTGTGTTGTGTAGATTTCAACCGTTCGTTGTTGATTGATAATTTTTTTGTTTCAAATTTAACGTACATAACCAACGTTGATGAAAATCAGGAAAAAACTTTGGTTCTAGGGTCCTGTCTATCGAAAGGAGTTCTACCACAGCCGAGAGTCAGGCAATATAATTTTATCATAGTATGTGTTTCGTCGACTGAGAAGACATCATCAGCTGATCTTATCAACTCTTACTTAAATAGAACTGTTACTTGGGCATTGAAAATTTTATGCATTTGATCTTAGGATAACATCTCCACTGTTCTGCGATTACGACGTGGTCGAAGTTGCAGTTCCTAAGTCGGTACTGTACTCATGCAAGTGTCATTTGCGATTCCAAATTTGGGTTGCATGATATGCATAAGTTCATTCACCCAGTCAGTGGCGTAGCTGACAGGGGAGCAAGGGGGCGAGCCGCCGCCCTGGTAAGCTAAATGTAAAAACTGTGGCCCCTTTAGTTGATATTTTGTCATTTAATATTATTTAGGTTGTTGTTTTTTTGCATTTTTTGGGATGTTTTCAGTTTTTTAGCTGGTATTGGCATCCACGACACTTATATCTTTGTCTTTTTCAGAGTTTTGACTAGTGGGCCCCCTTCAACTAAGCTTTGCCCCCCCTGGTTCAAACATCTAGTTACGCCACTGCCCCCAGTTTAAAAAGTGAGTTTTTTGCCAGAGTTCACCATTCGAGGTCTTATACGTGAACAAAACGTGCCACGCACTCCACCTTCGACTGCAGGAACAATGCCACGCAGGTCTGGGTACAACGCAGATGATGCGCTGCGTCTGACGCCATTGGGGACTCATCCTGCAGCAGGTAAATCTGTTGAACTGTTGGTCGAAAAATACGGGTTGACGATGTGCGGGAGTCTCAGCCTGAACTAGATCTTTTACATGCAGGCCATACTGGATCATTCATCAGGCGAGCTGGTGCGATCAGCAATAATCCCTCACTTGATGTGTGAGTGAAACTGCGAGACTTTCGTGTGTCACTCTTGTTTACGTTGGTTGATGCAACCACATTTGCGAAATGTTCGTCGAGGTATTTTGTAGCGTAAGTTTAGCGAGTGCCTTGAATTTCAAGTTTTTACAGCTGTTTGATGCGAATTTTGAGGTACGCTGTGGTGTGTTGCGTCGAGCGGTTAGCTTGCATTGATGCTATTTTACTGAGATCAATGTTTTGCAGCATCAGAGATTCACAGCCATCTCAAGCAGAAAATCAAGGCGAGCATGGTACGTACTTGTTTACTTATTGACAGTGACAGGGAAAACGATTGCGAGTAACTACCGCCCAAACATCGATCACCTTAAAAATGACGTGCCAACTCAGCGAACCTGCACTTTCTCTTGTGCTTCATCCAGCGCTACTCCCGGCTTATTGTCTAGTGTGAACAGGGGCGTAACGAGGTTGTTTGGCGCCCCCATCTTCGAGCCTGAGGTCTTTCGGAAGCAAATGTGCTGTTGAAGAAAGTAGTTGCGGCATTGTTGGAACTTTTCGGCGCCCTCCGCAGTGGCTTGGCACCCCCATAGTGATTCGGCGTCCGGGGAATCGCGCCCCCCTCGTTACGCCCCTGAGCGTGGTTTGACCACAATCGTTTTTCGCACAAGTTTTCACACTGAAGTTGTGGCGTAATCATAAATAAAGCTAGTTCACTTGTCTTTATGATTTATAGATATTCCCTGTTGTCGCGCAGTGCTAACAACCACTATCTAATCGTTAGAATACGATGAAGCATTCAGCCAGACCCGTAGCCACGGGGGTACACTCGGGGGCAGTTGCCCCCAAGTTTTGTTGTGCCCAGAAAAATTTCTTTTAAGCATAATAAAAACAAAAATCTTTCCCCCTAAAAATATGCTTTGCCCCCGAAACCNTAAAACCTGGCTACNGGCCTGCATGCAGCGTAGAGCTACCGCGCAACCCAGAGGTGNGCAGGTTTTCACAGGGTCAAATGCATGGAAAGNTTTGTCTTTGCAAAACCTAATTGGAAANTTTTTTTGAANATCGGAACTCACTTGTATGTGGTCGGAACCAAATGTTTGCAGAAATGCTGCTTTCTTGTGCANCATATTGCCCAAACAAAATTAGCTCAACATTTCTCTCCAAGGTTAAACGAAATAGTCGTACGAGATGCGGCAAAAAATCCAGGCATTTCGAAAGAAACTGATTTTAAAATATGTCCCCTGTCGTGTGCAAATTCCAGCCGAAGATTTTCCTCAACTGGCAAAAGCAGTAGATAAATCGTGCATTGTGAAGGAGTGCATATCGGTTCTACATTTGATAAGTGAAGAGTATNTACAATGATAAAAGATTTTGAAAAGCATAATCTTAATTTGCAACTAGCATATCAGCGACACCTGGTGAATGTCAACANACCGCCTGATCACTCAACAGTGGAGTTGATTAAGTAACTCGTCTCCGCAATGGCGACGAGTCTTCTCATAGGAGTTAGTTGAGCTATCAGAAGACCGTAATCTGAAATCTTTATTCCACACCAAGAAGGATCCGATTGAAGTGTGGATAAATGCTGTTGAATATCTACACCTGCGTCAGTACTCTCGACAAACGTTATCAACCTGCCGTTGTGATTCACCATTCTCATACATGACACAAATTAAGAACCGCATAAGAACTCAGATAACGGACGTTCACTTGGAAGACCAACTAACCTTATGCTGTAGCGCAATATCGTATCATATAGCTCATGATAAACAACCTCATTTTATAGCCATTATATCACTGGCATAGCCAGTGGATGCGGAACAGGCAACCCGGTCAAAACTCGCAATTGTCTTTGCCTGAGCGACAGCAGAGGCCAAACAGGTCTGTTGAAGAACGTTGGCATGGTGCCCTATTTATCTGAAAAGTATTGTAAATAAGCCTGAATTTGACGTTTCTTCAACTTGGTTACCATGACACTTGAAATACTTATGGCCTTTTCTTGCCCTTCGCTATAAATTATTTGGATAATTTTTAAGCTTTTTGGAACTTGGTCCCACCTAATCAAAAATACTGGATATATGTCAGTGCATTAAATGCTACGAACAAGCTTTGTAATATTTTGCTTATACGTACTTTTCAAATTCCGGCCTAACTGATGCCCAGTCAAGCTTAAATGTGGCCTTCGACAAGGAAAGGTTTTCCACCCGTGTTTAAAACAAATTAAATATTCTTGTCTTGATAAAAATAAAATGGAACTTAGTGAGTGGTTTGTTTTCAACGAGCCCTATGCGTGCAAGGTAACCTTGATGGCGTGCATAGTATTACAGTTATAGCTTTTACGGGTGGCGGGCATGATAGCGAACAGCGGGAAATAGAATCAAGGTGTTTCAAAATAATTGACTGAAGATGAGTGCCGCACCGGCATCCCAACCAAGACCTCTGCAGGTTATATATCAATGTGCGCAGGCNGCGGCGTAGCCAGCCCAAAATTTGGGGGGGCAATNNTGTTTGGTGTTAGGCGAATAACACTATTTTGTTTGGGATACCGCCTCTCCAAGCACAAAATGACTGTATATGCTAAACATTTGGGTGGCATGGGCCCCTCCCTGGCTACGCCTATGTGTGCAGGTCATTAAACCTCATTTGCTGGGTTTATTCGAAACTACAATCATGAGAGCGGTGATGGAGTCTGCATGACGGAACGTCACCAACCCACCATTTTTAAAGAGCAACGGCGTTCCCGTACTTCTTCAATCAGCATTATAGGCTCCACTGTTGGTATTTTTTGGGACTTGGGCGGCAAAAACACTTTTGACAGAGCGTTGCGCCGCTTCTTTTCCGACACTAGACCCCCGGGTAGGATATGGTTTTCACTCTATGCAAACCTGGCTTGCCGCTACAAAGAAGCGTCTTGAGGTTTTTATTGAGTTGAATCGGCCCAGGTAGCGTCGACTAAAAAGAGTGTGACCGTAAATCTCGATCAAATCTGAGGTATGTGAGTCCATGCTGATAGACTTGCCAACACGGTTTCGGTAGGGAGGGCGTGCGGCAAAAACCTGCGAAGTATAGGCTCCACGTTAGGCTGGATAGGCTCGGGATTTGGTGGTTTGAGCGAAATAGTCGGGAATTTTCAACTTTTCTCTATTGCATGTCTGTTTCCTTGTACTAGTTTGTTGCTTATTTTAACTACCGTTCGAACGCAGGTCTCCTGTAAAACATATCAAGACACGTTAAATTCTCAGAAACGTTAGTTGCTTTTGTAGCGTTTTCTTCAAAAATTAACCGCTGTATTGTAGTTCGGGTCTTCCATAACGCCGACAAAGTGAATAACAATTGCCCATACTTCGCCTAAGTATCATAGAAAACAAATTATACAGCGGTGCTGTGCATCAGCTTACAATAAGACTTAAGAGAAGTTAGCCTGCACCGTTGTGAAAATATGTGGAGCATTTTGTCTATTACATGGAGCAAAAAGCGAAACGCGCGAAATAAAACGGCAAAAAGTTCCATACAAATTCTGAAGGGAGCATTACTTGCTCGTTGTGGAATCCGTAATCCGCCATGATCGAAAATTCCGCAGCGCCTGTTGTTTACCAAACAAACGCGTTATGACAGTCACAAGTGAAGAGCAGTCAACGTGCGAACCAAATTTTCCTTCACTCATTTTTGTTCAACAATTACATCTCGGGTTATTTAAACGCTCACCAAGTGGATCCACTCTTGTAAGGGAATTTGCGTAATATTTAGTGTGGGACTTCCACTGAGATTTCCGAAACTTTGGGTATCACAATTGTAGCGCAGACAGTGCTGGTGGAGTGTTCTTTTAGGTGAGTGAGCTAGAACGTTCGGCTGAATGCACTCACCACGGCAGCAGAGAAAGTTAAAGGTTCCATTCCGAACTTCAATCCGAGTCTTCAAGGCGGCCAAAACTGATAAAGTTTTGTGTGTTTACATGAGTACGCACCTTGCTCTGTGCAACAGGGGCGTGCCGAGGTTAGACGGCGCCCAGGGCAAGAAACAAGTTTGGCGCATCCCTGGGTGCATATGTGCTGTTTGTAGGAAGTACTTGCTACACTCTTGGGACTGTTCGACGCCTGGGGCATTGTTCTCCCCTCTCCTCCGCACTCGGTACCCCCTGTCTGTGCGTGCTGACTGCCTTTCAAGCTCTAATACATAGTCTGCACCTGCTGCAGTCTACTGACATCATGCAAGGGAGGAACACAATAATGTTTTTCAGATGGATTGACTTACAACTATAGGACTTTTCCATTTTTTGAAGCGTTTTATTTCTTTTCTAGAACAAGCAGACGCTGACTTGCAAGTTGTACCGGATATACCATGGTGCAGAGAAGGGTCCAAGAAACAGAATGCAAGAAACTCCCATCGTGAATGTAACAGTAAAAAGGACCGAAGAGTTTGTTCTGCAACGCTAGGTGTCACTCACCAGCAATTCAATAAAAACTCCTTTGACTCATCCTCGTCAGAAAGCTCTGACGAAGATTTTTGGGGTTAAATCGGCAATAGCGGAGGCGACAAACTATTCTCTATAGTAAGATGGGCAGACTTAATTTTTATCCAGCAAGTCATTAGTTGTCTGATCCGAAGCAGATAACGGCAAGCGCCAACAAAACATCACCTTGCAGAGCGCAAGATGTGGACACTTGCTCAATGGAATGAGAAATTTGAAAAGAAGACTACGGTAAATCGAGGTCAAAATAGTTTAAATGTTTTACGCGTATGCACAGTGTATAATGTAATATACTCAGTACGTAATGCGCATATATACTATATATGCTTCTGTTTTTAAAAAAACAATGAAATAAAATCCCTCATAGAAGCAGAGGTGACATCGGATTGGTGCAATTCATGGTATGTCTAACATCACTCTAATCAGATTTTGGTGGCCTGAGAACCATCAATGCTGATTTCTGTGTCAAAGCCGTGATTGATTTTTAATGTTTTCTATACACTCGTTCGTTTAACACTGAAGATAGATACTTCACGCGTGCCATCCATCTGGCATTGTTGCCGTACAACATCTCACAGGGAAACACTCGAACCTTGCTACGAAACGATTTTAGTCAGAGGCGCTTTCAGAGCGTTTTCTCCTTGACACATTAAACCCGTGGTTGTGTCGATGGAATGACAGGTGTTTGGGGGAAAATCGTAAAAAATGTTTGGCTTACATCAATGTTGAACGTTTTTGCGCAAAAACCGAATGAGAAAAATATCTCGCGCGTGCATAGGCAACTGGTTCAGATCGTTTCAGGCGCACTGCGATAACGAGCGGACACTTTGGCAAATGTATTCGCACTTTCGATACATACATGTAAAACACGGTAGCGTAAGGTCACGTTGGTTTTTACTTATAACGCAAATAAATATACAAAAAAGCGAGCTGGCATCAGCTTGAGGTAGAACTTGCGTGTGCCGAAGCGTTGTCGCATTTACAGCAAAAATGTCTCACGTTCACTGAAAAGCAAATTTTAATCCCTTGAAAAAATTTTCGAACTCTGTGTATTCCTTGAAAGCCCATCGCGCCATTTGTGATTGAACATTTGCAAGATTAATTAACTGGGATATGATCCAAGGTGTGAGTTTCCATACACAAAAACATAGCATTTTCATGTGTCCTGTAACGCGGAGCTTATTTGCGGTGAGTGTGCTGCAAGGTCGACATGTGACGAAACCGCGCTTCTGACTGGTTCTAACCGGTTTTCCGCGGCACCGTTCTGTGTCAAAGTTTAGGAGGATGTTTCGTATACAGTTGCGTTGTAAGCCGTACTTGCTCGGATAACCGTGTTGCAAATAAATTTCGTTACGTGATGTTCATCTGCGAGCCGTCGCTGCCTCAAACTACGTACCTGAAAACGATGAAGCAGAAACAAACAGATGACCGTTTGCTGCTGCGCTAGAATCATTTTGAAGTGTTCGAACACCGGCAAAAGCAAAATGGCATACTTTAGCGATCGAGAGACAAACCGTAACAAGCAGTTTTCATATAGCAGCGCAAGTAATGTTGCAATGCCACGCAGGCCCGTAGCCACGGGGAGGGGCAGGTCTATCCCAAATTTTGTTGTGCCCTGGAAATTTTTTGTACTGTTTATTTTAAACATATAATAAAAACGAAAATATTTCCCCCTACAAGTGTACTTTGTCTCACCAAACCTTAAAACTTGGCTGCGGACTTTATATCACGTATATGTTCTCATAAACGACCCAAATCGTGATGAGTCGGTCAGGAGGCTACTACTGCGCAAAGTAACAACTCTTATAAACAAACCTTAAACTTTGTGCAACAAGACGACGCGCTTTTCTTTGGTCGCATGCATGCGTCTACGATCAAAATAAGCAAGCAGCCGCTTGTTGAAACCGTAACCACGTTGCCTTTTTTGCCAGGCCCCTGTACTGTTTTCGGCAAAAAAAATTCAAGCTATTTGCCTTAATGCAACTTTTATTTCAGCACATTCATTTATTTCATTGTCTTTATTCTGATAAAAATTCGTTGCAATTTGCCCCCAATCACAAAGTATGATTAGTATGACCGCTTTTCGGTAGCGCGTGTAGTCAGTATAAGACGACGAATCGAAATAACTTTTGCATAACGAAACCACCCTCTCCTCAGTGGTGTCTCTTGATAGGTATGTTCTGCCTGAACCTTACCATATCATCGTTCTCTCGAAGTTTTGACGGGACTGAATGTTTTGGAAACCTGCCATAGTGTAAGTCTCAGCTACTGTGACGTCACGCGGTCACCTTGTCTTCCACACAAGATTGCGCGGAACGGGTAGCCCGGTCAAAACTTGCAACTTTCCTTGCCTGAGCGACAGCAAAGGCCAAACAGGTCGGTTGAAGAACGTCCGAAAAGTGTACAGGTGACGCTTCTCGACGGCTGTGCTTGCGTTGTAAAACGAGAGAACGCCTCTCTCGTAATCGAGAAACACGCCGATCCGGATCACTTTGGTCGCGTGACTCGCCGCGTGCGTTGGCACGAAGATGTATTCTTTGTGCTGCTTGTGCATCGCAGAAAATCTGTGATTTTAAAGCAAAACAAGCGTTGTATGAGATTTGAAGCTGCTATTTATTTTGTGTCTTCATAGGAGTTAAAAAGTTTTGTGTGGAAGGATATAATTTGCAACTTTGGAGAATTTACTAGATGTGTGAGAAGAAACTTTATATATGGGAAAAATTTTAGCAAACGCAATATATCTTTCGGGAAACAACGGTAGTAGCAAGAACGCTGACGAAGTCGTTTTCAAAATTAAAACCTCCAACGACTAAGACTGAAAATCAGCTAGATTATTATAGATCATTAAACGAAGCTTTTATTAAAAAATGGTAATAAAAGGAAAGCGCTGATGAATCCAGGATAAAGCAATTTTGTACAACTTTTCCCCAGAACCCCCATGGTTGCCCATGAGGTGGCATCCCTTATATAAATTTCGGAATGACTAATTTTTTGCTCTTCACTTTTCTCCGTATTTCGATGCCTTCTTTGCCGGCTGTCCCCGGAGAAGAGCAGCGCCGACGTTGCCGGCAATGGATTAAAGTCATGCATTTGTACATCTCTTGCGCAGGCCTTTACAGCGATACAAACATTGTGACCAAATTCTGCGTTGGTACAAGTTGCAAGGTCTTCTTAAATGATGCGCTAACAAAGTTGAACTTACGAATTTACAACGGATCAGTTTTATGTAACTGACAGATGAAACGGATCAAATTTATGCATCAGTTCCTTCGATGCACTGGGAGTGAAAAGTTGGAGGAGTTTAAGAATTTATTCCGAATGCCAACATTCGCGAAGATAGCAACCTCCACCGTTGCAAATCGAGAAAACGAAGGAACGCACAAAGTATATTTGCTTTTTACTCTGAGAAAGAATAGCATCTTTGCAAGGTGTGCAGGAAAACATTTCGTGACACAGCAGAGCCATTTTGTCGCGTTGTTTTCATAATTTTATCCAAAACCTTAAGCTCACATTACTCACCTGTCGGGATAAGTGAGACAAAGCACCCAGGAATTGTGTTCATCCGCAAGAGACCGTGTTCCGTGCATGTGCTTGTACGCCACTCCAAGCCGATATTCCATGCTTCGATTGACCGAGACTTCCCAATACTGTTTTCCCTGAACGGCAATTGCTTGTCAAGACGCTATTTTTAAACCGCGCATAATTCNACTTCGAGACACTTGAAACGTGTTAAGCTTGCGAATAAGGCAACACCAAGCCATAGTCGTCGGAAGGCNTTTTTCCATGAGGGGCCAACGCCCAACAGTAGTGAAATTTCATTTTACCGACTCCGAAACCAAGAGAAAAGCAATTTTCTATTAGCAAAATATCAAATTTCAAAATCAAAGGATGGAAAGCCCCTCTCTTCCTTCCGACACCCATGATGAAGCAATATTTATTTGCAAATGATTGCGAATATAGAGGACGATTTTTAGCAGTCGTCTCAACCGTTCGTACACCATTAAAACCATTGCATAGTCTGTAACAAAGTATTAATTTGGACGTGTCAAAGATCCCGATTTCTTTTAGAGAGGATAACTTCACCTACAGCTTCTGCGTGGACAAGCTACCTTATAAGCTGAGTAGAAAAAATGTTTTAAATTAAAATCTATAAGGTTTTTTCAAAGACAAAAGTAACTTTGGAAAAATTAGACAGTGAACAAGAACAACAAGCAACCTAGTTTTTCATAACCTAGTTATGAAAAAAAACTAACATTTTAAGGTTTGTTCAATGTAACCTACTCCATCGCTTTTGTTTTTGTAAAAAATACTCCTCGTACACTCGACAATAAAAAGTGATCTTGGAAAGTTTAGCACAGTGGTAGCTGCTCATAATCTTGCGAAGTTTAACCGCCATAGTTTTTCATTTGCCACTCATCAAATTGAAAGGATGCTTAGAAACATCTCATGCGTTACGTCAAACTTCACGTCAGAATTCTGCTAAACGCAAAACTTGCCGTAAAGGTAAAAAAACAGTGACCTTGGCAGGCTCGTCGCCAGGATTTAGCAGCAGGGGGGGGCACATTTTCAAAATACAGTATTGGATGTATGTAGCAACCGGGAGGCCAAACGTGAAACGGGAGGCACCGATTTCAAATGGGGGGCCGGGCACCACTGGCCTCCCCGCTGGCGACAGCCCTGGACCTAGGATGCCAAAAATTGAAGTTTTTCTTTTACCCGTCAGGGACCGCGAAAGCCCAATTTTTGTGGCTTTTGGGGCAATTTCGGCCATAATTCACCGAGCGATTGCGCTAGCGAGTCAATGAAGACATCATAAAATAAGTTGTTCAATGTACTTTCTGATAAACAAAAAGCAGGTACCTTTGCATTTGAAATTTCTTCAGACGTCCTTGTTATGTCACACTGCCAGGTAAAATTTTTTCGTTTATCGGAAAGTACATTCAACAATCTTATGTTCTCCTGATTGACTCTTTAGCGCGATCAATCGGTGAGTTATGGCCCATATTGCCTCAAAGCCACTACAGCGGCCCCCGCGGTCCTTAAAGGGTGTCGTTCCTTCCGACAATTTCGCGAATACGAAGATCCAATAATCTTCGATTGATGCCTTAACTCGTAGAAGCACCCCTGCACACTGGCGTGCAGAGGGGAGGGGCGACGGCCCCGGGCATCCAAGACAGGGGGGCATCCAAAGGGTGAAATTACAAAAATTTGAATGCTGTAACTAGATGATTTTTTCTATTGTAATTCTGCTAATACACGCTGCATTGATTTAATTTTTCGGAATTTGTTGTCAAAACTAAATTTTATGCATTGAAATGCCAGTAATTCTCTCATTCTTGGATACCAGGGACCTATACTCTGTAAGTGTGCAAACTGATAGTGACGTGACTTTTTCCAGATCGTGCAAATGAAGAAAAATCACAAAAAGGTTGAAAGACAACCGGGGTTGAGAAAAACCCGTTTTTTTAAATAAGCAACTCACCTGTTTTTCAATCCGAATTATTTTGTTTTTCTTGAAAAGGAACAGGTTTTTGTTCTTTTTTTAAAAAAACATAAAACCCCATTGTGAATTATTTTTATTGCATCATGCAATATCACCATTTTCATAATTACACAATGATAACTTGTTATACCTATTATGGCATTCAAATTTGAGGGTAAGGAAATGTACCCGATCTTTGTTTTCGCAAAGTGTTGTTGGTCAATTCACTCCACAGTGGTAAGGCTTGGCAAGAACGCGGACAGTATACAGAGAAATGCCACTCCCACACAAACTCTGCAGTTTCACGTCAAATTTATGTACATGCCCTGCTACTTCAGCATCTATATAGTGTTAGTGTATATTATTTTTTTCGTTTT
>JGI24021J15306_10005483_pt1 | contig 15099 bp, 7 predicted proteins | sample Ectturendosymbi1_FD_15306 | JGI IMG/M metagenome (IMG submission 15306)
TTATTTGATGTCCAACTGTTGTTTCTCAACACTTGTCAAAAAGTGATAAACGGGGTTGGTTGACTAGATGACCGCCACGGTCTTTCGCCAATCCTATGTGACACAGCGCCCGTCTTTGTTTACACCGATCAGCTATTGTGCCATTGTATTTTCATTCGCCCTAATGTTCGCTAATAATTGGTTTACTGCAAGCGATGGCTTTTATGGTGCCTCTGCTTGTTGGCTGAGTCATATGAAACAATAAACCATTACCATTACATCTAAAGCAGTCAGCAACTTATGACTTCAGGTAAACCGTAGTATAATGCAATTAAAACTATACTGTCTATGGAAAGAAATCCTTTCTCAGCAAAGAATCGGACACTTTAAGATCTTACAGAGTATATATTTCGCCTACAATGTAGGCATCATCAGCTCTTATTCAAATAGAATCTCTCAACAAAAGTTGTTTCCCGGCAAAAACGCGAATAAACAAACTCAACAAAAGTTGTTTCCCGGCAAACAACACGAATACTGCGCTAGTTAGCCAACAAAATGAGCAATTAAAACTATCTCTATGACAGGTTTTTTTAAGGAAAATGTTAGGTACCCGGTATGGACTTGTAGGGACCCGATTTCTCTGATTCTACGGACCCGCTGATAATTTTCTCTGATTCTAGGGACCCGATTTTTAAAACGCCTTAAAAACCCTGCTCTATGACATGATAGGGATATATTTTACCGAGTACAGCCATGTTTTTTTCACTCAGGTGACGGAATCTCTGCTGTGCTCTGTATGAGCGTTCTGTATTCCTGTGTGAAGGCTATGTGGTAGAATCGCAGTACTTTCGAAAGCTTCCTTCTCCACCTCGGGTGAAAAACAGACACATGAACATTGATCAGAGTAGCCTTATCAGTCGAAGTGTAGGAGTAGCTTCTTTGCGATATTTGCTTGTTATCACTTTGGTATTGANTCCAACACCAAATACGCGTTTATATTTCAGGNAATACCAAAAGAAGGTCTGAGAAATACGCACAAAAACTTTGTTTTTATGAAAGTAAATGTAGATCTATATCAAAAAACGATCAGGACACGCCAGCTTCATCAGCTTCACAGTTTGAAGAACCAGATTTTTAATGGAAGACTAGTGTAGAGAATAAGTTTCCTTCAGCAAGATTTGTATCAGAACGTATGTCAAAACCTATCTCTATTATGGGGATTTTTGAGTTGGCTTGTTTGAATTCCCAGAGTATAAGGAAATTGCATTAACAGCCTTGCAACAACTAGTGCTCATGGCTTCCACGCGCATGTCAGAGAATGGATTTTCGTAATTGGTCGAGCTCATGCAGGTCGAAAGGGGGCAGGGCTTTGAACCCTTGAATTTTAAANTCTGAAATTTTTATATTCATTTTTTTGCAGAAAAATGTTTTTTGTTANTTTTCAGTTGGTAAAACGGAATTTCACCATGGTTGGTTCCCTTGCAAAAATTCCTTCCGAGTTCCGCCGCCCGTGTNCGAGCTGAAAATTAAAAAGCAAAATGCACTGAAATACATTGACTCGTTACTGAGGGTGGCATTGAAGGAATTAATTCATTTCCAGTTTGAAAAGTTTATCATTAAATTCGGGAGCAGTACAGTAATTAGTAAACGGACTTCTGTTGTAAATATTTGTAGTTTCCTATGACTTTTTTCTGTTTTTTTGTGTCTGGGGTGGCAAAGGTCTGGTGTTTGATTCTCAGTGAGGTGGTAGTCTTCAGTTCTGTGTCGTTACTCGTTAAAATACATCGGATGACTACATTTTTTGCTTTCGTAGCTTTGTATTTCTTGACAGTCGATGCGGATTCAGCTGTCTTTAAATGAGTTACTTAGCTCAAGCAGATGTTCTACAAAATTAAACTCAGATAGCATTGCATAAACAGTAGTTAGGTTATTATTGTCACATGGGACATGCATTCACATTGAGTGGGTTGAATGGGAATGCAGCAATCGATGGTAGGGGTGAACGAAACCGAAAAAGGTAAGGAAGCACTTTCTTATATGACGTACCACTGGAATATACAAAACTGCTATTCTGCGGAAGCGACTTCAAAGCAACGGGTAGAAGCGCTAAACCTGCCCTCAGTTGAATCTGCACAGTAGTTTTGATGCCTTCAGTCAGGATGAAAGTTTGATTACACTGCNCAGCGCTAGTTAGCCAACGAATGAGGCTTTCCCGGCAAACAACACGAATACTGCAATTCAACGCCAATTAGGCCNTTTTTACACGGACAGATAACGAATCGCCTTGGTTTACAGCATCGTTCCACCAAATTTGCAACTATTTTTAGACTAAGCGTTTGCCTGGATGCGGCCATTGCCACTCCAATTAAACCCGATGAAAACAGACAGCCCCGCATGCCCGCGTTAGCATGCTCATTGTTTCTGCACCGCAAACCACAGGAAGCCTGGAGTGCAAGCGATGCACATCGGCCTTCTCACCGATTGTCCAGTTGAGGCATTCTCACGCATCACTTTGACTGCACAATACAAAGTATAAGGCACAAGTGAAACTGTTTGAAAATTGTGCAGTTATTTCGCAGTTTCACAAGCGGGCTGATCGAGATCGTTTCATTGATCAGCAGATGAACAAGCGTCCAACATGTTACAAGTCGATATACCTCAAGCTTAATCGGATTTTGCGAGTTTTCGTAAGGTAGTTTTCCCAAATTTCTGGAAATAGAGTGCCTTTGTTTTCAGTCAAACGATTTGTTGCCGCTGAAGTGTCCGCGTAGGTGAAAACCCAAGAATGCCTGTGTGTTAAAAATGTGTGGCGTGCCAGGCAATTTACAGGATTGCGTGGTGAAACATGATGTAATTCTCTATCAATTGTGAAACAACCTGTTGCACTTCAACTGCCCAAATCGGGGCGATCTTCCCCAATTCCTCAATCTCAAGGTCTTTTTTGAAGCTTCGATCACTTCAGCCACTTGGGCAAGTGTGCTTAAATCATCGAAGAGCACGTCATATGTCTGTCAAAACCCACGCTGATAGGAACATGTTTCCGACGTGCAAGGATCGTGGAATGTGACAAAGAGTCCTTTTTTTCAAGAAAAAATATTCTGTGATAACTCAGTATTCAATAAAATGGAAATGCAATCAGAAATTGACAAGCGTGGGTGGTTTTACCTTTCAACCAAAACAACTGCTCAAACAAAAGCAGTTGCTTTCTGAAAAAGACAGACGGCGCACTGTCAATGTTAGTTGCTCTCGAGACTCACACTAAAGGATGTGCAGCTGTAATGTTGACTGCCCAGTCACTATCACTACAAACACCAAGCCTTTTTGTTGTACTTGCAATGATGATTGTCGAAGACCTTCCCAGGTGCCCAAATATGCAATTTGTGAAGGAACTGCGATCCTGCGTTTGAACATTCGTCGTTGCTTTTGACAGTTGTTTGGAATCATACATTCGTATCCTGAAAAAATTTTAATGCCGAATGAGCTGCGTTGTGTGGATCGTCGCGGGTGCAGTAGACCAACCAAACAACACAGACTAAAATTTGTCATAATATTTGGCCTGCGATGCTAGCGTGGCAATCGCGTCTTCGGTAAATACTGAAATAACCACTGAAACGATCAATTTATTACTTATCGCCGCTGGATCTGGCCGGCGCTGTGTCATTACAAACTTTATTTTAACTGTGCACAGTGAGCAGCTCTCGCTCATCTTCCCGTTTTGAAATTAGCGTTGGTCGTCTTCTCCCCTATCATGCCCGGGAACTTTCGCGTGCTGGTAACTTTTTACTCAGAATGCTTCAGGGAACTTGTCAGCGTTTGCAACAAATTCAGACGTCATCAAATAAAGATTCTAAAATTTCCTTTCGGACTTGCGTGTTTAGGGCCGTCGCCAATGGGGGCGCCAGTGGTGCCCGCCCCCCACCCCATTTAAAATCTATGCTCCCTCACTTCATGTTTTCCCCCCCAGTTGCTGCATACATCCAATATTGTATTTAAAAAATGTGGCTCCCTTGTGGGGTTGGTACCCATGCTGTGAAATCTTGGCAACGGGCCTGTGCGTGTTACTTGGAGAACACATTTATGTGCAACCACTTGGTGAACTAGCAGCTGTCTGGCCAGTGTCACGTCTAGAGGACGCGTCCTCCTAGGCAATTCAGGACTTATCCCCGAAAAGATGCAAATGTTCCTTCTGTGCGCATTAGTGGCACCAACTCTTTACAATTAGAGGCATCCACTTATTGTAACCGCTAACCGAACCTCATCAGTCTCGCCAACGAACAAAACCTCTGGCGGAAGTACTTGTCGTCGGCAACAATGCTTCTCGTCCTGACGGCAAATGTGGAAGAGTGCAATGTCCGAACTCAGGGAAAAAAGGTCGAGCTGCCGAGATTGATGCGGTGTTAATGCGCGTGCGAAAGGCGTTTAATTCGGTCGCTGCCAACAGTTACACTCAATTCTATTCGTTCAGATAACCTGTGAACTTGTTGCATTAGCACGTCAGCCTTGAGACCTACTCACACGTGTTGGTGCCTGACATACCGGTTAATTATTCAGTGAGACGTCGGTCTGACTGATGAGTTACCTTAAGATAAAGAAAATAGTGGAAACGGACGTGAACCGCGGTCTTAACAAATCAGGCGAATTGCAAACGTCGTTGTAGTCCCTGTCAACGTCAGTCTAGTGCGCAATCAGAGGTTGCGCGCAACCTGCCTGCGACATCAAATTTAAGCGCTGTATGAATTTCCGCAAAATATGTCTACAAAATTAGTCATTCCTGGCATTTGGGCACTGCATAAAGGCATGAAAAAAAAACCTTTGCTATACAGCGGTCTGGAACTAATTTTCAACTGTCTGCTTGCTTTTTCGTCAGATTCGGTTCCTGGCCAAGTCAGCATAATTGGATGGGAGTTTTTCTTCTATTGTCAATGCCATTTCAGTTCAGGCGCAAGTTAAAGGGACATCCGCCACAGCCAAGGGAAAAAGTTAATTTTACAAAATAAATTTCTTACCACGAGCGATGTGATTGTCCATATGGTTCAGACAAAGAACTTCTGTAGAAAAAGTCGATCCTCTCTCTGTGGCAAATAAACAAACATTGCTCGAAGTCTTGAAATGAAAAGTGTATTTTCAACTAAACCGATAACCCAACTTGAGTACCTGGGCTAATCCTGAAAAATACGTGACGGAAGTAGGAGTATTTTTTGATGAGTTCTGGAAATACATTGTTTGCGGCATTGCCTTTGGAAGATGTCAAAAATAGCCGTAACAAAAATATTTAATCGCTCTTGAATGACGCGTTTCAAATGTGTACTTTATAATCTGTTTTGTTTCTTTTCTAGCAGGCAGGCTAGTTTTAAGACTTCAGTTTTGAGCCTGTGGTCAACTTGGCTAAGCCTGGTCATGCGGCGGTGGATGGAACTGTTAAAAAAACGGTGAAGCATCGGTATCAGAAATTTGGAACATCTTGAACTGAGTTCTTCGCCAGGATAATAAACCTCGCCAAACGTTGCTGATTACCCTGCCTAAGGACAACAAACATCTGTCGGCGCAAAATACAGCAATTTGCAACTACTAAGCCATACAAGCCTATAACAACTAATTATCGAAAAGCAAATGTATTTTTTTGCAGAAAGTTACTCGCAGAGATCCTCGAGAAAAAACACCCAATTCACCATGCAAATAACGAACAGTGAAAAGGTTTAGGAAACTACGAAAATCAAATCGTTTTGCCTGGTGGGGTATGCGACTTACTGCTACGTTGATTAAGAACACTAAGCCAATCTGGCTTAATGGATGGCTTATAGCAGGGTTTCTTAACCTGGGGTGCTGAAATCAATTTCAGGGGGTGCTGGGGAAGGTTACATATGTGGCAGCCAAAGGTTTGTCCATGGGCTTTCCTTTGTTTTCTTATTGTTTTTGTCAATGCTACTGCCATAATTGCTGTTTTTGTTTTGGAGAATGAACCAAGCATATGATCAAGATGTACTGCACTTGTCTTTATCTTTATAGTAACCAGGTGTTAGCCAATGGTAGGGGTGCTGGACTGCTTAGGCGTCACCAAAAGTGGTGCTGAGGTAGAAAAAGGCTAAGAAACGCTGGCTTATAGCTTCAGTGCACAGTGCTTTGTTGTGACTAAGACAGAAGTTCTGTAAACTTTACAACTGCGGCAGAAAAACAGTTTCACCACACAACTGCTCTAAATGCAAATTTTCCCAAAAGAAGTGAAACCGTTTCACGACACTTTGAACTAGCAATGCAACGCAAGCACGAGAGCCAAGAACATGTACGGTCAGTGTCTTTTGCAACAGAAATGTGCAGTCAGGCCTGGTAAGGCAACTACGGCTGCAATCAGCGAAACAGAAAGATGTACGGCTGCAACTGTCAACAAAGAAACTAGAAAACTTCATTGTGAGATACATTTTGTTTAATAATGAACTTTCGCGATTTCAAAGTCCAGTTCTGTCATATTGCAAAATGCTAAAAATCAGCTCTTCTGTAGAGGGCATCAGTTGGGACTTTAAAACATGGTAAACACTGTCATGTTTGTTGCATCCATCAGGAACTGGACTTTGAAACCGCGAAAGTTCATTATTACTCTCAGTTGATGCTGACGGAAGTTGATGCTGACAGAAAAACGTCTCAGTTGATGTTGATGCTGACGGAAAAACGAGGCGCTTTTTTAGTCAAACTTCCAGTTCAAATATGCAAGTCTATTTGCCAGTCTCCATGTTAGTAAAGAAGAACTCAGCCTTGCCTCGAAATGAGAAATCTCAAGAAAAGTGGTTGAGTGCGCACAATTGCACAATCCTGTTGGCTCCGTTCTTTGAAGCAAACAACATAAGGTCCACCTTTTAAGATTTCAAAGTTCATACATTTTCTGGCACTGATTAAGAAGTAACAAACCTTCTGTTCACAGCGCAGGACAAAGCAAAATCAGGTGCCGAAACTATGCTATGGCGGTCATGCTTGACTACCACTAAATGCTCAGCATTTTGGACTTTTGGTAATGCAAAAATTACTTCTTCGTACTGCCGCAAAGGTGCTGGCTAGAGTTGACAAAACTGAGTTTTAACGAAAAAAAATGAAGAGATGGTTTGACTAAAATCGACCAAGAACTAAAAGCTACACAGTTATCGCATTTAAGTTTTGATCACAATACCCAAATGCGAAAAAGTTTTTTTAAAACAAGCTTTTCAGTAAATTTACTTGCAAAAAGCATATATGTGGAAAACCATCCCAAAAATGGAAATGGCAATGAGTTTTCCTGTATTGATTCGGTAGCTGATATGCAAAACGAGAAACTGAGAAGTGAAGCAACTCTTTACAGCTTCGTATTGAAAATCTTTTCGTTTCTGAAACGAATTTGGGATTATTTTACTCCTGAAATATTTTCATAATGCTGATGATAACATGATTCTTTGACAGAAGAGTGCGCTTTATCCAGATAATTTAATCGACTTGAACAGCCTTGCTTAGCTTTGAAAACGTTTACTGCCGAGTCGTTATCACTGATAATTTCCTTAAACCATTAACTTCCTCAAACCATTAAAAGCAATTAAGCCTAAAAAATTCATCGTGAGATCTCAATGGCAAACATGTTCATTGTGTAAACAATGTCGTGTTATATTAGATTTTATACTCTGGATTCACCTGTTCAGCCACATATTTTCGGGCCTCTTTGAAAAAAGGCTGTAAAAACGTGCGTCTAAATTACGGTCGGAAACGTGAGAAAAACAGACAAAAGCTGATGAAACAACGCATCCTGCCATGCCCGAGTTTCAGCCGGCGCTTTTCGATGTCCACACTTTGAAATTAACTCGTAAAAGAATTGATGTTATCAAGCTATCAAGAGTTTGTTTGTACAAATGACTCAGTCGCCAATGGAAATGAGCAAGCTGTGTTCGTCCCCGCACCGTTTAGCTAACGTTTTTACTTCATCTGAGTGCAGAGACAAAGTGTTTCTTCGTGCAAGGTTATGAGTCCTGGTGGTAACGCAAGCGAAACGCATATTGCGGTTTGCTTCGCGAAATGCAATGCATTAAGATCTTGGTATTTCAGGTACTGCGACACATTGCAAGAAGCTCTTGTTTTACCATTGCGTTGCATTTGATTTTTTCCTGCAACTGAGTGCAAATGTTCCACGTATCCGACGCTTCTTGCAACATGCTCGAAATGAGACACTTGTAAATTGTGGGAATTGTGCGGCACTGCAGCCGAGTTTAATTCTGGTGGTTTCAACCACCGAATTAAAACAGCTAATGTCACCGAACTTCACTGACCAGAGAAACACCGTTGCTTGCTTCTAATGCACATGGTTTTCCAAACAAACGAATGAACTTAATGACAGAGCAAAATGGATGAAAATGCGGGACTTTTGCCACAGGACAAAAGCAGAATCTGGCGAAGGGGAAACGTTATGAAATTGTTGTGTTCATACTACCTGAAGTGACTCCCACTGCTTACTCAACGTTTATCAAATTTAGTCAGATAAAAAGAAAGCGACGTGTTTCACTGGCTTGTGTGTTATAAAACGGACTTGTTTTGGACACTTGAATGAAGTATACTGTACACTTTTTGCTGGAGCAAACTTTCCGATTCGACGGTAACAAAATTAATCTCGCGGAAATCTGTCCCTTCCGCAAGCACAGATTGACCGCACTCAGAAACAAGCAATACGTTTGTTTCATATCATTGAATGAGCCAATTTTGCTAATGTGTAGCACCGATGCATTCTCAAAATGTACAAACTCTGGATGACAAAAGATACCAACAGCTGGTGTTGTTTGTGCCTACGTTCGCTGTGTCTAAATATCTATTACACGCCACATTCATAGGTTTAACTTCCATCTCGGGAGTAAACGGAGACATTCAGCTTACACTTGAGATTAGCACGAAGACCACCAGAGAAAGAAAAATCCCATTGAGTTGATTCTTTTTCGCCATTTTATATACAATCACGTAACTGTTTGACAACTTGGGCTGTTCCGACTACATGACAGCATTTTGAAGCTCATGAGTCAAAGCATTTGCGGACCGATAAGCAGAGGAACTGAATGGCTGGATGGAATGTAAGACATTTTTAGGAAGGATGAGACGTGAAATCCGCTTAGGCTGCGTTTCAGGAAAGTTGCCTGTTTGGGTAAAGAAACCATACCTTTTTTAGAAAATCTATTTACTGCAAGGTATTGCAAAAGATTTTCTGTGTGGCAATCGCTACAAAGAAAAAAAGCTTTTAGGCAGTTAAAAAACAGCCGCATATGGCCGCTGCTTTCCAACATGTGGATCTACTGGCTGATCTACAGACAAGTAATTTCTGCGAACCGACACAATCTGTTCCTAATAGCCGTATGAGAATGCAACTATTAACATATTTTCTAGAGTTACAATGCCTACTGTTCTTTACGTATCGTTGCTGAGTGCATCATGCGACTTCTCTCGAATGAATGTACAGTAGTAGAGCGACATCGTTTTAAAATGACTACACTGAGGATGGCCAACTATTTAGTCTAAATTCTAAAAGGTTCCACAAATAACCAAGACTGTGCTGCCGGACTGATCAGTAAAAGTAAGTTGAACACTAATATGGTGAATATTCCCAGAAGCGAAATACTGTTTGTTGTTTAGCAAGCACGCAACAAGCGTAAACAAACTTGTGACTATTCATTTGTCTTGAACAATACGCCCCCATCCCAATTAAATCAATACAGTTGTACCCCATAAATGAATTTTGAATCTTTATTTTGTAATTCAATACGGTTTGTTTCAAGCATGCGAAACAGGACCGACCACAGAATATATGCTCTATGTGGAGAAATGCCCAGGTTTAAATTACAGTGAACCTACACGCCTACCTGCCTGCAAATGGGAATTGCCCTTTTCAGCTTTTCGAAAGTTGTTACCTGCTGACGTTATCCTACTACTTGACAGTCTTCGTATGCATGCTTCATGCGTTTATGCGAAATCTCTGGAACTAACGTTTTTCCGGTCAATCGGCTGACGACTTCAGGCCAGAAAAAGATGTGAGACGTTTTGCTGCATGGGAATTGTGTTTCAGAGCATTTTTTGTTGAATTTCTTACAACCTTCATACATTTGCTTGTTTATTTCCAGTTGGAAAAATTGAACTAAAACAACATAACAGCACTACTACGGTGGTGTTGTTTAAAAAATGTATTTCAATTACTGCGCACTTTCTATATGTTGCAATTAAAAAATAAATAGGACGAAATTGAAATATCTCGGAGATAGTGGGCTTCACATGACCACAGGTAATTGCTGGTGAGCTCTTTCATTACAATCGCCTCAATTCAACTATTAAAACGGTGGTTAGTTCCATTTCTTTCATCTGCAAACGGCGAATAGTGATTGATGGTAGGCAATTAGAACGTGTTGGCACAGGTGTAGGAACAAGCAAAATTTTGGGGGTGCGAAGAATTTTTGCTCGAGTTTCCCAAACTTGTCCGAAAAAGTTGTTGCGCGACTTTTCCTACAAATTTTCTCCCACAAAGATCATGAAGACCTTTTTTTGGTATGACCTCTGAAAAACGGCCTTCATTTGTTTTTCTGCGCCCGTTGGGCGCCAATTTTGGAAGTCAAACAACGTTGGGCGCCATTTTTGACCGGATTTTCAGGAATTTTGCCTAGATATTTAGTGATTTTACCCGGATTTTCAGGTATCTTGCCCAAATTTTCAGGGATTTCGCCCGGAGTTTCGACAAATCAAAGTGTTTGGGGGTGTGCTTGCACTCCGGCCTCCTACACCACTGCGTGTTGGTGCACCTTTCACTGGTAATTTCCTTTTCTTTACTGTACTCGAAAACTCGTACAGTTTTATAAACATCACGTAAGTTGCACATGCTCCTGACTTGGTACGACAAGTAAGTTCATCTTGAAAAAAGTCAGGTTGCTTGTATGTAAGCAAGTAGTATAGGCCTGCTACTAAAATGTTTGCTGAAAAACGAAAATTTTAAACTTGTCAAAGCAGAACGATTGGTTCTTAATTATGTGTCAGGAAATATTCGCAAATGTTAGTGCTCGTAATGTTCGATGCTTCTTCCCTTAGATTGGAAAAGATTCAGGAAAAGTTAAGTATCGAGCCTGCATGGTTCACACCATCAGATGCAGACTTTGCAAGAAGCACTTTCGTGTTTACAAAAATGTAAAATATTTTCCAAAAATGTAGATTAAATAACCATTAGAAGCTCACGCAACATCGCAATGCCAGGTTTGTGTGGTCAGCGAGGACGTCGAACACCAATGCTCACAAATCAACACCTCAAATAAATTTGCTATCACAGTTTGAGAACAGACTTTTTACGTTAACTGTCGATGTTATTTACCATTTGCGATTCAGTAAGGAGCATAAAGCAGAGAATGCAATTGTGTCTTAAAATGTAATTTTTTGCTTAAGAAAAACAAACAAGATTTCCTTTTCTGTTAAGCTAAAGACTTGGTGATGTAGAGTCACATGCTTTGGAACTGCTATATATCTCTTCGTCTTGGATGACAAAACGGAAAGTCTTTCACCACAGTTTTCTTTTGCCCGTCATACCAACCACAGCGAAATTGTGCGCACGAGCTTTCCATGGGAAGAAAAACAGACAAGTGTTTTGTGGACGTTTTGTAGAAGAGCATATAAATCCAGCATCTTGAAGGAGGCCTTGAAATACGGGAGAATGTTTCCCACGATCCTCGGTTCAACCAAATTCCTTTCACTTACAACCGACGCAGTTGCTAATTCACAGCAATGCAGCCAGGCCATTAAGTTTTAGAGATGCATAAGAATGTCTTCAAACTTTTATTTGTTTTTTACTTTCTTCTTTGGCTCAGAGACATGTTCCACGTCACAAGGGTTAGTCAAAGAACACAAGAATATCAAACTGCTGAAATGTACCATATTACATGGATTGTTTTAATTGGTTGTTGTTCACATTAAAACACTATTGCAACATTTCAGTGCTCAAATCTGTCTACTATGTTCTTTTCCATTCCTGTATTTAACTTATTCAAGACTTAACTGGGAGGGCCAATAAGACTACTTTACTCTCGTTAAATATATTGCAGAATAAAGCTGTGAGAACCTTTGAATACGACAAAATCACAAAATTTTATAAATATATAAATAACAGACTTATTTAAATTGTCAGTTGCCAAATTTATCTACTCCTTTTATAATGGTGGATTACTTAATCACTTTGATAACCACTTTACTGAGATTGCATCAGTCCACAAACATCAAACAAGACTTGCTTCTTTGCAAAAATATTATTTAACAAGAATGAAAACGTTTCTGGGTCAGGTTGCTTTAAATATATTGATCCCAAAATTTGGTCTGATATTCCTGAAAATTTGAAATCTTTTTCGCCTTATTTATTTGGAAAACAATATAAAAACGTCCTGCTTTCTTGCCAGAATTCCTTTTGATCTTCGTTTTATGTGCTTGCCACTTTCTGTAGTATTGTATTGATGCCCATCTTTTCCATCCTCTCATTGCCTCTACAGCTGCTCACCCCACCCCCTGTACATCGCCATGATTTTCCCTCACTGTTTTTTGTTGTTGTTTTTTATGGTTATTTCACCTGACGTTGATTTGATGCATTTTTTCTTACTTTTTTACAACTTGTGAAACGTTTTCAATTAAAAAATTGGTTTGTTCTAGCAATAGGGCTGACTGAGAGCTTGACCCAGGTGGTCTTTCGCCAACCCTTTGTGATTCAACATGTTAGAACAAGATCACTAAACTGCGAAACCTGAAATTTCTGATATTTTTATATTCTCATCAACATGAAATGAATTTGTGATCTTTGATGTTATTGTTTTTCTCTTGCTGCATTCGTGTTATTTCGTGATTTGAGTCACAAACATGCATGAATAAACCATACCATACCACATGCAGTCAATACTGAAGAACAAATATTGAAACAACGCACTAGCAACTTCTGCATTCGGGCATCGTCATAGTGAAGTGTACATACACTAGCATAGTGGTATTCAAAATGAAGACTTCTAGTAAGCATCACATATTTGGCTTGCACCCCTCGTCGACATGCTGGGGATAATAGATGGAGGAATCACAAACAATACAGAAATCATGAGGCGCCACGAAGCATACGGAAGGTTTTGGTTGCTACACAAAGACAGTATTGAAGAAAAACCAATACCGAGACAACGCATCTGCAACTACTGCAATTGGTAAGTTTTGCAAAAAGCATTAGACCTTTGAAATGATCGGATAAAAAATTAAGTGAAAATTGACATCGTTGAACAAAGCTATATACATATTTTCTAAACAAAGCCATTGAAGGTCCTGACATAATAGTTAACCTGGTAGGCGCACACTTACGTTTCTGGGTATGTAATGCATAATTCGGTAGGCAATGGTGTATAGGCAATTCGTAAGCGTTTCATACTAGTCTGTGCGTTTGCGCCACAATTGACAAGCATACACTGGCATGCAATAGGCACGAAATGAATTTTTTTCACTGCAGATGAACACTGAGCAAAGGCGCCTCTGAGCTTGTTTGCTGCACAATAAAGCGATTTCACTTGTCTTTGGATGTCATCATTTTTTATAATCATCCAATGTCGCATCTCGTTCTGTTAAAAAGCATTGTTGCAACGCACTCAACTGATGCGCTTTATCACCGCATGCAAATGTGCTAGTTACAGTACAGCTAATTGATAAAAACCTTCAAAAATCTGTACATTCAAGTATTTTAGCGGTTTCAATGACGCGAATGTTTCTGCAACATCGGTCATTTATTTCAAAATAGAAGCGAAGAAGACAGCAACTACATAGCAGCGTCTCAATGTGTTTACTGTTTGTTCAAGCGTTGCACCAGTTTAATCGCTTCGAGCACAACCATCGTTTGGAATCACAAAGCCTGACGAGTTTTCTCAACTCTGTTTAGCTGAACCAAACTCAAACGGGTGGAAGACCAAGATCCCTGCCGACTAAGAGTACTATTGGAAATCAATCCATTAAAGTGCAAGCATTGTGGGAAAGCTGATCCATGAGATCCGTCTTGATTTTGCAGAACTTTTGGAAAAAGGTTGCATTTTTGTAAACATTATTTTCCTGAAACAACCTCGCAACAGAGCATTCTTTGTTTGTTGCTCCGGCTTTTCCATCCCAGCAATATTTCAACTGTTGTTGAGCCACGTACTGTGCTTCGATGCGCATAGATTTTAGGCGAGCTTGCACTTTCATCGATTTTGATCATACCGTTAAGCACATACTTGTAAAGTTGCACTGTAAAATTTAAATTTCGCTAAAGCATCGTACCTGTGCGTTGTTTACGGTCATTCCGTTTGTTGCGTGTAATACATTTATTGGATTCTTTTGCCATATCTTTACCGGCACTTGCACGTGGTCTGACATTCTTTAAGTATTTGAAAGTTCATTATTTATTTGGATATCAACAAAAGTTCTCCGCCAGCAGTCACAGTCACGAACGAGCTCTTATGTTTTGTTTTCGCATTTTGTTTTTAATTTTTTTTATTTTCTTAGAAAATTAAAATTGGTGCAGTTTTCCAATCTAGTTTCAACGACAGAGCTAACGGTGGGAGCGACAGATAGGTATTTCCAAAATTTGGCTAACACATTTTGGAGTTTGTTAGAGCCATGTTGCTTGTTGTGACTCTGACGTATTCTTTAACATTCGATCAGTTATTCTATTGTAAAATATCTTTATATCATCAGGTTTATTTTTAAAAACTTTAGGTTTGCGGCAGGCGCGGGCACAGGGGGAGGGATGCAGGGGATGCTTCCCCCCCACCAGACCTAAAGAGGTGTTGACATGACACTTGATTTCACTGAAAATCATCGCCAAAAAATATTTTTGTACTGCACATTACTCGCTAAAGATACTAAAAATTAACTTGTGCTAACAATTAGTCAAAAACTCTTCGTTTCATTAGACGAGCTGGCCTTGTTTATGGAACCTGATATAAAATAGCATGTGCGTCCGCAGGGCACGGGGGGCAAAACGGGCATTTGCACCTCGCCCGGAAATTGGGATGATGAAACACTTATTTCTGGAAAAACCTGAAGTCGGCATCTTAATTCCGATTAATTGATTTGATTCTTGCAATGACAGTTTTTTTGCCGGTATGAAACTCACAC
>JGI24021J15306_10005485_pt1 | contig 15098 bp, 9 predicted proteins | sample Ectturendosymbi1_FD_15306 | JGI IMG/M metagenome (IMG submission 15306)
CATAACGCAACACGAGAGTTTTCAAATTACTGGCGGCCGTACTTTTTAGAAGTTAACGTACTGCGGCCGGCAATAGCAAAAAGGTTGCACACCCCTGCTCTAGCTCAATCGGCTGGCAAGTTTTGGTGGTGCAAAGTGACATATAGTAAAAAGTGGGTCATGCCAGTCTTAAAGGTAAATCCATCTGGTGCTGAAGGTGTTAAATTCAACTTTTTGATTTGTGTGAAACTTGATCAGCAATGTTTTCTAATTAAAGCAAAATATTTTAAAGGTCTTTTGTGTGAGCATTCATGAAAATTGTATTAGATATATATATATATATTGTTAACACTTTGGCGGCCGGCATGTTTCGAGGATTTTCGCGCCAAAACATCCGGATCGCACATGGCTTTGCGCGAGTGTAACTCTGGCGCCGAAAGCGGTAGAGAGCTTCTCAATGGCTCAAAAGACATGGCAAGTCTTCTAGTCTGCACTCGAAAAATAATTTTTGGTTGGGGGTGTGGATTTTTTTTGAGTGACGTCATAAGTGGAGGACTTTTAGGCCACCTTGGCCTACTTCACCTGGCCCTGGGACCAAACCGTTAGATGGTAGTATTTTGCTGAAGCTTTTATTGGAAACGAGGCTACAATCTGAGTCTTTTGATACTTTGGATGACCTGCTGGGGTTTTGGGTTCAAAAGTTATGATCTAAAGTAATAAAAATGTTTGACTAATTACTTAATTAGATAATTAATTAATTTGTATATTTTAGATCATAACTTTTGAGCCAGAAATGCTATAAAGTCGATCAAAGGCTCAACAGACTCGGACTCAAGCCTAGTTTCCAATGAAAACTTTAGCGAAATACTTTGGCCTAGCGATTGCGCCCTAGGTCAGGTAACATGAGCCACAATGGCCCAAAAACTACTTCACTGATGACATCACTCACAAAAAATCCACAACCACCAACCAAAAAAAATTTTTGATTGTAGCGTAGAAGACTTGTGGAATCTTTTGAGGGTTTGAACAGCTCTCTAGCGCAATCGGCGGAGGAGCTATGGCGTTGGTGAGGCAACCGAAACTGCAGGTTTTAGGTTGATTTGCAGGTACGATATATTCTTAGACTGGCTGTTAAGGTGTTAATGCTTTATATGCAGTTCTTGGTGGAAGAATGTTGAAATGGGCCCACCTGACCCAATTTTAGGAGTCACTGAAGCCTTCAAGAAGGATACCAATCCTCAGAAAATCAATCTGGGTGTTGGTGCCTATCGTGATGATCATGGAAAACCTTATGTTTTGCCCTCTGTGAAAAAGGTAAATGTGTGTTGTTATGCACTGGAAATACTGATCAGCAATGATACTGTTCTTTCATCTTTGCTTGTGAATATGGTGAAGTTTCAGGTGCTCAATCATCAACACAAAACCTAAAAGTTGACATTCAGTTAAGTAGTATGTAGGTGCAAATCTGAAACTGTGTTGCAGTTGCTGTCTAAGCATTGTGCTTTGATAAATAAAACACAAAAAGAACAAAGTTCGATCCACCCAGGTGTGCTGGTCAATACTTGTCTTGGTCTAGCACAGAGGTTCCCAAACTTTATATGACCATGTACCCCTTCAGCATTCTGACAGATGAGCATGTGCCCCTAAAGTTTTATATGGCAAAAAAGCTGAGTAAAATATCAAAAATACACTGAAATTTTAATATAACTTTTTATACGTTAGATAATTTGGAAATAAATATAAATATTCTTTCCCTTGTATTGCTAACCTTAAATGTACCCCTTCAGATAGGCGAATGTACACTTGGGGTACATGTACCCCAGGTTGGGAACCCCTGATCTAGCAGGTCAGTTTAAATGCCTGCCATGTATCAGAAACCTTTGAGGCAACATATATACTAGCACATTATTGGTAATAATACATGTAAAACTGTCACTTACTTCATAAGATTAGGAAGTGGTAAGACAATGTCTAAAGTTAGAAACACAGGAAAATAATTTCTAAGTCTGTAGCCGATTTTGTGAGAATGATGGATGCATACACTAATACTGTAATATTCTAGAGCAGCTACGTCTAACCCATGAGCCGCATGCAGCCCAATCGAAGGTTTTGTGCGACCCAGTTTAGGTTTTTGCTGTAGTGAAACTATCTTACATTCTGACAACTTGTCCTTGTTTTGATATTCTTGAATTTGACATTTTTGATGCAGGTGGTCTTCAGTGCCACTTTATCATGTCTGTTACCATTGCAGTAAGCATTCGTACGCTTTCAGTCCATTAGGTTAACCTTAATTTGGTTTGCTCAATAATATGTCATTCAATGTGCGGCCCTGGTTAAGATAGTGACATATTTTTGACTCAGTAACCCGTTTGGACTGGACATGGCTGTTCTAGAGGCTAGCATAAATGTATCGGACAAAAAATCCTGCGAAGTATGAATGTGATAAATAACATGCTTCTTTAAAGAGATTCTTACCTGAACAGTAGGTCTATCTTTTTCGCGTTTGTGGATACTTCATAGCACCAATAAGATGAGAAGTAAAGTGTTGGAGGAATCTGCCTGCCATGATGTGCTTTCATAGCTCAGTGAGGATTCTGACTGCATGAATTCACAAATCAGAGGCAACACTTCGCAAGCAGATTTAGCTGCTTTGACTTGTGGTACATTGTCACTGGTTTGGCAGTTGGGGAACACTGTCTGGCTCAGCGCTTCCGAACTATTGGGCCACAAAGTTTCTTCAGGAGGACTGCAAAGCATTTAAAAATGTTAGTTTTCTAATATCTAATTAAGATGCTTCTTGAAAATTAGCCAATTTTTATTAATTTTCTGATATATGCAGTATCTCAGTTTTTTCAGGTTGTTTTACCACAGTATATATCTCACAGTGGGCCCCACAACCAATTGTCAGCAAAAGTGGGTCACAACCTGAAAAGGTTAGAAAATACTGCTCTAGCACAAAAATGATGCTAGCTCAACCATGTGTAATATGTATGTTTGACTAAACTATCTAACAGTGACATACCTGTACAAGCTGAATTTATTTAACTATGTGGAAATTCGTCCTATACTCAAGGATGGTGAAAACATCGCTATTGCTTCCTTTGCACAATTTTGTCCAGAAAGAAAATGGCTGGTATCAATTTAATAAATTTATTATAACTCCAGGTTTGTTCATGCAATAAATTCGTTATCCTACTTGCACTGCACAATATTGGTCCAAACTGTATCATGACGAGTTAGTTAATCAGTAGCAGCCAGCATTACATTAGTTTCTTTGCTGACATTTATATACTTGGAAATTTTAACTTCATGTTTTGTTTTCATTGTATTCTTATTTGCTTATATCTGGGGTCTCAAGCACGCAGCCCGTGGGCCACACAAGGACTTTTTGTGCGGCCCACAATGCTTTTCAGCATTTTTCAAATAATTAACATTGAAGTTATTAGTGCATTCACTGGTGTTTGAAAGTGCTCTGCCAGCGAGTGAACAAGTTCTTTTCAAACCAACGTAGAGATGACCAAAATGATTTGCCCCTAACTCATGATACCTTTCGCAAGAATCAAGGTGCAAAAGGTGTAGCTAATAAGGTTCAGTTACTGCCATTGTTGTGTCAACGGCATAATACAACCCTCATGTTACTTAATTAAGTCCTCATTTGACCCTCGGAGCAATTTGAGCTTGAGACCCCTGTTTTATATATTAAATGCCAAGCAACAGCCCATTGAAATGATCTCTTTCAGGCTCAAGAGGCTATTTTGGTGAGTGACAAAGAATATCTTGGAATCACTGGACTTCCAGCATTCACTTCAGCTGCTGCAGACCTGGCATTTGGAGCAGACAGCATAGTTCGTCAAGAACATAGGGTTAGTTAAGTTTTTGTAAGTTGCTCCTATGATTCCCAAGTTTTGTGTGTTAAAAAGCCTTTTTTGCTATTTTTTCTAAAAACTTGTCTGTTGTTTTGAGTTTTATGTTTTTCTTTAGAATGTGACTGTTCAAGGAATTTCTGGGACTGGTTCACTTCGAATTGGAGCCAACTTTCTGGTAAAGTGCATGTCATTCTATTGTATTATTAAACTTACTGTGAAGTAGGATTGTGAAATATTAAAATATACACTTGATTTCAGCTGCTGGTTCTCAGTTTTGACGAAGTTATGTTCCTGTCAAATGAAATTGTTAATTTTATTATGTTTTGTAACACTAATTTTGCAAATTTATTTAACTATAAAACGCTTTTCAGTGAAAAAGCAATGCAACAACCATTCATTTGAATGAAGTCATATTTGACATTTCAAAAAGGAACAATTTTCATAGTCAGCAAAGATCAAATGAAGCACAAATGCAATTCATTGCAGAAAATGTAGGTGCTTCGAATATAAGCCAAAATATTTTTATGTAGACCTGGTAATGCTTTCCAATTATAGATGTCCTCCTTTAGTGCAATACTGCAGTAGACCATTCCCTCTCTTGCTGAATCAAACTGGGAGACAAACTCAATTTCAAGCATTACATATATATGAGAGTTTATTCCACAGTTTCAAGAATTGAAACTTGGTATTTGCTTTTAAGGCTGGTTACATCTTGTCAGTGAAACTCATGTTGCAGATGTGATGATCTTAAGATTGGTGTTTGATGTGCATTTGCATGAAGAGTTTGTAAAATGCTTTTTCGATCACACTTATTAGTACTGATATAAATTGCAGATTAGATATTAATCTGCTCAAAGTCTCCATTGTACTCCATGACAAGGAGACTTAATGTTGCAAACAGTTTATCTTTTTATGAAAGCTTATCAAGTAATTCCCAGCCACAAGGACAAGGATTTTTGATGCGTGTGGTGGTTGTTATTGTTGAAAATGCTGTTCTAAACTTCACTAGTTTCTGCAGGTTTGAAGGTGTTATTGGAGTCATAGATTTTGTCTTTTCAAAACACAACCATTTCTTTACGTATTGGTAAATGTCGTCAGACCTTGTCCTGGAAAACTTACGCTTTTACAATTCAATGCTGCAAAATTTTAACCGGTTTTCAAGTGTAGTTGTAACTGTTTAGCTGTCTTAAGTTTCCAGATGCAGAAAGTACTATTGTTGTCACGCACTGTGGTGGTATGCATGACGTATCTTTGTCAGTTGTAGATGACGGTTAAATGATACTGATTTCAAATATAATGTTGCACATTTGTGTTTAGTGGAAAAACAATGTACAGCTGGGATATAATGTGTTACATCATGTTTTTCCACCTCTCTCAGGTTTTTATTTATTCGGTGCGGACGTTTGGTTCTTGATTTTGCAAGAAAAAGTGTTACGTGGCTCAAAGTTTGAAGCAGTAAAATTTCGTCAAACCCTACATCATAATCATTCTTATTTGACCCTGTCAGAGAAAACCTTGTGCGGGTTAAGCATACAGATGAAGTTTGCCGGTTCTTTCGTTGTTTCCAAAAGTCTCTACATCCCTTTCGACATTACAAAGTCTTGCAAGCCTCGATGATGTTAGCAAGAAACCTGACAGCAATCAGAAGATAGGCTTTGTTGAATTGATTCTTAGAAAGTTGCTGCGTCATTCGTCCTCATTGCTTTTTACGCGTGTTTATCAGACGAGTTTATCGCTTACCGACAACGAGTTTATTATATTTATCGCTTTTGTACTTTTTCAAGCACTTAACGTTTTATTTATACGAGGTTAGTGAAGCGCGCGCGTGTTGAGGACAAAGGAACACTCGCATAAAATAAGGACGTCTTTGTGACGACTTTTGCTTCATCGTTTAAGCCAGTTCTTGTAATCCGCTGCCAGGCCGCACGGGCTCTCGGGGCAGGTGTTGAGCAGCCATTCGATTGTCTTTTCATCCAGAACCGTCAGGTCATGCGCTCCACAGGGAGTCGATGGTTTTTGCCACCTTAGGAAGACTCCGATATGGTGCCTGTCAACGTTACCATGTGTCTTCTACCTTCCATCATCTCAGCGAATGTTTACGCTGTCCACTAGAAACGAAATAAAAATGGATTTTGAGATAGCACGATATAGATTTTCGCGTCGTTTTGTCTTTCTGTTTTGTTTGTGATCATACCCTGGATTGACCGAACAGTTCTCGCAGCGTCGCTCCACCGCTTCGATGCTACTGCATTTTGCTTTTTCAGGACAAGTTCTTCACTGGATATAAAACCGTGTGGCTTCCTACTCCGTCTTGGGGCAATCATGTTCCTATTTTCACGTAAGCGGAAGTTGGTAAATATGAGCATCGCAAACCACCTGATAAATTTTGCATTATCTACGGAAATGTAAGAAAATCTTGCTCACAGGTGTTCAAAACCAGATATCAAAATTATGAAGTAGCATGCAAGTATAGTAATAAACGTAATTCCGCTAATCCATTTTCGTGCGGAGCGATAGTTTAGGGTAGCCGATAATAAAGAAAGGATTTTATTATTTACCTCGTGCTTTACGACCGGCTATCATGAGCTGGCGGTGCTAAGACTTGATTTCTAGCATTTTGCATGTTTGCCAGTTGCTTTTTCTCTTCTGCGCAAAATGTGACTTCACTACTGTAATTGTGGCATGTCTGTTTGCAGGCACGCTGGTTTGGACATTCAGCGTTACCGTTACTACAAACCCGCAACGTGCGGATTTGACGCCGATGGAGCATTGGACGATATAAGCGTAAGTCAGATGAAATGTCTGCGAAAGCTTTGCAGGAGTCGGTTTGGTTTTCACGCAACATTAACAACAACATGAAACAAGGTTTCATTTCGGCCAGCTTGTCTTAGCTGGCGCTCGCTACTATGCCATTGTCTTGAAGTTGTATGAAGTTACTTGCTGACGCGGCTTACAACCAGTCACATTCATTTCGCAGCAAATTCCAGATAAATCCATCATAATGCTTCATGCCTGCGCTCACAATCCAACTGGAGTGGACCCGAAGGTAAAATGAAGATAATATGAAATACCCAAGTACACAGTGGGATTGTGTGCAACTTTAAGACATGGAGGCTTTCGTTTCTCTTCTCGCAGCCCGAGCACTGGAAGGAAATTTCCACGATTTGCTTGAAGCGAAAGCTTTTGCCGTTTTTCGACATGGCTTACCAAGGATTTGCCAGCGGCGACATTGACAGCGATGCCAGTGCGGTTCGAACGTTTGTTGAAGATGGTCACAACGTCTTGCTGGCGCAGTCATTTGCTAAAAACATGGGATTGTATGGTGAGTGTGATTGCCGCTTGTCCTCCCCTCCCAAGCCGATGCTGTAAACGCGAATGAGCAAAGTTGAACATGAAAAGAAAAACCAGTTTGCTTTTCGTCTTTTGTGTGCTATTTTTTCGAAATGAAGTTGTATACAGGGTTGCGGAGTCGGAGGCAAAATATCCGACTCCGACCTTTCCAAAATTTCCGACTCCTTAACATAAAGGGAATGAAGTTTGGCTGTTAACATCAAAGGAAATCGTGGTGAGCAGCAAGAAATCTCTGTTTCAACAAAAGTTTCAAAGAAATTGTACCATATCAACAGGAATTCTCAACTTTGGAGTGTGATGTAAAAAATGATCCAATTGGACATTCGGGGTCGGACAATAAAATCGACTCCAACTCCTAGCGTTGTTAGGAATCCGACTCCACACAAAAACCTTCGGACTCCGCCACCCTTGTTGTATAGATGAAAATATATGTGCAACGGCTCGCAGATTGTGATGGAAGAATGTTTGATATGGAACATCTTGTGTTGTACGGTGATCAGACCATTCTACCACTTCAAGTTGCTTGGTCTTTGTGTTGGCGGTTTGCACAGCGAGACCTCTTTGGCGTTTTTCCCAAATCGTTTTAAGAGCAGTCAACAGGTACGTTGTGGCGCAAAGATTGAAGATGTTTGTTTTGCAGGTGAACGAGCCGGCGCCTTCACTGTCGTATGCGCCGACCAGGACGAAGCCTTGAGAGTTGAGAGCCAACTGAAAATCTTGATCCGTCCTCTCTACTCCAATCCGCCGTGCAATGGAGCCCGTATCGCCGCTGCCATCTTAACCGAACCCGATCTTCGCGCTCAGTGGTATGTGAGCCAAGCGTAAGCCGATAGTACCTATTCGAACGTGACAGAGACTGGAATGACTTAACATTCTTTAATCTTCTAAGCGATGATTGGCATGTGTTTTCCTTAGTTTGTGTAGAGGCCGAGAAGTAGCGAAGGTCCCAGCTGCGCAGTGTGCGTTTCTCTGTCTTTTTTCGTCAGTGTTGAACTTAAATCCTGTAGCTCCTGTATTGGGCCGCAACCAGGGGGCTCAAACGGGCAATCGCCACCCGAAATTTTCAAAAACACGTTTAGTTGTTAGGTACAACATCAAGTTACAATCGTTTGCCCCCAGAAGAAAATATCAGTTGGTTGCGCTCCTACTTCCGAAAGTTGCCAAAACGAAATTGCAGCAGAAAGTTGCGATACTTCAAAGATGAACATCGCTTCCCACGCTTACTTTCAACTGTAAAAGTTAATTCGCTTGACCTGATACGTGATATCTCGTACAATTTTTGTCGAAAAATTTTCTGTCAGTGCTTGTGTTTGTCAACTATCGCGCCGGCGTTGTTCAAAGATCTTTTAAGTTGCCAGCGTGTGAAATAGAGCGTGGGTCAGGACCGCAACCAGGGACGGCAACCTGGCAATTGCCGCGAGGTTTTCCTGAACATGTTTAGTTGTTAGGTGCGACAGCAAGTTACAATCAGTTCCCCCCCTGGCCGAAAATACCAGGCGGGGCTGCACTTTCCAAGGTTCCGTCCTTCGTCAAACCGTTGTTTGAATTTGGTTTTTCATTTAAGAACATCTGTGTCGTTTCCGCCTGGGTCTCGGTAAAAATTTTCAAAGCAGCTTTTTTCGTGAAACTTCTTCGATGTCGCTTTTAAGCGACGGCGAGCGTTTTTAACTCCAAGCCGGGCAATCGCAACGACTTGCAATATAATTCACACAACGCAGCACGCTATACCAACCGAACCAAGATTATTTGGCCGCATATGCTTTGCGAACTGTGCCGAACGATTACCGAATGCTTCGCGAACTTAGCTATGGATCTGGTTACCATCAAATAAACCCGGTCATGTTGACTGATTAAGTATCTTACCGGCGCTTTCGCTCAGCCTTAACTAGGTGGGTTTAATTTAGGGTTGCGTACTGTCTTGCTAATTTCTTCTTTCACTCTGCAAGGCATCGCTCGGAGTGTTGTGCTTTTTCTAAATGATCAGGTTTGCTTTTTTGAAGTATACTTATCAGCTATTGTTGTTTCCCGAAAGATCGCCAACGAACATAGCGCCGAATGCAGTCTTTGAGACATGTTCATGCCACGTGCCACCCGTCACTTTGCGCATGCGCGATAATTGTGTAAACTTGTCGCGCGCATGCGCAGTAATCGATCTGTCATCGTCTGTTCGACAGGTTGGTCGAGGTGAAGGGCATGGCGGACAGAATCATCAGCATGAGGGAGCAGCTTGTCGCCAACTTGAAAAACGAAGGTTCGATCCGCAACTGGTCACACATCACCGATCAGATCGGAATGTTCTGCTTCACAGGATTAAACCAGCAGCAGGTGTGTGCACGCAAAAAATCTTTTAGTTGAGTTGATTTTTTTCCGCTTTTGACATGGCATGAGCTTTGCTCGGGGAAGCTCATGCCATTTTTAGGGCAACGCCGTAATTATCTGCGGTGACGTGCCGTAATTGTGGGTATGCTTTCTGGCTCGTCAAGAAGGCAATTTAAAGTAAATCGGGACGATTCCAAAGATTGGAAAACTCCATGTAACTGTTTTGGCGCTTTTAGAAAGTAAGCATACCGGGTTGGAAACCAGCGTTCTATGGTTGGATTCAAACTCGAGATGCAACGGGGTCGGTTGAGTAAAATGTCGAAAAATAAGCTAAAAGGTTAACGGTAAGTTGCTTGATGGTGGATGTGAAGCCACTTAGCCCATTGGGTAAAGGTATGAGCGGAAAACTGTTCCGACAACCCCCACCCCCTGGTCCGCCACTGTCGCTTTCCGTGTCGCTAAATGCATCAATTGACTCGTTTTCAGGTCGAACGCCTAACAGAAGATTTTTCCGTCTATCTGACAAACGATGGACGAATTTCCATCGCCGGTCTGTCGTCCGGGAATGTCCAGTACTTGGCTCACGCAATGCACCAGGTCACCAAGTGATCGTAGCACGCACGCTTCACCCCCACAGCGCGCTCATTGCCCTTCTTCCCAAGCTCAATATTGCTGGAGTTCCACGTGGTTATGTACCCTCGATTGCGTTATTATTAGGGAACGTGAAATACACCGGCACACTGTCGCTTCGCGCCCGCGCTTTCCTGTTGCGAAACGCAACCACAACGTCATATAATTTCTGTACGTAATGCGGGGATCAGCGTGAGGGTTAATCGGGTGCGTATTTGTTTCTCAGTAAGCCGCTTTTCACTGTCCGGAAGTTCCATTATCCCCCGTAATGGTGGTGTTATATCTTGCATGCGTTGTGTGATCCTCGCGCTGTCTTAACCATTATCCCCGCCAATGCACGGTCGTCTGAACGGAGGATTTCTCGTTCTCGGCGTCGTCGTGGGCAGCGAAGTAGTTTTTTCTTCTTTCTACGAGCTATTTCCGCGTGTTGTAAAAGTTTGGCCGCTCATTATCGTGCAGTTTGCTCCGCGCGTTCCTTTATTGTTTAAACGAAACTTTCAAAAGAACCCATTGTCCGCCGTCTTAACCTACAGTGTCGTAAATTTAACTGGCAATAGTTCCGACCTCAGGAAACGGCGGCACTGTCACTTGCTTTTGGCAATTTATTGTTTGCATCGTTTTCTTTGCGAACTTTTGTAAACCCGCCAGGCGAGTATGCCATACAGCAGAGGCAAACTCCAGTTCAATGTTGCAACGTGCGATTTGACGACGGTTCTTTGCTTTGTGGTGCCTCCTGTAATCACTTTATAGTTTGCGTTTTCACCAGGTGAAATTAAAGCGATCGACACGACGTTGTTTGGGAATAAGAGTTTTCGATTACGGTTTTTCGCTTTGCGCGACGTCAAGAGTCGATAACATCGCAGGCGTTAGCGTCCGAAGGAATTTTTCTAAATGGGGGGCCAAAAGTGGTGAAATTTCTTTACCACTCGAAACTACGAAAACAAACTACTTTTGCTGAAAATTGATATATGAAAATGTCAAATATAAAAATCCAGAGGGCAAGGACCTCCCAGCCCCCCCCTCCTTCCGACGCCCATGCTCGCAGAAAGACAAACATCAATCACCAGTGGCTGACGACATATTGCAACAGACCAAACCTTGTGAAGTGTCAGAAAGTCACGTTCAGTATGGACTGGTGCATTGTTGCCTACGCTTTGCCATGCAGCGGGATAACACAAGAAACGTAAGAGCGACTTCAAACTCGGCGCAGTTCTCGCAAAAGTTTTATTTTAATTCGCACTGGCGTGTTGACCATTCGGTGCCGCGATACTGTTTGCTCATCGCCCGCGCTTTCACAGGATCAGCGTTGCATGTGCAGCAACGTGCAAGCTCGCCGGGACGCCCTGTTTCGTGGCAGGCAGGCGGGGAATTTTTATCGACCACCAGAAAGCAAGTTTCGAACACATCGGCCAACAGCAGGCTGGCGCGAAAGAGGCTGTTCGAACCGAATCAATGGTCGAAGTTCACCTTTTTTGCGCAGGCGAAATGTTTGTGGGCTTAAGCGGCTGGGCTAGCCCGGCGTGTGGAAAATAGTTCTGTCACTCATTTGCTGCTGAGCAAGCTTGTTCTATTTTAAGCCGCTGCTTATTGCAGCGTATTCTGTATCGTCTGCCAAGTTTTGATTTAACTGTAGGGTTGCGATGGGCGGGAACGGTGTTCTCACACTTTTGGGTGCAGGAACGCGTTCCCATAATTTTTTCATGTTTTGTGTATAGTGTAATGAAAGTTAATGTTTCATAAAACAATGATTGAAAAAAGAGTTTGAAGCGCTTTTAAAAATGGCTGTTTTTTTGAGTGCGCTCCTACACTTCTTTTTCCAGTACCACATGCCTGGTTAATAGCTTCGACGATGTCGAGACGCCCATCGTAAATGAAACTAAGCGCAGCGATTGGGCAACATTATTCGAGGACGGTGTGACGTCCAGGGGCGTAACGAGGGCTTTGAAAGGGGGGCACAATTCCCGGGCGCGAAAAGTCCCAACAGTGTCACAAGTACTTTCTCCAATACCATATATTTGCTTCCGGAAGACCTCAAGTTCTAACATAGGGGCGCCATCTAACCTCGTTACACCCCTTGTGTCAATTAACATCGGATGCAGGAGACCCGGGTATTCGCAACTACGCACGCCAACTGCAGGTGCTTGAAATCATTACGGGTAGTCTCTTAACGTCGAAACTTGTGAAGACCACGAGCCTTGTGTAGCAAGTCACTCAAGCACGGTCGGGGGCTGCTGAAACCTGTTCTGTGAACACTGCTTGGAAGCGAAATAATTTAAATGTGGTACCGGCGTTTTGTTCTCAGGAAACATACTTGCAGTTAGACAAATTTTGAAAAATTACGTTGTGAGGGCTTCTTTATTCAAATCTGATCTCGAAACTGACACAGCAGCGTAGCCAGGCCAAAAATTTGCGGGGGGGCAAAATGTTTCATTTTAGGCGTATAACACCCATTTTGTTTGGGATACCGCCTCTCAAAGCACAAAAAGACTATGTTCTAAAAATTTGGGGGCATGACCCCCTGGCTGCGATATGAACAAAATTAACAAACAAAATTATTTGTTACAGCGCTCCTTTGTTAAAAGCAACCTGATCTACCCGAAATTTTCAGCCTACCGCTAGCTACGGGCGTCGGAAGGCTTTTATCCAGGGGGACAACAATGTCCCCCTGGGAAAAAAATGTTTTTCTACTGAAAAGTCGTAGGAAAGTATAAAATTTCAAAATTCAGGAGGACATTGCCCCCCGCACCTCCCGATGCACATGCGGCTAGCTGCCCCCAACCAGTACGTAAAAGAGGTCTATTTTACGCCAGGGATATCGCGTCGGTTTGAAGAAAGCGCATTTTAAGATAAAACACACTCGTGGCAAAATAGCCGAATGGAAATCTAATTTCGATTGTTGTCAAACTCGGATTGCAGTCACTTTGCTATACGAAAGGCCATTAAAACACCGAGCAATACCAATATGCATTTCATCATTTTGCAGGAACTCAGCCGTGGCGACAACCACGTATTTTGAAAACATGCAGAAGGGTTTCCCTTACGTCATTCATTTCTTAGTGCAGAGTAGATGAGGGACCAATGAGTCATTTTTACGCTTCAGGTCATCAGCCGCGGCAATTCTAAGGGGCCTGGGTGGGCCATGATCTCCCAGATTTTTGCTTGGCCCCCAGTTGTTTCTTAATTACCCGTTTAAGTTCGTTTCGTTGACATATACAGTAAATAATTTTTGGCCAGCAATATTTCAAACGATAATTCAGAAACTCTCTGGTTTGCATTCAATATTTCCGAAATGCATGATAAGCTGTGTTGTTGTTTTTGACCGCCGCGTAACTAGAGTTGTTTATGACGACACATACCAGTAGGCTACTGTAGTTGCTGGCATCCTGCGTGAAATTTAGTCAGACCGCGGTCGTGGTGTTGAAAAATTCATTTCGAAACCAAAAAACAGTCGCAGAATTGGGAGGAATGATCTTTCGTGCATTTCAGTGTGTGATGGAACTGGAATATATTACTGTCAGCAGATTGTTGCTTGCCCAGCAGCAAAACGTTTGTGAAAGCATTATGAATTGGTTTCAGTTGATTTATCCTGGCTGCAGTATTGCGTTCTGCTGCCTTGTGTATATGACTTCGAAACATCTTCCGTAAGTCTTTCGTGACTACAGTTTTAACTCTACCCACACATGTCCTGCAACCTCATAGAATTTTGTACGGATTTTCTGTAATTATTCGGAAGCAATTCTTTCGCGTATTTCAGCTCTTATACTAGGAGATCAAACATTTCTATCAGAAAAACACTTGAAAGAATTCGCAAATCATATTCATTTAGTTAAAATGATTTAAAACATGAAATAGATTTGGCAAAGAATTTGCTTCGGAAGGCGTCGAAGCTGCCTATATCGCTCGAACAATTTTTTTCATTTATAGCTACTTAAAAAGCTGCATTTGATTGTTACTGGTAGCTGTAACTCTTCCCGTCACCAGCGCTTCATGCGAGAGAAGTTTTACAAAAATAAAATTAGTGAAAATATTTCCCAGAAATTCCGTAGATTGGGTAACAATTATCTACTTTCAGTTGAAAGGGTACGAGCTGAAAAATAGATTTAGATGAAATCGTTGAATTTGACAGTCGACATGACAATAGAAGGATTAAGTTACATTGAGTTGATAATGATATATAATTCTAACTTAGACTGTGCAGGGATCTGTGATAATCATAATGATCATTGTCTATTTGTCTGAATCTTTTGAGGTTTGGAGCTAGTGCGTGTTTCGCTTATGGCAAGACAGTCATAAATCAACGCAGAGTTGAAAAGTCAACTTTTGAGGTCGAGGATCAGTCAGAGGAAATTCGGTGTGAATGTTAAAACGAACGACTTTGTTGGGAATATCCTGCAAAATAAATTTTACGCCTGCTGTTACATCTTGCTATCAGGTACGCACCCTAAACGCCGATGCACACCTACCTGCGGCGCTGCTTTGCTACTTTAGATGAAACTGGTGCCGAAACCTCGATGCTGTTAACTGCACAGAATAGTCCTCACCCTATCCATGCTGCAGGTGGACATTGCACTCGTAATAGTAGTTGCATAACATTTTCATTGTTACACCGCAATCACAAAATGTCCACAAGCTACCCAAAAAACGGTTTGTCAGTAGTCACCAATCCGTTGGCAGATGGCTTATTTTTTACGTGCTTTGTAGTGAGAATATTTTGACAAAACTAGTTGGCTGTCAACAGCCTACTTTTCTCTGTGTCAAGATGGAATTCCTGGTTGGAACCATTTCGCTTTCATGTGAATTCTATTCACTTTCGTGAAGCTGTTTTCGTTCATGTGGGGTCGGCACAATGGTGTACGGAAAATGGTGTTTCGTTTTACATGTGCAGTGCTGTGGAAGTTGCATGGTTAGCACAGAATATTCGACATAGCAGTACACGTGTGTGATTGCATCTAC
>JGI24021J15306_10005489_pt1 | contig 15092 bp, 5 predicted proteins | sample Ectturendosymbi1_FD_15306 | JGI IMG/M metagenome (IMG submission 15306)
CTAGGCCAGGCAACATGAGCCAAAATGACCCTAAAACTACTTCACTTATGACGTCAGTCACAAACAATCCGCACCCCCCAACCAAAAAATTTTTTTCCGAGTGCAATCTACTAGACTGGCCGATCCATTTGAGCCATTGAATAGCTCTCTAGCGCAATCGGCAGAGGAGCTAGGGCATTGGTAAGGCAACCGAAAACTGCTGTTTTTTAGGCCAAAAAAAAGTACGAACATACCGTAGGCCGGCAGCCAACGAGTTAATATTTCCCGTTGTGCCCACTTTTACACATTTGTATCATAAACTCGATGGGATGAATGAAAAATTTGTAAAGAAAAAAATAGTTTTTAAATCTTTAACAGTTGCCTAATGACCCAGTGCTGCAAACATGCCATAGGATGTTTCCATGTACTGTTTTTTATGTGAACAAGCCTCAGAATGGCTTTTCTATCTTCGTCTGAAATTGGTTTCTGGCTCTATCGAGTCCTTTGTTATCAGGCACCCCAGATGAGTGATCAAGGTCTATGGTATCACATTATATTCAGCAGTACCTTTAGTAAAAATATGTACCGTATTTTTCGGACCATAAGGCGCACTTAAAATCCTTTAATTTTCTCAAAAATCGAAAATGCGCCTAATAATGTGGTGCGTCTGATGTATGAATCTGGTTGTACTTTTTCACCTAGATCCAATTGTATTTGGTAAACGGTGCTTTTTATTTAATTGTTAGTTACGATTTTTTATAAACAGACCATCGTGTTGCGTAACAAACCAACAACAATTGCAATGAGCAGCGTCTGAGAGACCATATACCACAGATCGCATTACTCCACGAGGCTCCTGACTGCATTGACGAACACCGAACCGAATCAAACGCGCACAACTCTTATTTCATTCTATTCGTGTCTAGNGGATTAGGCATGTGTGACAGATTAAACTCCCTGGTATGCAATGACAGATTAAACTCCCGGTGGCGACTCCGGCACTCTGGAGCTATTGTGAAAGAGTTTAATACTGTTTGACGTATGCAAGTTTTGCTTCATATAATGCGCCTTGTAATCCGGTGCGCCTTATACATGAAAAAAAACAGCTAGCATTCAATTTTTGATACTGCGCCTTATAACCCGGTGCGCCTTATGGTCCCGAAAATACGGTATAATAATCCAATCACCAACATTTGCAAGAAAGATTGTGTTTTACAGAAAACTAAAAAATCACTGGATACTTACAGAGGAATTTAAACAGGCTATTGGGATGGTTTTAGGATGTGGTTTGTGAACATGCATGTAGCAGGATGTAATGGAAAACAGAAACTCGATATCAACCTGTTGCAGACATTATNAGCAGAAACAGGTTTCTGAACATTGTTGCTGATCTGCATTTTGTGAATAACCTAACTGCAACCAATGAACAAAGATGTGACAAGCTATGAAAGATAAAGCCTTAGCTTGTCAGGTTTCATGAAAACTGTCTCAAACTTGTGCCTGAAGAATTCAATTGATTAACAAATGGTTCCATTTAAGGAAAGTTTAGCAGTATAAAACAATATATGCAAAACAAAACAAACAACATAAATGGAGTTGCAAAATATGGTGTAGGTGTGGCATTTCTGACAATAAAATAGATGGCAAACCTGCAGCTTGCTTGACAGCCAAACATATAGGTCCAATGCATATGTCACCAATTAATTCACACAGATCATTTACTGTTATTGTTAGTTTTCCAAACACAAAAATCAACATCACTTGACAAAAACGCACCAAAAAAAGAGTCTTCACTTGACAATATTTACATAGCATGACAGAACAGTAGCAAGAAAACACAAGACTTTTTTGGCTAGGTGACATGTTTTTTACAGTCTAAATTAGTACATGAAAAATTATGATAAACCAATAACATGTGTGTTTTTTGCTCAGTTTTTGTTATGCATCAACCTATCACACTCACAGTCATCATGGATAATTTTAAGCTACATGGTTACAGCATTATTTTTCTTCTACTCACCACCTTCAGAGCAAGAAGTGCCATTTTCTACACACCTACCATGGCGGTTTAACTTAGTCAATCTTATAACAGACAAATTTATTGAATCATACCCAATTGCATTTAAGTTATGTTTTAAAAACAGTAATTTTTCCAATTATCAGGTTTTAACTGAGTTCTACTCCCATTTGCCAGGTCTCTTGCCACTTTGAACACCTGTTCACTGGTGACTGAACTTACAAGTGCATTCAGATACTTCAAAGCGATTGTTGCAATTTCTGGATATCTTTGGAACTGTGTCCCATCCACACATGTAATAGACAATCGTTGCTTTTACACTTTGGCTCATTGAAGTACATGGCTACCATCTATTTGGCTTTGACATACCACATTTATTCAATTGTAAGCCATGGCTTATGAAGTTTTTTTTTTCATCCATTTCATGTGGCTTATAATCAAGGGTGGCTTACATTCTTTATTTACCTTATCAAAAGGTATAGATGATTCTCCATTTTTCCTTGGCTACATTTTTTTGATCGAACTCTCATTTTGCATTCTATTCTCTTCAGCATCACATGCGCATCCATCACAGGTGGGATTATGATGAACAGTTAAGGCAGTTGTCATGGTGTAAGCATCATTACCAGGGTTGCCAATACACGAAAGTATCTCAGAGGTTTAGGTAACTGTTGAAGTGTGGCTTACAATCAAGGGTGGCTTACATTAATTTTTTAACACCATTTAATGCGGCTTACAATCAAGGATGGCTAACAATCGAATAAATATGGTATGATCTTCTTCTGATTGAGATGAATTGTTATTGGAACAACTGCTTTCCTCATCCAAAAACATGAAGTATTTAGCCTTGGTAGAACCACTGTCTTTTTTTGAGCAGCTTCTTCATGTGATCCTTCCACAGAAGATTCTTTCCTTCTTTAGCTGTTGTTTTTAATTGTTTCAGTTAGTGCTGCTGCAACCAACTGAACCAGGAATAACTCTGCCTGATCAGCTTCTCTTCGTGAAAAAAATCCAATTTTTTCAATCTTGGATCCAGCAGAGTTGCAATCACATGTAGCAGGCTTTTTTCGATAGAAATGAAATGCTGTCGAACATCACCTCTGTAAAAATATCAATTCATATTGTGCTGAAGCATCTCTTTTATTTCAACCACTCCTTTGCAACCAGTCTCTTCCAAAGTGATCATAATAGATTTTGCACTTGGTATTGCCTCAGAATTAAAAATGCAAGAATCTTCTTTTTTACAAAAATTTATGACATCAGCAAATATGGATAAAAATTATCCAAAAAGTTTTTTTACCCAAATTATGGTTCTTCATCGTAACTTTTGAACCAGAAACCCTAGAAAGCCAATCATAGGCTCAATGAGTTGGATTTTAGCCTAGTTTCCACTGAAAACTTGAGCGACATACTTCCCTCTTGCGGTTGGGCCCATGGCTAGGTAATCTGAGCCAAAATGGCAAAAAAACCACCCACTTACGACGTCACCCACAAAAAAAACAAAACCCAAAACTTAAAATTTTCATTTTCATTGCAAATTAGCAGACTTGCCTAGTCTTTTATGGGTTTGAACAGCTCTCTAGCACAATCGACTGGCAAGTTATTGAGTTGCATAGTGGCGCGAATATAGCAGCTCAATGAGTGATTTCAAAGTACAAGTACCTTGTATACCTGCAGTGAACATGTTAACACATTCATGTTAAAAGGCATAAAACTACTTTAACACAAAAGGCCTAAAACTACTCCACTAATGACGTCACTCGCCAATGACGTCCCATCAGTGCTATCTACTATACACTATGCTAGGGTTTTGATTTTGGTGTTGCCGGCTAGTTGACCTTGCATAACTGTTGCCGACTACCTAGCACATAACCTTCTTGCGTAGCTGTTGCAAGCTACCTAGACACTGCCTTTCTTTTACCTTCATTAAATGCACAAATTGAAACATCTCATCAATGTACATGATACATTAAAGGTCTTCCAGTTTTCTTTTTTATCCTAGTCATTTCATTGCATTAGCTGCAATATTTCACTAATAATTTACCATTAGAAATTTTATATTTATTCCCAGGGTTTATTTAAAATGTTAGGTACCCAGTATCGACCTGTAGGGACCTCAAAAATTTTCGACTAAATTTCATATAATAAAATGGTAGTGAGTATTCATCCGCCCTGCATGATGCGTTTGGATTAAAACAGTCAGTTTGTCACTGAATCAGTGTTGACCTAGCAGCCTAATGGAAAGGTTTCAAGTCTGCCGTGCCAATGGTTTTGGGTTTGCCGCTCATCTTGGCGCCTTGCATTTTTGTAATAGAGACTGCTTGCACGTTTCATTTCATGGGGCCATTTTTCCTTTACATTTTTCACAACTTTCCAAACTTCTGCTTAAGGGTTAGGTTTTGGGGTTAGCGTTAGTTTAGAGTTAGCTTTGCATTACTTTTACGTTACCTTAGTAGTGTTAGCTTAATATTTGATAGGTTAGCGTTAGATTAGTGTTAACTTAACATTAGCTTAGTGTTAGGTTGGCATTAGGTTATGGCTACAGTTAGCGTTAAGGTTAGGTTTTATGTTTAGTATGTTTCTACCGAGCCTACTGCATTCTTGTCATGCATTACTCTCACGTTACAGGAAATGGTCGAATAAGGTTTCAAATTTAAAGATCCATCAATGGTTCTGTAGCCACTGCCTAATAAAATTTGGTGTTTCGAGTGCCATTGTCAGGCTATGAATTTTCTGATTCTAAGGACCCGATTTTCAATTCTAGGGACGTAAAACACCTTAAAAAAAACTGTTTATACCTATGTGATAGTATCACAATACCTGTAAAGTGTAAAACAATGAACAGATTCTCAATCACAGCATTTTCAAAACAAAAAAAGCATTCCAACATCATGCATTTTAAGCAGTTACCGACATATCAGCAATAGATTAGAGTGCTGACATAATGCCTATTCCTGCATCCATACAACATTAATTTTAAAACAATTTGGTTAGGCTTAGCCCACGTTACAGTATTGACTAAGGTACTGACTCTGCACATTACACCTGTGGAACTACTGTATTCTTGAATGGAGGATACAGTAATACAACACACATTTCTAAAATTTGACCAGAATAAAAAAACACAGATTTTCAATAAAAACAGAACCCCAGATAAAATAGAAAAATCCCATATATAGGGAAAAAAACAGCAGTGGCAACACTAGTATAGTTATTTAGTTAACTTTTCGCTGAGCAGCAGTGCTACCAATCTATTATTAAGAAAAACCCCAAACTTTGCCTTGAAAAAAAAACAGAAAACAATAAAAAACCGCAGACATACAAAATGTTTAAAGTAAGTCAAAACCAAACTTGAAATATACGTTACTGGCACTTCTTGCACATTAAACTTAAGGTAATATACATTATTTGCATCACATTTTCAATAAGTTCAAGTCTATTTTTAAACATACTGACAATTTACAAATAGGCTAGCAGCAAATTAAATGGATGAAGTAAGGGGTTGTCACCAGCGGGGGGACCAGTGGTGCCCAGTCCCACATTTGAAATCTNTGCCCTACCATTTCACGTTTGGCCCCCAGGTAACTGCATACATTCAATACTGTATTTAAAAAAGGTATTGTCTATTTTACTGCCAATATTCTGGCGGCAAGGGATCGGCTGAAGCTATTGTGCCGTTAGTCGAACATTCGGTCTCTTGGCATGATGCAATTCGAATAAAAAGGTCAGTTTATAATGCAATCAGCATACTGCTCATACTGTAGTGGTTATGATTCAAGTCTGATATGCCATTACTTTTCAGTTCAACTCTCACCTTAGTGACTTCCTTTTTCTTTTCTTAAACTTTTTTCATAACTTTCTAAACTTTTCCCTTAGGTGTTAGGTTTAGGCTTCGGTTAGCGTTTGCATTAGGGTTAGCGTTAGGAGTTAGTGTTAGGAGTTAGCTTTATGGTTTATCTTATATGTTTACTTCGTTTCTGCCAAGCCTGTTGCTGCTGGCATCTTGGCAGCAACATAGACAAGTCACTGCCTTTTAAAAATGTGGCCCCACTTATTGGTTTTGGCCCTCCCTGCTGTTAAATCCCAGCGACTGATGAAGTAACATCAAAAGTTAGTCAGATATTTTCTAAAATACGTTTTAATGTTTTTCTTCTACCAGCAAATGCCACGAAATAACATGAGTAGCAAAAAGAAAAGCAGTTTTCTTTTCCTTTCACTTACATGCGCTATATAACTAAAATGTGTACATGATACATTCAAGGTCTTACAGTTTTCTTTTCACCCTATTAATTGCAGTATTTGACCACTAATATAACATTCAAAACTTTACATTCAGATCAATCACAATGTGCCTGCAGGCTGTAAAACAATGAACAGATTCTCAACCACAGCATCTTCAAAACCAAAAAAAGCATTCCAAAATCATGCACAAGCAGCCCTTGACATATCAGCGATAGATTAGAGTGCTGACCTAAGTCTAGTAGCCAGTGCTTAATCTGTAAAACATTTAGATTTCAAACAATTCGTTAAGCTGAGACCTAATCAACTGTACTGGCTACTGACTTTGCACATTACGCCTATGAAACTACTGTAGTCTTGAAATGGAAAATACAGTAATACAACATACATTTCCAAAATTTGACCGGAGTCGAAAAACCCTAGAACCACAGATAACGCATAAATACCCCAGATCTAATGAAAAAAAACAGCAGTGGCAACAAGTGTTGCCCTCTGTTATGAAGAAAAACCCCAGAATTTACCTTGAAAAATCCCCCAGAAAATAATAAAAAAACCCAGACATACAAAATGTTAAAAAAAGTCAAAACTAAACTTGAAATGTATGCTAGCGGTACTTGCACATAAAAATTGAGGTAATATGCATTCTTTGCATCAAAGTTTTAACAAGTTAAAGTCTATTTTTAAACATACTGACAATTTACAAGTAAGCTAGCAACAAATCAAATGTATAAAGTAACATAAAAATTTAGTTAGATCTTTTCAAAAAAACGTTTGTTTTCTTTTACTTTCACTTAAATGCACAAATAAAACACATTCAAGGTCTTACTGTTTCATTTTCACCCTAATCATAGCATTCATTGCAATATTTGACTACTAATTTCACATTCATAGCTAGCCTATCACAATGCGCCTGTAAAACAATGAACAGATTCTCGACCACAGCATCTTCACAACGAAAAAGCATTCAAAAATCATGCACAAGCAGCCCTTGACACATCAGCGATAGATCAGAGTGCTGACCTATGCCTAGTCCAGTGTTTTTCAACCCTGAGTCCGCAGACTCAATTGAGTCCACGGAAGGCTCTGGATGAGTGCGCAAGCACTAGGGACAATCTAGTTTGCTGTAATGCTCTCACAGAATAATAACTTTATCAACCTTATACCATCAATGTTTTTGTTCATACAGCGATTGAAATGCACCTAACCAGCGTGAAAAAGTCAAAAATCTACTGTTCTAAATGACATTTGTACTTTTGAGATAGTGTGGTCAACAGCTTAAGCTTAAACTTGTTATCTAAACAGCAGTTTGTTTTTGCTGTCTTAGTTCATAATTGCTAAACCAAAGCAGGCGTTTGTGTATAACGACAACTACTTGAAACATGGATTTACTTTAGACATGATTAACAGTGAAATCCAGCCACAGTTCATGCATTGCTTAGAATCCTTGCTCACAGATCTCTCAAAGAAGCTACGTCGGCATCTCGAGTAAGAATATGTAAATACATTGATGAAATCATTGAGCTTTTTAAAAAGAAAAAAAATCCAGGTAACGTAAAGTCGTACTTATCGTCCATCCACTTCAGGAGTAAAAATTTACTCCCGTAGTAAAGCAGTGCGTGCTTCTCTTTCTGTTGCTTGGAAAAATGCAAGAGCAAAAGTGCCTTATACAGATGGAGAGAGCTTGGTCAAACCAGCAGCCGTGAAAATATCCAGGACAATGTGTAATGATGCCGTAGCTCCGGAGTGTGCAACCGAGCAGCACTGCCAAGCCAGATTGGTCAACGGGCCACAGCTGTATGTGTCAGGCTCTGTGGGTTAGACAAATCGCTGGCTGCCCACTGAAGATTGGTAATACCCTTAACCTGCGTTCTGTGTGTTTGTTTGATTAAATCGCCATTGTTTCATGAGTTGTGGACAGCACAGTGGTTCAGGTTTAGACAGAATTGGTTGGGCACTGAGTTTGAAGAGTTATGTAACTATTTCGTTAGTTAAGTCAAGTTTGGGTTTTCATGATGTAACCAGGCACCAGTGAAGCTTTGCATAGGCCACGATCTGCAAACCCGATAACACTCCCAACACTTCACATCGGTGGGCTGACATTAAGATTTACAACCATAATGCTTGCTTGTGGAGCAATGGCGGCTGGATAAAGTAAATACCAGGTGCGGGTNAACTCGTGTGGTCATAAGGGTAAGTAAACAGCATGCTGTATTTCTCTTTATAAAATTTAAGTTTTGACCTGCGGGCCACACTCTACGAGCCACAAAACTTCAGTTACCGGGCCACTTTTGACTCTCGGGCTACAGAAGATTGCACACACCTGCGGCAGCTAATAAGTTAGCTATGGTTTTTCTTTAAACAACACCATCAATTGGTGCATCCTAGAACTTTTAGTCAATATTCTGAAACAAATTATTGCTCCTGCGAAGCAAAGTGGAAATCTTATTTCGGAGTTGGGCGAGACTAGAGGTTTAGGAAATGATGCAGACAGGTCATGGTGTTCGTGCGATACGGTGCAACTGAGGACAATTTTTCTTTTGTTGTCCACTTGCCAAACATACTACAAGAGAAGAAATGTTTGAGAAAGTAGATACTTTCACTAAGGAACATCAGTTATTCAGCCATGATAATAATCGAAAAGACTATGAATTTATGAAAAACGAAAACAAAATATTTAGGTAGTTATTGTCATCTTCGCCAAGAAAAAATCAGACAGTGAAGAAATTTAAGATCTGACAGTTCATAAATAGATCTCATCTGCTGTTAATCACATCAAAAGCCGTGCCTTACGTATTTGTTAGGAAGGGACTATTCGTCTGCCTGTCCTGACGCAACTCAAATAAAAGGGTCAGTTTGTCATTGAAACCGTGTGGATCGTATAGGGTAATGGCTTTGCGATACGCCTTCTATGCTTTAGGTTTTCGGTTCAAATCTCACCTTGCCCACTTTAGTTTTGTTTTTTTTCTTTCGACTTTCCTTTAGGGTTAGCTTAGCTTAGGTTAGCTTAGCCTAGCTTAGGGTTAGGTTAGCTTAGGTTTGCGTTAGGTTAGCATTTGCTTCGGATTAGAGTTAAGGTTAGGTTTAGGGTTTATCTTCTACATTTACTTCATTTCTACCAAGCCTACTGCACTCTCGTCATGCGTTACTGTCATGTTACAGAAGGCGGTCGAATAAGGCTTCAAATTCAAAGATCTGCAGGCAGTTCTATAGCCACTGCCTATTTGTTATGTGTGGTGAGATAAGGTCAGAACACAGGGGATTCTGTATCATTTAAACATCTGTTGTCTCATGAGGAGAGATGCTGGAGAACGTGGCCCACGCAATGGCATAGCTGCGTTATGAAAAGAACAAAATCATTACTTTGCAGAATGATTCATCGACAGCAAGTTGATTGCCACATGTTCTTAGGTGATTTTTTATACGTTTGAATGAGCTAAACAGCTTCAGGCACGGAAATGGTAACACACTTTTAGATGTGTTCGAGACTGCGTCACGTTTAAAAGTAAAATACAATCCTGTATCCATCAAATTGAAAATGTAAGAATATCTGTTTTTAGCCTTAAACGCATATGCAGAAGAGGTAGAAATTGATTTGCTCTGCATTTGTCAAATTTTCTTGAGCGCCTTACTACATCTCCCGAGATGGATAGATATATCCCTTCTCAGAATTACATCAAAAACATTTAACTGGGTGCAAAGCTTTGTTGACGCGCCATACCTTCAGGTTCACTGTAAACTGTATTGCATTGCTGAACAGTAGATTGAGCTGCAAAGTTGACAGCTGCAGTCTGACTCAATTTTGAGTGGATGTATAAACAATGGAACCAAATCTCTCTGATCTGTGTCGGCAGGCAACAAAAGCTCTGTTTTTCCAACTTCATGCTGTTGTGAAGCTGTTTTTCAATGATATAGCTCTTTTTAAAACCAGGCACCGGTACCAACTTCAACCAGAAGACGACTTCACTTTGCATCGAAGACTACACGCCCTTATTTCGACAAACTTGTGAAACAAACTCAGATACAAGATTCTCATTGAAATTTGTGAATGTGAGTGATCTACCGAATTTTTTAAAACTAGTGTTTGTATCATTCTCATAGTCTTAGTATATCTTGAGTCCGCGAAAGTTTATACTGATCTGAAAATAGTCCGTGTCTTAAAGAGGTTTAGAAACACTGGCCTAGTTAGTCCTTAATCTGTAGAACATTAGATTTCAAACAATTTGGTTAATTCTAGCCCTAATTGACTATACTGGCTACTGACTCTGCACATTACGCATGTGAAACTACTGCATTCTTGAATGGAAAATACAGTAATACAACATACATTTTAAAAAAAACCTGATTTTCAATAAAAATCCCAGAACCCCAGATAAAACAGAAAAACCCCAGATCTAGTAAAAAAAAAACAGCAGTGGCAATACTGCCTAGCACGCACAGGCGAGCCCACACCATAGGTGAGCGGATATTGATGTTTTCACTCCTGATCTATATCCGAAAAAATTTTTGCATATCCATATCCAATCCTCATCCAAAAATTTCTGAAATTTAATATCCAATATCCATCCATATCTGATTGCAACGCTGGCTAAATACGCAACAAACAGGCAGTAGTTATAGGTCTGCCAGTGGACCTTCATTTTTGAAAACTTATTCATCCGTCACCTGTAACATGACACCAATCCATTACAAATGTGCGGCACACTGCACTACGCTTGGTAAAAACGTAGTAAACCTAACCCTTTAAACCTAAACCCTAAACCTAAGCCAGTGGTGCTCAAGCTTTTTGGCTCGTGGGCCACATTTGTCTTTCAGAAACCCTTCGCGGGCCACAAGAATTAATAATCTCAATAAAAATTCTGTAAAAAATTATCTTAAATGATTAAATTGTTAAGTTTTCTTTCCAATGAAAATTGCTTTGCCGGCCACGGTTTGAGCACCACTGACCTAAGCCATGAACCTAAACCTAACCACCAAACCTAACACTTAAACCTAAATCGCAAATCTGACCATAAAAGTTTAGAAACTTTTGAAAAAATAAATAAAAATGGTACCATGATGAAAAGTGCAACCACAACTACTACAAACCTAAAACTAACCCCCAAACCTAAATCGCAAATATGACCACAAAAGTTTGGAAACTTTTGAAAAAATAAATAAAAATGGTACCATGATGAAAAGTGCAACCACAACTACTACAAACCTAAACCTAACCCCCAAACCTAACACTTAAACCTAAATCGCAAATATGACCACAAAAGTTTGGAAACTTTTGAAAAAATAAATAAAAATGGTACCATGATGAAAAATGCAACCACAAGTACCCTGGTACAGAGGCCGGAGCCTGGTGTGGGATGCAATTTGGACACTTTTGCTCAGGGCCACTATAAAGACTCCGCCAGACAGGCTGGTTTTGCGGCCACAAAAGCTGAAGTCACAAAATGCCAAAACTATCATGACCTCCAAAGCAATTACCACTTTCAACCAGTGGCAATTGAGACCACTGGTGTGTACGGCAAATCCACTGCCCCTTTTTTGAGTGGTCTTTCGAAGAAACTCTAACTTGTTGATGTGTCTGGTGACCCCAGGGAGCACCAGTGGCTCTACCAGCGTCTGTCCCTGGCTGTGGCCAAGGGAAATGCTGCCAGCATATTGGCCTGTGTGCAAGTTTGATCTGATTTTAACTGTTCTTTTTCTACCTGCATTTAACGTACTGACCACCATCACTGCCTACCACTTGCCCCTGTATCAATGTGTAGCTACTGCCTTCCGAATCCTCGTTCTTTCTGTAAGATTCATTGTTCCCTCAGTGACAGTTGTGCAGTGTTACCTTGTGCATTGGTTAAATATCTTGTCAATCGCATGGCCTATGATGAGAGTACAGCGTGGTTTCATGTTCAACATTGCTTGAAACCTCTTGAGGCCTTCCTACTACAACGAAAGGTGCTCGATCATGGCCAGAGTCAACGCCAAAACCTTTTACACAGTAAGACACGTCTACATGACTACCATGTTAGCGTTCTATTCTAACCGTGTCACCGCCAGCAGACCTATAGCCACTACCAAACAAGAACATCCTGTCATTTCGTGACCCAATCCATAAAAATAACATCACATGTGTTGTGCACTTTCAATTGGAAAAAAAGAATAGTGTGTAATTTGCCGCAAGAGGTATAGCCCTGCTGTGGTCATTTTTGCATTTGAACTGTCATGTGTCTGGCTTTTTCCACTTGCAGATAGTAATGGGAAAAGACATTTCTTTAGTTGAAGAACTAGAAGGCAGGTGATTGTTCAGAAAATGCATATTGCAAGTTATGCCACACTAGAATTATACCAAGGCACAGTAGTCAGTAACTTGATGAATCATGAAAAACCTAAAAACATAGGAGGAAAGTTCCACCAGCAGGACAAACCTCATGAGGCAAGCCAAACAAGGTAAAAAAAGCCAAATTATTAAAAACTGAAATTTCCGCCTTTTCTATGTGTTACCATGCCTTTTCCAAGGTGGTCAACAAAGCAAATAGCACTGCCTTTAAAGTGTTGAGACTTCAAGCAGCAAAAGTGATGCACTGAAATGAAAGTGGATGAATTTCAGATTGCCGTGAGCATAATCTGTCACAGTGCTATTCGCTTTGTTGACCAACTTGGAAAAAGCAAGGTAACACATGGAAAAGGCAGAAATTTCGTGGTTTTTAACAATTTGGCTTTTTTTTACCCCGTTTGGTTTTTTTGGACGTGGTTTAGCTTTGTTTCTCAAAAGATGTCTGGCAACCCTGACAAATGATGGTGCTGTTGTTTTCTTTGCAATGATTTTTCAATTCACAAAAAATGAAAATGGTTTTATCAGGAATTAATTTTTTCCGACCAAGTAGAAGTAGTACGATGCTCTTATACTGCTGGTACAGTATGCTACTTTGTTGTGCTAAATGACATAAGTGCGTGTTGTGTAGGCTACTAAATACTGCAGCTACTGTATTTCATGTGTGGCCGACATCCTTATCTTCGAGTGTGATCGACTAGAAAATTTCTTGATTACTCGTGATCGACCAGTCGGTAATAAAGTCACAAATACAATATCATATGCCAAAGTGAAAGTTAAATATCACATGTTCAAATATGGTTGCATCATCGCCTTTGATGCACAGACAGAAGGCAAAGCGCCTGTTACGCCTAAATCATGTGATTGTCACACAATAATGTAATCTGCCGATATAGCCTATGGTCAGCCACTGCAATAGGCACCAAAGAATATACGTGACCAACCAGTTAATGGATAATTTTTGTGTACTTTCTGCAATATTGATTGGAAAGTGTTCCTTAGGTATCTTGTCAATCCACTGCAAAATCCGGCGCAATCGACCAAGTGTCACTCGATGATCAATTGATCGATGCGATTGACCTGTTGGCCACCCCTGGTCTATTTCAGCACTGAAAGTGAAAGCTACATTTTTCTTGTTAGAATTTTGAACACTCTAGCTGAAGTTTTATACAGTCAACCTTTGCTAAAAGACAGTTTGAGTTTGTAGTTTGTAGTTTTTATAAGCAACAGTATATACTTTTATTTATTTCATACTGTGATCTCTCAAAATCTATTTTCTATATTTTGCCAATTGATTGAATGCTGGAGCTCATTGCAATTAGCTGAACCAGATTGGTTGAACTGGTCACATGACAAGGATTATATCCTTGGATTAGCGGATCATCTTTGCCATATACATAACCTAAAACCTTAACCTAACTGGCAACCTGAACCTGTGTCTGATTTTCAAAACTTACTAAATAAGTACTGTAGGGTAGCTTAGCCTACATCAAAAGTTTTCCCACAAAAACAGTCGTGTCTATTAGCTGAGCTGAAACAACAACAATGCTATGCTCAGAGCCCAAACATTGAAACAACAACCATTCACACAGCAGGAATTCCCACTTGACCAAATGCTAATGCTAGTGCTAGTGCCACGAACAAAATGTTGAATGTTATTTGTGTATCCGCCCTTTGTCATAGGCTAACTGCTCTTCCACTTTGAGGATGACATGCCAATGAATTGCATTAGTTTACTTTATTTATGAATGAATGGTTATGACGTATGTATGACGGGCAAGGCAACATGTTTTAATATTAACGAAACGACAATAATGACAACAACTGAATTGAACGAACCCTTTGTTTGGGAGATATGGGTTGCCACATAAAATTTGAGAAAATACACAAAGTTGACAAAGCACTGTCTAGAAAGACTAATAATTACAACACTTTTCAGCAAGATCTTTATTAAAAAGCCAAGACACCAGTCTGATAGCATGTGCGAACTGCTTTCCAAAAAAAGCCAAATATTGAAGAAAATAAAGCCAAAAAAACAAACAATTTTTTTTACGCCAACGACGTCTAAAAAAAGTGAAATTTGCGTCAAAAAGCCAATCTGGCAACCCTGTCATTTGTGACATCTTGAATCACTCTCAGGAAAATTTCGTTATAGAAATCAAACAAATATCCTGATCCTGTCCTGATCCAATTTTTTTCAAAAACATATACCCCAATTCAATTCTGATCCAAAAACCGCAAGTATCCTGCAGGATATCCAATCCTGATCCAGTCCATGCTCACTAGAGCTAGGCGAGAGCCAGGCGCGGATTTGCCATTAGGCCAAAAAGGCTTAAGCCAAGGGCCCCCGATTTTAGGGGCCACAAAATTTCGCGATTAAAGACAGTTTCCAGGATTTTTCTAAGCAATTATATTTGTATTTTTGTTTTGGTTCAACGCACGTTTATAAGCTTACTCACTTAAAAGAAATCTCCAAACAAAATTATTATAAACAAGCTTTCCAAAAATGCCATCATGATATAAAAAAAACATGGAAGCTTG
>JGI24021J15306_10005492_pt1 | contig 15087 bp, 7 predicted proteins | sample Ectturendosymbi1_FD_15306 | JGI IMG/M metagenome (IMG submission 15306)
TGNGCCCTAGGCCAGGCAACATGAGCCAAAATGACCCTAAAACTACTTCACTTATGACGTCAGTCACAAAAAATCCGTACCCCCCAACCAAATAATTTTTTTTCAAGTGTAATCTACTAGGCTGGCTGATCCGGTTGAGCCCTTGAACAGCTCTCTAGCGCAATCGGCGGAGGAGCTAAGGCGTTGGTAAGGCAACCGAAAACTGCTGTTTTAGGCTGAAATCAAAGTACAAATATATCGTACCCCGGCTCTCAAAGTGTTAAATGGTTTATACTGGATTACAGATGTGTGCTGATCAGGTAATAACCTCCGCAACACACTGGAATACTGGAATGCAGATGTGTATTTCCTGATCAGGTAATAAACTCAAGCACTGAAAAAAAACAACAATTAAATCATTGATTTAATGGTTTTAGTTGTTTTTATTTCTGCTTTGTACATAAATAGGTGACAGTTATTGCATCTTGGAGAAGTTTGTACAGTCGTTGGACCCACAAACCCTCTGTATAGGGGACAGTTGTCGCATTGGAGAAGTTTGTACAGTTGGTGGGCCCACGAACTCTCTGTATAGGGGACAGTTGTCGCATTGGAGAAGTTGGTACAGTTGGCGGGCCTACGAATCCTGTTTGTTTATTAATTGGGCCACATGCTTGAAAAGGTTAAGAACCCTTGCTTTACACAAAGTTTGAACAGCTAAATCTTGCTTAATGGTGCACCAAAAAGAAAAAAATAATTTATTTGCTTTGTCCAGTATCACGTATCACAAGTGATCACTAACCTCCACTGCCCATGATGGGCTGTATTACTGTTCAGACATTAAATTTGTTGTTTGCCAAGATTGCTTGTGGCACTTTCCTTTCCTTTGCACAGTATAGCTTCAAATCAAGTCTGCCAAATTTAAAGCCACACACTATACTGCCGGCGCTAGGAAAATACTGCACCTATGTTATGTACTAGTCACTTGCAACATTTAGAACCCTTTACGTTGCTCAAAAATATTGTTCTTGGTTTGATATGACTAGTCCATTAAAAATGGAGGCAGGATTCTAATATACAATAAGGCATAATGTTTTTGTGTGCCATGTCTGATTATTGCCTTACTTTTTGATGCTGCTTTCATTAAACTGATGCTTTCCTTTTAACTTAAATTTAATAGCAACAACAATGACAACAGGGTAATGGTAGAGCATTTGATAGACATATGACTGCTTGTTGTAAAGTTTTAATGACCACAAGTACAAATGTAGATAGTGGTAGACAGTAGACACTGTAAACATTTTTCAGTGTTAGCTGATGCCTGTTTTTCTTCACTGACACATTTGGTTGCTGAAACATTTCAGTCATTTGTCTCACAGTTGTATTAAAACTCACCATCAGTGTTTTTTTAGCCTGTATTTTTAAACATAATGACTGAAATGACCTAATTGTTTTCAGTTATTTCAAAAACGTTTCGGTCAATGTCCAAAATAAAACAGGTTGATGCTCTGAATAATTTCAAATCTACAGGGTCAAAAGCTTACCAACTTTTCTAAAGCTAACGATGGTAAAGCACCATTAAATCAATAATTTCATTAATTACTACTGGTCTGAAAACTAATTTTTTTCGGTCATTTCGAAATTGTTTTGGTCAATGACCAAAAGAACCAGGCTGATGCTCTGAATAATTTCAAATCTACAGGGTCAAAAGCTTACTAACTTTTCTAAAGCTGACGATGGTAAAACACCATTAAATCAATAATTTCATTAATTGGAACTGGTTTGGGAACTGAGAACAGTCTTAACTTTTAAAGGCTATGAGTATCTACCTTGTCCCACCAAAAAAAATTTTGAAAGGTGTTTTAAAATATATGTCAGAGGTGTATGTACAGCAGCATTTTTATGTATGCTAGGGTTTTCTTTATTAACCTCAATGTTGTGCGAACTACAATCTTAGAACTTGTAATAGTAAAATGCAGCAAAAAAATATGATTCTGTTTAATTTCAAAATAGTATATAAAGCAAAAGCATATTTTAGTGGTAAACACATTTTTGACCTCATTTTAATTAATGCAAGGCAGATATTTATGAGTATGAGCTGTATATAATGCAGAAACAGCCAGCAGCAACTTAAAATAAAAAATTAATATTTGTTCTGCTGGTGATTTAAAATTATAATGAATTTTCGACGTGCTTGGCAGCTGGCCTTCATCAGGACAAAATTATTAGTGTATGGACAAAATCCCTAAAAATTGTTTAGACTTGATCATTTTTTATGTCCATGCTTCACTGAACATTCCTTCTACCAGTAATTTTAGGGATTTTGTCCTTATGCTGGTCATTTGCTCTGATGAAAACCTGTTGTCTAACATTGTTGAAATGTTGGAATTGTTTTAAATCAAGAAGTTTGAGCACAAGTTAAATTTATTGAGGTCCTCATGTTTGTTTTTTAAACTCCTGAATAAAAAGGTTTAAATCTTTTCTGTTTCTCAACTTTTCGCTGAACACCAAATGGACTTTTTGGCATGATTATGGGCTAAAACTTACACAAAAAGGTGAAAAAATCATCTGCTTTTAGTATTGGGTGTGCAAGAGACTAATCTGTTGTCCTCCTAACAAACAGATTTATGAAAAAAAACACTGTTTTTACTTCACTACTGGTTATGTGTCCCAACTTTTGCTAGAAATTCTTGATTTTTGAAGCGCAACAAACTAGTGTAAAGTGTATGACAGCCGTGCCTTTTATGTAGCTCAGAGGTTTCCAACCTGAGTGCGTGTACCCCTAGGGTTACATTTATTGCACATCCAAAACAAATTAACTTTGAGACATAAAAGCATATATATCTACCTTTTTCCTTGAAACCTCTGAGGCTAGTATTCACATTTAAAAAAGTAACTACCATTATAGTTCTAAAAATGTAAAAGTTATATTAAAGATTCAGTGGATTTTTAATATTTCATTCAGCTGTTTTGTCATAAGAAATTATAGGGGTACATGCTCATCAGCCAGAATGCTAAAGGGGTGCATGGTCAGAGAAAGGTTGGGAACCCCTGATTTAGCTGTCTGGTTTACATGCACTGATTCAAACTTGCATGTCCATGCATAAACATTGCTGCCACTTGATATATTTTATTCATTAACTAGAATCTTATTGAAACGAATTTTGTTGTTGCTTGCAGGCAATTCTTTTCTTGCACTGGGTGCTTACGATTTGGTAAGTAGGAAGTATTGAAATTCTGTCTAGTTAACCTGGCCCTCAAATACTTGTATCAATGTTGAAGCAATCATTATTTGAATATCTCTTAGTAATAGTGTCGATCAATAAATCAACTACATAGATATTGCTTTGGGACCCTAAATAATTGGGCCATGTTCTGTGAAACTTGAAAATACTGACATCATTGCTTCATCAGTCATGCTGGTACTAAAATGAGTTGCTTGCAGCATTAATGATTCGGCTACCATAAAGCTCCATTATATTCAGCGCAATAGTTTCCTTGATTGAAAAAATGAGAAATCGGATTTGTGTGTCTGTGTAATAAGCCTTTAAATGTTGATTATGTAGAACGCGACATGTTTTACGCAGGGCTCTGCTTGCCTGGAGTGTGAGCCCCGCTTACGTTTGGTGCAACATCTCTGTTCTGGCGCTCGGTATATGGGCAGTGGCAGACAGACAATCAGTGGACGCAATTTTCTTGGTATGTCCTTAATACTATCAACTTTTGCAAACAAAATTCCAAGGTACTTTGCTAACATGTTGCTCGCAAATATTAGTCCATTATTGCAGATGTGCTTTAAAATCTAACACTACGAAACTTCACATTTTGTGCTGCAACGAATGCATAACAGGTGTGCTGCAAATTTTTAAAAAGCTCAAGTCGTTAATGTTTGAATTGTGAAGTGTCTCTATACAAACGATGTTAAAACGTTGTCCATTAGGTAAATCCACATCTGCGGGAAAAAGGTTCGTTTAGTAGGTGATCAGTCCAGAGCAAAAATGTTTAAACCGGTAGTTAAATCCATTTTTTCCAACGCAGTGGCAAGACATTTTTTTGACTAGCCGAGTATGGTTTAACTTCCACTTCGTCAAAATGATAATATTCGTTATCAGTTGTCTCATTAACTTGTTTCAAAGACCGGTAACTGAGGCCCTACAGCTACTTATATAAAGATTACCTTATTCAACATTAAATGAAGTTTATCAAGTGAAAGAGCACAATGAATGAAACGGGACACGAACGTGGCCGGTTCTACAACACCTCGATCAGATATAATGGCAAAAATTTGCAGTCAATGTCAGGATTGCAACCGGAACAGAGATTCAATAGAGCTCTTTTTATGCTCCAGTAAAGCACTCGAAAATCGAAAAAATGTTGACAACAAATAAAAAAAACAGCAAAACATTGGAATTAAGACTACGAGTGCATAATACAGAACATACAATATGACCCTGTGAACCAATAAAAAACGTAAAAAAGAACAGCGGGAGTACTTCGTAGTAAGAAGGCCAGTGGCCATGAGGTTGAAGGTTCTTACTTATTTGAAAAGAGCTTTCGAAAAGGTAGTGAGCAACACAGCGCGGTGCTGTTTGTCGACGCAAAGCTAAGCAATGCTACAAATCACAGCGAGCGTTGCGTTTGGTCTCTTAATATTTCCGGATATTTTACTCGTTTATGTACGCAGAAAGTCGGGATTGGTCGACTTTTCATGCGTTACATGCGTGCTTGAAGCCGAAGGCACAGCAGTTGGCGATTTCAGAATGAACATGACGCAGTTGCTTTAATCAAAAGAAAACAGCGCTTTTGGAAGTAGTCTTAAGCATTGCCAGGTATAAACAGTCACAACAATGAGATTAGACGCAGTTTCTTTCACTTGTTAGATGTTACCATAATGTCTTGCATGATGACTATTTGGAGAATGGCCTCGTAAACTATTTAAGCTAATATTGTAAGCGCCAAGCGGACGGTTTATTTCTTCAAATTTTGTTAATTTTGCGCATTATTGAGAGGAGCAATTGCTAAACCCACAGTTGAGATTCATGGCGCTAGTTTTCTGTCTAGGGACGCCAAACGCTTTAGGAGAGAAATAATATGATTAATCGGCCTCTTGGTCATTTTCATCACGGTTGAGAAGAAAAGAACATAAGTCTGTTAGCAATCGCATGAGTGGCCAATGGGCCCTTTGCCCGACGAGGCTGAGTACCTACTTGTGACCTGGTTGAGACACTTAAGTGAAGTTACTAAGTTTTTGACGAGGGAAATGTTATGCATCGGTAATATACTCCGGTTCTATATAGCTCTCTAAGAGCTATAGATTGATGGGATCAGACTTCGATTTACTTCGCAGCAAATTTTGATTTGTCCCTCCGAGGCCAAATAGTATGGTTAAGGTGCTGGATGGTGACTCACGTCGTTTCCAACCTGACCGTGACATTCACAGTGTTGTCCACTGGAACGGAACGGGGCAGTGAGCTTGAAATTGTCTCATATCGCATCGTGTATAATTTTACGTCATATACTAGGAATTTTCTGAAGACAAGTGCCGTTATGTGCGCACAGCAAAGTATTTTTATATTTGTGTTTTAGGGTTGCTTAACGGCCGCTGTGTGGAGGCTAGACATACACATGATATACTGTACTTCGTAATAATAGTTCCGCGGGAATCCCATGGCGTGGGACGGTCGCAAGCTGCCACGGGATGGGACAGAAAAAAGTGTCCCATCGACAAGTCAATGTATTCAACACCAGAGATGTTTCTAGATCTGAGGTATGCAGTCTGGACCGCGATAAGTCACAATCAATGACGCGAATAGCAGTACTGCATTTTCGGTTGTCGGCAGTGTACAAAAAGAAAACGATTAGGCATTATGCAAACAGTAGAAGTAGTAAAACAAAGCGCAGGATCATAGAAACAGAAAAGTCTTCGAATAAAAAGTAACTAGATCATGTCAGCAAAGGTACAGGGATATAAACTGAGATGACATACCAACGCATGTAAGAAATGTCCTTAAACAATCGTGAAAATAAACATAGTGGCCGCGTATAAACTTAGCACTCAATGTATGACTGGGCTTTCGCTGAATTATGAAACTTGTGCATTTCAGTTTATGATGACTCTGGTGTGGTCGTGCGTTGTTGATATCGTCACCCTGGCTATTTATTTCGAACTTGGGAGCTCGCCAAGCGCGAAGTTCAGCAAAGGTAAGGACACTTGGTTCCGATCCTTGAAGCAGAGCTTGTGATATAATCAATTTCACTGAATCACTTTTGCAAGCACCGTGAACCCATTCATCGCCTAATAAAAGTAATAAATGTACTGTCACTACCTCGAAATCGTGATAAATGAAACTTTGGGTAAAGAAAGAGCTTCGACAAAGTGTGTGTAAGTCAACTAAAATGCTCGACCGCGTGGACCAATGGAGGTTCCAGACCAGCCGTTTAGGGTGGAGAGTCATATGGAGGGAAGCCAAAAAAGTCTTCACTTGTTTATATAATCCAGATTCTCTATGACAGGGGTGCCCAACCTTTCTCTAACCATGTACCCCTAAATTATAAATATATTTAACAATAAGCATATAATGATATTTGAAAATAATATTCACTGATATATGTATAATTTTTTGGAAATATATATGTTTTTCCCTTCTACCGCTACCCTTAAATGTACCCTTTCAGATAGGCAAATGTACTACCAGGGGCACATACACCCCAGGTTGGGAACCTCTGCTCTGTGAGAATCTTTGGGTATCGCACAAATATGGTTACTTTTTGTAGGACAAAAATGGCGACTTTTGATGATTGAATACGCAATCTTTCAGGGAATCACCACAGTTTAAAAGCACTTTATATCATTGTTTCACAAATGTTTTGAAGCGGGTCAAAAAAGATGGGCCCCTATTTTTCATAATAGGCAAAGCAAATAGGAGCCCTGTTGATGTCCCAAACAGTGTTCCTCTAAGAAAATTTTATTCTGAGCACATGTTTTAACGAGCATGCAATTTCGCACCCATGCAAACACACAACTATAGTGAAGCGTTTTGAGCAGTAAAAGGGCCATGCGATATATATACAATACTAAATTTGCAATGTTGCAAGTTCACGAATGGTCTGGTGTTACTGCGCAGTTGCGCAGAGGAAACAATGGTCCCAATCAATCTCTTATATCTGTAAAATGTATTTGAAAAATACCCTGCAGCATGTTTCGCGCTAGTGTTTGACATGGTTTTGGCTATCCGCAGCGAGATCGGAAAAAAAACATTGTCTGAAACGTAATCCTGACCTGGTTACAAATAGAACGGCTCTTCTTGATATTGACAAGTGATAATTCAAGTCCCACGATCAATGGCGTAACTGGCGGGGGACAGAGGAGCGAATCCCCCGGGCCCTGGCAAGCTAAATATAAAAACCGGTCCCCCACTTAGCGTATATTTCGGTTATAGCATTCTTTTGGTTTTCAGTAGGTTGTTGTTTTTTGCGTTTTTCGGAGTATTTTCCGGTGATTTAGGGTTTCATAATAATCATCCACATCCGGATTCACCATCATTTCTCCAGTTTTTTTCTGAGTGTTGGCTAGTGGGACCCTTTCAGCTAAGTTTCCCCCCTGGTCTGAATTTCTAGTTGCGCCACTGTCCAGGATAGGTGTCGAATAAATAGGTAAATGACAATCATGTTCCCAGACGATCCTTGTGCAGTTACATGTACATGGAAAGCATACTGTATTTATTACTGAAGTGACAATTCAAAAACAAAAAATGAATGAAAGGCATTTGCTATGATATTGCTCGCACTTCTTCACATGTGAGGACATTGGACTCTTGATGTGAAGACAAAACATCAATGCCACTAGTCCAGGTTTTTAAGAAGGTTGCGACACTGTTCAACAAAAGCAAGACACCGACAGCCCAATGTTTAACAATTTGCATTACATACATAATCTAACTAAAAGTCACTTTTTCATTGTTTACGTAATAAAATACGATAAACTTATTTTAGTTTTCAAAGTGTCCCCATAAAAAGTAAATGTTTTGTGATAGATATCATCCCTGGGTGAAAATTATGATGTACTTTTGTGAATCGTTCAGCGAGTACTTGCGTTGTGTCTGGGCAAGGCTGGTTGTCATCCTTTGCATTGTTGTTAACATGATGTAATTTAGAAGAAGAGTTTATGACTTTCATCTTTGATTATAGCAACACATTTGCGCTTAATGTTTTGCAAATGTTTTCCACTCGTATAAGGGAGCACCGAACTTCATCAAGCTCGTCAGTCTGCAGACATTTACAGGCCAACCCAGATCATCGGGTTGATTTTCAAAGCTCCGAGGTCATTGCTAATGACAACAATTGTCGGAGGTTGCGTATTCTTGATTCTTTGTTGATTCAAGATAAGCCAGAGCTTAATGCAAACATCCCATCGATGCCATCTCTGATTTAACCAGTAACGAGGCTTCGTGCATCATCCGTGACGTCACACGTCATCACTCCCGGCCCGTGTCCCGCTGAGTCACGTGACTGATAACGCGTCACTGCCGTCACAGTTTTTTTGTGCTTTTATTATCTTTCAGCACCCTTCTTCGTACAGGCTGCAGGAACTTGCAGCAGGTACGCTTGTTTACTTGTACTGANGATGGCAGCAGTGGTTACCGAAACGTTTACGTTATGTCTCTGACAACTTTTGCTTTTGCAATAATTCTTATCGCAATGAAATTTCGGTTTCAAACATGATACTGCTGTTTTTTTAAACCCAAACCATTTGTTGAAAGGAAATGACCATTTTGAGAAACCATTCGTTGAAAGGAAGTGACCATTTTGAGTGGCAGAAATATTTTGCAGACATGAGAGACCTTATGACCAGCTTTTAAAAATATTTTCAATCAAGCGTGCAGCAAAACCGCTGATTAACTACGGGAATCACGGTTATATCAAGATTTCCCAGTCACTTCCCGTGGTATTGCATAATGACGAGACCAGTGATTCAGAAGCCCCAATGACATCTGGCGTATGGACACGGTAAATGCCTTGCCACCTTTGTAGAAACTTTACTTCAAACATCAAACTTGCTAAAAAAATTTTCATTTAGAACATTAAAGCAAGTTTATAGTTTGTAGGCTGGTTTTTTTTTCGGTCATAGACAGAAATGTTTTAAAATGACCGAAAAAATTAAGTCATTTCGTTCAGAATGTCTGAAAATACAGGCTAATGAATACTGCCACGGCGAGTTTTAATACAACTGTGAGACAAGTGACCGAAATGTCTCAGCAAACAAATGACCAATTGTAGGAACTGTCGAAAAAAAACAGGTTGTAGGAACTGTCGAAGATCCTACATTCGGTTTCTACAAACAGGTTGTACCGACCGAATGTAGGATCTTCGACAGTTGTGAGCAGGGCCGGTGTTTAGCCGATTGGACCGATTGCTTGCAATCGGGCCCCGCGCCAAAGGGCGCCTGAAAACTTGCGTAAATTTACACTTTCTATCCCAGCTTCTTGTGTAATGCCGGAGCGGGGCCCGTCGCCGAAAAAAGCAAAGTGAACTACGCGTTTTTTAATGCTCTTATAATATTTCATTCTGTAATAGTAACAATGGTCACTATTTTACGCTAATGTATGGTCTAATTTTTTCAATAGAAGCTAGATAACGCAGAGAGGGTTTTAATTTTGAAGCTGTTATCTGTTTCATATATAAGAATTTTGCATTTGGCAGGTCAAGTTTTAATAAATACCGCAAGATACAGTCTAGTAAGGTTCGATAGTTGTTGCTGACTGAATATTTATTGTTACTTGTCTTCTAAAGTTCAGTTTAGTTTGTAATTGCAAATGTGTTCTGCTTAGTCAGTCTTGTTCAATTTCCCTCTCGTAGAGATCTGAGGCAACCTGAGATTGGCGAAAAGGTTTAAAATAAACCTAGTTTTAATTATGCCAACTGAATATCTCTTACAGGTGTGCAAAAAATAACGGTTCCTTAAAAAGTAACAGAAAATCTCTTTAACAAATATTAACAGTTAAGCTGTTTACAAAATAATGGAGGTGATAGTTAGGTTTAAGCGAAGTAGCCTATAATCCTCATGATGTATTTCTGGTGAAAGTTGCATAATAAAGTGCTACCGAAGCAAAGACTATGCCATTAGTATCACACAGATTGGCGTCGTAGTTTCTGAGATATAGCTTAACAAATTGAAAGACGCAAGACCGGCATCACTTCCGTTGACTTTTGAAAGCTACTACAGTATTTGCCTGTTTTTGAAAACTTATAAAATGTATGTTCTTGGGAAATCTACAATTACTTCTTATATTCTTTTCATGTAAAATAAAATTAACTGTCCTGGATAATCAAAACCTGCTCTAATGAGCGGATTGTAGCCTTACTTTTTTCAACTGGTGTTCTATTAAGCGGGTTTTACTGTAACCATTATCCAAGTGTAATGTTTAAAGTGGTAGGCAGGTGTGTTTTGGTTTTAACAGTAATGTTTGGCCTGCTTATTTATGAATATGTTGTTTCTGTAATTAAGCTAAGTACCATAATTCAAAGAACAAAGGCATAGGCCGACAGTATCAAGTGGCAGTCAAAAGACGGCTAACGCTAAGGCAAAAATGGCCTAAGCAAAAAAACATAAAGGTGCTCTGGAGAAGTATTTCAACAGAGCTACCTCATAAAAAGCAGAAAAGCTGTAGAAGAGCCACACCACCACAGTCAGGATTGCGACAACGTAGGCAACCAACCTGCGATGACGTTGTGCCAGATAGTCAAAATGGAAGTTTGTTTACGGGAAGTGAGAAAAGCCATTTCGAAATTGATGAGTCATAACAAAGAAGGAACCTCTTCGGTAAGTGCGTCTGACGAGGCTTGCGAGGACGAAAATTCAAAAATTGTCAGAACAAACGATCCTGCTACATGGCCAGGTGTCATGGGTTGGAATGTTAGAGGCTATTTAGCCCGGAGAGAATCACCTGCAATCACAGCAGAAATTTTCCCAGAAACAAGAGTGATAAGACGCGTTTTTCTAAGTTACACCGCAAAAGAGTAGTACCAAACATTGAAGCGATAGGTCGTCTGTGGCTAGGTCGTCCGTGGCTAATTCGGCATGGAAAAACAAAATCTTTTGCCACTGCTGCAAACTTTTTAGCTTTGGATGTTCACTCGCACTTCACTCAACACCTCATCTCTGGAGGTATTGAATGCAGAAGCCTAACTCCTGGATTCATTGGCTGCTAGGGCAATACGGTATTGTCCGTTAAAGCTTCTGCTATAGCCCAGAACCGTCGCCAGAAAATCTTCAATAGGGGGCTTTACGTTTGTGCAGGGGGGCTTAACACTCTAAAAATAGACTAAATCTTGACTGACTTGAAGTTTTTCATATTTCAATCCGGGGGGACTTGGAGCTTTTGTTTGGGGGTTAAGGCCACCAATGCCCCCCGTGGCGACGGAACTTCTATAGCCTACAGGTAAACCTCGGGGTATACCCAGGGCCTCCGAGATAAATTTTACTAGGGAGTATGAGGACTGACACTGGGCTCCCTTATTTTCTTGGGCCCTCGTCGAAACTTGTATAGCCTGTTTATATAGTAATCAGAATGAGCTGTCATGATTTACAAATAGATTAACTGTAATACTGGCAGTTGGCTCACAAATAATTTTAGGCTTGATTACAGTAACTGATCATGCGCACTTTAACTTCCCCGGGCCCTTGCATCCACCGGGCCCGGGCACGATGAACCTCTCGTAGGCCCTGGACCCTCCTCCCTACCTTGGTGTCCCACTTCGGGGCCTGGTCTTCCACATCACTGATTTTAATCATTACGGCTTGATGCTCCTCATCAAATTTCTGCACACGCAACTGAGTATCATGGCCCCGTAAAAGTGCTTCCAGTGGGGTCCCGCACTTGCTAAGGCTGGCCCTGGTTGTGAGGAACGCGTTGTTGTTTACGATTCCATGAAGATCCCTATTAGTTGGGGGGTCAACCTGTTCGCAGCGGGAACACAGGTCAGTCTCCGAATAAGCAACGTGACGTCTTGAGGTTGCCAAGGCGAAATAAACGTCTCCTACCACTTCGTCCGTTTATAACTCTCCAGTAGCATTCTACTGGAAATTTGGTTGCCTCCTTTGATCATATTCAGATATGCAACAAACTCTTCAATACACTTGAATGTGAAGTCAGAGCAACGATACGTTAAACGGTTAGGTGTATTTAGCTGAACAGTGAACAAGAGCGTAGAGCGCTCACATGCGCAACGGGAAACAGCAACCTGTTGTCGTGATGTTGGTGTTAGCAGGGTATCGTGTCAACTAAACTGTTCGCAAACAAATACATTGCATTGAATCGTGAATAGAATATTGCTTGAAATTACGCAGTAAGTATGCACGAAACATTAAAGCACTAATGTATCCTATCCACTATGTAGTCTAATGAAGCATAGATATAAAACAAACCAAATGCTTTTATTTGAGGTTCCATGTCAATCGCAATCAATCTCAACGACAGGTTAAACTGATGTTATTCGTATTGGTTATACTTGTTGTCCTGTTATACTTGTTGCTTAATGAACCTACGAAAAATACTGTGTCTATTGCTTCGGTTTTGATTTGAATTAGTCTTCAAAATTTTTTTTGAAGCCATGATATGCTGGCAAGGTAAGCATCCGAGCGACAACTGAACAGATAATATCAAAAGATAATGACCTATTTTGTTTCTTTCTGCTAGTTTAAAAAAATCAATATAGCATCATCATACACCCTTGATTTTATTTGCCCTCTGCAACATACAGTACGTTAGTATACGGTGTTATCCTGCCTTGGGCTTTTTTAGAAGTAGTTTGGAAAGCGCAATCCGTGAAGGTTTCTTTATCGTTGTTTCGTAAGAAATAAGTTTTATACCTCCTAAAAACTAACGAAACTTAAAAGTTTTCAACCAAAAGCTTCATAAATTTGTTGTTTCAGGAATGGCCGTCGTCAACTTGATTTTCAAGCCGTTTTCTGCCATACTTATTTTCCAAATGTACAGAGACAGAGGTGGTGAATACAACATCAACTTTGGTAAGCTTTTTTTCTGTCGTTATTATAGTAATCAATTCCCAGGAATTTTCCTTGACACAAGTACAACCTTGCTAACGAGAAGTTTTGACGCTGTTGTTTGAACGGCTGAAGCGTTGGTGATAGCGATGACATACGAACATGGAAGAACCTGGCGATTTATAAGGCCTTTGCTGCTGCATTAGAAAAGAATAGTTCTGCAGAAAGATTGATGTTGTTTTTATGCCTCCAAACTTCTGTAAAAATGCAAACTACGGTCAGCCACGTATTGTTTCCATCCGCCTCAACGAATCTTTCACACTTCGCACTAGTAGGTGATAAACAGTAAAATTGCTTGATGCGTTACGTGGTGTTTGCGTCGGATAAGGAAGACTTTATCAGTTGTATGGTGGGGTGTTATGACGCATTCCGCACACAAAATCTGGCACCTTAAGGATGTCATTGGGTAGAGTTTTATAAAATTTTTGCTTGCTATGCATNATCTTCATATTATAAATTAAGTTGCGAGCGACATTACTGCGACGATCGCTGGGAAAAGCAGGGTCTGCTTAATTATCAGGCCAACCATAATGTATTCCCTCAAATGTGGCCGGCCTTTTGCGCTATCGTTGTGGTGAAGCTGATCAATCTTTTTCTGAAATCACGTCTGTTGGCGCCAAGTTTCGTGACGCGACTTTAGTAAATTCTGTCGTGCAATTCGTCTGTGCGATTTGGACAATCTCCAAGTAAAGTTCCGGCTATCTTTTGCAATATAAATTGGCGTTTTACTTATTTTACAGTAACAATTCCAGCTACTTGCAACATGCATCATGTGTTTCACCACATGACCTTGTTTAAAAAACTTTTTATGGCTACTGTCTCATCAGGGTCGAATGATTTCATTTTTTAGGTCACACCGCCAGGTTGCGGAGCATTTTCTGCAAGCGTATATTGTGATTTGACCTAAATGGTAATGTTCCCGACCTGGCCTACTCAGCTGCATGCCCAAACAAGGCACATTTCTGGTGCATGCAACTGAGACAACTCAATCCCACCAAAAATCTCAGAGACTTGGAGGGAAGCTACAACATCCCATACACTCACCGGTCACTTGAAAGAGTGACGTAGAAATGCTACAACTTAGCCTGGTGCGCAGTCTTAACGACCTCGGTGCACGAAGTCGTAGGTGTGATGCTTGTTTGTCACAAACTTAGTCGCATGTTGTATCTTTGAGCGATGCTAAACTGCTGCTAAAATGAAATCGCAACTTTTTTGTTTCTGATGATTTGTTTCAAAGCACTGGCAGCGTGACTGAAAAAGAGTAAGTGCCCATATTCCACAAGTTTAAGGAGGTTGAAGACTCAATTCTAAAAGGCAATGCTATTGCATTGCGCAATGCAATGACTTAACAGATGTATGATGATATAAGCCGATAAACAGGGTGTGTTAATAATATCTCCAATAATGGAAATTTGCCATAACAGCGCTAGAGCGCTCTGCATTGAACATATTAACCTGGTTAAACGATTTGCGATATTTTCCACAGCGGAAAAAAACTTGTTTTAGACGTGGTTAGAAGTTTTGCTTAAGCTCAATTAATTTTTTCAACTGTTTTTCCGGCATTTGACACTGTTGGGCAGGCAAGATTTTGTGGTAGTACAGTAGTTTAAAATTATTTTGCGTGAAATGTCCATCGGTCATTTGCAACAGGTATGCAAAGGGAACGAACTTTGACACAAGCAACTGTGAAGGGTTTGTTTGTGCAAAGAGTTATATCGAGTTAAATTGTAACTATGTGTAACTGAGGCAAATAGTATAACCAGTGGTGGGTTTAAGGTTGGAGGGCCCGAGGCAAGACTAAAAAGGAGGGCCCCTCTGATGACGTCATCATACTCAGCCAACCGTGATAAGCACTTTTGATCAAGCCCAAGACACGGCCACCGTAGGATACGTTCCTGAGACTACGGCATGACTGACATAGCAGGAGAAAATGCAAAATGGTGTTCGTGATGCACAACTTTGAAAACACTGAAAGTTTGGAAGACACGGCTGGAAACACATGAAATTTAGGCAATAGCAGGTTGGGATCGTCCCCACTTCATTATTTT